>Ga0326728_10004203_pt1 | contig 43175 bp, 38 predicted proteins | sample MB3enrmetagenome_FD_207602 | JGI IMG/M metagenome (GOLD analysis project Ga0326728, IMG submission 207602) | Lab enriched peat soil microbial communities from McLean, Ithaca, NY, United States - MB31MN | ecosystem: Environmental > Terrestrial > Soil > Wetlands > Peat | place: USA: New York...
CGCCCACCCCGGCACAGCCAAAACATCAAATCCCCATAAGCCGCACCCTGCACACCGCGGGTTCGTTCCTCGGCGACTTTCCGACGCCTGACGGCGTCCGAAACTCTTCACGAGAGCAGACTGGCGGGTTTGGGCGATCGAAATGTCGAAGGGGACAATCGCTCCTGCGTCGAAAGCGCCCGCAGAGGCCGGGACGACCCATGCGTCGACCGCTCGCGCGCGTCGGCGATGCGCCGCCTCGTTCTCAGAACTCCTGCCAGCTCTCGGCCGCAGGGCCGCCGCCGGCCGCCGCGGCAGCGAGCTTCGCCTGGGCGGTTGCGGCGGGACTTGTCGCTTTGACCGGCGTGCGGAAGGCATGCGGCGCGGCCTTCGCCAGCTCGGCGCGCAGCGTCGCCCCGGCGGCCAGGCGGCCGACGCGGAATTGCCCCATCAGGCGCGACAGCTTCGACGTCTCTTCCGATAGCGAATGGCCGGCGGCGGTCGATTCCTCCACCATCGCCGCGTTTTGCTGCGTCACCAAGTTCATCTGATCAATCGCTGTGTTGATCTCCCGCAGCGCCGTCGACTCCTCGCGTGTGCCGACGGCGATGTCGGAAACGACCGTGTTGATCTCGGCCACCTGCGTGGCGATGCGCTCGAGTGAGCGGCCGGTCTCCGCCACCAGCTCGACGCCGACGCCGACCTGGGCGCTCGAGTCGGAAATCAGCCCTTTGATCTCCTTAGCCGCCTGCGCCGAGCGCTGCGCCAACGCCCGCACTTCCGAAGCGACGACAGCGAAGCCGCGTCCCGCCTCTCCGGCGCGCGCCGCCTCGACGCCGGCGTTGAGAGCCAGAAGATTGGTCTGGAAGGCGATCTCATCGATGACGCCGATGATCTGGCCGATCTGCTGCGACGATCTGGCGATGGCGTTCATCGCCTCGATCGCCTGGCGCACGACCGCCGCGCTCTTCTTGGCGTCCTCGTCGGCGACCGCGACCACCTGGCGCGCGTGCTGCGTCCCTTCGGCCGACTTATTCACCGCCGCCGTCACCTTGGTCAGCGTCGCCGTCGTCTGCTCGAGGCTGGCGGCCTGCTGCTCGGCGCGGCGCGAGAGATCGTCGGCCGCCGCCGAAACTTCTTTCGCGCTCGTTTCGATCGAACCGGCGGAGTCGACGACGCTGACAATGGTCGCCTTGAGTTTATCGATCGTCGCGTTGAAGTCGTCGCGGATCCGGGCGTAGGCCGGGGTGAAGCCGTCGGCGAGCCGGACCGTCAAATCGCCGCCGGCGACCTCCTTGAGGCCGACGCCCAGACGCTGCACCGCCTCGGTCTGCTCTTTGGCCGCCTTGGCTCGCTCGGCGCTCGCCTGCTCGCGCTCGGCTTCGGCGCGCGCGCGCGTCGTCGCCGCCTCGGATTCCAGCCGCGCCCGGTCGAGCGCGTTCTGCCTGAACACTTCCAGCGCCCGCGACATACGATCGAGTTCGCGAGCGCCGGTTGTCCCGTCGCCGGGCGAGACGTTGAGATCGCCTTCGGCGAGCCGCTCCATAACGGCGCTCACGGAAACGATCGGCCGCGCGAGCTTCCGGCCCATCGCAACCGACGCCACGGCGAAGAACGCGATGACGAGGAAGACCAGCGCGCCCTCTGTCTTCAGTCTGGCGAAGAAGACTTCGTTGAGATCGTCGACATAGACGCCGGTGCCGATCACCCAACCCCAGGGCTTGAATTCCGCGACATAGGACAGCTTCGGTTGCGGCTTGTCCTTGCCGGGTTTCGGCCACTCATAGCCGACGAACCCCGAACCGGACTGCCGCGCGGCGTCCACCATTTCGACGAACAGCTTCTTGCCGTTCGGATCCTTGTAGTCCGACAGATCCTGTCCGCTCATCTCCGGCTTGATCGGATGCATGACCATGCGCGGCCGCATGTCGTTGATCCAGAAGTAGTCGCCCGCACCGTAGCGCAATCTGGCGAGCTGCGTTTCCGCGTTGGCCTGAGCCGTTTCGACGCTCTCCTTGCCGGCCTGAGCGGCGGAATATTCCGAGTTCACGGTCGACGAGGCGGCCTCGACGAGCGTCGTCAATTCGTGGCGACGGTCGGCCCAAATCTCGTTTCGATACCCGATGAGCTCATAGGAGGAGACGCCGATCAGACATGCGATCGCCAGCGCGTTCAGAACGGCGACCCGACCGACGACCGATCTCGGCGCGAACCGTCCGACGAGGCCGCGCGACGCGCCCCACGGCCCACGTCTCGCTCCGTCTCGCGCCGCTGCAGCCTTGCCTCGCCGTTCGCCGGGCGCCTTCGCGTCGATCGTCTCGCTTCGCAGCTCCGTCGGGCCAGTGTTCATGGCGATGACCTTCTTACGATCCGCCTTGGGCGGTCGAATTTGCGGCCGGACGACTTGCCGCGCGCGCAATCGTCGCGCCGGTCTCTCGATAGTTTCGGCTGCGTCTGCGCGGGGCGTTGCGTCCTCGGGCGCGACCTGTTCGCCAACGCCGCCCGACGTCACTATGACGATTTACGGCTAATAATCGGTTAATCTGTAACGCTTTGGCGGCGACGGCCCACTCCCGTAGCCCCTTGTCGGCGATCACGATCGGGCCTCCCGATGCGAACCGGCGCGGAGTCCGGAGGCCGATGGGCGCAAACCGGTCGTCGCTCCTAGGCGGACGCAAGGCCCGCCAACCAACGTTCTGCGCCGTTGCATCGCGCCGCGAGCAACGACGGGTCCGGGCGCAAGGCGGAAATTCGAACCGACCCGCTACGGCACGGGAGCATTGAAGCCGCGCCGGGGTTGGGCGATATAGGGTTCTCATTCCACGCAAGGGCCGATCGCATGATTCGTCGTGGACGCGTTTTCGAAGCCGGCGTTTTTTCGGCCGTCGCGGCGGGCGGCGGGCAAGCGGCGCACGCCAAAGACGCGGGCGCGCCGGATTTGGGCGCGCTGCCGCAGTGGCGCCTCGACGACCTCTACGAAGGCATGGACTCGCCGCGCTTCGCCGCCGATCTGGAACGCGCCGCCGCCGACGCCGCGAGTTTCGCGGCGAGCTATCGGGGCAAGCTCGCCGAACTCGCCAAGGGCGCGGACGCCGGCGAGCGCCTCTATGCGGCGGTCCGCGCCTACGAAGCGCTGCAGGACTTGATGGGGCGGATCGTGTCCTACGCGTCGCTGCTCTACGCCGGCGACTCCAGCGACGTCGCGCGGGCGAAATTCTATGGCGACGCGCAGGAGAAGGTCACCGCGCTGGCCGGCGAACTGCTGTTCTTCGAACTCGAACTCAATCGCCTCGATGACGCCGCTCTCGACGCGGCGATGCGCGGCTCGCCGCTCGCCCATTATCGCCCGTGGCTCACGGACATCCGCAAGGAGCGCCCGCACCAGCTCTCCGACGAAATCGAGCAGTTGTTCCTGGAGAAGTCGGTCTCCGGCGCCGCCGCGTGGAACCGGCTGTTCGACGACACGCTCGCCTCGCTGCGCTTCGCCTTCGAAGGCGAGGAGCTGACGCTCGAGCCGCTGCTCGCCAAGATGCAGGACGCCGACGCGAAGAAGCGGGAAGCGGCCGCCCATTCGCTCGCCGCGACGCTCGGCGCCAATCTGCGCCTGTTCACGCTGATCATGAACACGCTCGCCAAGGACAAGGAGATCGCCGATCGGTGGCGCAAGTTCGACGACATCGCCGATTCGCGTCACCTGGCCAATCGGGTCGAGCGCGAGGTCGTGGAGGCGTTGGTCGCCGCCGTCGTCGATTCCTATCCTCGGCTTTCGCATCGCTATTATGCGCTGAAGGCGCGCTGGTTCGGCAAGGCCCAGCTCGATTTTTGGGATCGCAACGCGCCGCTGCCGAACGCGCCGGCGCGCGTCTTCAGTTGGAGCGCGGCGCGCGACACGGTGCTCGACGCCTATCGCGGCTTTTCGCCTGAAATGGCCGACATCGCGCGTCGGTTCTTCGACGAAGGCTGGATCGACGCCGAGGTGCGGCCGGGCAAGGCGCCCGGCGCCTTCGCGCATCCGACGACGCCGTCGGCGCATCCTTACGTGCTGGTCAATTATCTCGGCAAGCCGCGCGACGTCATGACGCTCGCCCACGAACTGGGGCACGGCGTGCACCAGGTGCTCGCCGCGCCCAACGGCGCGCTGATGGCGCCGACGCCGTTGACGCTCGCCGAAACGGCCTCGGTGTTCGGCGAGATGCTGACGTTTCGCGCGCTGCTCGCTTCGACGACCGATCCGGCGATGCGCAAGTCGATGCTGGCGGCCAAGGTCGAGGACATGCTCAACACCGTCGTGCGGCAGATCGCGTTCTATCGGTTCGAACGCCAGGTGCACACCGAGCGCAAGGACGGCGAACTGACCGCCGAAACGATCGACGGGTTTTGGATGAGCACGCAGGCGGAAAGCCTGGGGCCGGCGATCAGGCTCGGGCCCGGCTACGAGACCTACTGGAGCTACATCGGCCATTTCATCCATTCGCCGTTCTACGTCTACGCCTACGCGTTCGGCGATTGCCTGGTGAATTCGCTCTACGGCGTCTACGAACGCTCGCACGAAGGCTTCGCCGAGCGCTATCTGGCGATGCTCGCGGCCGGCGGCGCGAAGCACCATTCCGAGCTGCTCGCGCCCTTCGGGCTCGACGACCGCGATCCGGCGTTCTGGGGGATCGGGCTGTCGCTGATCGAGCGCATGATCGGCGAGCTCGAGGCGCTGGGCTGAGGCGACGCGCCGGCTCGCCGTCGGTTGCGCCGAATTGCCGCATTCGTCGCCAAGTTGCGCCGCAAGCGCCGGCCAAAGGGGAGGCGGCGGCGACTCGAACAATCGGCGCCGCCAATCCCCCGGCCCCTCGTCCCAGCCGTCTCCCAAGCGTGCGGAGGGGGTCGCTCCCGCCTAAAATCAGCGCTCTAGCGACCCCGCGGCCGCGCCGCCTCGCGAATCGAGCGACGACCCGCTGTTTCGCGCCGTCGGCCCAGCCGGTGCCGGCGATCTATGGCGTTGACCGCGCAGCGTTTTAATCATCGAGCAACCAATCCTGTTTAGGACTATTGGCGCGTCCGACAGAAATCGCCTTCGCCCGAAGGCGTCTGAGGCATGAAGCCGTTCGCTCGCGTCGCGCCTCGAGCCGACATGCCCACGGTCGAATTCGATCGCTTTCGTTTGATCGTCGTGTCCAAGCTCCGATGCGGCTTGGCGCGTCGCGGCCAAGGAAGCGCCGAATTCGGTCGCCAATCGTTCGCTCCGAGAGGCCGCGCCATGCTCCTTCCTCGTTCCCTTCCCGACCCGTCGGAAGGCGCCTCGCTCGACGTCCCCGGACCTCGAGGCGGCTGGCTCGACCTTCCCCCGTCATGGTCGCCGCGGCCGTGCTCGGTCCAGCCATCGCAAGGAAAGGGACTTGTCCCGGACTTTCCTGAAATCCTTCAAGACCGAACCTTGGGCCGGCTTCGGCGCGCCCGCCATTTCGTCGGCGGGCCTCGCCGCCCTTGCGGCGCGGGCGGCCGCGGCCACTGAGGCCGACGCCGCCGAGTTCGTCTCGCGCCGGGCGAGCGGCCGTGGCGGGGATCGAGGGCGATGAAATTGTGAGGCGGGGTGATGGCTAGGGAATCCGTATGGCAGCGCCGGGCGCGAAAGTGCCGGTCGGTCAAAGCCGAGTACTATCCCAAAGTCGACCTGACGAGGTCGAGGCGCGAGCCGGAAGAAGTCTTGGAGGCGCTGGAACGCGTCGATCTCGGCGCTGTGGCCGCGCCCGCCGCGCCGCCGCCCGAACGTCCCGATTCCCCCGCCGCGACGCCGCCCGCCGCAGCGTCGGCGGCGGCCGATCCGGAAGGGGCGTTGCGGCTGCCCGAATGTCTCGATCTCCCTGCCGCGAAGCCGCTCGCCAAGGCGTTGCTGGAGCGCCGCGGCAAGCCGATCGTTCTCGACGGCTCGTCGGTCCATCAATTGGGCGCCCAATGCGTTCAGGTGCTCCTGTCCGCCAAGCGGACATGGAGCGCGGACGGGGTTGCGCTTTCGATTGTCAATTGCCCGCCGCGGATGATCGAGGATCTGCAACTTCTCGGCGTCGATTCGACGACGTTTACGAGTGGAGAACAGTCGCAATGAGCATAACGATTCTGACCGTCGACGATTCCCGCACCATGCGGGACATGCTGAAAGTCGCGTTGACCGAGGCGGGCTATCGCGTCGTGCAGGCGGTCGACGGGTTGCACGGCCTCGAGGTGCTGACGCAAGAGGCGCCGCGCGTCATCATCACCGACATCAACATGCCCAAGCTCGACGGCTTCGGCTTCATCGAGCGCGTTCGCGGAAACCAGCGATTTCTCGGCGTGCCGATCCTGGTTCTGACGACCGAGAGCTCGGTGGAGAAGAAGAACATCGCGCGCCGGGCGGGCGCGACCGGATGGATCGTCAAGCCGTTCGACTCGGTCAAACTGGTCGACGTCGTGCGCCGCGTGGCCGCCTGAGCGCCAAAGGATTCTGCAATGGACACGATGGCGGCGATCCGCGAGACCTTCTTCCAAGAGTGCGAAGAGCAACTCGGCGAACTCGAGGTCGGCCTGGTCGCGATGGACGAGGGCGAAGCCGATTCCGAGACCGTCAACGCCGTGTTTCGCGCGGTGCATTCGATCAAGGGCGGCGCGGGAGCGTTCAAACTCGATCGACTGGTGCGTTTCGCGCATAAGTTCGAGACCGCCCTCGACCTCGTCCGCAGCGAAAAACTCGCGCTGTCGACCGCCGTCCTGAAGACGATGCTTCGCGCCGCCGACGTCTTGGCGGATCTGGTGAAGGCGGCCCGGACCGACGAGCCGGTCGACGAGGCGCGAGTGGAATCGCTGATCGACGAATTGGAGGGCCTCGCCGAGCAGGCGCGCGGGGCGTCCGGCGGCGACCAAGCGAACGACCAGGTCGAGCCGCTCGATTTTCAGCCCGTTATGCTTTCCATCGACGACGAGCCCGAGGCCGCGCCGACGGCGGCGACGACCTACGCGATCAGACTGACGCCGTGGCCCGACCTCTATCGCAAGGGCAACGAGACCGTGCGCCTGCTGCGAGAGCTGGCTCGCCTCGGCGAAATCTCGACCGCTTGCGATGCGCGCGCGCTGCCGCTTCTCGACAAACTCGATCCGGAAGGCGCCTATCTGACCTGGCGGGTCGAACTCGCCACCGCCCAGGACGTCGCGGCGATCGAGGAGGTGTTCGAGTTCGTCGTCGACGATTGCGAACTCGAGATCGTCCCGTCTCGATCCGGCGCGACCGGCGAGGCGCCGCGATTCTCGCCAATTGCGGACATCGGGGTCGGGCCGTCCGCGGCCGAGCCGATCGAGAGCCGCGAGCGCTCGGCGCCCGACGGCGCCGCTCGCCAGGACGAAGCGCGATCCCAGCCGCCGCGGGCGGCCCAAGAGGTGGAAAAGGCGCGACCGGAACAAGGGAGGGCCGAAGCCGCGGCGCCGACGATCCGCGTCGATCTCGAGCGCGTCGATCGACTGATCAATCTGGTCGGAGAGTTGGTGATCAATCAGGCGATGCTGTCGCAGCGGGTGATGGAGGCGGGGCTGGCGCGATCTTCGAGCGTGGCGGCGGGCCTCGGCGCGCTCGAGCAACTGACGCGCGAAATTCAAGAAGGCGTCATGGCGATCCGCGCTCAGCCGGTGAAGCCGCTGTTCCAGCGCATGTCGCGCATCGTCCGGGAACTGACCGAGGCCACCGGCAAGTCGGTGCGGCTGAGAACCGAGGGGGAGGCGACCGAAGTCGACCGAACCGTCATCGAGCGCTTGGCCGATCCGCTCACGCATATGATCCGCAACGCGGTCGATCACGGCGTCGAGCCGCCCGACGTTCGCGCGGCGGCGGGAAAAGCGGCCCAAGGCGAGGTCAAGCTTTCGGCGGCGCATCGCTCCGGGCGAATCGTCATCGAGGTCTCGGACGACGGCGCCGGAATCGACCGGCCGCGCGTTCGCGCGATCGCCGTCAAGAAGGAACTGGTTGCGCCCGACGCGCAGCTCAGCGACGCCGATATCGACAATCTCCTCTTTCTTCCCGGCTTCTCCACGGCGGCGAGCGTCTCCAATATTTCCGGCCGAGGGGTCGGCATGGACGTCGTCAAACGATCGATCCAGGCGTTGGGCGGCCGGATTTCGATCTCTTCCCGACAGGGGTTGGGATCGACGTTCTCGCTCAGTCTGCCGCTGACGCTGGCGGTGCTCGACGGCATGGTGGTCAAGGTGGCCGATCAGACCTTGGTCGTCCCGCTGACGGCGATCGTCGAAACGCTGAGGCCGAAGCGAAGCGACGTCCATGCGCTCGGGCTCGGCGGGCGGGTCATTTCGGATCGCGGCGGATTCGTGCCGCTGATCGACGTCGGGCAAGAACTCGGCTACCGCGACGGCGCGGCCGATCCCTTCGGCGGCGTCGTTCTGGTCGTCGAGACCGAGGTGAGCACGCGTTGCGCCCTCGTCGTCGACGCGATCCACGATCAGCGACAGGTCGTGATCAAGAGTCTGGAGGCGAATTATCGCCAAGTGCCGGGCATCGCCGCCGCGACCATTCTCGGCGACGGACGGGTCGCCCTGATCCTCGACATCGACACGTTCGTGGCGCGCACCAACCGCGCCGCGCCCGCGTCGGAACCCCTTCTCGCTGCAACGGGTTAGAGCCATGACCGAGAAAAACGCCGCCGCCGGCGGCTCCGCCTGCGAGTTCATCGCATTCCGCATCGGAGCGCAGGAATTCTGCATCGACATCATGAGCGTGCGCGAAATCCGCGGTTGGACGCCGGCGACCGAGCTGCCCCATGCTCCCTCCTACGTGCGCGGGGTCATCAACCTGCGCGGCTCGGTGCTGCCGATTGTGGATCTGGCCGAGCGCCTAGGCTTTCCGCCCATCGAGGCCACGGCGCGCCAGGTCATCATCGTCGTTCAGGTCGGCGGCCAGATCATCGGCCTGCTGGTCGACGCGGTCTCCGACATCCTCACCCAGTCGACGGAGAACATTCAACCGACGCCCGAAGTCGCCACCGACGTCGCCAAATCGTTCGTTCGCGGCGTGCTCGCGGTCGATGGGCGCATGATCGGCCTCATCGAACTCGACAGCCTGATGTCGGCGCCATTGGAGAAGGCAGCGTGACCGGTCGCAACGCCGCCATAGCCGAAGATCGCGCCGGCGAAACGCTGTTCCCCGGCGAGTTCAAGATGTCGCATCGCGATTTCACGGAGATCGCGGCGATGCTCTACGCCGACGCGGGCATCTATTTGCCCGAATCGAAGGCGACTCTCGTCTATTCGCGGCTGGTCAAACGATTGCGAAAGTTGAACCTGGAGAGCTTTCACGACTATTGCGGTCTCGTCGGCGCGCCGGAGGGAGCGGGCGAGCGCCTGGAGATGCTGTCGGCGCTGACGACCAACGTGACCCGCTTCTTCCGCGAGCCGCACCATTTCGAGCACCTCAAGACCCTCGTCCTGCCCCCGCTTCTGGACGCCGCGCGCCGCGGCGCGAGAGCCCGGCTGTGGTCGGCCGCCTGTTCGAGCGGACAGGAACCCTATTCGATGGCGCTGACCGTTCTGTCGCTCGACCCCAACGCCGCCGCGCTCGACGTCAAGATATTGGCCACCGACATCGATCCGCGGGTGGTCGCCGAAGGTCGGCGCGGCGCCTATGTCGAGGCCGCGCTGGCGGACGTCCCGCCCGTCCTGCGCAAACGATATTTCGTTTGCGCCCCGGACAAGCGGCGGCAGGAATGGGTGGTCGCCGACGAACTCAAGCGATTAGTTTCCTTCCGCACGCTGAATCTGAACGCGGATTGGCCGATGCCGGGAAAATTCGCCGCCATTTTCTGCCGGAACGTCGTCATCTACTTCGACGAGCCGACCCAGCAGAAGGTGTGGAGCAAGTTCGCAGCGAAGCTGGAGCCCAACGGCTGGCTCTATATCGGCCATTCCGAACGGGTGACCGGCCCCGCCGCTGCGCGGCTGGTCAGCGACGGCGTCACCACCTATCGGCTGAGCGGCGGGGGCCGCGCATGAAGCCCGTTCGCGTCCTCGTCGTCGACGATTCGGCCACAATGCGCAGCTTGATTTCGGCCGCGCTGTCGCGCGACGCCGAAATCGAGGTGGCCGGACTGGCGTCCGATCCCTTGGAAGCGCGCGAGGCGATCAAGGCGCTCAATCCCGACGTCATGACGCTCGACGTCGAGATGCCGAAAATGGACGGGCTCGAATTTCTCGACAAGGTCATGCGCTTGAGGCCGTTTCCGGTCGTCATGGTGTCGAGCCGGACGGCCCGAGGGGCGAGCGCGACGATCAGGGCGATGGAGCTCGGCGCCGTCGACTGCGTCGGCAAGCCGTCGATCGAGCATCCCAATTCCTTCGACGATCTGCCGGCCAGAGTGAAGTCGGCGGCGGCCGCGCGCCTGCACAAGCGGGCGGACGACCGCGCCGCGCGCCCGCACAGCCGGGCCGAGGACGGCGCCGCATCCGAATCCTGCTCGCGCTACCACTCGGACGGAAGGGTCGTCGCGATCGGCGCCTCGACCGGCGGCGTCGAGGCCCTGATCGCGATCCTGACGGGATATCCGGCCAATTGCCCGCCGACGGTGATCACGCTCCACATGCCGACGCCGTTCACCAAGTCGTTCGCTCGACGCCTCGACGGACTGACCGGCGCGCGCGTCGGCGAAGCGGTGGACGGGGCGCCGCTCGAGGTCGGCCGCGTCTATCTCGCGCCCGGCAGCGCCACCCACCTCGAGGTGTCGAGCGCCGGCCATTGGCGGTGTCGATTGCACAACGACGATCTCGTCAACGGTCATCGCCCGTCGGTCGACGTTCTGTTCGCCTCGGTGGCCAAGTCGTGCGGCGCCAAAGCGGTCGGCGTCATCCTGACGGGCATGGGCAGGGACGGCGCCGCGGGGTTGCTCGCCATGCGCCGTTCCGGGGCGAGGACGATCGGCCAGAACGAGGCGACCAGCGTCGTCTACGGAATGCCGAAGGTCGCCTTCGAGTGCGGGGCGGTCGAGAAGCAAGCGCCGCTGTCCGCGATCGCGGCGGAGATCCTCGGCCTCACCGCAGCGTCAAAGGGAAAGAACTGACCCATGTCTATCGCCGAAAAACTTCGCGTCATGGTGGTTGACGACACGTCGGTCAGCCGAGCCCTGATCGTCGACGCGCTCGACCAAATGGGCGTGCGCGGCGTCGCCATCGCCAGAGACGGCGCGCTGGCGCTGAACGCCCTGAAAGCGCAGCCGGTGCATCTCGTCATTTCCGACCAGAATATGCCGGGCCTCGACGGCCTCTCGCTGCTCAAAGGCCTGCGCCAAAACCAGTCGACGGCCCGGATCGGCTTCATCCTGGTGACCGGCAGCCCCGACAAGACGCTGATCGAGCGAGGACGCCAGTACGCGTTGAACAACTATGTCACCAAGCCCTTCACTGTCGCTTCGTTGCGAGCCGCCATCGAGGCGGTGGTTGGAAAGTTGGCGTGATGTACAGCGCGCGTCCGCAACAGCGAATTCATATCGTCCAGGGCGAATATCGAGTCAGCGACGATCCGAACGTCGTGGTCTCGACCCTGCTCGGCTCCTGTGTCGCGGCTTGCATCCGCGATCCGGTCGCCGGGGTCGGCGGGATGAATCATTTTCTTCTGCCCGGAGAGGACGCGAGCTCGCGTTCGCCCGAAGTCGAGCGATACGGCGACTACTTGATGGAGCTGCTGGTGAACGGCCTGATGAAGCAGGGAGCGCACCGCGACCGGCTCGAGGCGAAGCTTTTCGGGGGGGCGCGCATGATGAGCGGCCTTTCCGACATCGGCCAGAAGAACGCCGAATTCGCCGAGAGCTACCTGAAGTACGAAGGAATCAAGTTGGTCAGCAAGGACCTCGGCGGACAACGGGGACGGCGACTTGAATATTGGCCGGTGTCGGGCCGCGCTAGGCAAAGCTACGTCGCCGCGGACGCCGGGATCGACGACTTGGAGCTCATCAGGACGCCGCCGAGCCGTAGCTACGGCGATGTCGAGCTGTTCTGAACCCGTGAGGCCGCAACTCGAGTCAGCGTCGGAGAGTGCGTTGGAGAAAACCCAGTTGTCCCCCATGGCGACCACGCTTCTGCGCGTCACCGAAGAGTTGCGCAAAGTCTCGGTTAGGCTGGAGAAGGTCGACGCCGCCGTCAGCCAGCTGGTGTTCGAAGCGGCCTCGCTGCGCTCGGCGCATTTCCATGACTTGCAGGACATCGATCGCGCCAATCAGGAAGTCGCGGGCATCGCCGCCTTCCTGGAGAAATTGGCGAGCGCCGTCCCCGAGGAGTGGCTGACCGATCCGAAAGGCGCGAGCCTGTCGATCGATCTGCACGAACTCGCATCCAGTCTCGCGCAGCTCGAAGCGAAGGAAGCCGACTCGCAAACGGCCGCCGCGCACGAGTGCGAGCTGTTCGAGTAGCGCGTTCGCCCTTGCCTGGACGCGCCGCAACCCCCCGCTCTTCGGCTCGCGATCGGGAGCCGACCCCCGCAGAAGCGCATCTGCGACCCGCGGCGATGCCGCCGTCTTGCCGCTGGCCGCCAACAGCGGCAATCTCAGGCTGACCGAGGCCTCCGTCTGGCGAAGCTCGGGTTGATGCCTCCGTTTGGGTGCATCGTTGTGGTTCCCCGAACCGAGCAGTTTCCATCCCTACGCGGTCTTTGTTTTGGGATCGTTCGCGCTGACGAGCGCCATCATGCCTCCAACACCGCTTAGGACGAGAGGAATAGCCGTGAAGAAATTGAAGCCGAACACCAAGAGCATTCCGACTGCGCTGAGAAGCATCAATATCCCGGCGACCACCGCATCGCTTTTCGCCATGCCCCCGCCGACTAAGCTCGCGATTGGAATAGCCATGCTGATGAGTTGGAATAGACCGGCGCCGTTCTGACCCCCAGCAGCGGCAATCCCCTCGACGAAATAGCCGAAAACACCGATAAGGAGTCCAAACAAGCCACCCAGAACGCCGAAGATTAGCGCCGCAGTGGACCACCCTGTAGCCGTCACCGCAGGATTGCGCGCGCGCTGGTTCGCGCGCCCGGCTGGCGGCCTTTCAGCGCTCGGTTGTGTTGCTGGCGTGAGGGCGCTCACCACCGCCGAGGCCAGCACGTTCAGGATCAACGACGCGAAGCCGATATTGACGTCGTTGGCCGCAGCGGGAAGGAACGGGAACAAGCTGACGAAAGTGCTGTGGGTGAGCGTAATGTAGGCGACCGCGGCGACGCCGACGACGATTCCGGCGACCGCGCCCGGCGTCGTCATCGGGTTCCTGCGCATCAGGCTGCAGACGACCGCCGGGAACAATTGGGTGACGAAGGAGTAGCCCATCAACAGCAGGGCGACGATCGTCTGGCCGCCCTGCAAGGTGAAGTAGACCGCGACCAGCGCGATCACCGGCGCCAGGCCGCGGGCGACGCGCGCCACCGCGCCCTCGGCGAGGTCGGGGTTGAGCCCCCGCAGCAGGTCGTTGGCGATCAGCGTCGCCGCCGTGACGAGGATGATCGAGCCGGGCACCAGCGCGGTCAACAGGCCCGCCGCGCCGATGACGCCGACGAACCACGGATCGAAGGTCTTCAGCGACAGCCGCAACAGCGCCTGGTCGATGTCGGCGCCCGTCAGGCCGGGGACCTGGAGGATCGCGGCGAAACCGCAGAAGAAGACGAACAGCAGGATCAATTGATAGAGCGGCAGCAGCGCGGCGTTGCGCCGCAGGATGCGCTCCTCGCGGGCGGTGAACACCGCGGCGAACGCCTGCGGCCACATGAAGAAGCCGAGCGTGGTCAGCGCCACCGTCGACTGGAACCACAGCACGCTCTGGCCGGTCGGCTTGAAAGTGAGGAAGCCCGGCTTGGCGGCGTCGATGGCGTGGAACATCTCGCCGACGCCGCCGTAGTAATGGATCGGCAGGTAGACGCCGAGAAAGATCACCACCGCCAGGATGAGAATGTCCTTCACCACCGCGTTCCACGCCACGCCGCGCATGCCGGAGACCATCACGTAGATCGTCACCGTCGCCGCGCCGATCCAGATCGCGGCGGTCGAGGAGATGGAGCCGTAGGAGCAGACGCTGACGATGATGCCGAGGCCCTGGAACTGCAGCACCAGATAAGGCACCAGCGCCATCACGCCGACCAGCGCGACCAGCGCGCCGAGCCAGCGGCTGTCGTATTTCCTGGCGAAGAAATGCGACTGCGACACCAGCCGCTCCTGCTTGGCGTAGCGCCAGATCGGCGGCAGCAGCCAGTAGGAGAGGATGTAGGCGAGCGAACCATAGGCGAGGATGTAATAGGTGGGGGCGCCGCGGCCGTAGGCCCAGCCGCTGCCGCCGAGGAAGGTGAAGGTGGTGTAGATTTCGCCCGCCAGGAGCAGGAACACCAGCAGGCCGCCGAAGCCGCGGCCGGCGACGGTCCACTGCTCGAGGGTCATGTCGTGGCCGCGACGCGCCGCAATCCCGAGCGCCAGCGCCATGACCGCGGTGAGGCCGATGATGATCAGCGCGCTGTTCATCGCTCGCCTCCTTCGCCGCCAGCCTCGCTCGTCGCGTTGGCCGGATCGAACAGGTAAACGATCGCGGTCAGGCCCGCTCCCACGACGACCCAGCCGACGATCCAGGCGAGCACGAACGGCATGCCGAGAATCAACGGCTCGACCCGATTGACGAACGCCGTCCCGACCAGAATGCCGACGAACGGCGCCACGGCCAGCCAACCCAGCGCTTTCATGTGCAAGCCCCCCTTGCGCGCTCTTCGCCGCGGCGAAGAGACGAACGGCGAGCGTACGCCGCCGGCGCGCCGCCGCCAAGCCGTTCGGTCGGCGGGTGGTGTCTCAGTTTGAAATTTCGGCGACCGCCTTTTTGTAGGGGCCGCGCTTCTTAGCCGGCGTGTCAGCGTCCATCGCTTCCACGATCTGCGCCCAATCCATAACGGTCTCAGACAGACCAGCGGTCATTGCCGGCGTCACACGAAGCGTCGTGTGAATGCGAAGGAAGTTGTACCACACAGCGTAGATCGCGACCATGTGCGCGTGGTTCTCGAATTTCTTTGAGAACGCATTCGTCAACCGCGTGAAGCGCCGGTTGTGCATCCGCATCGTCAGGTTCGCGCGCTCGGCGTAAGACGTGCTGACGTGCGCCATGTCCGGCTTGCCTTCGATCCGTTCTTTCTTCGCGCCGATGCATTCGGCTGGGCTGTAGCGGCCCTTCGCGGCTTCCGGCGACGCCCCATAAATCTTGTTCAACATGGCATAGTCGACATCGGCTCCGAACGCCCCTTCAACGGCGTCGAGATAGGCCTTGTGGCCGTCGCTCGTCAGTTGGATGCGATTGGCGACGCGAGCCGCAACGTCGTCCATGAACCACTTGGCACACTCGCCGTCGCGGCCGCCGACGAAATGCGAAACGATGAGCTTTGTGTCGGCTTCGATCGCGGTCCATGTCCAAGTGTCGCCGGCGCTGTCGACCGGGTTTTTCATCGCTGCAACGTTCTTAGCCTTCGCCGCCGTGAAGCTCCAGATTTCGTCGACCTGAACGCGCTTCGCCTTCACATTGCGAACCTTGGCGTCGTGAAAGCCAGCGCAGAAGCGGCCGGCGTCTTCCAAAAGTTTCGATACGGTGTTGATGCTCACGTCGGCGAGCCGCGAGACAGAGCGCATCGAGGCGCCTTCGCAGAGCATAGCGAGGATTTGGGCGCGTTTAGCGATAGGAAGCTTATTCATACGCTTGATATAACACATGTTATTGTCATTAGCAAGCATTATTTTCATTTTGGTGGAGAAATATCCGCTATGTTCAACGCGCGAGCGCCACCATTCGCACATATCCAGAAATCTGAGAGATTCTTTCTATTATACATTTCTCGATAGATTTCGTCTGGAACGTCAAAGACATTATAATGGCACACGTCCCCAGACTGCGATGTCTTTTGTACAACCCGATGCGTGACTGGTATTTCTACGGTATCAAATTTCCAAAATATTGGCGGCTCGGAAGCGACCGACCGATAATAGAGTCTGGCATGATCGCAGATTGAGCTACCTCTGGATTGAATACAACCGCAGTCAACAACGGACAACCCTGAGTCACCGCCTGAATTCCGGTATGCAACACTGGTGAAACGACCCTGCTTATGATTGAAGTGCTTTGGATGAAGCCACCTGACGCACTCCATATTCCCCTCGCCACATCTTTGATTACCATATCTGCTTCGTCAGGCAATTTATGAGACACATAAAATTGCTGGACGCCGTCGCGATCATAAGCAATCGACACACTCAAATCCGTTTCAAGGATTACCTCTATGTATCCACTACCCATCTCCGCAGACAATAAAATTTCACCATCCACACCGGGAGCCGCGTCGATGTCCTCAAACCCGTTCGTTTTCAAAATGTTAAAGTAACGGATAGCTCTAAATATCTGATTGATGGAAATGGGACCGCCACTTCCGTAATACCATCCCTTCTCCAATCTGACAAACGATATTAGCTTTTCGAACGTACTATGCGGGCGCACGACTGCACCACCCGTCAGATAAATATCTGAATGAGCAGACGAAGCGACTAACAGCACGTAGTCTTCACGCCACATTTGTGTCCTTCCTATCAGACATAAGCTTGTTAATTTCGCCTACCGTCTTTATTGTTTCTCCCAAAATAGACTCCAATGTAGCGATTGACGTTGTCATATCATCTTTTAACGACTTTGCGCTAGCGTAAGACATATTTACAATAGCGACCGGCGCGCCATTATTCACTAACAACATTACCATGTCGCTTGCAGTCTGCCCGATAATAAATCCATTTGTGTATATGCGCGGCACAGACGAAGCAAACGCTGTTTGCAACATTTGCTGATGCAGTTCGCTGATCTTTCTATCTTCTTCATTCATGACTTATCAGCCCATCGCCGACTGGCGGCTGCACGCGCGATATCTTTTCGTTGTTGAGGGGTCAGTTTTTCAGCACGTGCCTTAGCGCCCGCAGCCCCGCTACGTATCTTTCCACCGCGAGACCGGCTTGTTTCGAGCTCTTCCCCTGTCGCGATGCGCATAACGTGAACAGCATTGCCAATCACGTCCGCAGGGCGCTTCTGACCATTCGGGCCTGTTGGCATGGCTCCTCCTAAGACAAGCGTAGCGACGCTTGCCAGCCTTTGCCGTAGGCCCAACATTCACACGGCGTGAGGTTGGAATCAAGGCAGAATCGTGGCGAATGAATTATCACGGGCCATGGCTTTCACAAGCGTTAACGTGGAGTGTCAAGACGAAACTTCAACCTCAAATTTCAAACTGAGACACTACCGGTCGGCGTGGCCTCGCCGAACAGCCGGCGGCAGGGCGGTTCAGCCCGCGTCGAACTGGCGCACGCCCTTGAAGCGCTGGCGCGCGATGCGCACGTCGCGCTGCTTGAGGTCGCGCAGCGCGAGATAGATCATCGCGGTCATCAGCGCGTCCGAATAGGCGTCGTGGCGATCGAGCGTCGGCAGTTTCAGATCGCTCAAGATGCTGGCGAAGCTGAGGTCGACCTGCGCGCCCGGCGGCGCGTCGCCGTATTTGCGCTCGTAATAGAGCGCCGAAGTCTCGATTCTCGTATTTGGCAGGCCGACGCCGAGGAGGCGCCGCACGTGCCTGTTCAGCATCGCGACGTCGAACTCGAGGCAATAGCCGACCAGCGGGCGCGGGCCGATGAATTTGAGGAGATCGGGAAGCGCGTCGCGGATCGCGCGCCCCTCGGCGACGTCGGCCTCGCGCAGGCGATGAACCTTGATCGCGTCGGGCTTCATTCGCGCCTCGGGCCGCAGCTTCGCCTCGAAGCGCTCGCTGGCGAGGATGCGCGCGCCGCGAATCCCGATCGCGGCGACGGTGACGATGTCGTCCTTGCGCCGATCGAGCCCGGTCGTCTCGCAGTCGATCGAAACCGCTTCGTCGGGCGGGGCGGGATCGAACAGGAAGCGATAGGCGGGCGCCTTGAGCATCGCCAGTTGCAAGGGCCGTTTGAGCCAGCGCGGCATCGTCAGAACATCGCCAGGTTGAAATGGCGGCGGATGATTTCGCGCAAGCGCTTGACGATCTGGAACGCGTCGCGCAGCAGGTCGCGCTCCATGCTGGAGAGTTCGCTCGGCGGCGCCAGGCCGCCGGAACCCGCCTCGGCGAGCCGGGCGTCGAGGCGAAGCGTCATCAGATAGCGCAGCGCCTGCGTCAGCTCGCGCGCGAAGTACGGCGTCAACGCGCCGAGTTCGGCCAGGCGCGCGATGCGCGCGGCCGTGCCGGTTTCGAGCAGGCGACGCTCGATCGCCAGCGAGCGCACGCCGTGCACGATCGGGAAGACGCCGCCTTTCTTCAGATCGAGCGGGTCGCCCGGGTCCTTGGAGGCGACGAGGTTGTTGAACAGGCCGATCGGGGTCGGAAAGGCGTCGACGGCGCGGGCGAAATGGGCGAGATAGGCGCGCTCGCGGCTGACCGCCTCGATCAGCTCCAGTTTGGCGCGGCGCAGCAGCTCCGCGTCGCCGGCCACCGCCTCCGCGTCGTAGAAGATCGCTACGTTCATGTGCGCGCGTTCGTCCGGCATGGCCAGCCAGCGGCGGAAGTCGGCGCGATAGTCGTCGATCGTCTTCGACCACAGTGGGTTGACGACCATCACCTGGCCGGGGCAGGGGGGAAAGCCGAAACTCTCCAGCGCGCCCGAAAAGGCGTCGCGGAACGTCTGCAATTCGTCGGCGGGCGCTTCGGACGAGAGGATCAGGCCGTTGTCCTGATCGGTGCGAAAAGTCTGCTCGCCGCGTCCCTCGCTGCCCATGACGATGAGGCAGCCGCGCTCGTGGATCGCCGGCGAGGCCGCGATGGCGAACAGCTTGGCGAACAGGCGCCGATTGAGGTCGGAGACGATTTCGGCGACGGTTTCGATCTTGACGCCCTGGCGCCGCAACATGCGCGTCTGGCCGCCGATTCCGGCGGCGGCGATCGCCAGCTCGGCGACGCTCGACGCGCGGTCGATGCGGGCGGCGACGAGCTGCGAATTGCCGGCCAGGAAGCTCAGCAAGTCGACGTCTTCGACAATGCCGACGTAGGCGCCGTCTTCGATCACCGCGACGCGGCGCTTGTTGTGCTTGGTCATTTGCAACAGCGCCATCGAAACGAAGTCGTTGGGGGCGACCGAGACGATTTCGTATTGGGCCTCGCCGGCGACGCTGGTCTCGATCGGCAGGCGCTTGAGAATCGCGGCGTTCGACAGATCCGTGCCGGTGACGATGCCGACGCGTTCGCCCTGGCGCACGAACAGGGCTTTGGCGTCGACCTCGCGCATCTTGCGGGCGGCGCGCTCGATCGAGTCGGAGGCGTCGATGAACGTGGCGCGATGCAAGGGGAGATCGCGCACGCGCGCGTGCAACGTCGGGCTCAGGCGCGCCCCCTCCTCTTCGCGCGTCGCCGCGTCGAGCTTGCGCGAGATGTCGCGGTAGAAGAACGCGGCGAAGCGCGCGTTGTGGTTGATCAGCCGCAGCGTGACGTCGCGCCGCAGCAGGTTGCACAGCGTCTCCTCGCGCGCGACGAAGGCGTTCGAGCCGCCGCCCTGGACCAGCGCGCGGCTGTCGAAGCAATCGCCGGGGCCGCGCAGCGCGACCAGCTCTTCGCCGTCGCGCTCCTCGACGCAGCCCTTGATGACGATGAACAGGCAGTCCGTCGCGCCGTCGCGCGCGATGATCGTCTCGCCGGGGCGGAAGTAGCCGATGTCGAGCGCCGCGCGCACCGCGTCGACCTCGCCGGGCGTCAGCCGATCGAACGGCGCATTGGTCGCGTCGAAAGTCTGTGGCATGGGCCCGCCGCCTCCCGCTGAAGACCGGTTGTCAGAGGTTGGCGGTTTTAGCGTTTTCCTGACGCCGAGGGTATGGGGCGATCGGCGGGCGCCGATCGTCGCGCTGTTTTCGCTCAGCGGTTCGACTGGAAGTCGACGACGCACGCCTTTTCCAGCGCCGGGTCGAGATAGCGCCGACAGAAGGCCTGGTGGGCGGGATGAGGCAGGTAGGCGTCGCGGCCTTCCGGTCCGTCGAAGACGACGATGAAGCAGTGGGTGAACCCGTCGTTGAGACCTTCCGGGCTGGAGTTCCGGCCCCATTCAAGACCCCTGACGAAGGGAAGTTCGGCGCAGAGCGCGCGAAACGCGTTCTCGATCGCCGCGACCCCGTCCTTCGGCACGGTCGGCTTGAACTTGAACAGCACGACGTGACGATAAGCGCCGGCGCCTTCCGCCATCGCAGCCTCCTCCTTACGCCCCGGCGACCGCCGCGGCCGCATCATCTATACTAGCGGAGAGAGACCGGTTGCGTCAACAGACGTCGGCGCTTCGCCGAGTAAATAGTCTCGCCTATGTTTTTGCAGTGGAGGACAGGTGGGCTTGACCTCGCCGCGGAAGGGCAGTATCGCTAGATGAAACCGGTTTCGTAATCGAAGTAATGGCCAGGCCGACGATTTCCGACATCGCCAAGCAGGCGGGCGTCTCCAAGGCGACCGTCTCCCGCGTGCTGAACAACCGGCCGCAGGGGGTCGGCGGGCCGACGCGGGAACGCATCCGGAAAATCATGGACGACACGGGATTCCACCCTTCCGCGCTGGCGCGCGGGCTGACCACCGGCCAATCCCGATCCGTCGGGCTGATCATTCCCGACATCGCCAACCCGTTCTATCCGCTGCTGGTGAGCGGGGCGGAGCGCGCGCTGAGCGCCGCGGGATACAGCCTGTTCCTCTGCCATTCGGCCGGCGACGTCGCCAAGGAGGGCGAGGCCATCCGCGTCCTGATCGAAAAAGGGGTGGATGGCGTCATCCTCGATTCGGCCGGGTCGCAATCCGACGCGCAGGTCCGCACGCTCGAGAAGGCGGGGATTCCCGTCGTCCTGCTCGATCGGGTCATCGGCAAGCGGTCGTCGCGTTACGGCGTGTTCCTCGACAACCAGCTCGGCGCGCGCCAGGCGGCCTTGCATCTCCTCGCGCGCGAGGCGTGTCGCCTCATCTACATCAACGGCCCGGCGCGCCTTTCTCAATCGGTCGAGCGCCGCAGCGGCGTCGAGGCCGCGCTGCGGGACAGCGGCGTCGCCGCCGATCGTCTGCGGATTGTCGCGGGAGACTTCACGCTCGAAAGCGGCCGGTGCCTGACGGCGTCGCTCATCGAAGCGCAGCGGGCGGCCGGCGCCGACCGGCGATTGGCGTTCAACGCCATTTTCGCCGCCAACGACCTGATGGCGATCGGCGCGCTCAGGGCGCTCCGGCAAGCCGGCGTCGCCGTGCCCGAGGAGGTCGAGGTGATCGGCTTCGACGACATCGAATTCGCGCGCATGACGGAGCCGCCGCTGACGACCGTCGCGCAGCCGGCGCAAGAGATGGGCGCGATCAGCGCCGAGCTGCTGTTGCGACTCGTCGCAGGGCGAAGGCCGCGCCGCAAGACGGTGCTGACGACGCCCCGCCTGGTGCTGCGCGGAACCACTGTGGCGCGGAGCGCGTCTGCGCCGAGCCGTTCGCTTGCAGGAGACCGAAATCATGGAAAACTTTGAATTCCGCAATCCGACCAAGATCGTGTTCGGCCGCGGGGCCGAAGAAAAGGCGGGCGTCGAGGCGGCGGCCTACGCCAAGAAGGTCCTGCTGCACTACGGAAGCGGCAGCATCAAGAAGACCGGCGTTTTCGAACGCGTCACGACGTCGCTGCGAAAGGCCGGCGTCGAGTGGGTGGAACTCGGCGGCGTTTTGCCGAACCCGCGCCTCAGTCTGGTTTACGAGGGCGTTCGGCTGTGCAAGACGCGCGGGCTCGACCTGGTTCTGGCGGTCGGCGGCGGCAGCGCGATCGATTCGGCCAAGGCGATCGCCATGGGCGCGGTCACGGAAGGCGACGTCTGGGACTTCTACCTCGGCAAAGGCGCGCCGACGGCGGCGCTGCCCGTCGGCACGGTGTTGACCTTGCCGGCGGCCGGCAGCGAGGCGAGCCCCGGCACGGTGATCACCAAGGAGGAAGGCTGGCTCAAGCGGGCGGCGAATTCCGAACTGATCTACCCGCGCTTCTCGCTTTTGAACCCGGAGCTGGCGTTCACCCTGCCGCCTTTCCAGGTCGCCTGCGGCGCGACCGACATCATGTCGCATCTGATGGAGCGCTATTTCACCAATGTCGAGCACGTCGGCTTCACCGATCGCCTCCTCGAAGCGACGATGAAGACCATCATCGCCAATGCGCCGTTGGTTCTCGCCAACCGTCGGAATTACGACGCCTGGGCGGAGTTCATGTGGGCGGGCACGATCGCCCACAACAACCTCTTGAACACCGGCCGCGTCGGCGACTGGGGCTCGCACGACATCGAGCACGAAATCAGCGGCATCTACGACGTCGCGCACGGCGCGGGCCTCGCCGTGGTGTTCCCCGCCTGGATGAAGTTCGTCCTTCATCACGACGTCAGACGCTTCGTTGAGTGGGCCGTCAGGGTGTGGAACGTCGAACTGAACGTGTTCGACCCGGAGGCGGTGGCGCTGGAGGGCGTCGCGCGCATGGAGGCGTTCTTCCGCTCGCTCGGCCTCGGAACGACGCTCGCCGAGCTCGGCGTCACGGACGACCGGATCGACGAAATGGCCGACAAGTGCACCGACGGCGGCAAGCGCGCGGTCGGCAATTTCGTCAAGCTCGATCGCGACGCGGTGGCCAAAATCCTTCGCCTCGCGCAATGATTTCGTCCGGCCCGCCGCCCGCCGTGGCCGTGCGGCGGCGGCGGCGCCGGCTTGACCGGCGCCAGCTTGGCGGGGAGCGCCGTCTTTCCTCATGGAAGCCTCTTCTTGCCGAAGTTTTGCGGCTGTCAATGGCGCGCGCACGGCCGATTGGACGACGGGCGTCTCTCGATCGGCCGTGCGCGCGCCGCTGCGGCGGCCGAACGCCATTGACAGCCGCAAAACTTCGGAAGTTCATGCTTCCATGAGGCCGACGGCTCGGTGTGCGGCGGAGAGGGGCAGGGCGGCTCCGGTCGAGAAAATCTGGAGCCGACTGGCGGATCGCGCAATTGTTCAATTCGCATCCTGTCCCCGTAATGCCCACATCGCGGGCCGCGCATGTGCGAACCGCTGTGACAACGATAGGTATGTCTGATGTCGACGCCAATTGGTATGTCCGTTGATACCTTTCGCCAAACACTCAAGCAAGAAATTGAGGCTCGATGCAAGGAGCTCGGTAAGTCTTACGATAAGGAACCTGACCGCGGATATGCATTCGAACTTTGGGTTGCCGATCTGCTTATTCGAAATTACGAAGTTGATATCGAACCAGAAACGTGTACCTACCGTTCGAAAGACTTGCTGATCGACCTCGCGTTCGACGATGAGGAAGCAAAAGCGTTGGTTCTCGGGCAGTGCAAATTTGTCAGCCCATCGAATCCAGATATATCGGAGAGCGATGTAGTCAGCTTCTTTGATAGACACGAGGTGTTGTCAAAGAATACAAGTTGGGTGCGCGATCACGCGTCCGATGAATTACATGATCTTATATCTGACTATCCGGAGCGCTTGGAGAAGGAATGGAACATCAGCTTTTACTTTATTACAACCGGCAAGGTGTCTGAGCGGATAAAGAATCTTGTTGCAGAAAAGCAGAAGAAAATCAATTCTCGTTACCCTACCGTTGCGTTGAATTGCTGGGATTTCTACAACTTAAAAGAAGAATACATTAGATCCAAATCAATTGAAGCGTCTATTTCTGAGGCTGTGGAACTTCAATTTGGCCGTGGCCGATATCTCTTCAAAGATAGTCCTTATAGGACTCTGCTCGCGATTGTCAAAGGGACCCAATTGACAGCTCTCTATAAAAAGGAAAGGGAACGGCTGTTCGCGTACAATATACGAAGTGTCCTAGGGAAGCGTGTAAATAAGACGATAATTGATACCGCCGGCAATCGCCACGACGATTTTTATTATTTCAATAATGGTGTGTCCGCGGTTTGCACTCGAATACATGAGCTGGCTAACATTTTCGATTCGAGAAGTTGCAAATAATAAATGGGGCGCAAACTGCGGGTTCTCTAGCTGCGGTTGGAACATTGGACCCGAAGCGCGAGGTCGTACTTAGAATAACCGAAGGAGTGTCAGTAAAGACAGAAAAGGGGTTCAACGCTAATATTATTTTGTTCAACAATACACAAAATGTCGTCAGATCGAGTGATTTCAGAGCGAATGATAGTATCCAGTTGTGGGTCGAGGATCGTTTTGGCAAGACGAAATCGCGGGGAGCGTTGGCGGAGCCGATTCGCTATGTCAGGAAGCGCACTCACAGGAGGGTGCGGGGTGCTAGTGCGGTCAAGTTTGAGGACCTAGCAAAAATTCGTTTCGCTTTCTATGTTGAACCTACAAGATGTATTGCGGATCCGCGGTCGCTTTGGACGCTTAAAGAAGATGGTGGTTTCTATGAAATCGCATTTGGTGTAAATGGCGTTTTACAGGACTATTGGACTGATGAGCAATTCGACGAGACCGTATTCGCAGTAATCGCGTTCTTTTGGATACAGGACAAAATTGCAGCGCATATCAAGCAAGACAAGAAATATCAAGCAAGACAAGAATTCGTACTTTTTTTTGAAACGGCTAAGATTTTGTGCCCTGTCGCTCGCACGCTCACACCTTGAGAAGCGGAAGATCGATTACAAGTACTTGCTTTCGTCACAAAATAAATTCGACGAATGGTGTACAATGTTTTGGCGCGACATTTTCCGTGACTTGGTACAAGCGTACGAAGCGGCGCAAGCAGCGAACATATCGAATTTTGCACTGGCAAGAAATGAGACCCGATGGAACGCGACGAAAAAGTCTGTGGAACTCTATTTTCGAGCTAATTTAGGATAGACACTGGAAAGACTGTCCCGTTGCCGAGGCGTGTGTTTGCGGACGTCCCCCTAGTGAGACATGACGCGACATTCCCACCGGATTGCCCGGACAGACATTACGGCGACGGGATGCACATCGCCGAATGTCAAAGCGCCCGATCCCTCGACGGCGCCGCCAACGAGGCAATGGGCGCCGTGTCTCCGTCGGCCCGCGGTCACCGCAATTCACCGCCAAGCTCCTGAAAACCCGCCTCTGTCCCCCCTCGCGCTAACAATCGCTTTCTATAAGTCAGAAACCGCGCCATCCTCCCTCTATCCCGCCGCTTCGGCTCGGGCGGGAGAGGAGAGCGGCGATGGACGGCGGCGGGGCGGCGGGGCGGCGCGCGCGGCGAGCGCGTCATTTCGCCGCGTCGCGTCCCGCGCAAGCCTCGCTTCTCCCGCTTTTCGGCGCCGACGACGCTGCGGCGCGGCGCGGCGGGCCTCCTGCGTCGACTCTCGTAATTGACGAGAGAAGAGGCGCAGCCGTAGACAACGGCCTTTCCATCGGCAGCCGCGCGTAGGAATCCGATGATCTTCATGGCGTTCGCCGCGATCGCCGCCTTTGCGATCGGCGCGCTGTTCCTGCGCGACGTCAGGCGCGCGCGCGCGCGCCTGGTCGGCCGGAGCAAGACGATCGCCACGCCCTACGGGGAGCTGGAATACGCGCTGCTGGGAGAAGGCGAACCGGCGCTGGTCATCCACGGCGCCGGCGGCGGTTTCGACCAGAGTCTCGACATGCTCGGGCCGTTAGCCGAGCTGGGATACCGGCTCATCGCTCCCTCGCGCTTCGGCTATCTGAGGTCGGCCTCGCCGGCCGAGCCGACCAGCGCCAAGCAGGCCGACGCCTACGCGCTGCTGCTCGACCGCCTCGGGGTCCAACAGGCGGACGTCGTCGCCGTCTCCGCCGGCGCTTGGTCGGCGCTGCAGTTCGCGGTCCGCCGCCCCGACCGCTGCCGGGCGCTCGTGCTGGTCGTCCCCGCGCCGCTCACGCCGCCGCCAGCGAACGACGCCTTAGCCGCCTTCGTCAGGGCGATGTTCGGCTCCGACTTCCTCGCCTGGCCGATGATCAGGCTGGCGCCGATATTGCCCGCGGCGACGCGCGCGATTCTCGGCTCGGACCCGGCGCTCGTGCGCGCCGCCGAGCCGAGCGAGCGGGCGCGCGCGCGGCAGATCCTCGACCGTCTGCTGCCGGTCGGCCCGCGGAGGGCGGGCATGGCGTTCGACCTCGGCAGTGCGGCGAATCCGGAGCCCTGCGCGATCGACAAGATCGCCTGCCCGGTGCTGACGATCAGCGCGGCGGACGACGCGTTCGGGACCGCCGCCCGCGCCAAGGCGATCGCCGCCGGCGTCGCCAACGGCGCGGCGGTGATCTATCCCTCGGGCGGCCACGCCCTGATCGGGGACTACGAGGAGGCGCGCGACGAGATCGTCGCCTTCCTCAGCGGGCCGCCGGAACGCGGCGTTTCGCCGTCGGCCGGGGCGCGGCCGCCATGACGGGCGCGAGCGGACTCGAGGTCTTCCTCGCGATGCACACGCGCAGGGTCGCCGAAGGCTTGCGGATGATCGCCGCGACGACGCAAGACCGCGATCCCTTCCTGATCCTGGCCTGGCCGCCTTCGTCGCCCGTTCAGGGCTACGTCCAGTGCCTGTTCAACGACGACAGCAGCCGGATCTATTGCGAGGCGCAGTCGGGGACCCTCGACCCGGAGCCGGGGCGCCGGCCGTCGCCGAAGGGCCTGGCGGCGCTGGCGCGGCTCGGCTTCGACATGGACGCCTCGAAGGGCAACTTTCAGCGCTACCTCGCCATCAGGCAGCCGAGCGATTTCGACGCGGTCGCCGCGTTCATGCTGGAGGCGCTCTACGCCGGCTACGAGGGCGCGGTCGACCGGCCGATCGTGTGGGTCTCCCCCAACGCGTCCGAGGCCGACGCCGCCCGGCGCTGCGCGCCGACGTCGTGAAATCGGAAGGCGAAACGCGGGCGATAAGGGGCGACGCGAGTTCGACAGAGGTCGACGGCTTGGCGTGTGGCGGAGAGGGGCGGGACGGATCCGGGCGAGAAAGGCTGGAACCAACGGTCGGATCGCGAACTTGGGGAATTCGCATTGTGTCGCGATAATCGAAGTTTGGCGCCTCTCGCCTTATGAGCGTGCCGATACCGGCTACGAAGTTGGGCAGTTCGGCTATGGCCAAGGGTGGCGTGGAATGAACGCGGTCGAGCATGTCGCGATTACGATTCAGGACGATTTCCTTGCGCGTCAAACTCGGGCGCAGCCAACGGTCGCGCTCGCCGAGCTGATCTGGAATAGCCTCGACGGCGAAGCAACCCGCGTCGATGTGGAGTTCGAGCAGAACGATCTCGCAGGAGGGCTATCCAAGATCGCCGTCCATGACGACGGCGAGGGCTTTGCCCGGTCCGAGGCGGCAAAGTTCTTCGGCAATCTCGGCGGCTCGTGGAAGCGAGTAATCCGGGCTAGCGCAAGGGTTTATGCGCGATGTGATGGGATAAGACGCCGGTCAGAAAGCTCCGGTTTTCGATGTCGACGAAACCGAATTCCTTGAGAAGCTCGGTCAATTCGCCGGGCGTGTAAAAGTGGTGTATGGCGTTGGCGAAATAGCCGATGCACTTCATGCTCTCGGGCGAACTGCGGAAAAGCTTGGCGGTGAACCATACCGAAACGCCCAAATAGACGAGATACGGCTCCTCGACGTTTCTCGAGGCGGGGCGCAGCATGTCGTTGTGGCAGAAAATGCCGCCCGGTTTGAGAACCCGATGGATTTCCTTGAACGCCCGGATGATCTCGAGATGGCGCGAGGCGAACTGGAGCGTCACCGCATCGAATGTCTGGTCGGGGAACGGCAGCGCATGAGCGTCGCAGACCTGGGCGCGGATCGTCAGGCCGCGCTCGCGGGCGCGGCGCTGGCCCTCGGCGATCATGTGCGGACTGCCGTCCACCGCGTGGATTTCGAGCGTCGCGTCCTTCGCCAGAAGCCGCAGCGGGATGTCGTGCGTGCCCGAGCAGACGTCGAGCACTTTCGATCCCTCCGGCAGACGCCGGTGAATCGCGGCGGCGAACTTATTGCTCCATCGTGAGCAATTGCCGAGCGACGCGATGGCGTTGCCCTTGTCGTAGTAGCTCGGCACGTCGCGAAAGACCTCAGGGATCAGCGTCCGCCAGGTGTCGGCGAAAAGGCGTGCGCGGAGGTCTTCCTTCCGCAAAAAATGGTCCGAGATGCTCAACCGGATTCTCCCCTTGAACTTTTCTCAACCCGACATGCCGACCGTGTTCCCCGGCCGGCGCGCCGCAAGGGGAAATGTGCAACGGTTTGGCCTTCCAGGCAATCGTCAACGACCGGCGGGCACGCGCTCGATTACGGCGATTACGCGATTACGGGGACGGGGGAAACCCCTATCGAGCCGATAGGCTCTTGCGTTTCGGCCTAAACGACGGGTTCCCCGATCCGGGCGGACGAATTCCGACGACCGGAGCGCTGGAACCGGCCGACGCTCAGCCGATCCACAGCCCTTCCAGCCGCACCTGCAAGCCGTCTCGGCTACGGTTGATGTAGTTGACGAGCCCGCTGTGCCGCCATTGCAGCATGCAGCGCCGCGGTTGGAAGAAATACCGCCTGCCGATCGCGATTTCGTCGCGGGTCTGGGTGATCAGGCCTTCGTATCCCTCGGCGATATAGTAGCCGATGTCCTTGAACCCCTGCTCGCGCGGGCCGAGCGGACCGGTCACGCACCAGACGATCACGCCGGTGCGGCGATCGACCTCGATCGCCACGCCGCAATGGGTGATCGGGCAGCCGCAGGACATGCCGAGCGGGCGGCCGATCATCAGGTCGCCGACGGCGATCTCCATCTCGCGGGTGAGCATGGGGTTGTGCGGCAAGATGATTTCGCGCGGGCCGGGATCCTCGGGGAAGTGCTCGAGGTAGAAGTCGAATTCCCGGCCCAGCGTATCGCGCCAGGTCGGCGCCGCGCCGCCAGGCGCAACGCCGGCGTCCCGCCGCGCGACCGGGGCGGGGACCGTCGGCGTAGCGAGCCGGTTCGCCGAACGCGGAATACAGCGCTTGATCAGATCCGGTCGTTTCTCAAGCTGCTCGGCCAGGGCGTCGCAGGTGCGGAAGCCGCACAGGCCACAGTTGGCGCCCGGGAGTTCGGCGGCAGTAAATTCTTGCGTGACAGACATGGTTTGTCATCCTCCTCGTGCCGTCGCAATCAGCGCCGCGCCGTGGCGATGCGCCTCAGGCCGCCGACCAGGGTCGGCAGAATGTCGATCGTCCGATCCACCTCCGCTTCCGTATTGAACCGGCCAAGCGTCAGCCTCAGCGCGCCGCGGGCTCGGAACGGGTCGAAGCCGAGCGCCCGCAGCACGTAGGACGGTTCCGCCGCGTGCGAGGCGCCGCACGCGCTGCCGGTGGACGCCATGATCCCCGCCTCGTCGAGCGCCAGCAGCAGCCGGATGGCCTCCCCCTCCTGGCCGGCGAAGCCGAGGCAGACATGGCCGGGCAAACGCCGCTGCCGATGGCCGATCACGTAGGCTTGCGGACATGCCGACAGAATGCCGGCGATCAGCCGTTCGCGCAGCGCCGTCAGCCGCACGTTGTCGTCGGCCATCTCCGCGTCGGCCAGTTTCGCCGCGACGCCGAAGCCGACGATGCCGGCGACGTTCTCGGTCGCCGAGCGCAGGCCGCGCTCCTGTCCGCCGCCGTGAATGATCGGGCTCAACGTCACGCCGTCGCGGACATAGAGCGCGCCGACGCCCTTCGGTCCGTGCAGTTTGTGCGCCGAGAGCGACAGCAGGTCGATCGGCTGTTCGGCGAGGTTGAACGGCGCCTTTCCCACGGCCTGCACCGCGTCGGTATGGAACAGCGCGCCGGCCTCGCGCGCCGCCTGGCCGATCTCGGTCACCGGCTGGACGGCGCCGATCACGTTGTTCGCCGCCATGATCGACACCAAGCGCGTATGCGGCTTGATGCTGTCTCGGACATCAGAGGGATCGACCAGCCCGTCGGCGTCGACCGGCGCGCGGGTGACCGCGACGCCGCGCCGCTCCGGGGCGTGCGCGGTGAAGACGATCTCGCGCCGGCGGGCGCCGATGAGGGCGGCCACCTGGGCGCGGGCGGCCTCCACGGCGTCCCTGGCCTGGCGGCCGAGCGCGTGCAGGCTGGAGGGATTGCCGAAAGCCTCTGCGTGCCAAGGCGCCATGGCCGCCACGACCCGCGGATCCACGGGCGTGGTCGCCGAGTTGTCCAGGTAAATCGCCATATCTATTCGCCCCGGTAGAAAATCTGGTTGTCCAGGGCGCGCACCACGCCGAAGTGCGATTGCCAGCCGATCGTTTTCTTGCCCACACAGATCGTGCAGGTGCCGACCGGGGGATTGCCGCGCAACGCCAGGTCTTCGTCCACCTCCGGCGTCGCAGCGACCGCATCGGCGATCGGGTCGACGCCGATGCCGTACAGGGCGTTGACCTCTCGGATGCGGACGTTGGGCACCGCTTCGAGGATGCGCGCTCGAAACACCTCCCGTTCCGCCTGCGACACGCGGTCGATCTTGGTCACCACGGCGATATCGGCGAGCGACAGCATCGGCCCGATCTTGCGCGGCAGGTTCATGCCGCTGGTCGCCTCGACCACGACAATCCCCAGACCGCCGTCGACGTACGGCGAACAGCGCAGGCACAACCCGGCGGTTTCGACCAGCAGCACGTCGGCCGCCGACCTGGCGGCCCATTGCAGCGCGTCGCCCAGGACCATGACGTTGCAGTGGTCCGGGCACAGGTCCCCGGAGTAGACCTTGCGCGTCGGAATGCCGAAATCGCGGGCGAACTGTTCGTCTTCCTCGGCGAACTGGACATCGATTTTCAGGAAGGCGACCGACCAGCCGCGCCGCGCCAGGCGCGGGATGACGTGACGCAATACGGCGGACTTGCCGGTTGTGGCGGCGCCGGCGCAGACGGCGAGCCTCATGCCAGGCCTCCTGTTTCGAAACTGTCGATGCGTTCGCCCGAGCGGATGCGGTCGCGCAGGTCGGCCAGGACATCGTCCAGGCGGCCGACAATCGGCGCCAACTGACGCTCCCGTTCGTCGGTATGCAGGACCTGGGAGATCCGCCCGTCCTTCAGCACCAGCCGGTAGTCGGACAGCAGGGCGATGCGCGGGTCATGCGTGACGAAAATGAAAATCTTACGATGGGCGCGCAGAAGTTCGAGCGCGCGCGAGCGGTTGATGCCGGCGTTCTCGACCTCGTCGAGCAGCACGATCGGGGTGTCGCAGATGATCGTCGCATCGGCGATCAACAGCGCGCGCGTTTGCCCGCCCGACAGCTCGGTCATCCGGCTGGAGAGCGAGATCGGTTCGCCGGTGAGCTGATTGGCGAAGGCCAGGGTCTGCCGCACCGCCTCTTCGATCTCGCCGGCGGAGGCGCGGCGAATGCCGGCGTGGATGTGGAGGAACTCATCGACCGGCAGGTCGGACAGGAACGTCGTGTGCTGGGTGATGAGCGCGATCGGGTTGCAGGCCGGATCGTCGCGGTATTCCTCGGGCGGCCGCCGGCCGTCGATCAGGATGCGGCGGCCGGTGGGGGTGTCGGCGTCGGCGAACAACTCGATATCGTTGATCAGCGTGGTCTTTCCCGAACCGGTGCGGCCCACCACGCTGACGACGTCGCCCATCTGAAGATCGAGACGATCGATCGCGTCCGGCGCGCCGTCGCGGCCGCGCCCGCCGAGGATGGAGATTTGCTGGATTTCGCCTTGCGCCGAACGATAGCGGCTGGACGCAATGGGCGCGGCGCGACTCCATCCATGCGTGCGAAATGCGTCTTGCGGCGGGTGAGCCGGTTGAGGGTTCGTCGGCAGAAGCGAACTCAGCATGATCGTCTCCTTTGCCGCGCCCACCTGAGCGCAAGCCGCATGCCCGGCGCTAAGTCGTTATTTTGGTTGAATTTTCTGCCGCAGCGGGTTGGCGTTCCGCCGCTCCGGCGTCGGGCGCCGCCGCGCCGCCGTCGCCCTGGCGGCGCCGGGCGCCAAGAACGCTGCGCCCGTCGATACGAACCCCATGGCCGGCGAGGCCGAGAGCCGCGATCCTTCTCGACGGGTTGAACGCCTTGACGATCCGCATCGCGCTTTCCTTTTTCGATCGGGCGCCGTCTCCCGTTGGCGGCGTCTATGTCTATCTACTTAGTAGAACTACTGGACAATGGCAAGGCGTTTCGCAGCGCCGCCGCCGAGAGGGCCGGCGGCGGCGCGGACGGGGGCTTTATGTCAGATTGGCGAGGCTGATCTTCACCATGGCCCGCGCCAGGCCGATGGTTCGAACGACGAGATCCATCGGCCCCTTTTGCCGCGCGAAGACATGCTCGACGAAGGCGCGAACCTCCGACTTTTCACAGACCAGCACTTATGCCTACGTCGAACGCGGCCCCGACGGTGCCACCAGGCAATCGCTTGTAAAGTTCGAATCCCGATCCTAAATAAAAAAGGAGGTGCGGTCGGGAGTGTGGTCGGGGACATCGATCCTTCCGGGTTTGACAGGAGCCTGGGATGCGACACATCGATTTGATGGCCAGCGCTGTGTGTTCCGCGCTCGCGGTGAGTGCGTACTATTTTGCTGAGCAGGCAATTCACACACTGCCCGAGCCGGTGATGCGGCCTCTAAGTGAGGTAAAATTCCCAACATTTGAGCCGATGGCGAAGAAAGACGCACTGCCAATTGTGATGGTTCCGCCTACGCGGGCCATGGCGTTGTTGACGCGGACTACCGCTGCGGACGCAGAGAAGCTTCATGTCGACTTGCCGAACTTGGGCGGGCTTACGGAGGACAAGAGCAATATTGTTAGCTCCGTTCCGGAGGTTTCGCCCTCTGTTCCCTGCTGCGTGTCGGGGGACGGCAAGACCCTCATTGCCAGCATCCTTCCTGGAGAAGTCGGGCAGCGCCTCGAAACGGAGCAAAAATCGCTCTCGGATGCGCCCGCCCCCATGCTCGAAAAAGGCGTTGCCGTCGGCAGCGCACCCAGCGTCAAAGATCAGGGCTGTGCAGTTCTCTCTACTTGCGGCTCCCCGCGCCGGTTATCGCGGAACGCGGACGCCGTGTTTCGTAACTGAAAGATCAACTTTGGGCGCGACACTTGGCTGCGCGTTGTCAAGTTCGGGGCGCGCTGCGGCTGCCGCGCAGGGTGGAAACATGAGAACTGCACAGCCGTGCGTCAAAGATACACTGTCGGTGCTGTTGACGATACCCAGGCAAAAGTCGCTCCGGACCGTGCTCGCTGGTAACTTCAAACACCAAGTTGTAACAAAGCCTCCGACGGAAATCGACCGAAAGGGCACTACTTCTCGGCCTATGATGATTGAGCTTGGGCCTGCATTTCCAAAACCGAGCTTCGTGGTCACGGAGCCGGATAGTATGTTCGTAGATACTTATCCCGGGGCTTTTCAGACACAGATTGGCATCTTAGAAGCTCAGGTATCAGAAATGACCAAAGCCCTTTCCGATACAAAAGGGCAACTAACGGCCAGTCAACAAACGAATGCTGTTATCGATGTCAGACTCAAGCACCTTGAAGATGATCGAATTGCGATCGGTGCCGCTGTTGACACCATGCAGAAGAATTTTAAGGCTGTTGAGACGGCTATTTTGAACTCAGATACCGATAGAGAATTCTGGTTTCATCTTTACGGCATGGGTACTTTGATTTTAGTTGGCTTTGGTACTTATTTTGCAGGTAAACATTATGTACATAGCAAGAACGGCTCCAGCAAGGTTATACTTGTGCCGCGGCCGGCCTCAAACGTGGTTGAGACCAAACGCGTAATTGCGTCAGTGCCTGTGTTAAAGGCGGATAAGGCGATAGATGGAAGGGAGTCCTAACCTACGATAGATTTTTTGTGTTTTTGGTCCTTGTTGTATCGATATCAATAAACTTTTTCGCCGTCATCTATCGCAAGACGCTTCCGCCGGGCTTGTCCATCGGGGAACTTTGAATTACGACCTTCCCCGGCTTGGGCCGCCTGGTCGCCTTCAGCTGGATGTACCTGACGTTCGTCCCGCGCATCATGACAAGATCACAGCTGTAGGCGTCGAACTCGGGATTACGCGATTACGGGGACAGCGCGATTACGGCGATTACGGATTATGGGGACAGGATCACTACTGTCCGGGAAATGCCGACATGAATTTTGATAAACGATTGATTTAGCGGGACAAAGCACCCGCATTGGCCTGTCATCGACTTGAATTGGAGGGGACAGGCTCACTTGTGTCCGGCTAATCGTTGAAGAGATTCAATTGGTTAGAGGATTGGCGAGTTTGGTTTGGGTTTGAGCCTGGGTCAAGTAGCTGATTAAGCGGCGTTTTTTCGAAAGCCGTGACGCTGAGCATCTGCAGGATTGTGTAGAGGCTCGCATCCAGGGCCAGGCGTTTCTTGACGATGGCGATAAGCACGTAGACGGCGACCGCGATCCAGATTTGGGTCTTTACGGCGTTTTCGCTGTTGCCGAAGAAGCTGCGAATGCGCAGGTGCTGCTTGATCCATTTGAAGAACAGCTCGATCCGCCAACGGCATCGGTAGAGGTCAGCGACGGTGCGCGGGGGAATGTCGAAGTTATTGGTCAGGAAGAAGAGCGTCTTGCCGCTTTGCGGATCGCGATAGCGGATGCGGCGCAATCTGGCGGGATATCGCCTGTTCGACTGGCGCCCGGTCATAACCACGGTCTGGTCGCAGATGACGCCGCTGGTTCGATCGTCGGGACGCGAGGCCAAGCGACGGACGCGCTGCTTGGTCTTGGCTCGAACGACAAAGAAAGCGCCAACGGCGCCGAGCTGATGGAGGCGAACGAGGTCGAGGAAGCCGCGATCCATCACGTAGATGGCGCCGGGCTCAGGAATCATCACGTCGAGGATATCCGTGTCGTAGGACTTGCCGTCGTCGATATGGACGACAACGGGAATGTCGCCCCGCAGGTCCAACATCGTGTGCAACTTCACTGCGCCTTTGGCGTGCTGAAACCGGGCCCACGGGAATAGCGACAGACACAGGTCGATGGTGGTCGTGTCCAGCGCGTAGGCGGCGCCAGCGAGATCGGCGCCGAAACGATCTCCCGCATAGAGTCTGCGAGCCGTGACAATCAGCGCCGAGGCGAAGGCCGCGTAGAGGCGCCAGTCTCGCCGCTCGTTGGCGTCCGCCAGAGTGCTGCGGCGCACGAGGCCCCGGACGCCCATGTGATAGAGCTTGGCCTGCTGGGCGTTCAAGCAAGTCACCGCATCGCGCAGGCTGTCCCGGTAGGTCAACTGCGCGAAGGCCATACAGCGAAACTGGTCTTGACAGCTGAAGCTCTTGACCGAGCGGTCGCCGCCAAAGCGTTCGACGCAGCGGCGAAACGTGTGCTGCGGCAGATGATCCATCAATTGAGAGAAGACGAGTTTGCCCTCGTACATCGTCCGACTCCGCGCTCCTGCACGGACGCGAACCCTCGCGCCAAGCCAAATCGCAGTTCAAGTCGATGACAGGGCAATGCGGGCGCTTCGTCCCGCTAAATCAATCGCTTATCGAAATTCAGGTCGACATTTCCCGGACACAAGTGGGACAGGCTACGAATTGCGCAATTTCGCGATCCGGCGGCAGGCGCCGGAATTTCTCGACTGGAGCCATCCTGCCTCTCTCCGCCGCACGCCAAGCCGCCTTTCCTCATGGAGGCATGAACTTCCGAAGTCTTGAGGCTATCAATGGCGCGCTCTTCGCGCGCCGCTTCCGGCGGTCGCAGACCACCGACAGCCTCAAGACTTCGGAAGAAAGAGGCTTCCATGAGGAAAGACGGCGCTCCCCGCCGAGCCGGCGCCGGTTAAGGTCGCGCCGTCCTCGTCCGTCATGCTTCGCATGCCGCGCTCTCCCGCTTTGGCGTCATGAAGCCATAAGCGCGGTTGGCGGAGAACGGCCGTTCGCGAAGCGCGGAGCCCCTCTTGCTTGCGGCGTTCATGTATGACAAGAGACCTTGATCGTCATACCGAAAACAAAGACGCCCTCGGAGGGGCGAGGACATGGAGCGGGTCACCATCAGCGTGTCCGACGAGTTCGCCGCCGAACTCGCCGCGTTCATGGACGATTACCATTATGAGAATCGATCCGAGGCGGTGCGCGACCTCGCGCGCCTCGGTCTGGAGAAGGCGCGCATCGACCACAGCGTGAAGGGACAATGCGTCGCGACGCTTTCCTACGTCTTCAACCATCACACGCGCGAGCTGGCGAAGCGGCTGACCGACGCGCATCACAACCATCACGATCTTCAGGTCGCGACGATGCACGTTCATCTCGACCACGACAATTGTCTCGAAGCAGCGGTGCTGCGCGGCGACGCCTCCGCCGTCAGGGAGTTCTCCAAGGCCGTGATCGCCGAGCGCAGCGTCCGATACGGCCAGGTGAGTTTCGTGCCGGTCGCGATGGCGAACGAAGCGCACGCGCACGACGGCGCCGGGCGCGCGCACGCGCATCTGCATGCGCATCCGAAGGATTGAGGCGAGCCGGGCGGCCCGACTGGGCGGCCTCGGCAGGGCGAGTCAATGACAAGGAGAGTCGACAACATGGGCGTCAGCCTGTCCAATCTGTTCAACGACGAGCAGGAAAACATCCGCGGCAAGGTGATCGGCGTTTATGTCTTGCTCATCGCCTTCAACATCGCCGCGTGGGTCTGGGCGCTGGTCGCCTTCCACGATTTCCCGGTCCTCTTGGGAACCGCTGCGCTCGCTTACAGCTTCGGCCTGCGGCACGCGTTCGACGCCGATCACATCGCGGCGATCGACAACGTGACCCGCAAGCTGATGCAGGAAGGGCGGCGCCCCGTTGCGGTCGGCTTGTTCTTCTCGCTTGGACATTCCGCCATCGTGGTCGGCCTGTCGGTCGCCATTGCGGTCACCGCGACCGCTCTGCAAGACCGCTTCGACGCGTTCAAGAGCTTCGGCGGCGTGGTCGGCACGTTGGTGTCGGCGCTGTTCCTGTTTGGCATCGCGTTCGCCAACGTTGTGGTGCTGATTTCCGTCTATCGCGCCTTTCAAACGGTCAAGAACGGCGGCCGGTTCGTCGAGGAGGACCTCAATCTGGCGCTCGCCAAGAGAGGGCTGCTCGGCCGCCTGTTTCGCCGCTTTTTCCGCATGATCGAACGCAGTTGGCAAATGTTGCCGCTCGGCGTTCTCTTCGGCCTCGGTTTCGACACCGCAACCGAAGTCGGCCTGTTGGGGATTTCGGCTACGCAAGCGTCGCAAGGCCTGTCGATCTGGTCGATCCTGGTCTTTCCCGCGCTGTTCACCGCGGGCATGACGTTGATCGACACCACCGACAGCGTCTTGATGCTGGGGGCGTATGGATGGGCGTTCGTCAAACCCATCCGCAAACTCTACTACAATCTCACGATCACCGCCGTGTCGGTGATCATCGCCGTCGTGGTCGGCGGCCTCGAGACCCTCAATCTCATTGGCGATTAACTCGGCCTGACCGACGGCGGCGGTTTTTGGGGCGCGATCGGGTCGCTGAACGACAACTTCGGCCTACTCGGCTTCGCCATCATCGGACTTTTCGTCGTCGCCTGGCTGGTCTCCTACGTCGTCTATCGCGCCAATCGCTACGATGAGATCGAAGCCTCGCCGACTTAGCGGCCGCCAATCATAACGCCATCCCCGGCCTTGACGGCGGCGTCGGTTCCGTCGTAGATGTCACCGTATGGTGACATCAGCGACAAAACGCGGCTCGACCCGCGCCTCGGCCCGAAACTCGGAGGCGATGCGCGCGCGCATCCTCGAAGCGGTGGGCAAGATGATCGTGCGCGATGGGCTGGCGGCGATCGGCGTCAACGCGCTGGCGCGCGAGGCCGGCTGCGACAAGGTGCTCATCTACCGCTATTTTCGCGACCTCGAAGGCGTCTACGCGGCCTACGCGGCGCAGAGCGATTTCTGGTGGAGCGTCGACGAATTGACGCGCGGGATCGACCGAAAGCGGCTGACGGCGGCCGAGGCGATCAAGGCGCTTCTGCGCCGCCACGCGCGCGCGTTGCGCGCGCGGCCCGTGACGCTCGCCGTGCTGGCGGCCGAATTGACCAACCGCACGCGGCTGGTCGTCGCGCTCGAAGCGGTGCGCGAGCGCCGCGCGCTGGAATTGGCGGCGTGGATCGGCGAACGGTACCGCTTGCCTCAATCCCGGGACGTCGAAGCGGTCGCCATGCTGCTCGGCGTCGCCGTCAACTATCTCGCCGTGCGCGCGCGGACCATCCGCGTGATGAGCGGCGTCAAGATCAGAAGCGACGGCGACTGGGAGCGGATTTTCGCCGCCATCGACGCGCTGGTCGACGGCGTCTTGCGCGACGCGTGATTCTTTTGCGCGAAATGTCACCTATCGGTGACAAGGGAAAGGAGAACGGTCATGACAGCCTTCAATCCGAGCCGGCGAGGCGCGCTCGCCTACGGCGGCGCCGCGGTCCTGCTGGCGTCGACCGGCGGGGCGCTGCGGGCGTTCGACGCGGCGGGCCGGCCGCCGCCGGCCGACGACGCCTACGCGCTGTGGCGGCTGTGGGACGATCCCGCGATCGCCGGAACGCCGTTGGCGCTGGTCGCCGCCGGCGTTCTGGCCGCCAACCCGCACGACACTCAGCCCTGGCTGTTCGCCGTCGGCGCCGACGCGATCGACATCTTCGCCGACCTCTCGCGCGGCCTCGGCGCGATGGACGCCTACGTGCGCGAAATGCATCTTGGTCTCGGCTGCGCGATCGAGAACATGGCTCTCGCCGCCGGCCCCAACGGCTACGCCGTCGAAGTCGCGGCGACGCCGGGATCGTTGACGACGCTCGACGAGCGGCAAGCGCCGGTTCACGCCGCGACGCTCAGCCTGACGCGGCGCGAGCGCACGGCGCCCGATCCGCTGTATCGCGCCATCCCCGATCGGCACACCAACCGCTACGCCTACGATCGGGGCAGGGCGCCGCCGCAAGGCTGGCGCGATTTCGCGACCCAAGCCGACTTCGGCGACGACGTCAGAGTGTTCCTGATCGACGACGGCGAGAAGCGCCGCCGGTTCGACGCCGCGGTCGTCGAGGCGACTGAGGCCATCGTCGCCGACAGAATCATGATCGCCGACAGCGACCGCTGGTTCCGCGCTTCGAGCGCCGAAATCGACGCCCATCGCGACGGGCCGACGCTCGAGGCCGCCGGCCTGTCCTTCCTCACGCTGACGTTGGCGCGGCTTTTTCCGGTCTCCGCCGAGACCAGCCACCAGGCCTGGCTCGCCCAGACCCGCATGCAGCTCGCCAGCGCGCCGCTGGTCGGGCTCATCGCCGTGCGCGACCGCTACGAGCGCGCAAGCGCGGTCGCGGCGGGCCGCGCCTGGCAGCGGCTGCATTTGAGCGCGACCGCGCGGGGAATCGCGATGCAGCCGCTCAACCAGCCCATCGAGATGATCGACCGCGAGCGGCGGGCCGGGCGCGGCGCGAATTGGGCGACGCGGATGGCGCGCCTCACCGGCGAGGAGTGGCAGGCGACGTTCTCGTTCCGCGCCGGCGTCGCTTCGGCAACCGCGCCGGCGAGCCCCCGCCGACGCCTGAAGGACGTGCTGACCGGCTAGCGGATGAAATCAATCGCTTGGCGCCCGCGTCGCGGGTCCGCTCCGGGGGAAGCGGCCGAGCGCGCACGATTTGGTTGAGCGCCTCACGTCGCCGGAGCGCCGAGCGTCCCTCGGGAATGCCGTCGCCGAGAATTCACGCAGCGGCCGCGGGCGTGGGTTGACGCCGGGGAGCGCGGCCGAGCGTCGAGACATATTCCGCGCCCAACGTCCCATGCGTTCTGCGATCCAGCTCGATCAACAGATGCTGCGTCAAATCCCATGACCCGTAGCAGTCATGCATGATTGCCGCCAGCGCGCACAGTTCGGGCGTGTCGAGGCGTTCCAGACGCGAAAAGTCGCGAACGAAGACCGCATCCGCCCAAACGAGCTGACTGAGGCCCGACATTACATTGCCGCCAACGACCATGGGCTGAATGACCCGGCTGGTGGGCGCGAAAAAGCGATGGAATACGAATCCGCGAAAGCGAAGGAACTGCTCGACATCGGAGAACAACGGCTGATCCACGTAAAGTGGCAGAAATTCAACCTCCAAATGCAATACGAGCGCGTCCCGGAGCCGGTTTTGCGCATGCTGCAACGCCATCAGTTCCGCGCCCTGGATGTCCATTTGCAGGAAGGTCGCGCCGGAGGTTTCGGCGAGATCGTCGAGGCGCACGGTCTGAACCGACTCCGTCGCGACCACCTGCCCCCAAGTCGGGAAGCCGTGAAAGAGATTCAACACGTCGGGATTCGGCTCGAGCAAGGACGTCATATCCGGCGCGGCGCATATATGCAGCGTTCTGCGGCGACCGTCTCCGACCGCAAAGGGCAGAAAGACCCGGCCGGACCCCTGCGATCCGCGCAATGCCGCCAAGGCGTCGGGATTGGGCTCGAAGCCGATCAACTCGGTTTTGGGATCGGCGAGAAGCGGAGCGTAAACGGGGTCCCCTGCGATCTGATAAGCGCCGACATCGACGACCTTCTGCTTGGGAGAAAGGCCCGTCGCGTTGGAGAAGGATAGCGCTCCCTTGTTCTCCGCCATTTCGGACTCCGCGCGACGGAATTGCTTTCGGCGCCCGCGGTTCATCGCCGAGCCGATTCACCCGGGCTCGCGTTTATGCGGCGACAGGCTTACGCGAGGCTGGCGCTCGGCCCGATCGCCGAGGCGCCGCGGCGCGGCGCCGACATCGTCCGCGACCTATACGACCGCTTCCACGGCGCTTGCCGGCCGAGTCCCGGCTCGATCCACCCGATCCTGCGGACGTTGGCCGAGGCCGGGATGGTCGCGTCGGAGACGCACGGGCGCCGGCGCCTGTTCGCGGTCGCCGACGCGGGGCGCGCCTATCTCGCCGACCAGCGCGCCGAATTGGCCGCGATCAACGCCCGGCTCGAGGAAGCCGCGCGGCGCGCTCGAGCGCGCGCGGCGCGAGATCGAGGGAATCCGAGCTGGTGCCGCCGGTCAGTGGAACGCCGGATGGACGAAGATGACGATGGTCAGCGCCAAGCCGATGAAGAAGCACGTCGTGCGCAAGGGCTGCCGGTCCATCAGATAGAACGCCATATGGGCGAGCCGGGCCACGATGAAGGCGAGCGCGAGCCAGCCGACGGTCGTGTTGGCGCCTTCGACGACATGCGAGACGATCACCGCCGCGGCGAAGAACGGAAAGGCCTCGAAGCCGTTGCAATGGGCGCCGTAGGCGCGCGCCGCGAGCCCTTCGAGAGCCGGGGCGCCGAGCCGCGGCGCGTGCGGATTGAGCTTGTTCGAGGCGAGCCCGAACGGAACGTAGGGCAGCAGCGCGGCGACGAGCACGCACCAAAAGGCGACGGTCATGGGAATCCTCCCTAGGGTGAAATGGCGCGGGCGGACCATAGCGCGACGGGCTCGGCGACGGTAGGGCGCGCGGATCGGTCGACGGCGGCAAGCGCTGCGCCAGCCTCGCGGGTAGCGTCGCCGAACGCAGCGATCGCGCGACGATCGCCGCTTTCGAGGATTACGAGCGCGAGGACTGGACGCGCCGCAACGCGGGCGGCGCGGGCGAGCAGAGGCAAGTGAGGCGCCCGCGCGGTTGGAGTTCGGGGAGAGCCGCCGCGCGGAGGCCGAGCCGGCGATCAAGACCTGACGCTTGCTTCCAGCGCCGAAAATGTTCGAGATCGACCCATGGCGGTCGATACAGGACCAAAGGAAGCCTCTTCGAAGTGGCCGTTTAATTTTACGGAATGGTACGCTTTTGGACTAACTCTCCAGCCGTGCTCAGAAATATCAATGGGTTAGCTGCCGACTAGAAAAATGGATGAAATTTGACTCTTCGCCTGCGGCTTTGCGCCCATTCTCGCCGTTCAGCCAAAGATCGCGGTGCCACTGAAGCCGACATCGAGGCGAAGTGTGACGCGACGCCATACGTTGACGCACTCAACCCAACATCGTCAGAGCCTTAGCGCGCCGATCGGTGCTCGTACCACACGCTGAATTACAATTGGACAATTTCGGGCGTGTTTTAACAAGGCAACGACAAGCGATTAGTGTTTCAGGCCCCGCTCATACGCAAGAAGTCGGTCGGCCAGACCTTCCGCATTCGACAACGCAACGAGATGGCCGCCGGGAATCTCCTCCACCTCCTTTCCGAGCCTTTCACGCGCGACACGCCGCTGAAATTCAATCGGGAAAAAACGGTCGTCTCTTCCAGCAAGAACATGAATAGGGATTTCGGGCCAGCGCTCGAAGCGACAGGGCTCGCCGAAAACAGTCTCGGCTTCCTCCCGCGGTTTTTGCGGACCGGCGCGCAGTACGTCCTGCGGCACGTCGTGCAAGAAGTACGTTCCGACATCGAATTCCGTTGAATAGCCGCGGCGCGCCGCAGCTTGTTCCCGCGCTTCGGCGGCTCCTGTTGCACCCCACCAGGCGCCAGCGGTCTCGCCGGGTTTGGGGATCATCGCGTTGACGAACACGACCATCCGCACGGGCGCACGCGCGCAGACAAGGGGCACCGTGAAGCCCGCTAGCGATTGAGCGACGAGAATAACGTCGCTTCGCTCCTCGATCGCGCGGACAACGATGTCCGCATATGCCGCGAGACCGGCGCGTCCGTCGTCGCCTGGCAGATCGATCGCAATCGGTTCGTGCCCCGCCGCGCGAATAATCGGGGCCGCACGGTGCCAATACCAAGCCATGCCGCCAGCGCCAGGGACGAGGACGAATCGCGCCATATAAGTTCTCCTCGATTGCCGCCGGATTGGTCGCTCTGTCTCTCGGCGCAGGGTCCCGACGGCGATCGGCGTCGTAAACTCTTGATCGCTATCGGTATGTGCGAGTGAAACTTCGAGGCCGGCCGATCAACGCCCACGTTAAACTTAAGCGGATCGCGCCACAGCGAGGTCTACATTGGACCCATCGACCTGACCTCCATCACCTCGATGGATGACTGCGGAATCTGCAAATGCGGATGATTTTCAAACAACTTTGCTGCGGCTTCGTGCGATTGCGCCTCGACGAACGAATACAACATGATGTCGTTCTTCGTGTCGGAGACGCCACTCGCTGAAACCCGCTTGGTCCTTCCGCCAGCCTCTGTGAGAGTGATCATCTTTGCGTGGCCGCTCATCCACTTTCTCCACTCCGCCTGCATCTTTTGCTCGGCGAGCTTCCTGGTTTCTGGGTCGGTCTTCCCCCAATCCGCCAATACAGACGCGGGCGCGAGATACAGGGCAATGAATTTCCTCAAAGTTCCTTCGGTCATGACATTTCCTTTCGTGTGAG
>Ga0326728_10004207_pt1 | contig 43168 bp, 34 predicted proteins | sample MB3enrmetagenome_FD_207602 | JGI IMG/M metagenome (GOLD analysis project Ga0326728, IMG submission 207602) | Lab enriched peat soil microbial communities from McLean, Ithaca, NY, United States - MB31MN | ecosystem: Environmental > Terrestrial > Soil > Wetlands > Peat | place: USA: New York...
CGCGCTGTCGTACCTGGGCCTGGAGCGGATTCGGTCGTTGGCTTCCACCATCGCCTTGCGCCTGGAGGTAGATCGAACTCCCCACGAGAGCGTGCGGCCGTTATGGCTCCACAGCATCGCGAGCGCCGTCATCGCCGAAAAACTGGGCACGATGCACGGTGTGCAGGGGATTTACACTGCCGCGCTGGTGCACGACCTGGGCCGTTTGGGCCTGCTCTCGGTGGAGCGCGAACGATACGCCCTCGTCCTCGGAACCGTATTCGAAGACATTGACCAGGCCAATCGCATGGAGGAAATCCTGTTTGGCATGGACCACTGCAAAACGGGAGCTTTCCTGGCCGAAAAATGGGGTTTCCCCATCGGCTTGCAGACCGCTATGTTCGCGCACCATGCGACCGGGCAGATGAGCCTGCCGCGGCGCATCGTTCAAGCCGCCTGCGCGATAGCGGAGTCGCTGGGATTCCCGGAGGTGCAGCGTCGCGACCAGGACGCCTCGGACGGACTGTGTAAAGAAGCGGGACTCGCGCCGGACGCCATCTGCGAGCAGATCGCCAAGCGCATGGCCACGCTGGAGGGCGCCGTCCCCGCCACGGCAACGAATGGGTTGCGCGCGTAAGGCACCGCATTCGAGGCTAGCTCCGGGAGAGGACGCAGGCGCGGCGGAGGCCGATCAAGGGAAGGTCGGGCACGAAGGAATCGAAGAGCCGCTCGCCCTCAAAGAGACGGCCGAACGCACCGGTTGCCACGATCGCGGGCTGGTCGCTCGCGAAGTGGGCTGCGGTGACGCGGGCGGCGAGGGATTCGACGGCCGCCGCCGTGCCGTAATAGAGCCCCGCCTGAATGCTCTCCACGGTGGACCGGCCCAGAACCTCCGCCGGCCGTAGAATCTCCACCGCCGGAAGGCGCGCCGTGCGGGAATCCAAAGCGGCCATGGACATGTGAACGCCCGGCATGATGATCCCGCCGAGATACTCCTTCTCCTTGTTCACGGCGCACAGCGTAGTCGCGGTGCCGAAATCGACGATGATCAGGTTGCGGCCCGGAAACAGAGCGAGTGCCCCGATGGCATTGGCGATCTTATCGGCGCCGACCTCCAGAGGATTGCGGTAGCGGATCTTCAAGCCGGTCTTCGCGCCGGGCCGCAGGAGAAACGGATCGAAGCCGAAATACTTCTGGAAACAGCTCCGCAAGGAGTGCAGCACGTCGGGCACGACGGAGCAGATGGATGCCATCTCGATGCAACGCGGATCGATCTCCTTCTCGCGAAGCACGCCGCGGAAGAAGATTCCATATTCATCCGAGGAAGCCCGGACGCTCGACGTCCGCCGGAAGGTCGTCTGCAAACGCTCGCCGTCGTAGACTCCGCCGAAGATCTGGCTGTTTCCGATGTCAAGACAGAGCAGCATCTCCGTCTCCGGTTTCGTGGCTCGGGAGGGGCACGTTGTCGATGAGCCGCACGCCCTCGATGAAGGCCGCTGCCAGCCTGCGCCCCCATTCTTCTTCGACGTAGTCCACGCGGAAGCCTTCGGCTTCGAGCCGTGACCTTGCCTCAGCGGCGGTCGCGGCGGTGGTCAGCGCGCGGAAGATCAGGGCGGCCTTTTCCCGCGCGGCGGCGGAGAGAAGCGCGTTTCGCGAGCTGGCCGCGAGACCGGATGGCTCGCGTACGGTGGGGCAGGGGACGATCTCGGTGGGGATGAAGAACTCCGCGGCCATCTCCGTGACGATCCGCAATTGCTGATAATCCTTCTCGCCAAAGTAGGCGCGGCGCGCGCGGACCAGGTTCAGCAGCTTCAATACGATGGTCATGACGCCCTGGAGAGAGCCGGGGCGGAAGGCGCCCTCCATGGTGGTGGTCAGACTATCCGCCTCTACGCGGAAGCGGTACCCATGCGGATAGAAGTCCGAGGCGGGCGCGAGGATGATTTCGTCGGTTCCGAGGCCCTCGAGAAGAGCGAGGTCGCTCTCGAGAGTGCGGGGGTAGCGTTCGAGATCCCTGGGATCGTTGAACTGCGCCGGGTTGACGAAGATGCTGACCACCACGGCTTCGTTTTCCGCGCGGCACCGCTCCACCAGAGAGGCGTGGCCGCGATGCAGCGCCCCCATGGTGGGGACAAAACCGATGGCGCGGCCGGAGAGGGCGCCCTCGCGCCGGCAGATCCATTGCTCAATGGTTCGCGAAATGTGCATTCAGGAGTAGCTCTCTTCCTCGGCGGGAAAGGCGCCGGTTTTGACCGCGCGATCGAAGCCGGAGACGGCGTCCCGTATGACGCGCGCGCCGTCCAGGAAAGGGCGCGCGAAGCGGGCTTGGAATTCGGGATTCATGCCCAGGAGATCCTGCAGCACGAGGATCTGGCCGTCGCACCCGGCGCCCGCGCCGATGCCGATAGTGGGGATGCGGAGCGAGCCGCCGATCTCGCGGGCGAGTTCCGCGGGAATGCACTCGAGAACGATGGCAAACGCGCCGAGTTCCTGGAGGAGGGCCGCATCGCGGGCGATCTCGCGGGCGGCTTCCGCGCTGCGCCCCTGCACGCGGAAGCCGCCGTATGCGTGAACGGATTGGGGCTGAAGGCCCACATGGCCCATGACGGGAATTCCGCTCTCGACCATCCGCTGAATGGCATCCGCGTGCCCCTGGACGCCTTCCAGTTTGACGGCGTGAGCGCCCGCCCGCATCAGCACCGCGGCGGCATCGAGAGCCGCCGCGACCCCTTTTCGAAACGATAGAAAGGGCATGTCGGCGACCACGAATTTACCCGCGGCGCCGCGCGCGACGGCCGCGGTGTGGAGGCGCATGAGCGCGAGGGTTACCGAAAGCGTCGAGGAATAGCCGTGCATGACCATGCCGGCGCTATCCCCGACGAGAATGCCGTCGATAGCGGTTTGGGAGAGGATGCGCGCGAAGGTATAGTCGTAGCACGTAACCATGGAGAGCTTGCGGCCCTCGGCCTTCGCGCGAAGAAAATCGGTCGCGGACATGGCTCACCTCGCGGAAAGAGCGGATAAGTTCAAGCGGAATGTTAGTGGGGTGTGAGAATCGTTCGGCATCGCCTTGGTACCTGTCGAAAGCACGATCAAGTCCTGGACTTACATGCGGCTCTGAAGCCGGCGGTCTTACTCCTCGTCGCCGCCATCGCTGGTCGGCGCGCAAAAGTATTATACCAAGGAGGCTGGAGCGGGAAGTAAATCAGCCGGCCCCGGCGCGACCAGAATACAGTTGGCTAACTCGTTGCTGAGGCGGATCGGGTTCGTGCCATCGGCCAGACGAACCGCCAGCGAAGCCGCGGAGTTCTTTTGCTCGACGGTCAACGTAATTCCGGGCCGTAACCCCAGCCGCTCCAATTCGCGGAGAGCGGCGGCGCTGCGGTCGGAAACACTGCTGATGGTCGCGGGCGTCTGGAGAGGCCATCGCGCGAGCGGCACTTCCGCCCGGCGCACGCCGAATTCATGCTTCCGCGGAATCACATGCCCGTGCGGGTCCGTTTCGGGATCGCCTAAAATGGCCGCCATCCGATCCTCAAACCGTTCCGAAATGAAGTGCTCCAGCCGTTCGGCTTCGTCGTGCACTTCATCCCAGGAGTACTTCAGCACGTCATGAAGGAACAACTCCAGCAGCCGGTGGTGCCTGACCAGTTCCCACGCCCGCTGTTCACCGGCAGGGGTCAGCCGGACGCCGCGGTGCTTCTCATAGCGAACCATGGCCGGGCGCTGCGCCGCGAGCTTCTGGAGCATTCCCGTCACCGAAGCCGTGCGGACGCCCAGCCTGCCAGCCAGAGCGTTCGTCGTCGCCGGCGAGTTCTCCGCGCCGCCCAACTCGAGGATGGCTTTCAAGTAGTTGTCCACGGACTCCGAAGTGGTCATCGGGTTTGTTTTAGGTGGCACTAATTACGAGGGTATGCGGCTTCCCGGCATTTTGCAAGCGCAAACCCGAGAATGTGCGGACGCGAACACGGATTGTTGCAACGCCAGCGCCATCCCTGCTATCTATTAGCCATGCCTAATTTTGGTGCGATGGCCCGTTTCTTCTTCCTCATCGGTTGCCTGGCGTCCCCGGCGGGCTTTCTGCCGCGTCTTCTCGCGCAGGGAGAGACGACCAGCGCCATTGTGGGAACGGTGGCCGACCCCAGCGGAGGCGCCATAGCCGGCGCCGCGGTAACGATCGTCAGCACCGAGACCGGATCGAAACGCAGCGCCGTGACGGATGAGGATGGCCGGTTCAGTTTTCCGCAGTTGAAGCCGGGCCCGTATGCCGTCACCGCCGAGGCGGTCGGCTTTGACCCGCAGACCAGTAGCGCGGTTTCCGCGGGTCTCGGGCAGAAACAGACGGTCAACTTCACCCTGAAGCTGGCCGCGGCCAAAGGAACGGTGACCGTGACCGGCGAGGAGCCGCTCGTCAATCCGGAAAACCCCAACACCGCTACGACGCTGAGCGCGCAGGCATTGGAGGACCTTCCGAACCCGGGCGGCGATATGACCTACCCGTTGCAATTCGCGGCGGGCGCTTTGATCAACACCGCGGGCAGTGGCAACGACTTCGTAGGCGGCACGAACGGCTACGGCAATGTGCAATTCAACGGGCTCCCGGCCCTGTCCAACGGCTACATCGTGGATGGCCTGGAAACCAACGATCCGCTCACGAATCTCAACAGCGGGCTCTCGACAAATCTGGTGCTGGGTCTTAACTCCATAGCGGAGGTGACGGTGAATACGCTTTCCTACACCGTGGACCAGGGCCGATATGGGGCGTCGCAAGTCAACTACGTTACCAAATCCGGGACCAACCAGTTTCACGGAAATCTCTACGAGCTCTGGAATGGATCGAAGTTTAACGCCGCCGATTTCTTCACCAACGCCACCCCGGGAAATCAGAAGCCGCGCTCCACGGTCAACCATTTCGGCGGCAGCCTAGGCGGGCCGATCCTTCACGACAAGCTGTTCTTCTTCTTCGACAGTGAATGGGTGCGGATCGCTCTGCCCATCGTCTCCGCCGTCACGGTACCGACGCCGGCCTTTCAGAAATACGTTCTCCAGCAACTGCCGCTCGGCGGCACGGACTCCATAACCGGGTCCACCTATCAGCCGGCGCCCCAACTCGTCCCCTTCTATCAGAAAATGTTCAGCCTGTACGGGAACACGGCGGGCACGCCGCTGGCGATTCTCGGCTGCCCATTCAACAGCGACGGCGGTCCTGCCCTGGGATATCCTCCCAACGGCAACGGTTGCGGCAATCGCCAGAGCATCTCGCACTCCAGCGACGATCACGAACAAGTCGAGACCGCCCGGATCGATTACAACATCGATGGGAACAACACCACGTGGTACCGCTTTCAGGCCGATACCGGCGTGCAGGCTGCCTATACCGACCCGATCAATCCCCTGTTCGATTCGGTCTCGCCGCAACCGCTTTACTCTTTTGCATCCGGCTATACGCACGTCTTCTCCTCGAAGCTGGTGAACTACTTCAATCCGGCCTTCTCCTGGTACGAAAGCCTCTTCGGCCCAGCGGATTTGCAGAAGACGCTGGCGGCATTCCCCATCGTGCTCCAGGGCAGCGGCTCGAACGCACCGTTTACAACGCTCGGCGGCATGGACAATAACTGGGTACAAGGCCGACGCGCGACTCGTTTCTTCATTAACGACAACCTGGCATGGACCGCGGGTGCGCACGAGCTTCGCTTCGGAACCAACGCGCGAATCTTCCGGCTGAACGATTACGACTTCGGCGAGGGCGCCGTTCCGCTGGTCACCTACGCGACTCTGCCGCAATTCATCTACGGCGTGGCTTCCACCGCCACCAAGACATTTCCCGTCGCCAACTCGCAGCCTTACAATTTTCTGAATCTGGATCTCTACGCGCAGGACACCTGGAAAGTAACCTCAAGGCTCACCTGGACATTCGGGATCCGCGCCACGGACAATTCAAACCCTCTCAACCCTCACGACGCGGTGGCGCGGCTGCCGGGGTCGTTCGCCTCGATCTCGCACGATGTAAACCAGCCGCTGAGCGCAGCCATCCAGACCGGCCTTGGAAACATCTTCGCTTCCACGCCGCTCGCGATCTTGCAGCCCAGGACCGCGCTCGCCTGGCAGGCTACGCCGCGAACCGTGCTGAGAAGCGGCTTCGGTCTGTTCAGCGATCTCTTGCCGGGCAGTGTTGTCGATCTCGTCGGCGCCAATCCGCCGTATTCCCAAACCTTTCAAGGGGGCCTTCTGGGAACCGTAGGTGGGACGGCCATTGCGCCGGGAGTGCCCGGCAGCGCGGTCGATGCGACGGCCGCCGCAAATCAGTTGTTCACCGCGGGCTTCCCCAAGGGGACTCTCTCCTGCGCATCGCCGCTCTCCAGCCCGAGCACCTGTCTGCAGCCGGTGGCCATCACGGCCGTGCCGGATGGAAAGCTGCACGCACCCTATTTCATGGAGTGGAGCCTGGCCCTCGAACACCAGATCGGCAACACCATCAATCTGCGGGCACAATATGTCGGCACACGCGCCGTGAACCAACCGTATACCACGCAGGTCAACGGTTATCAGACGGTCTGCCAGGGCTGCTTTGCACCCTTCCCTTACGGCGCAGCCACGGATCCGAGATTCGGCGCCGTCACCCAGCTCAACACCGGTGCAAACAGCCATTACAATGCGCTGCAAACTACCGCCGAGAAGCGGCTCGGGCATGGATTCGAGGTCCAGGCGAACTACACCTGGAGCCGCTGCATAGACACGGTCTCCAATGGCGGATTTCTGTCATTCTCCGCGGGAGGAATCCTCTCTCCCATTCCTGGCGATCTCGAGCGCGACCGGGGCCCTTGCGATTATGACGTGCGCCACAACCTTACCGCCAACTATGTGTATGAACTCCCCGTCAAGGTGCACGGTCATCTCGGGGCCGCGCTGAATGGATGGCAGGTCTCCGGGACATTCTTCTGGCATAGCGGCTTGCCCTTCTCGGTTTTGAGCGCGCCCTATTCCGCGGCTGGAAACGGCATCGTGAATGGCAGCGGGCCGCAGTTCGCCAGCGTCGTCCCCGGCGTGCCCCTCTACGCGCACAATCCGATTCCCGGCGTCACCCAGCCCGGCACGATACAATGGCTGAATCCGGATGCGTTCGTTTCTGCGATCGATCCAAGCACCGGAGCCTGCGCCGGCGGCGATACACCGAGCGGCTGCCAGTTTGGCAATCTGGGACGCAACACTCTACGGGGTCCCGATTTCACCTGGAGCGACTTCTACATCACGAAATGGTTCACGATCAGCGAGCGAGCGAAGTTGCGCATGGATGGCCAGTTCTTCAACCTGTTTAATCACCCCAACTTCGGACTCCCGGTGCTTGGCTACGCGGGTATTCCCGGCAAGCCTTCCACCGAGACGGGCTTTGGCTCGCTGACTTACACTACGTCGCCCCCAACCGGCCTGCTCGGAGTCGGCCTCGGTGGCGACAGCTCTCCGCGGATGATTGCGTTTCAGGCACGTTTGGAATTCTGAGGCTCTCCAGCAGAAGACTCCGCGGTGTGGTTCGGGGTCCCTAGCGCTACTCACAGCCCTATTCTGGGTTAAACGCATAGAGATGACCAGATTTGCCCTCGGGATCTGCTTAATCGCCGGCTGTTTCACCGCCGCCGCGCAGGTTTCCGCGACCATCGATATCGACACCACGCATACCACCCCGCTCAACGCAAATTTCAGCGGATTCAACGATGAGGTAGTCTTCCCAGCCGAATACTACGACTACCGCCTCAATAACCTGGCTGCGCAGCTTTCGCCGGGCTGGGTGCGCTATCCCAGCGGCCTCTTCAGCGACGCCTTCGACTGGCAAACCGGCCTGATGGTGGCCGCATGGGCCGCTGAGTTTCCGGCCAATGACATGGACGCGCTTCTGAGCGAAGGGGTCCCGTGGGTGGCCGGCAAAGGCGGCGGTTCGTTCGTGGATGCCGGCATCCGCGCGAACTTCCTGGGGGCGAAGCTGATCGTGTGCGTTAACGTCTACACCGATACGCCCCAATCGGCCGGCGCGATGGCCGCCTTCGCCAAGGCGAACCACATTCCGGTGGCGGTTTGGGAGCTGGGTAACGAGCCGTATTTGATGCCTTCGTTCTTCTCCTCCGGCGCCGACTACGTGACCAAGGTCGAGCCTTACCGCGACGCCATCAAGGCGGCCGATCCCGATGCCGTGGTGGCGGTTTTCTTCCAGGATGCGGGCGATACCAATGCCAATCCGCCGTGGGACCAGGCCATCGCGAATTTCTCCAACAAATACTGGGATGCCGTGACCTTTCACCATTATCCCCAGCAGACCGCGACCACCTTCACGCAAGCGATGTTGGATGACAATGGCGTGCTGGCTACCAAATCGAACGCTTTCGTGACGGGCTATCTCGCGACCGTGAATCCGGCGGGAACCAGGTTCCTGATTTCGGAGTTCCTGCCCTCGAACGACGGGCTGGGAACCGGGACTTCCCTCACCGATGGCACGCTGTACGGCGCGGTCTACGCCGCGGAGTATGTGATGCGCATGTCCGCGGTGCCTTCGATGCTCCACGTCGGGCCGCATGCGCTCACCGGAACGCGGGGAGTCTATGCGGCCACCACGCACTACAACGACGTGGCCGCGGCGGCGGCCGAAGGAACTTCGATCGACACGCTCTCGCTCGATTTCGGCTTTTACACAACCGCGCAGCCCTTGGGGGTCGCCGTGCTGAACGGGGTCCTGCGAAACGCCACCGCGGTGGATTCGACCAGCGTGACCGGCGGGGCCACCGTGACTGCCACAGGCGCGGGCCAGATTCCGGCTCTCTACGCGCAGGCCTACGGAACCGCTACGGGCCAGCAGACCGTCGTGATCTCGAATAAGAGCGCCACGCCGCAGCAGGTGACGATCCGGCTGAACGGAAGCGCCGTATCCGGAACGCTGGCCATCCAGTTTATCGGCGGCGCCGACCCATCGGCGGTCAACACCGCGGCGAATCCGAATACCGTCGCGATCCAGACCGCCACGTCGGCCAACCCGGTGACGGTGCCCGCCTACAGCGTGGTGCGCGTGGATCTGAACGCGCCGGCCGTGGCCACGCCGGTCAACAGTGCGAGTTACGCCGCGGGGCCCGTGGCGCCGGATGAGATCGTCACCCTGTTCGGACCGTGGGGTGCATCTGCGTTGACCTCCATTGCCGTTCGCATCACCGATAGCGCGGGCAACTCGCAGGTCGCGCCGGCCTTTGCCGTCTCAGCGGGGCTGGCCAGCATTGTATTGCCCGAAGGGCTGGCAGCAGGACCGGCCAATTTCACCGTACTAAGTGGATCGGCCACACTGGCGACAGGTTCGATGACAATCGCCGGCTCCGCTTCCGGGCTCTTCAGCATGAACTCGGATGGCGCGGGCGCGGCTGCCGCATTAGCATTTCGATTCAGCGCGACCAGCCAGGTGACGCCCGAAACGGCCTTCTCCTGCGACCCGTCCGCGGCCAGAAGTTGTCTGCCTGTGCCCTTGAGCTTGGGCAGCGCTACCGACACGCTCTGGGTATCTCTTTACGGCACGGGAATTCGCGGCGCGGCCTCGGTCCAGTGCTTCGTAGCCGGCCAGAGCGTCACCGTGCAGTATGCCGGCGCAGCCTCCACGCCGGGGCTCGACCAGGTGAACATCGCGATTCCGCGCAGCCTCGCGGGCACCGGCCATGTGTTGGTTTACCTGGTGGCCGATGGCGCGGCCTCCAACGCCGTTAGCCTGAGCATTCAGTGACCGGCATCCTCACGCGAGGTTTATGAGAGAATCACTGTTAACCGCCGTCCATCTCCCATGCCCCTGCTTGAAAGCTGCACCGGCCTCTCGAAAAGCTTCGGCTCGCGAATGCTGTTCGAGAACATCTCGCTGGGCATTTCCGAGGGCGAGCGCCTGGGCCTGATCGGCCGCAACGGCTCGGGAAAATCCACGCTGCTGCTGATCCTGGCCGGGCGCCTGGAACCGGATTCCGGGTCCATCTCCATGCGCCGCAATCTGCGCGTGGGATATGTGCCGCAGGACGCCACGTTCCCCGATGGGAAAACCGCCGCGGAGGTAGTGGCCGAAGCCATCCGCGAGGAACGCCTGGACGATCTCGAGCGCGCCGCGCGCATCAACCAGACCCTCGGACGCGCCGGCTTTACGGATGGCGGGGTTCGCACCGAAACGCTCTCGGGCGGATGGAAGCGGCGGCTCGCCATCGCGCGCGAGCTGGCCGCCGATCCGGACCTCCTGTTTCTCGACGAACCCACGAATCACCTGGATCTGGAAGGCATCCTCTGGCTCGAGAAGCTTCTGACCACTTCCTCCTTCGCCAGCATCGTGGTGAGCCACGACCGCTATTTCCTGGACCACGTGGTCAACGACATGGCCGAACTCGGCCGCGCGTATCCGGAGGGCATCTTCCGCGTGGAAGGCGGCTACAGCCGCTTCCTCGAGAAAAAGGAGGAATTCCTGTGCGCGCAATCCAGCCGCCAGGAATCGCTGGCCAATACGGTGCGGCGCGAAATGGAGTGGCTGCGGCGCGGGGCCAAGGCGCGCACGTCCAAGTCGCGCGCGCGCATCGATAAGGCGGGCCGGCTGATGGAAGAGCTGAGCGAACTCGAAGCCCGCGCGGTGAAAGGCGTCTCGCAGATTGATTTCACCTCCAGCGACCGCCGCACCAAGCGCCTCGTGACCCTCGAGGCCATCGCCAAACAATTGGGCGGCCGCACGCTCTTCCGCGACTTGAGCTTCGGGCTCGGGCCGGGCACGCGCCTCGGCCTGCTCGGGCTGAACGGCACCGGGAAGACCACGCTCCTGCGCATCCTGGCCGGCGAGCTGGCCGAAGACGCCGGCCGCATCGAGCGCGCCCTTGGCCTGCGCACCGTGTATTTCGACCAGGCGCGTGAGCATCTCGATCTCGATCAAACCTTGCGCCAGGGCCTTGGTGCGCACGGCGATACGGTGATCTTCCGCGATCGCACCATGCACGTGGCGGGCTGGGCCAAGCGCTTCCTCTTCGACGTCGGCCAGCTCGAGCGCCCCATCTCGAGCCTCTCCGGCGGGGAGCAGGCCCGCCTGCTGATTGCACGCCTCATGCTCCAGCCGGCCGATCTGCTGCTGCTCGATGAGCCCACCAACGATCTGGATATCCCCACGCTCGAGGTGCTCGAAGAGAGCCTCACCGATTTTCCCGGCGCGCTGGTGCTGGTGACTCACGACCGCTTCATGCTCGACCGCGTCTCGACCGCCGTGCTGGGCCTGGATGGCCGCGGCGGCGCCGAGATCTATGCCGATTACTGGCAATGGGAGCAGGCCCAATCCGAGCCGCCCCCGCCCGCCTCGGCAGCTAAGACCGCCAGGCCCGCGGCCCCGCGTTCGGAATCGCCCAGGAAGAAGCTGGGGTATCTCGACGCGCGGGAATTCGAGCAGATGGAGGAGCGCATACTGGAGGCCGAGATGGATCTCGGGAACCTGCGCGCCGCCATGCAGGCGCCGGACGTGGTGTCCGATGCCGCGCGACTCCGCGACTGCTATGAGAAGGCGCAGGCGGCCGAGGCTCGCGTGGCGGCCCTCTACGAGCGCTGGGCGGAACTGGAAGCCAAGAAGCCCTGAGGTCCCCAGTTGCAGCCCGCCTAGCGCACAACCGGCGGATCGGCCACCTCGGTGCCTAGTCCGGCGTAGGACTCCTTCACCTTAATTACCTTGTCGCCGCTGAAGGTCACGAACGTGATCTTGCCGGGCGGCGTGCCGAAAACCCAGTCCTCCACCTCGAGGCCGTCCTCGGTCTCGCGCGACTTGTGAGTGGGCCGCCCCATCGCCATCACCACCTGGTCGCGGTCCATCCCGACCGTCACACGCTTTTCCTCGATGTTTTGCCGCATCTCGGGCGACAGCGTTTCCGCGTAGATCTCCGTGGCGCTGCGCTTATCGAAATCCAGCACCGGGGAGAGCATCTTCTTGATCTCGGCCGCCTTGACCGGCTCGAGCGGCTTGTGGAAGAGCAGCGCGATGGAAGTGCCGCCGGGCGCGTTCGAATTGGGATCGCTGGAGATGGGCACGGGCGTGTTACCCATTCCGCCGGAAACATGCACCCCACGGTACCACTTCCTTCCTCCGCTGAAACCGCCGTTCAATTCGAGCACGATGCGGTCGGATTCGATCTCGACCTTGGTGATCTGCACCTGGTCGCCGGTGCGCGCCGCCGGGCCGCTCTGTTGGGCAATCTGGCTCCACTGGGCCTTGTCGTAGGATCCCGTGGCGTTGAGCTCCAGCGGTTTCTTGGAGCGTGGCAGCAGCACCTTGGAATTGGCGTATTCGGCCAGCAGACCGCGCACCAGCTCGACGCGATCCTGCATTGCCAGATTACCGGCCGCCGTCGAGACGGATGGCGAAAGGCTCAGGATTGCAATCGCGATGGCGGTAAGGGCTCGCATCGGACACTCCCCCCGGCTGGACCGGTCAACGGCGAAAACTGCCGGCGCACAGGCGCCTTCCGCACATACAGAAACAGCAGCACCAGTACGCCGGAGGTCAGCAGGCTGGCTTCCGGGCCGTAATCCCCGCCGCTCCATATTTTACCGGCGGTCCACACCATTGCATGGCCCGTCATATCCATTCTAAGCCCGCTGACGTTCACGCCAAACAGCGGCAGTGTAATGTTCCAGCCGAAGTGCAGGCCGATGGGCAAACTGAGATCCCGGCTGCGCAGGTAGGCGTACCCGAAGAGGACGCCGAATCCCGCCGTGTTGGCGATCCCGAACCACGTAGCGCTGGGGTTGGCAGTGTGCATCAGCGCGAACACGATACCGACGGGAATGACGGTGGCCCACGGCCCGCAGGCCGCCACCAGCACCTGGAAGCCGTATCCCCGGAAGAAGATCTCCTCGCCAGCCGCGCCGGCCGCCAGCAGGATGGCCAGCACCAACGCTGCGCCCGCCGAAGGCTGTCCGGCGGGCGAACGCACGAAATGCGCCGCTCCCACCGCGAGCGCCGGCCCTAAAACCAGGCAGGCGGCCGCCGTGCCTCCCGCGATTCCCAGGGCCAGGTTGTCGGCCGAAGCGCGGTTCGGCCACAGCCCCAGGTCCACCACGCGACGCCCTTCATAAATGCGCAGCGCCAGCCAATTGGCGAACAACGCGGTCGCGAGGCCGGTAGTGGTGATCCCCACCATGTAGCCTCCCGCCCACATCAGCAAGGGCCCGAACAGAAAGGCGCCGGCGAAATACAGCACCACATAGACGCCCACGCGGAGCGCGATTCGCAACGGGTCCACCCGCTTAGTCATAGCCGAAGCACCACTATATAACGCGCGCGCGCCTCAGGGCGGCCGCGCAGCCTCGCCCGAGCCTCTCCGCTACAATTGGATTGAGTCCACACCATCAAGGAACTTTCGTGACCGGTCACCAAATCAGACAGCGCTTCCTCGATTTCTTCGCGGCCCGCGGGCATCGCGTGGTGCGCAGCTCCTCGCTCGTCCCGGCGAACGACCCCACGCTGCTGTTCACCAACGCGGGCATGAACCAGTTCAAGGATGTCTTCCTGGGCCTCGAGAAGCGCGATTACACGCGTGCCGCCAGCTCGCAAAAGTGCGTGCGCGCTGGGGGGAAGCATAACGACCTGGAGAACGTCGGTTACACCCGCCGGCACCACACCTTCTTCGAGATGCTGGGCAACTTCTCGTTCGGCGATTACTTCAAAGCCGAAGCCATCGAGTTCGCCTGGGACCTGATCACTCGCGAGTACGGCCTGGACAAAGACCGGCTCTACGTGACCGTGTTCCGCGAAGACGATGACGCCGAGACGCTGTGGCAGAAGGTGGCGGGTGTTTCCAAGAGCCGCATTTTCCGGCTGGACGAAAAGGACAACTTCTGGCAGATGGGCGAGACCGGACCGTGCGGGCCCTGCTCGGAGATCCACTACGACCTGGGCGTGGAAGCCGCCGATCCCGGCCGCGAAAACGAGCCGTTTCCGAGCGACGCGGGCGGCCGCTACGTCGAGATCTGGAACCTGGTCTTCATGCAGTTCAACCGCGATGCCAACGGCGTCTTGACACCTCTGCCGCGGCCTTCCATCGATACCGGCATGGGCCTCGAGCGCATCGCGGCCGTGCTGCAAGGCAAGCTCTCGAACTACGAGACGGACCTGATCCGCCCCATTATCGACCGGGCGGCGTCGCTGTTCGGCGCCCCTTACGGCGAGGATGCACGCCGCGACACAGCCTTGCGCATCGCCGCCGACCATGCGCGCGCCGCCGCTTTCCTCATCCACGATGGCGTGCTGCCTGCCAACGACGGCCGCGGCTACGTGCTGCGCAAGATTATGCGCCGCGCCATGCGCAACGCGCGCCTGGTGGGTGTCGACGAACCGTTCCTTTACAAGCTGACCGGCTTCGTGGCCGAGCTGATGCAGCCGGCCTATCCGGAGATGATCGACAGCGTCGAACGCGTGGCGCGCGTGGTGCGCGACGAAGAGCACCGCTATGCCACCACGTTCCTGCTGGCCGAGAAGGAATTCAACGCCGCCATTGGCAGCCTCGCGGGCGGCGTCATCCCCGGCGCGGTCTCCTTCAAGCTCTACGACACCTACGGGCTGGCGCTGGATGAGCAGGAGGAGATGGCCCGCGAGCGCGGCCTGGAGATCGACCGCGAAGGTTTCGAGTGCGAGATGAACCAGCAGCGCGAGCGGGCGCGGGCAAGCTGGAAGGGCGCCGAGAAGGGCGCGGTGACACCGGCCTACCACGCCCTCCTGGAACACGGCCGCACGAAATTCCTGGGCTATGGCGAGATCGAATCGACTTCCCGCGTGATCGGTCTGCTGATGGACAAGCAGCTCGTAGACGAGGTGCCCGAGGGCGCGCACGCCGAACTGGTTTTCGACCAGACGCCGTTCTACGCGGAGTCCGGCGGCCAGGTGGGGGATCGGGGCGCCCTCTACTCCGCTTCCGGCGAAAAGGCGGCGGACGTGGAGACAGCCTTCCCCGGGGTTCCCGGATTGACGGTGCACCAGATTCTGGCGCACGCGGCCATCCGCGTGGGGGATGTGCTGAAGGCCGAAGTCGCCCAGCCGCTGCGCGACGCCACCCGGCGTAATCACACCGCCACGCACCTGCTGCAAGCGGCGCTGCGCCAGGTGCTCGGCCCGCACGTTAAGCAGGCCGGCAGCGTGGTGGAGCCCGCGCGCCTGCGCTTCGATTTCACGCACTACGCGGCCATGGACCGCGCCGAAATCGAAGAGGTGGAGCGCATCATGAACGACCGCGTTCTGCGCAACCTCGCGGTGGACACCACGGTGATGCCCCTCGACCAGGCCATCTCCACGGGCGCCATGGCGCTGTTCGGCGAAAAGTACGGCGACGAGGTCCGGGTGGTTTCGGTGCCGGGATTCAGCCGCGAGCTGTGCGGCGGCACGCACGTCGGCCGCACCGGCGATATCGGCGTCTGCAAAATCATCTACGAGGGCAGCATCTCGGCGGGCGTGAGGCGCATCGAAGCCATTACCGGGGAAACCGCCCTGCGCCAGTACCAGGAATCCACGGGAGCGCTGCGGCGTATCGCGGAGCTGCTGCGCGCCTCCGAACCGGAGCTGATCGAGCACGTCGAGAAACTGCTGGCCGGGGAGCGCGCGCTCGAGCGGCAGATGGAGCAGTACAAGAACCGGCTGGCGCAATCGGCCGCCCTGGAATTACAGGCTCAGGCGCGCGTGGTCAAGGGCGTCCACGTGGTGGCGGCGCGGCTGGAGGAAATGGACCGGCAGCAGATGCGCGCGCTGGCCGATTCGCTGCGCAACAAGTGGAAGAGCGCCGTGGTGGTGCTGGCGTCGGTGGCGGATGGTACGGTGGCCATCGTTTCGGCCGTGACCAAGGATCTTACTGGCAAGGTGCATGCGGGTAAGCTGGCGGCCGCCGCGGCGCAAGCCATCGGAGGAAAAGGCGGCGGCCGGCCCGACATGGCCGAAGGCGGCGGAAAGGATGCGGCCGGGCTCGAAGGCGTGCTGGAAAATGTTTATCGCGAAGTGGAAAGCAAACTGTAAGTGAGCGAATCTTGCGATGTCGTGGTGGTCGGTGCGGGACCCACGGGTCTGGCTTGCGGAATCGAGTTACAGCGGCGCGGCCTGAAAGCCGTGCTGATCGAGAAGGGCTGCGTGGTGAATTCCATTTACCACTACCCCACTCACATGACCTTCTTCACCACGCCCGAGCTGCTCGAAATCGGCGGCATTCCCATGACCAGCCTGAACGAGAAGCCCAACCGCACCGAGGCTCTCAAATACTACCGGCGCGTGGCGGATTATTTCGGGCTGGATATCCGCCAGTACGAGCGCGCGGACCGCGTCGCCGGCGAGGACAACGCTTTCGAGATCTTCACGACGGACCGTTTAGGGTGCTCTCATCTGTACCGCACGTCGAAAGTCGTATTGGCCACGGGTTACTACGACGTAGCCAACCGGCTCGAGGTGCCCGGCGAGCAACTGGAGAAGGTTTTTCATTATTACAAGGAGCCTCACCCTTACTATAATCACGATGTTGCCGTGGTTGGAGGCAAGAATTCGGCGGCCATCGCGGCTCTCGAACTATTCTGGACGGGTGCTCGCGCGACGCTGATTCATCGCGGTCCGGCAATATCGGACTCGGTCAAGTATTGGATCAAGCCCAACATTGAAAACCGCATCAAGAGCGGTGAAATTCGCGCCTATTTCAACTCCCGCGTGCTTGAGATACTGCCGGATTCCCTGCGAATCGCCACACCCGAAGGTGAGATTTCAGTAAAGAATGACTTTGTTTTCGCGCTGATCGGCTATCGTCCGGACCTCGCGTTTTTGAATTCCACAGGCATCGGGATAGACCCCGTTACACTTAGGCCGCGGAGCGATGCGCGGACGCTGGAAAGCCAGCGGCCTGGAATCTATCTGGCGGGTGTGGTCGTTGCCGGGATGCATACCAACGAGATATTCATCGAAAACGGCCGTTTGCACGGCCAGCTTATTGCCTCTTCCATCGCTTCGAAATTGCCGAAGTAAATTCCGGAATTCCGGCATGATGGCTCAGCCCGAACTGTCCGAACAAGCACACATTTCGCTGCCACCGTACTAGTGCGAACTGAAACTCATCCCGTACATATCGTATCTAACTGAGTGGGAGGTGTAATCCCGACATGCTTCAATCTATTCTGAATTCGTTATTTGCGTGCTCTCACCGCAAAACGACTTTTCCGCTGACCCCCGGGCGCCGGAATGGATTTCCTATTCCCGGCGCGTCGCGCAACGGCACCTACGTTGTCTGTCTGGACTGCGGAAAGGAATTCGCTTACGACTGGGATGGAATGCAGTTAGGGAAGGCCGTTACCCCTCCGGTAGTTCCGGTGGAAGCCGGAGCCGAGGTTTCGTACCGCTGAGGCGGCTCAACCCGTGAGGTTTCCGAGCAGCACAGCATGCTTCGCCCCGGTGGCCGAAGGCAGGTTGCCCGCTTGGCCGGAGCGCGTCCGGAAAGCGAGCACCGCGAACGCAATGGCCTCCTTGGCATCGGCGTCGATGCCGTAAGCCGTCGAAATCGAAAGAGTGAAATCCGGCAAAAAGGCCGCGAGTTGCGCCATGAGCTGCGGGTTGTGGACGCCTCCGCCGGAGACGATCACCTCCGCGGGAATGCCGTACGTTTTCCCGATGCCCAGCGCGATGGTCGCGGCGGTGAGCGCGGTTGCGGTGGCCATCAGGTCGGGCAAACCGAGCCCGGAGGCCCTCAGCCGGGCGATGAATTCCGCTCCGTATTGCTCCCGGCCGGTGCTCTTGGGCGGCCTGCGGCGGTAGTAAGGGTCGTCCAGTAATTCATCGAGCAGCCGGCGATCGACGCGCCCCGTTTGCGCGATGCGCCCGCCGCGATCGCAATTCAATTTTCCCTTGGAGAAGAGCCGCGCTAATGCGTCGAGTACCATGTTTCCCGGTCCTGTGTCGAAAGCCAATACCTGCTCCGGACCTGCGGCCGGCGGGATGATCGTGACATTGGCGATGCCTCCGATATTGAGCGCAATACGCCGGCGCCGGGGATGCCGGAAGAGCAGGTAATCTACGTAGGGCACCAGCGGCGCGCCTTGCCCGCCCGCCGCGATATCGCGCGCGCGGAAGTTCGAGATTACCGGCACGCCGGTGCGCTCCGCGATCACCGCCGCCTCGCCGATCTGCAGGGTGTTCGAGCCGCCCTCATGGTAGATTGTCTGCCCATGACACCCGATCAGCTCCACCGGACCGTAACGCCCGATGGCGGCCTTCACGGCTCGCGCATACAGCTCGCCCAGGCGGTAATTCAGGCGCGAAATCGCGGCCGTGGTGGTGGAGGCGTTGGAGACTTCGAGAATGGCCTGGCGCACGGCTGCGGGGTAGGGCGTACTCTGAAATCCGAGCGTTCGCACGCGGTGCCCGCGGACCTCCACGATGGCGACATCGATGCCATCGAGCGACGTGCCGCTCATGACGCCGGCGACTCTCACGGCCGCCCCAACTCCTTCTGCAACTCGGCCAGCAGGCGGAGCGCTTCGATGGGCCGCAGTTCATCCACATTCAGGCGGCGAATGCGTTCGGCGATGCCGTATCCCAGCGGCTCGAAGAGCTGAATCTGCACCGGCCCCGTATCTTCGGATTTCGCCAATTCCCCGGTGACCTCACGCTCGGTGCGCTCGTGGAGTTTGAGCACCTCCTGCGCGCGCTCGATGACCGGCAGGGGAAGGCCCGCCAGGCGCGCCACTTCGATGCCATAGCTGCGGTCGGCGCGCCCCGGCTCAACCTTGCGCAGGAAGATGATGCGATCGCCGGTTTCCTTCACCGAGACTTTGAGGTTGCGCACGCCTTCGAGCTGCTCGGCCAGCTCGGTGAGCTCGTGGTAATGGGTGGCGAACAGCGTCTTGGCGCCGGTGCGGGTGTGCAGGTGCTCCACCACCGCCCATGCCAATGCCAGGCCGTCGTAAGTAGAGGTGCCGCGGCCGATTTCATCCAGCACGATAAAGCTGCGCGGCGTGGCGGTGTTCAGGATCACGGCCGTTTCGGTCATCTCCACCATGAATGTGGAACGGCCGCGCGCCAGGTTGTCCGAAGCGCCGATGCGCGTGAAGATGCGGTCGATTACCGGCAGGCTGGCGGATTCGGCGGGCACGAACGAACCCATCTGCGCCAGGATGGCGATGAGCGCCGCCTGCCGCAGGTAAGTGGATTTGCCGCCCATGTTGGGGCCGGTGATGATGGCGATCCGGTCGGTCGAATCGTTGAGATAAAGGTCGTTGGGAATGAAGCGTCCGGCTTCCTGCTCGGCCAGCCGCTCGATCACGGGATGGCGGCCCGCCATGATGCGCATCTCGCCATCCGCGGAAAACGTGGGCCTCTGGTAGCGGTTTTCGGCGGCCACTTGCGCCAGCGCGGCTGTCACATCCAGCTCGGCCACGCCGCCCGCGGTGGCTCGAATGCGTTGCGCCTCGGCGGCCACGCGCGAGCGGACCTGGCCGAAGATCTCTTTTTCGAGCGCCAGGATCTTCTCCTCGGCATCCAGCACCTTGTGCTCGTACTCCTTCAGTTCCGGCGTGGTGAAGCGCTCGGCGTTGGCCAGGGTCTGCTTGCGCTCATAGTCCGGCGGCGCCAGTGCCAGGTTGGAGCGGGTAATTTCGATGTAGTAGCCGAAGACGTTGTTGAACCGCACCTTGAGCGAGCCGATGCCGGTGCGCTGCCGCTCGCGGGCCTCGATGCGCGCGATGTACTGACGGCCGTTCAGGCTGAGGTCGCGCAGCTCGTCGAGCCCCGCGTGAAAGCCGGGACGGATGGCGCCGCCTTCGGCGATGGCCATGGGTGGCTCGTCCGCGATCGCTTCGAGAATGAGGCCGGCCACATCGGCCAGCTCGTCGAGCCGCTCGTGGATGGAGCGCAGCCGCGCGGCCTGCTGCGTGTCGAAGGCGCGCCGGAGCGCGGGGATTTTCTCGAGCGAACGGCCCAGCGCCAGCAGATCGCGCGGCCCGGCGGATCCCAGCGTGACTTTGGCGAGCAGGCGCTCGAGATCCAGGATGCCGCCGAGCTGCTTGCGCAGTTCCGCCCGCAGAATGGTCTGCTGCAGCAATTCGCCCACGGCGTCCAGCCGCTGACCGATTTCGGCGCAATCCACCGAAGGCCGCAGCAGGCGCTGGCGCAGCAGGCGGCCGCCCATGCCGGTGAGGGCCTGGTCCAGCACTCCGAGCAGGGTGGGCTGGTCGCCTCCGGCATCCGCGGCGAAGATCGGCTCGATCAATTCGAGATTACGGGCCGTCACGGCGTCCAGCACCATGCAATCGGCGCGGTCGTAGTAAGCCGGCCGGTCGAGATGATCGAGCGCGCCGCGCTGCGTCTCGCGCAGGTAGTGGAGGATGGCGCCCGCCGCGCCCACCGCCGCGGGCCGGCCGCCCAGGCCGCAGCCATCGAGCGAAAGCAGCTTGAAATGCTCGCGCAGCTCGCGCCCGCCGTAATCGGCCATGAAGACCCACGGTTCGAGCTCCGTGCGCGTGCACCGCGGCGCGCTGCGCTCCTCGCCTGCCAGCAGCGGCAGCTCGCTCGAAACCAAGACCTCGCGTGCACCCAGTTGTTCCAGCGCGCCGGTCACCTCGGCCGGGTCCGTCTCGGTGACGCGGAACTCGCCGGTGGAGAGATCCACGTGGGCCACCCCGGATCGGCTGCCGGCCCGCGCCACCGCCGCCAGATAATTGTTCTCGCGCGAGCGCACCAGGTTGGCATCCATGGCCGTGCCGGGCGTCACGACGCGCGTGAGTTCGCGCTTCACCAGCTTCTTGGCGAAGCGCGGATCTTCCATCTGGTCGCAGATGGCCACGCGATAGCCCTTCTGCACCAGGCGGGCGATATAGCCTTCGGCGGCATGGTAGGGCACGCCGCACATGGGGATGGCTGCGCCCTTTTCCTTATTGCGCGAGGTCAGCGTGATTTCGAGCTCGCGCGCCGCCGTGACCGCGTCCTCGAAGAACAGCTCGTAGAAATCGCCCAGCCGGAACATCAGCAGCGTGTTGGGCGCCTGCTGCTTGACGGCGTGATACTGCCGCATGAGCGGCGTGGAGGGCTCAGAGGACATGGGAGTCCGGCCCCGCGCTACGCGTAGATCCCCCGCAGCTTGATGGCGAAGGCCACGCGGTCCAGGGCCAGCATGTACGCCGCGATGCGGTTGTCGGCGCCATGCTTATCGGCATAGTCCACCACCGCGTCGAACGACTCAACCATGATCTCCTGCAACCGCTCGTTCACCAGCGCTTCGTTCCAGAAGAAGCCCTGGCGATCCTGCACCCATTCGAAGTAAGAGACCGTCACGCCGCCGGCATTGGCCAGAATGTCGGGAATCACGAAGACCTTCTTTTCGGCCAGGATGACATCGGCCAGCGGAGTGGTGGGGCCGTTAGCGCCTTCGCACAAAATCTTGCAGCGCAGCCGGTCCGCGTTTTCGGACGTGATGACGTTTTCCGTGGCGGCCGGCAGCAGCACTTCGCACTCCAGGAACAGGGCCTCGTGCTTGTCCATCGCTTCGCCGCCCGCGAAGCCGTTGATGGAGCCGGTCTCGTGGCGGTGCCGCTGCAGCGCGGCGATATCCAGACCGTGCGGATTGTAGACCGCGCCATCGTATTCGACGATGCACACGATAGGGAATCCCATGGCGCTCATCAGCCGCGCGGCCATGCCGCCCACATTGCCGAATCCCTGGATAACCACGCGCGCGCTTTCCGGCTTCAACCCCAGGCGCGCGAGCGCCTTTAGCGTGACGATCATGCAGCCGCGCCCGGTGGCCTCCGGCCGCCCCCGCGAACCGCCCAGCGACATCGGCTTGCCGGTGACCACCGCCGTGACCAGACGCCCCATGTGCATGGAGTAAGTGTCCATGATCCACGCCATCACCTTCTCGTTGGTGTTGACGTCGGGCGCCGGAACGTCGCGCTCCGGGCCGAGAAACTCGATGATCTCGGCCGTGTAGCGCCGCGTCAGCTTCTCCAGCTCGAAATCCGAGAGCAGGTTGGGATCGCAGATCACGCCGCCCTTGCCGCCGCCGAAGGGGATGTTGACCACGGCGCACTTCCATGTCATCCAGGACGCCAGGGCGCGCACCTCGTCGAGCGTCACATCGGGCGCGAAACGGATGCCCCCCTTGGCCGGGCCGCGCGCCAGCGAATGCTGCACGCGGTAGCCGGTAAAGACCTCCAGGCGGCCATCGTCGAGCTGCACGGGGATGTTGACGGTGATCTCCTTGGCGGGCGCCCGCAGCACCTTGCACATGCCCTCATCCAGCTTCAGGCGCCGGGCGGCCTCGTCGAAACGCGCGGCCGCGGCCAGCCACGGGTTCTTCTCGTTCTCGAAGGAAATAGAAACAGGCGGTGCGAACGTGGCCACGTTTATGCCTCCGGCTTACATTATGCCAGACCGCTACGACCCCACCACTTCCAACGCCTTCAGGATGACCGGGTCGCGCTGCGCCTCGACTTCGTCGCCCTTCTCTACGCCCAGCGCCTGGTTGAAAATCTCCGTCTTGATGCGGTTGATAACGAATTCCCGATCCGCCGTCCACTCCCCCACGCTCGGCTGGATCCTGCGGGCGCTCGCAAATGCGCGGAATTCGTCGAGCACCTCGGGCGTGGCTTCAAACTCCTCGGTAACCTTGTTCCGCCGCAGGTAGTCGGTGGCAAATTCGGTGAACAAGCCGCTGGCATCCAGCACCAATTCCAGGCGGTCGAGGGACGCCGGTTGAACCTCGATATCCGGTTGGATGCCGCCTCCGCCCGTAACCGGGCGGCCCTTATCCGTGTGGAACTCGGTCTGCCGGTTGGGATGCGCCGTGGCGCCGGAAAGCTCGAAGCGGGCCGCCTCGAGCGGCTTCTGAATGGATCGGCCGCTGGGCGTGTAGTACAGCGCGGTGGTAAGCGCCATCCCGGTGCCGCCCGCCAACGGGAAGACGCTCTGCACAAGACCCTTTCCGTAACTGGGGACGCCGAGGATAGTGGCGCGGTCGTGATCCTGCATGGCTCCCGAGACGATCTCCGCGGCGCTGGCGGTCTTCTCGTTGACCAGGATGGCGAGCTTGAACGCGTAAGGCTTGGCATCGGGCGGGACCAGCTCCGAGTGCTCGGGGGTGTGGCGCCCTCGCACGGTGACGATCTTCTGATCGGGCTTGAGAAACAGAGAGGCGGTCTGGATGGCCGCGCCCACCAGACCGCCGGGATTGTTGCGCAGGTCCAGCACCAGTCCGGCCAGGTGAGTGCCGCCCAGCTTCTCGATGGCCTCGCGGAGCTGCGCGGCGGTGTTCTCATCGAAGCTCGACACCTTTATGTAGCCGATGCCGGCGCCGATGAAAAACGCGCGCTCCACGCTGGGCGATTGCAGATCTTCGGGTGTCAGCACGAATCGCATGGTGCGCGCTGAGCCGGGCCGGCGCACGTCGAGCTGTGCCTGCCGCTGTCGCGTTTCGGTAAGCAGCTCGGTGAGCTGCTCGACATCGAGCGGCGCCACGGCGTAGCCGTTGATGGACACGAATTCGTCGCCCGGCGAAAGGCCCGATTTTGCCGAAGGCGTCCCGGGCAAAGTCTGCAAGACGATCACGCGGCCGGGCAGCAACGACACCACGCTGCCGAAGCCCTTCTGCGTGGAGGACTCCATCTTCTTGAGCTGCTCGAACTGGCCGGGATCGAAGAAAACCGAATGCGGATCGAGTGTGCGCAGAAGCCCCGGAATGGCGCCCTGATAGAAGATCTGTTCGGAAGGCGCCGCGCTGGCGGCATTTCCTTCTACGATGGAGTAGGCTTCCAGCACCCGTTTCATCTGCGATTCGAGATCGTCGGCCGCCGCGAAAGTGGTGGCCGCGCAGACCAGAACGGCGGTGAAACGAAACATCAATCGGGCCAGATCCCTGTGATATCCACTTGGACGCTGGGAAAGCTCCGGGGTTTCAGGAGACCCTCGGCCAGGATGGGCGCGCTGCCTCGCAGGTAGCCGTTCTCGAGGTAGAGAATCTCCACGGTGCGGGCTTCCGGCGAGACGACCCAAACTTCGGGGACGCCGAGCGCAGCGTAATCGCCCAGTTTCTCTTCGCGCTCGCGGCGTGTATTGGAGGGCGAGAGGACCTCGACAACAAGCTGCGGAGCCGAATGGATGTAGCCGTCCTGCTCGACGATGGTGCTGGCTTCAAATACCGCCAGATCGGGCACGCGCTCCGTCAGAGGTTCGCGGCGGATAATCAATCCGAATTGCGCGACCGTCACGGTAACAACCCGACTGTCAATCTGCGGCCGAATCTGGTCATAAATCCTGGAAACGATCTGGCTGTGATTCCACTTGGGTGCGGGCATAAGGCGGATTTCGCCGTTCACTACCTCTTCGATCTCGTCGGTGACCTCGGGCATGCGCAGCCACTCTTCATAAGTGACCGTTTTCGAGCTGGGCAGACTCGCCATGTCTTTATTCTATCGCGTGAACTTAGTCGCCTTCCGCTGCTCATGCCGCTCCAGCGCCAGCTCGATCAGCTTATCCACCAGCGCCGCGAAAGGAAGGCCGCTGTGCTCCCACATCTTGGGGTACATGCTGATCGACGTGAAACCCGGAATCGTGTTGATCTCGTTGATGTACAGCTTGCCGGTGGCGCTTTCGAGCAGAAAATCCACGCGGCCCATGCCCTCGCATTCCACGGCTTTGTAGCACTCGACAGCCAGGCGCCGCAGCTCGGCGGTCTGATCCGCGGGCAGGTCCGCGGGGACCTGCGTCCCGGCCCGGTCCAGCAGATACTTGTCGTCGTAATCGTAGAAATCGCGCGAGGGCAGAATCTCGCATGGCACCGACGCCACCGGCGCCTGGTTGCCCAGCACCGCGCACTCGAACTCGCGGCCCAGGATCGCCCGCTCCACAATCACCTTGCGGTCATACTGCGCCGCCAGCGCGATGGCCGCTTCCAGTTCGCGGGGATCGCGCGCCTTCGAAATCCCCAGTGACGACCCCAGGTTGGCCGGCTTGACGAACATGGGGAAGGGCAGCCGCTCGCAGGCTTCGACGATGCCGGGCGCCTCCCGCGTCACCCTGACGTACTCCACCACGGGCAAGCCGCGCTCCAGGCACACGCGCTTCATCATCTCCTTGTCCATGGAAACGGCCGACCCCAGCACGCCCGCGCCCACGTAGGCCAGATCGGCCAGCTCGAGCAGGCCCTGCACGGTGCCATCCTCGCCGAAAGTGCCGTGCAGCACCGGGAAGACCACGTCGATATCCGGCTGCGCGCCCGGTTCGGGCAGGATCGGCCGCGGGCTCCATTTACCGTCCTTAGCGATGAAGTACTCGAGGGTCTCGTACCGGGCGGGGTCCATCGCGTGCAGGATGGCCTTGGCCGAGCGGATCGACACTTCGTGCTCGCCGCTGCGGCCGCCGTAGAGGACGGCTACGCGTAATTTCATAGAATGCGCTTTCCCAATGCGGACATCACTAGCTCGACCGCCAGATCGGCCGTGCGGTTCACCTCGTCGATCACGGGGTTCACCTCCACCACCTCGAGCGAGAGCATCTTCCCGGAATCGCAGATCATTTCCATGGCCAGGTGCGCCTCGCGATACGTGACGCCGCCGCGCACCGGCGTTCCCACGCCCGGCGCGTCCTGGGGATCCACGAAATCCATGTCCAGCGAAAGATGGAATCCGGCGGTGCCCTGGCATGCCACCCGCACCGCCTCTTCCATGACCGAACGCAGCCCGCGCTCGTCGATATCGCGCATGGTGAAAGCGTGCACTCCGGAATCGCGCACGTTCGGTTTTTCAGTCTGATCCACGTCTCGCAGCCCGACAATGGCCACGTTCCGCGGAGCCACCATGGGCTTATAGCCCACCAGCTCGCTCAGCTCGCGTGGTCCCAAGCCCACGATGCAGGCCAACGGCATGCCGTGCACGTTCCCGCTGGGGCTGGAATCGGGCGTATTCATATCCGCGTGCGCGTCCAGCCAGATCAGGCCGATGCTTTCATCGCGCTGGCGGAAGAAGCGTGAGACCCCGCCCACCGTTCCGGCCGCGACGGAGTGATCGCCGCCCAGGACCAGCGGCACCACGCCGCGCGCCAGGGCCTCGCCCACCAGCCCGGCCAAGCGGCCGCACGAAGCCGCGATCTGCGGCAGGTACTTGGCCCGCGAGTCTCCCTCGGGCAGCGCCTCGGCCTGTTCCGCGTGGATGTTGCCGAGGTCTTCGACCTCATAGCCGAGCGCCGCCACGCGCGCGTTTAGATTGGCCACCCGCAGCGCGGAAGGCCCCATATCGACGCCACGCCGCCCCTGCCCCAGGTCGAGCGGCGCTCCGATGATGGCGATGTGAGATTGACGCATGCTGCTCTTGAAGCCGCCGGCTTATGGGTGCAACCTGTACAGCATTCTCGGAAACGCGATGGTTTCCCGGATATGCTCCAGCCCGCAGATCCAGGCCACGCACCGCTCGATGCCCATCCCGAACCCGCCGTGCGGCACCGTGCCGTACTTGCGCAGATCGATATACCAGTCGAAGGTTTCCTTGGGCAGATGGTGCTCCTCGAGGCGCTTCAACAGCAGCTCCAGGTCGTGAATGCGCTGGCCGCCGCCGATAATCTCGCCATAGCCTTCGGGAGCGAGCACGTCCACGCCCAGCACCACCTCGGGCCGCTCCGCGTCGGGCTGGAAATAGAAGGCCTTGAAGCAGGCCGGGAAACGGTCCACTATGATGGGCCTCTCGGCGGCCTCGGTCAGCAGAGTCTCGTCGGTGCCGCCGAAATCGTCGCCCCACTTGATTTCGCTGCCCTTGGCTTGCAGGAGCTTGACGGCTTCGTCGTAGCTCATGCGCGGGAAGGGCGCCTGGATGAGTTCCAGCCTGGCCACGTTGCGCTCCAGCCGCTTCAGCTCTTCGCGCCGGTTTTCGAGCACGCGCCCCACGATGAATACGATCAACTCTTCGGCCACCAGCTTGATGTCCTCGATCGTGGCCCAGGCCATCTCCGGTTCCACCATCCAGAATTCGGTCAGGTGGCGGCGCGTTTTGGATTTCTCGGCGCGAAAGGTCGGCCCGAAGCAGTAGACCTTCCCCAGCGCCATAGCGGTGGCTTCGTTGTAGAGCTGGCCGGATTGCGTCAGGTAGGCTTTATTGTCTTCGAAGTAATCCACTTCGAAGAGCGTGGTGGTGCCCTCGCAGGCCGCCGGCGTGAAGATAGGCGTGTCCACCAGCGTGAAGCCGTGCGAATCGAAATAGTCGCGGACCGCCTTGATGACTTCGTGCCGCACCTTCAGAATGGCGTGCTGGCGCTGGCTGCGCAGCCACAGATGGCGGTGATCCATCAGAAAGTCCGTGCCGTGCTCCTTGGGGGTGATGGGGTAGGGGTCGGTTTCAGGAACACGCTGCACCACTTCTACGTTCTCCACATCCATCTCGTAACCGCCGGGAGCGCGCGGCTCGGCGCGGATCTTCCCCGTCACGATGAGCGAGCTTTCCTGCGTGAGGTTCTTGATGGTCTCGAACAACTCTTCCGGCAGGGAAGATTTCACGGCCACGCATTGCATCAGCCCGTAGCCATCCCGCAGGATAGGGAAGGCGATCTTTCCCGAGCGGCGCAGGTTGTACAGCCAGCCGGCGAGCTCCACCGTCTCGCCCACGTGGCGCGACGCCTCGGCAATCGTGATTCGCGGAATCATACGCTACAGATCTTCCAATCTATCGAACGTTTCCTTCACCACATCCAGGGGATGGGCCATGCCGGGCACCTCCCTCAGCTCCAGCAGCAGGGGATACTGCCCGTCCCGGCTGCGCAGCATTTGCATGGCGTCCCGCCAGTCGATCGTGCCGCCCTCCGCGATCAGGGGGAACAGGTGGATGTCGTCCTTGCCGTTGTTGTCGTGAATGTGGGTGGAACGGATGCGCTCCTTCATGAGGTGGAAGGCCGTCTCCACGCCCTCGTTCATGTTGGCGTGGCCTACGTCGAATGCGAAATTCATGCGCAGGTGGGTCGTTTCCCCGAACATCAGGAGACGCTCGGCGCTGGAGAGGCCGTTGGGGATGTTCTCGAGCAGGATCTCCACGCCGCGCTGGCCCGCGAACAGGTTCAACTGTTCGAGCGCGGAGAACGCCGCGTCCACCTTGTGCATGTCGAATTCCTCGCCGCCCACACCCAAGTGTTGAATCAGGTAGCGGAACGGCGCCACCTCGGCGATTTCCAGGACGCGCTTGATTTCGTCCACCATCTGGAGCCGCTGGCCCTTGACGCGCTCGGTGATATTCAGGATGGATTGCGGCCCGGAGCGTCCCCAGATCTCGTCCGTGTACATGGGGGCGTGCAGCGCGTGCAGCTTCAGCCCGGAATCCTGGAACCAGTGGCCCAGTTCGGCCACCTGGGCCTTGTCCCGCCAATCCAGGTGCTGGCGCCCGCAGAAGATCTCTACCGCCGGAATGCCAGCCTGTTCGATGCGGTTCAACAGCGCGGTGGTCAGACGATGATTGACGAACAGGTGGGTGGACAATGCGTGATTCATGTCGATCTCAGTATCCCTCCGCGATCGCCGCGATCACCAGCTTTGAGCGCATGAACCTCGATTTTACTATGCCGGATTCGTGCGGCGTCTGCGCCATTCGAACAGCGCCACGCCCGCCGCCACCGAAACGTTCAGCGACGATATCTTGCCCGCCACGGGAATGCGGATGGTCGCGTCGCAGTGTTTGCGCGTCTGCTCGTGCAGCCCCTTGCCTTCGCCGCCCACGACCAGCGCGGTGGGGGTGTTGTACTCGACGCGCGTGTACTCTTCTTCGCCGCGCTCATCCAGGCCGTAGATCCAGTAGCCCTTCTCCTTGAGCTCCTCGAGCGCGCGGTTCACGTTGGTCACGCGCACCACCGGCAGGTATTCCAGCGCGCCGGACGCGGCCTTCGCCACCACGTCCGTGACGCTCGCCGCGCGCCGCTCCGGAATCACCACCGCTCCCGCTCCCGCCGCGTGCGCCGTGCGGATGACGGCTCCCAAATTGTGCGGGTCTTCCACGCCATCGAGCACCACCAGCAGCTCCGCTCCGGCCACGCTCTCGAGCTCCTGGTAGCGGCTGGCCGCGCCCATGGCCACCACGCCCTGGTGCGCGGGGCTGCCCGCCAGCCGGTCGAGCGCCGCCCGCGGCTCGAAACGAACCGGAACCGCGGCGCGGCGCGCCAGGTCGATGATTTCCTGGAGCCGCGGACCGCCGGCGCCCTGCGCTACCAGCACCCGTTCGAGTGGATGATGCGCCCGGAGGGCCTCCGCGATAGGGTGAATTCCGCTGAGAATGGACATGGAGTTGGCTGGGATCTACTTCTCCGGTTCGATCTCCAGCCCATTATTGAAGCGGTTGGTGAAGTTCGCCATGGCCGCCACGAGCGTGATCTCTACGATCTGCTCGCTCGTGAAATGCTCGAGGAGCGCGGCGCGGCTCTCCTGGGCATCGGCCGTCTGAGTCAGCTCGCGGGCGTACCGGATGACGGCGCGCTCGGTCTCGGAAAAATCGTGGTCCTGCTCGGTCTGAAGAGCGCGCAGCTCCTCTTCGGTGAGGCCCGCCTTCCTGCCGCCGGCCGTGTGGACGGCCAGGCAATAGGCGCACTCGTTGGCGTAGGAGCAGGCCAGGTAGACCAGCTCCTTGAGGCGGCGCTCCACAGAGCCCGGCCCCATTACCGCGCCATAAAAGGGCACGAAAGTCTTGAGCGCATCGGGCCGGTTGGCCATGCTGCGGAAGAAGTGACTGGGGCGGCGGCTCTTGGCTTCCAGGCTGGCCAGAAATTCGTCCTGGGAAGGATCTATTAGCTTGATTGCGCTTGCCATACGAACCAGTATAGAGGCGGCCTGCTCGCGAATAAATTTGAGGTCGCCCTCGATGAAGTCGAATTCCGTGAGTTTGCCCACTGGAGACCAGCGCATTTCGTGGAAAATCAGGTTTCGCGGCTCGCCCGTGAACGACCGCACCTGGATGAAGATCAGCTCGATGGGGTTTCTCCCCGGATAACAGACCGGGTAGCACGCGATCTCCCGGCCGGCGGCTTCGAGGATGCCGAGCTCCTCCTCGAGTTCCCGCGCGAGCGCCTGGGCCGGCGTCTCGCCCGGCTCCACTTTTCCGCCCGGGAATTCCCACTTGAGCGGATGCGTCTGGTCCGCGCGCCGCCGGCAGATCAGAACCCGGCCGGCGCGCTCGATCACGGCCGCGACCACCTGAAGCATGCCATTATTGGAACACAGCATGTATTCCGAGCGCCTGCTCGAACACTTTCAAAACCCGCGCAACGTGGGCCAACTGGGGCCGCCCGCGCTGGTAATAGAAGTCTCCAACCCGGCCTGCGGCGACATCCTCCGCCTTTCAACGCGCTTCGAAGCCGGCCGGGCGGTGGAAGCGCGATACCAGGTGCGCGGCTGCACGGCCTCGATCGCCGCCGGTTCGGCGCTCACGGAATGGATGGCGGGTAAGACGCGGGCGGAGTTGGCGGCCTTCGCGCCCGCGATCGTCGAGGAAGCGTTGGGCGGCCTGCCCGCCGGATCGGAGCACGCCGCGCGCCTGTGCGCCACCGCCATCAAGCGCCTGCTGGCCCTGGCGCCGGATTGCTGATGGCCGATTCCGCCGAACCTTTCGAGCAATTTGTGGCCGCCATCAACCGTCACGACATCGGCGCGCTCGCGGCGCTGATGACACCCGATCATCTGTTCGTCGATTCGGTTGGCAACCGCGTACACGGCGCCGCCGCCATGGAGGCTGGATGGCGCGGTTATTTCGCCATGTGTCCGGACTACTGGATTCGCATCGACCACGCGATGGCGGAAGGCGGCGCTGTGCTGGCCGTGGGAGAGGCGGGTGGGACCATAGACGGCGTGGCGTGGCGGACCCCCGCGGCGTGGCAGGCCGTGGTTCGCGAAGGTAAGGTCTCGGAGTGGCGCGTGTTCGCCGATAACAAACCGGTTTACGAGATCCTGGCGGCGCGCCGCCCACTCCGCGGCTGTTAACCTGAAGCTTCATGCCCTCCCATGGCCCTTCAACCGCTGCCGCGGGGCGGGACTATGCCTGGTACCGGGAGCTGAGCGGCTACCAGTGGTTCGTCGTGGCCATCGCCAGCATCGGCTGGATGTTCGACACCATGGCCCAGCAGCTCTTCAACCTGGCGCGCGTTCCGGCGCTGCGCGAACTGCTCGGCGGCAAGGCCCCCGCGGGCGTGGTGTCGGAGCAGGCCGGCTACGCCACCATGGTCTTCATGATCGGCTGGGCCCTGGGCGGCATTCTGTTCGGGATTCTGGGCGACCGCCTGGGCCGCGCCAGGACCATGATCCTGACGATCCTCACTTATAGCATTTTCACGGGGCTGAGCCTGCTCTCGACAAGCGTTTGGGATTTCAACGTCTACCGCTTCCTGTGCGGCCTGGGAGTGGGTGGGCAGTTCGCCGTGGGAGTGGCGCTCGTAGCGGAGGTGGTGCCCGAGCGCGCCCGCCCATACGCCCTGGGGACCGTGCAGGCCTTCTCGGCGATTGGCAATATGACGGCCGCGCTGGTGGGCATCCTGCTTGGGCAGATGGAGCAGGCCGGGGCCATCGTAGGTGCCTGGCGCTACGAGTTCCTGGCCGGAGCCCTGCCGGCGCCGCTCGCCTTGCTGGTCTTCCTCAAGCTCAAGGAACCGGAGCAATGGCTCAAGGCGCGCGCCGCCAAAAGCAAGCTGGGATCTTTCGGCGAACTTTTCTCGGACCCGCGCTGGCGGCGCAACGCCATCGTGGGGATGCTGATGGCGTTCTCCGGCGTGGTGGGGCTGTGGGGGATCGGCTTTTTCAGCTACGACCTGTTTCGTCCGGTTCTCGAGCGGACCTTCCGGGCGCAGGGCCTCGTGGGCGCCGCCCTGGAGGGCAAGACCACCACCTGGATCGGTCTCACCTCGATGTTCCAGAACTTCGGCTGCTTTCTGGGAGTCTACGCCTTCACCTACCTGACGCACTATACCGGCCGCAAAAAGGCCTTCGCCGTGAGCTTTGTAGCGGCCATGGCGGCCACGGCTTTCACCTTCTGGCAATTGAACGAGCGCAGTCAGATCTTCTGGATGATCCCGCTGATGGGCTTCACCCAACTGGCCCTGTTCGGCGGCTATGCCATTTATCTGCCGGAGTTGTTTCCCACGCGCCTGCGCAGCACTGGAACGAGCTTCTGCTATAACGTGGGACGCGCCGTGGCGGCGGCCGGCCCGCTCACTCTGGGCCTGCTCACGCACCGCGTTTTCCACGGTCCGGATGCCATGCGTTATGCCGGCATCACCATGTGCTCGGTCTTCCTGGTGGGGCTGGCCGCGCTGCCTTTCGCGCCCGAAACCGAGGGCCAGCCGTTGCCGGAGTAGGGACCTTCTTCGGGGCGCCGCCTGGCGACACTGCTACACTGCATAGGTAATGCCTGCCAACGCGGCGGCGCCGGGCGTCAGCCTCAATGAACTGGCCGAAAATCGCGCGGTGCGCGAGTGTCTCCAGTGGCTTACGCGCGAACGCCCCTGGATGAACGAAATCCACCTGGCGCTCTGCCGCGTGCCCGCTCCCACCTTTCTCGAAGGAGAGCGCGCCTTGTGGTTCCAGGAGCAGTTCCACGGGCTCGGCTGGGACGCCACCATCGATAAGGCCGGCAACGTGATCGCCGCCGATGGCGACGGCCCCTACGTGGCCCTCACGGCGCACCTCGATACGGTGATCGCGGCGCGCGGAAAAGACGATATCTCGGTGGATGCCGACGGGCGTTTCCGCGGTCCCGGCGTGGCCGATAACGGAGCCGGCCTGGCCGCCCTGCTGGCCATCGCACGGGTCTGGAAGTGCGTGGCCAAACTGCCTGAGTTCCCCCTCCGCCTGTTGCTGGCGGCCAATGTGGGCGAAGAGGGCGAAGGCAACCTGCTGGGCATGCGGTACCTGGCTAAGCAATCGCCGCTGGCCAAGAAGATCGAAAGTTTCGTGGTGGTGGATGGCGCTAACATCGACCACGTCACCAGCCGCGGGCTGGGCAGCCGGCGCTTCGAGCTGACCTTCGCCGGCAACGGCGGCCATAGCTGGAGCGATTACGGGGTGGGAAATCCGCTGCACGCGTTGTGCCGGGCGGTGGCGTGGTTCACCGAGCCACGCCTGGATGGCGCGCCCAAATCGGCCGTCAACGTGGGGCTGATCGAGGGTGGGTCGGGCGTGAATGCCATTCCGCAGACCGCCCGCGCCAAGTTCGATATCCGCTCGGAAAGCAATGAAAAGATGGATGCCCTGGTCGAGGCCCTGGAGGCAGCCATGGAGCGCGCGCGCGATTTCGAGAACCAGCGCTCGACGGGCGGCAAGGTCTCGGCCAAGATGAAAGAGATCGGCTCGCGCCCGGCGGCGGCGCTCGCCGAGGATGCCGCCATCCTGCAATGCGTACGCGCCGTGGATGCCCACCTGGGCATTCGCTCGCACCTGGATTGCTCGTCCACCGACGCCAATATTCCCCTCTCGCTGGGTATCCCGGCCATCGCCATCGGCGGGGGCGGCATCGGCGGGGGCGCCCATACCACACAGGAGTGGTTTCGGCCCGAAGGCCGCGACCTCGGTTTGAAGCGCATCTTCCTTTTATTGCTGCTCCTGATGCGCGGAGCGGAAAGCGGCACGGGGAGCGGCCGGTGAGCCGGCAGCGGGTCGCCGAGGCGGCCCTGGTTGTGAACACGATGGTCTGGGGCGCCACCTTTGTGCTGGTCAAGGCCGCGCTGGCCAGCGTTTCGCCGGTCCTCTTCCTGGCCTTGCGCTTTGCGCTCGCCACGGCGGCCCTCCTGGTGGTATTCCGCCGGGCCCGGCCGGCGCCAGGCGGATACCGCAAAGCGCTTTTCGCGGGGGCCCTTACGGGCACGTTCCTGTTCGCCGGCTATCTTTTCCAGACGCTCGGGCTGCGCCTCACCACGGCGCCCAAATCGGCCTTTATCACGGGCTTGTCCACAGTGATGGTACCTTTGCTGGCCGCGCTCGTCTATAAGATCAGGCCGAGAGTTTCGGAGCTGGCCGGGGTAATCGTGGCCACCGCCGGGCTCGGCCTGATGACGCTTGAAAGCGCCATTGGTCCAGTTGGGCGAGGGGATCTGCTGACGTTGTGTTGCGCGGCCGCTTTTGCCGCCCACATCGTTACGCTAGGTCATTTTTCCGACGAGATGAGCTTCGAATTGTTGTCAGCCGCACAAGTGGGAGCAGCCGCCGTCTGGTCCCTCGCACTATTCTGGTGGGTGGAAATCCCCCAGGTGCTTTGGCGTCCGGCGGTCGTCTGGGCCATACTGATAACAGGACTGGCAGCCACCGCGCTGGCATTCACCATCCAGGCGTGGGCTCAACAGTACACGACTTCGACGCGAACAGCTCTGATATACACCCTGGAACCGCTGTTCGCTTGGCTGACGTCTTTCATCTTTGTGGGTGAGGGCCTCTCGAGACGCGCCGCTGCGGGCGCGGCCCTCATCTTGAGCGGGGTTGTGTTGGTGGAAGTGAAACCGTCACATGCGCGGAAACATCCATCCAATTAACGGTGCGGCGTGGAATCTGCAAAACTCGGTCGCACATACCCAGAGGAGTAAGAGATTCAAAATGAGTATCTTCGACAAGTTGCGTTCGCAAAAGCTGCTTTCGTTCACGCTGGTCCTGTTCACGCTGTCGATCGGGATCGTGATTGGCACCCTGATCAGCTCCGGCGTAAAGGCAGCCAAGGATCCGAGCCCCGCGCCCGGCGCGACGGCTCTTCAGATTCCCAGCCCCGTCGAGCTTTCGACTACCTTTTCGCAGATTGCCAAACAAGTCGAGCCGTCGGTGGTGAATATTTCAACGACCTATCTTCCCAAGGCGCCCACGCGCTCTCGCGGCAACCGGCGTCCCCAGGTGATGCCGAATAGCCCCAACAATGACGATGACGACCAGGATCAAGGTCAAGGTCAAGGCGGCATGGATGAATTCTTGTACCGCTTCTTCGGCAACCCGTTCGGTGGTGGCGGCGGCGCCACGCCGGATATGCCGCAGCAGCACCGCGGTGAAGCTCTCGGCTCGGGCGTAGTCGTGGACCGCGCCGGCTACATTCTGACCAATAACCACGTGGTCGATAAAGCCGACCGCATCCAGGTGAAGTTCCCCGGCGATCCGACCGAATACGATGCCAAAGTTGTGGGCGTGGACGCTCCCACGGACCTGGCGGTGATTCGCGTGGAAGGCAAGCACGATATGGTTCCCGCCAAGATCGGCAACTCCGATGCCGTGCAGGTGGGCGACTGGGCCGTGGCCATCGGCTCGCCATTCGGCTTCCAGGAGACCGTGACGGCGGGCATTATCAGCGCGACGGCGCGCGACATTCCAGGAGGAGACAGCTCGCAGTTCCAGCATTTCCTGCAAACCGACGCCGCCATCAACCCCGGCAACAGCGGCGGACCGCTGCTCAACGCTCGCGGGGAAGTGATCGGCATCAACACGGCCATTGCCTCCCGCTCGGGCGGATATCAGGGCATCGGCTTCGCCCTGCCAGTCAACATGGCGGCGAAGGTCTACAACGATATCATCAAGAACGGCAAGGTAACCCGCGGCGGTATAGGCGTTTCGTTCACGCCGTCGGATAATCCGGGCGCCACCGCCCTGCTGAAGGCCAACGGCGTGACCGAGGGCGCGTTCGTGCAGAGCGTGGCGCCGGGAGGACCGGCGGAGAAGGCCGGCATCAAGGACGGCGATATCATTCTCTCGATCAACGGCAAGCCCATTCGCGACGGCAATCACCTGATCGATATTGTGACCGAGACGCCCATCGGGACTCCGCTGAACCTTACGGTCCTGCACGATGGCAAGCGCGAGAACCATTCCGTGGTGGTGGGCGACTTGGCCCAGATTTTCCCGGACCGCTTCGGCGGGTCTAACGACAACTCGGCGAATAAACAGGAGGAGACTGCGGCCAGCTTCGGCATGTCCATCCAGAACCTGACTCCGGCCCAGCGCGAGAACCTGGGTCTGAAGGAGACCGCCGGGGTGAAGGTGGTGGAAGTCGAGCCGAATTCGTTCGCCGAAGATGTCGGCCTGGAACCCAACGACATCTTGACCGAAATCAACCATAAGCCGGTGAATTCGGTAGACGATGTTTCGCGCCTCAAGGCCACGCTCAAACCCGGCGACGCGGTAGCTTTCCGGGTCATGAGAAAGAGCGGGAACGGGCGCAACGCCGACTGGGTATCCACTTTCGTGGCCGGCATTCTGCCCAATAACGCGAAGTAACTTGGTCCTTCGGTTAGCGGCTTGGCGGCGGCCGGCAATCCCCGCGGGGATCGCCGGCCGCCCTTTTCATTTGGCTCCTGATAAACTGGAATAACACACGCATGCGGAAGACTTTATGCTGCGCGCTGGGCATCGCCATGGCGGTGCTGGGATGGAGCGCTCAAACCCCCAATACGGCCACTAAGAAGACGCCCGCCAGGAAGAGCGCCACCAAGTCCGCCACCACCGTCCACAAGCGGGGGGCCGGCCTGTCCAAATCGGCCGCGAGCCGCAAGGCCGGTGCCAGGAAAACCTCCGCGGCCGCCGGCGCAAGCTCCTCCTCGGCCGGCCGGACCGCCTCCACCAGAAGTTCCACCGCGCGGCGCGGGAAGAAGGGAACGGCAACTGCCTCGCGGCGCCCGGCCACCACCTGGCGCAACCGTCAACTGGCGCCCACGCCGGATCGATATAAGGAAATTCAGAATGCGCTGGCGGCCAAAGGCTATCTCAAGCCCGAGGAGGCCACCGGCACGTGGAACCAGACTTCCGCCGACGCCCTGAAGCGCTTTCAGGCGGACCAGAACATCGAGGCGAGCGGCAAAGTTACGGCCATGTCGCTGATCGCCTTGGGGCTGGGACCCAAGCACGAAACCGCCGCGGCGAAACCGCCCGATCCACCGGTTTCCCAAACGGCTCCGGCGCAGCCGTGAAGCCCGCGGCGCGGGTCTTGGTAGAATAAGAGACTTCATACTCATGTTGGTTTCGTCTATCGAGGAGCTCGAGTCCCGCGCGCTGGAGCGCATTTCGGCGGCCGGCTCGGCCGAGGAGCTGGAAGCCGTCCGCGTGGAAGCCATTGGCCGCAAGGGCCGCCTGGATCAGCTCTTCAAGGAAATGGGGAAGCTCTCTCCGGAGGAGCGCAAGAGCGCCGGCCAGCGCCTCAATGCGGCTAAACAAAGGCTCGAGGCGGCCATCCAGTCGAGGCAGGCGCAATTCGCGGCCGCCGCTCTCGATGCGCGCCTGGATGCCGAATGGCTCGATCTCACGCTTCCCGCGCCCGGCCCGCGCCGCGGCCATCTTCACCCCATCACGCGCATCCAGCAGGAGCTGGAAGAGTTATTCGTCTCGCTGGGGTTCGCCGTGCTGGATGGCCCCGAAGTGGAGACCGAATATCACAACTTCGACGCCTTGAACATCCCCGCCGATCACCCCGCGCGCGACGCCCAGGATACCTTCTGGCTGGATGGCGGCAACCTGCTGCGCACGCACACGTCGCCCGTGCAGGTGCGCGGCATGGAGCGGCTCGGCCCGCCGCTGCGCATGATCGCCCCCGGGCGCGTCTTCCGCAACGAGAACGTGGATGCCTCCCACGAGCACACCTTCTACCAGATCGAAGGCATGATGATCGACCGCCAGGTCTCCGTGGCGCATTTGATCTATTTCATGAAGCAGATGCTGACGGCCATCTTCCGGCGCGAAGTCGCCGTGCGGCTGCGTCCCGGCTTCTTTCCCTTCGTCGAACCCGGTTTCGAGCTGGATATCCAGTGCCTGCTGTGCGGCGGTTCCGGCTGCCCGGTGTGCAAGCAGAGCGGCTGGGTGGAGCAGTTGGGCTGCGGCCTGGTGCATCCCAGCGTCCTGCGCAGGAGCGGCATCGACCCCGAAGAGTGGAACGGCTTCGCTTTCGGCCTGGGCCTGACGCGCCTGGCGATGATGCGTTACGGCATCGACGACATACGCTGGCTGCAGAGCGGGGACCTCCGTTTTTTGGAACAATTCTAAGCTTCGTGGCGAGGCCATTTTGAAGTTCTCATACAACTGGATTCGCGAGCTGGTCGAGGATTTGGATTACGCCCCCGGCCCCCTCGAACATCTCATCACCATGAAGACCGCCGAGTGCGAGGGCATCGAAGCCGCCGGCGCTCTTCTCGACCGCGCTTGCGCCGCGCGCATCGAATCCGTCGAACCCATCCCGCACAGCCACAACGTCAAGGCCGTGGTGGAGGCCGGCCGTTACGGCGTTCGCACGGTGGTCTGCGGCGCGCCCAACTGCCGCGCGGGTCTCGTCACGGCCTACGTGCCGGTCGGAAGTAAAGTAATCGACGGCGTGGAAAGCCAGGGCATGCTGGCCAGCGCGGCCGAACTGGGGATCAATCGCGATCACACCGGCGTGCTCGAGCTCGAGGGCCGCGCGGCCGTTCCCCCGGGCGCTCCGCTCCCCGGCTGCGTTCCCGACAGCGTCATCGAAATCGATAATAAATCGATCACGCACCGCCCGGATTTGTGGGGCCACCATGGCATGGCGCGCGAAGTAGCCGCCATCCTGGGCCGCAAGCTGAAGGACCCGGTGCGCGCGGGGATCCTGCCGCGAGGCGCCGGGGCCATTCAAATCGCCATCGAGGATTACACGCTGTGCCCGCGCTACAGCGCCCTGGTGTTCGAGGACGTGGACACGCGGCCTTCGCCCCTCTGGCTTCAGTACCGGCTGACCGCCATCGGCCTGAACCCCATCAGCAACATCGTGGACATGACCAACTTCGTGATGGCCGAGCTGGCGCAGCCCATGCACGCGTTCGACGCCGATCTCCTGGCGGGCGATACGATCTTCATCCGGCCGGCCCGCGCCGGCGAGCGGCTCCGCGCGCTCAACGGCGAGGAGTATGCGCTTACGCCCGCGAACCTGGTGATTGCCGACGCCTCCGGCCCCATCGCCCTGGCCGGTGTGATTGGCGGCATGGCCACCTCCATCAGTGAAAAGACCCGTCGCGTGGTGCTGGAAAGCGCCAATTTCAACGCTTCCTCCGTTCGCCGGACGTCGGCGGCCCTCAAGCTGCGCACCGACGCCTCCATCCGTTTCGAGAAGGCCCAGGACCCCGCCAGCACGGTTCGGGGCCTGGCGCGCGGCCTCGACCTGCTGAATGAGATTTCCCCCGGCATCCGCGTGGTCGGGGGCGTGGCCGACCAGATGAGGGAAATCCCCGTGCCGCCGCTCATCGACCTCCCGCTCGATTGGCTGGAGAGCAAACTCGGCCGCGCCGTGGAAGCCGCCGAGGTGCGCCGCATCCTGGAAAGCCTGGAGTTCGGCGTCAGCGAGCCTGCGCCGCGCAGGTTCTCGGTGCGGGTGCCGGGCTGGCGCGCGACCAAGGACGTCTCCATCAAGGAGGACCTGGTGGAAGAAGTGGGCCGCATGGTCGGGTATGACACCATTACTCCCCAGGCGCCGCTGTTCCCTTCCCTGGCGCCGCCCCCCAACGAGGGCCGCAAGTTCCAGCACGAGGCCCGCCAGATTTTCATCGACCTGGGCTTCACCGAAGTCTACAAATATTCCTTCATCAGCGAAGAGAGCGCGCAGGCGTTCGGCTTCGACCCGGCCGGCCACGTACGCGTTGGCAACCCCATCGCCTCCGACCAGGCGCTCATGCGAACCTCTTTGCTGCCTGGCATCCGCCACACCATTCTGGAAAATGCCAAGCACCGCGATGCCTTCCGCGTCCTCGAGATCGGCATGGAGATCCACGCCCAACCGGAGGGCCTGCCGGAAGAGACGCCGCACCTGGCAGCCGCCATCTACGACCGCTATGGCGATGGCGCAGCGGGTCTCTTCGAGCTGAAGCGCGCTGCCGAATGTCTCATGCCCGGCGCCCAGACCTGCCCGGGCGAAGCCGCGCCCTACGAGCACCCCGCGCGCGCGGCCCGCATCCTGTGGAGGGGCGAGACGGTGGGACGCCTGTTCGAGCTGCATCCCACGCTCACGGAAACGGGGCGGGCGGCCATCCTGGATTTGGATCTGCGGCGGGTGCGGGCCCATTGGAGCGCGGATACCCGGTACACGCCCATTCGCCGCTACCCTTCGAGCGCTTTCGATCTTTCGGTGATCGCCGATGTGCGCGAACTGGCCGGCGACCTGGGGGCCAAGCTGGCTTCCTTGGCCGGGCCGCTGGTGGAATCGATTGAGTTCGTGCGCCAGTACTCCGGACCGCCCCTCGCGGAAGGAACCAAGAGCGTCTCCTTCCGGCTCACGGCCGGTTCGCCCGAGCGCACGCTTTCGAGCGACGAGGTGGGCGAGATCCGCGCGCGCATGATCGAGGGGATGCGCCGGCTGGGCTACGAGCTGCGCGTGTGAGATAGAGTTGAATCGGCGCACCGAAGACGTGCATCCCGGTATATGATATGAACAGTTCCGCCGCTCGCCCGATCGCGCGGCGATCTGCTCAGAAGGAGACAAAACGATATCATGACCAAGTGGACTGTTGCCGCCGCCACCATCCTGTTCGCCGCCTGCCTCTCCGCGGCCAATAAACCCGTAACGGTCGATGTGAAGGACGCCAAAGGCCAAAGCGTCGGAACGGCCGTCATCAGCGACGCCAAGAGCGGCGGCGTCGCCATCAAGCTCAACCTCAAAGGCCTGCCCCCCGGCGAGCATGCCGTGCACATTCACCAGAACGCCAAGTGCGAAGCCCCGGCCTTCACCTCCGCGGGCGGGCACTTCAACCCCGGGCAGAAGCATCATGGCCTTCAGAACCCCGAGGGTCCGCACGCCGGCGACATGCCCAATTTCACGGTGAAACCCAACGGCACCGCCAAGGTGACGGTCCTCGATCCGCGCGTGACCTTGGGCGAGGGCAACAACTCGCTGTTTGCTAACGGCGGGACGGCCCTGGTGATTCACGCCAAGGCCGACGATATGAAATCCGATCCCTCCGGCAACGCCGGCGACCGCATCGCTTGCGGAACGATTACGAAGTAAGCCTTCGATCTTCTTGCTGAAGCGCCGTTCAGGGTCTTAGCGGATCCGCGCTCCAAGGGTGTGGTGTTGCCGGCGGCAGCGGGGTCTCGTCCGTTCCGCAGCCGACACAGCCCACGAATTCGCGGCCTTCCTTCTCTCCGTCTCGACGATAATAGAGGCGATGGCTACCGATTCGGTTTGCTCGAAGTGCGGAGGCACCGGCTGGGTGATCGTGGAACGGGGGGCGGTTTCGGGCGCCGAGCCCTGCGAGTGCCGCTTCGAGGGCCGCGCTACGCGCATGGAGGGCCGCGCGCAGATCCCTCCGCTCTACGCCGGCGCATCGTTCGACAATTTCGTGGTCCCCGGCCCCGACAACCCCATCGCCCGACGCGATCTCACCAACATCCTGCTGGCCGTTAAGAATTATGTGCGCGAGTTTCCGCACGAATCCCGCCCCGGGCTCCTGCTCATCGGCGAGCCGGGCACCGGCAAAACGCACCTGGCGGTGGCGGCGCTGCGCAAGATCGTCGAGAAGGGTTTCGAGTGCCTCTTCTGCGATTATCAGAACCTGCTCGACCGCATCCGCGCGGGTTACGATTCGAGCTCCAATTCCGCCGATAAGGAAGCCTACCGCGTGGCGCTCGATACCGAGGTGCTGCTGCTCGACGATATCGGCGCGCATCGCGTCACGGATTGGGTTATGGATACGGTCACCTCGATCGTCACCTACCGCTGCAACAATCGCCGCGCGCTGATCGCCACCACCAACCTTCCGGATGGCGACGCCGGCAGCCCCATCGCGGAGAAATCGGCGCTGGGAAAACCGGAGTACCGCGTCACCCTGGCCGAGCGCATCGGCGAGCGCGCCCGTTCGCGCCTCTTCGAGATGTGCACGGTAATTCGTATGCCCCTGGTGCAGGACTACCGTCTCAAAAAGGCTCGGATGTTCTGATGCGCTCCGGCCGGCTGACCGTCGCGGCACTTTGCGTCCTGGCGATTCACGCGCGGACGCCTGGCGCGCCTTCCGCGCCGCCGCAGGAGTATGTGCAGGCGGTCGAGTTTCCGTATTATCTCTATCCCCGCGCGCAGTGGGAACGCGAGCTGGTCTGGATGCGGACCATCGGCGTGCGCACGGTGGAGTTTTCGATTCCCTGGAACTGGCACCAGCTCCGGCCGGGCGAATTCGATTTCACCGGCCGCACCAGCCCGCGGCGCGATCTCACCGGCCTCATTCACGTGCTGCGCAAACTGGGCTTGCGCGCCTGGGTGCGCCCGCTGCCGCCGGTGGCCGGGTGGCTGAACGGAGGCGTGCCGGCGCCACCCGGCGCGGCGGACGAGGGCGCCTGGATCAAGCAACTCGACGACCTGCTGGCCACCCAGACCGCCAGCCACGGCGGCCCCGTTGCATACGTGGAGGGCGCTACGCTGGCGATCGACGCGGCTCCCGCGCCCACGGCGGTCGCCATCTCCGCCACCGATCCGGCCGCGCTGGCTATCAGCCGCCAGGCCATTCTCGCCGGGCGCGCCATCCTGTGGACCGGCGTGGAAGACGCGCTCTGGCCCGCCGGCTGGGAGCCGGACGCGGGCCCGCTGCTGCGCACAGGAGCGGTGGGCCTGGCAGGCGTTGAGCGGCCGGCCATCCGCGCGCTGCGCCGCGATGGCGCCTTGCTGCGGAATTGGACGCCGCTGCTCGGCGCTCTCCGCCGGGTCGCCATGCCCAAACAAGCGCCGCGCAAGCTGCCCGCCGGCGTGACGGCCGCGGAAATGGCCTCAGGGCCGGCTTCGGCCGTGAGCATTACCAATCGCGGCAGCCAGGATTTCCACGGCGATCTGCGCGTGCTCGATCCGGCCTCCCGGCGCAAGCTTGTCATCCCCGGCGTCACGATTCCCGCGGGCGATTCGCTATGGCTGCCTTTGAATGTCTCGCTCGCGCAGGACGCCTTGTGCCGCGAGTGTTCCCCCTTCACGCCGGCCGAGCGCATGGTCTACGCCACGGCTGAGTTGCTCTCCATCGAATTTGAGAATGGGATTCTGGCCATGGAATTCGCGGCGCCCCAGGCGGGCGAGGTCGTCTTGCAACTCGCGCGGCAGCCCAGCGGCCCGTTGCTCGCCGCCGGCAAACCGACCGAGTTCACGTGGGACGAAAAGACCCTGCGCGCGCGGCTGCCCATCCCCGCGGGAACCGCCGCCGACGGGCGCGTGCGCATCGGCATCGCCATTGCGCCGCCCGAAACGTCGGCCTTCTTCGATGAAGCCCATCGGCTGGTGATCGGCCAGGAGAACC
>Ga0326728_10004208_pt1 | contig 43150 bp, 40 predicted proteins | sample MB3enrmetagenome_FD_207602 | JGI IMG/M metagenome (GOLD analysis project Ga0326728, IMG submission 207602) | Lab enriched peat soil microbial communities from McLean, Ithaca, NY, United States - MB31MN | ecosystem: Environmental > Terrestrial > Soil > Wetlands > Peat | place: USA: New York...
TGATCGCCCGGCCTGGCCCCTATGTCTGCGCGGAGTGGCAGCGCGGCGGATTCCCCGACTGGGTGGCCACGATGCGGTTCCCGCTTCGCACCAACCATGCGGAGAGCATCAAGACATCGCAGCACTGGTACGACCAGGTTTTGCCGGTGATCGAGCGGCACCAGATCACAGTTGGCGGCCCCATCATCATGGTGCAGGTAGAGAACGAATACGACTACAGCCCTCCCATGCCCGACGCGGACAAGCGCGAGTACATCCGAGCCCTGGCCAACATGGTCTGGGCAGCGGGCATCGACGTGCCCGTCATCACCTGCTGGACCAAGCAGGCGCGGGAGAACTCGGACCCCGACATGGCCAAGATCATGGATACGTGCAATTTCTACCCGCGCTGGAAAATCGTCGAAGAGGTTGTTCCAAAGCTCTCTGAACTGCGCAAGGAAGAGCCTTTCTCCCCGCTCGCCATCAGCGAATTGCAAGGCGGTTGGTTCAGCCAGTTTGGCGGGAAACTATCCGTAGACCAGGAAGGGGTGAACGCTGAGCAGATCGACACGCTCACCAAGACCGTACTCGAGCAGGGAGTAACCTCCTTCAGCTACTACATGGGTTTTGGAGGAACGAATTTCGATCGGGCCGCCAAGACCCTCACCACCACTTACGATTACGCTGCGCCGATTCGCGAGCCGGGCGGCTTGTGGGACAAGTATTACACGGTCCGTGGGATCTGCCAGTTCCTCCGCCTGCATGGGGATGTACTGGCACGGGCTCAAGCACTCGAGGGCGGCGCCGAGTCTACGAACCCCAACGTCAGCGCCACGGAGAGAGTCAACGGCCAGAGCGCGGTGGTCTTCGTGCGCGAAAACGCCAACGCCGAGCAACGCTATAAGATGACCTTCGTGGACCCGAACAGCCCCACGAAACGCAGGATTAGTGTGCCACGCGAGGGCGAGCTGGTCATCGGTCCCCGCGAAATGAAAATGCTGGCCGTGCAGGTGCCCATCCCCGGCAGTCAGCTTCGTTACTCGACGGCGGAGGTGCTGGCTCACGGCCTCAACCTCGACCGCCATTTTCTCATCCTCTACGACCTGCCGGGGCGTGTGGCGGAGATCTCCCTGGCCACCAGAGACGAACCCCATGTGGAAGGCGAAACGATTTACCAGTACTGGGACCCGGAATATGAATCGGCGGTCTTTGGCGTTCGATTCGAGAAGACCGAGAAGCTCCTCCTGGTGAATGACCACCTTCTGGTTATCCTGTTACCCCGCGACCGTGCCCTGCGGACGTGGGTCAGTGAGTTCCCTTCCAAGGTTATTGCGGGGTCGGAGGAGACCAAGCCCTTCGCTGTTCCCTTCATTGCCGACAGTTACATGCATGCGGGCGGAGGTTCACATGGGAGCCGGATATGGGCTGATTTGGACTTCCTGCCCGGCGAACACGACCTGACCCTATTGCTTCCTTCCAAGCCTGCCAAGTGTTGGGTTGATGGCGCGCTGACGGAGTTTGCCTACGAACGCGAGCGGCGAACTGGGCGTCTTCGCATCACAACGCCGGCCCTGCCCTATAAGCCGCTCGATTTGAGCAACGGGCAGGCCTGGGTGGAGAGATACGACACCGCCTCCGGCCATTGGGAGAGCAGCTCGCCTGGCGCCCTGGAAGACAGTGGTCCTGTCCCCTATGGTTACGTGAAGTATAAGGCTCAGTTCAATTTCAGCAACGAACCGAGGATGTTCATTTCGACTTTCACGGATGATGCGATAAAGGTCTTTATCAACGGGAAGCTGGTCGAAGAAGCATTGAAGCCCGCAAAAGCAATCGACTTCGAACTGGCGAAATACGCCAAGGCGGGGATAAACACGCTGGAAATCGCTTATGAGGCTTTTGGGGCGGACAATGGCGGCGAAGAGATGAGATATTTGAAGGGCATCGAATTTGTGCGCCTTGGGAGCGACGCTCAAAGCGGCGTGGCCATTGCTTCCTGGCAAATCCAGCGCTTTGCGGCGCCCATGCGAGGACGGGACGTAGACCTGGATTTTGCCGCCGCTGCCTGGAGTCCGGCGTCTTACCAGGCATCAGGTCCGGCGCTCGAACTGGTTCCGGCATTCACGTGGTGCCGAATGGAATTTGCGTTGCCTGGGGCGGAACCGGGCTGGATGGCGCCCTGGAAACTGACCTTCGAGGCTGACCGCGACGCCCTGCTCTATCTCAATGGCAAGTTTGTTGGGCGCTACGTGACCGTTGGACCACAAAAGGAGTTCTATCTCCCATACCCGTACTTCGCTCCCGCCGGAAGAAACATCCTGACGTTCGTGTTGGCCTATACGGATCGCCCGGGGCACGTCCAGACGTTACGCGTGGGGCCATACGAGGAGTTCTCCGCCCGCCGCACGCACGTGGAATTTCAGTGGTAGGGGCTCTCAGAAACAAGATTGTGACGCCGGGTTGACGCACTAGGAAGAAGATGCAACAATGATCTTTTGGGGTGCTGCGGGACCGGACTGCTTGGGTTTCCCCCCTCGTTTAAGCCCCATCCCATTCCACTCGAAGGATCTCTCTCATGAATGCCAATGATATGCGGCCAGGTATGGTCATCCGACACAACGGCGAACTCTTCACCATTCACAAGGCCGAGCACCGCACGCCGGGTAACCTGCGTGCCTTCGTTCAAGCCCGCATGCGCAACCTGCGCACCGGCGCGCTCATCGATCACCGCTTCCGCTCTGAGGACACGGTCGAGAGAGCCAATCTCGATGAAGTCGAAATGCAGTACCTTTATTCCGACGGCGATTCCTTTTTCTTCATGAACACGCAGAACTACGAACAGATCGGCCTGCACAAGTCCGTGATTGAGGACCGCGCTTCCTACCTCGTTCCGGATGTGGTCATCAAGGTGCAATTGTTCGAGGGAAGGCCGGTGGATATCGAGCTGCCGGCAACCGTGGACCTGAAAGTCGTGGAAACTGAACCTGGGAAAAAAGGGGCTTCTGCCACCAACGTCACGAAAGCCGCCAAGCTCGAAACCGGCCTCACGGTACAGGTGCCGCCATTTATCAACGAAGGCGAAGTCATCACCGTGGACACTTCAGAGGGAAAGTATCTCGAGCGCGCTACCGGCTAAGTTCTCCGTACCGACGCGGAGTTGTGGCCGAGTCCCTGAATCCCGAGACCTGAATCCTGTTCTTCTCCTACATGGCACCTACCAAGACAGTCAGCAGTCGAAAGTCGGCTGCAGTTCTTCCCTCACCCATGACCTGCAACCTACTAACTACCTGTCTTTTCAATAACATTCCCGCATTATAGCCATAAGTACCTTTGTTTTCTATAACATTCCCGCTTTTCCACCCAGTTTTCCACAGCAGTCCTTTGTTTTCATAGACATTCCCGCGCCGTTCGTTCAATTTTGGAGAATTCTTTTTTCCTTTCGCTTCCAGGCTCAGACTTGCTGTCCGTGGCAGCGCAGGAGTCCTTCCGGGCTATTCGTCGCACTTGGCATGTCCTCGAGAGCAGCTTAGGGCATCCGGGCCGCACGGCAACATAGTGTTCCTAGGAGGCCATGGCCCCCGCCGTACCCTCAGCTTACTATCCTAGCCTATCCTCTTCCGCTTGTCAAGAGACATGAAGTCTAGAGACGGGGGCTTTCGGTTTGAGGGCGTGATTGTGCAGTTGACGGACGGTCTTTAGTGGTATAAACTCTTAAATGGATATACACTTATGTGCTGAGGAGCCCCGATGTCCGAGTCCCAAGAAACGACCCGAGTGACGATCACCTGGTCCAAAGAAACCGATCTCACCCTGCGCTCCTATCTCGGCGCGCAGGGGCTGAAAAAGGGCGCTCTCTCCAAGTTCATCGAGGAGGCCGTCCGCTGGCGCGTCTTTCACCAGACCGTCAGCGCCGCGCGGGAGCGTTTCGGCGACGTTTCTGAAGACCAGCTCCAGAAGGAAATTGATGACGCGGTGGAGGCCGTCCGCGCAGAACGATACCGCCGCCGCGCCGAGCGGACGTGATGCGACTCATCCTCGACACCAACGTCCTGCTTTCCACCCTGCTCTCGGCCCGTGGGGCGCCGGCCAAGCTGCTCGCCGCCTGGGAACAGAAACGGTTCACGCTGGTCATCTCTGATGAGCTCCTCGCGGAACTCCGCGAAGTCCTGGCGCGGCCTTTCTTCCGGGCAAGGTTGCGCAGAAGCGATGCAGAGCTTTTTGCCGCGACCCTTCACGACTTGGCCCTCTGCTATCCCACGCCGCTGCCTTCCGGCGCAGCGCGGGACGCCAAGGACAGCTTCCTGCTGGCGCTCGCCGCCGCCAGCGAAGCCGCGTTTCTCGTCACCGGAGACAAGGGTCTGCTTGCCTTGAAACGGCACGGCGACACGCGCATCGTGACGCCCGCGGCCATGCTCGAATGGCTGAGGACCCCTGACGCGCCGCCCACGGAGACGCCGTGACCGTGCCCCGTTTGCGCCGCCTGGGATTGCAAAGGCAGAAGTCAGGAGTCAGCACGCGACCTTGGTGAACAATCAATAGATCAATTTCAGCGAGAACTGAATCTGGCGGGAAGTCCCAGCGGTATGGTTGATGACCCCGAAGCCCGACCCGCGCAAGATGTTAACGGGCAGTCCGAAGGTGGTCAGGTTGAAGGCGTTAAAGAACTCGACGCGGAACTCCAGGGTTGCGGGCTCGGAGTTCGCGCGGCTGCCAAAGGCGGTGTCTTTGATCAAAGCCATGTCGAGATTGTAAAAGCTCGGGCCCCGGAGAGTGTCTCGTCCCAAGGCTCCGAAGCGGCCCTGGTTGGGCCCGGTGCCGCCAGGAACATTAATGGGGACGGAAAAGAAAGAGGGGTTGTCCTCGCCCCGGCCAAAGTAGTCTTCCCGAACCTTGCGGCTGGTGGAGAAATGCGGCGCCGCGATCTGATCAGGCCGGTCACCGCCCGCCGAGCCCACGCCGGTCTGTTGAATCCCGGAATAAACCGTAAATGGCGAGCCGCTGGTGAGGGTGGTGATGTTCAGTACCTGCCAGCCCGAGGTGAGCCTCGTTCCCAGGGGGCGAAGAAAGCTCACACGGTCGAGAGGCAGCGCCTGGATGGCGCTGGTCGTGAATACCTGTGCGATATCAAAGGTCGAGGGACCTTTGTCAGCTCCAGGGTTCCACGGGTCTTGATAAAAGGCCTGGATAACAGTTCCCGTAGGCGCTCCGCCGGCACTCACCGCCACGGCACTCGTATCGTCGAGCCCTTTGCCAAGGGTGTAGCTGGATTGAAAACCCAGTCCCAGGCGCGAGGAGCTCTTGGTAGCGGAAATCTGTAAGGCGTGATAGGTAGAATGGGAAGGCGTCCCGATGAGGTACTCCGGACCGTACCCACCCGTGATCTGGCCCGAGGAATTGAAGTCCGTGAAGTGTGCGAACTGGGGAGAGGCGCCGGGATAACTGTTTGGGCTGATGACGCTGGCAAGATGTACGCCCACGGTTGCCACATAGGCGGCGCTGAGAACCACATCCTTAAACGTCTGTTCAAACCCCGCCGTATAGTTGCCCATGTAACCGTTGCGAAAAGTCCGGGCCATCCCAGCCGCGGAGAGTGGCTGCGGCTGGTCGCCGGGGGTGAGCGCAGAGAAATCGGTCTGGAAGTGCGGCACGTCGATCTGGGTGTTGGGCGCGACATCGCTCATGCGGCCCGTGGGATACACCAACTGGCCCGAGGTGGTGTAAAAGGGTGGTATTTGAAAGCTCGTAACAGCATTATGAAAGGGCACCGGAACGCCCGGCAGGGCGGTGAGAGTGGGATTGATCATGAAAGGGAATCCGCCGGTGAGGGCATTATCAAACCAGAGATTGGGGAGGATGGTGGTGATTCCGCCGCCCGCGCGCAGCACCGTGTGGTCCGTGGCCCGCCACTCCGCGGAAACTCGCGGCCCCCACCCACCCAGGTCCAACGGATAAGGCGACTTCGGATTCACGAGGTAAATCTCCCGGGCGTCGGGTTCCCAGGCCGGCGCCGACTGGCCACTCTGGCCTACGATTTCGATGTCCGATGTGCGTTTTTCGGCTTCGTGAATGAGGCTGTTCACTTCGTAACGCAAGCCGTAAGTGAGGGCGAATCGCGGCGTGACCTTCCAGGCGTCCTGGAAATAAAAGTTATAAGCCTCGCGGTGGATGCTGGCCTCGTCAAAGCGATCGCCGCTCGGGGTGAAGGGCGCCGCCAACGACGTGCTGTACGCGAACGGGGAGGTGGTGAGAAATCCGGTCAGGGAGTCGGGAAGTAGTTCGCCCGCCTGGATATCGTGCCGGCCACTTGCCGAGGGGATATCGAGCGGGGCATACGCGGGCCCACCACCAAAGGTGTACGTGCCGTCAGGATTCGCTCCAAAGATGGTCGCATCGCGGTTAAGGCGGATCTCCAAGCCGAATTTCAGCGCGTGAGTCCCCCGCGCGTAAGTGAAATTCTGCCGAAGCTGATAGAGATTTCCGTAAGAGCCCGTGGCGGTCCCGGCAGCCGAGTTGAAAGGCTCGTAAAGACTGTCGGCAAACACCATGGCGGGCTGGGTGTGATTGGGCGAGATGAAGGTTGGCGTGCTGCGAATGTACCCGAGCGAGGTCTCGGAAGTGAAGTGCGGCGAGGCGGTGCGGGTGTAGCTCAGCGCCGCGTTGCGCTGGTGGTCATGGAAAGAGACCGCAAAGCTCGGATCGATGGCCGACTGGTCGGGATTGGTCAACGGACCGGTTGTGTTGTCGAGGTTGAAGCGCACAAAAAGCCGGCCCTGGTCGGAAATGCGATGGTCAATGCGTATGGAAAACTGGTTGGTGTCCGTCGAAACCTTGGAGGAGGTGGCGTAGGTCCGCGGTCCAAAAGGCCCGTGAGGATCGTTGGGCATTGGATAGGCCGCCAGGATGAGCGCGATCTGCGGATTTACAGGTACGGAAAGCGTGTCACCGGGGAATGCCGTCGTGTCCTCTCCTTGCCGCTCGGCCTGGGTAGGCATCGAGAGCACCTGCGTGGTCCCCAACACCTGGCGGAAACCTTGATACTGCCCGAAGAAAAAGGTGCGATCGCGGCCCTGGTAAATTCCCGGCAATGTCACCGGCCCACCCAGCGTGAAGCCGAATTCATTACGCCGGAAGGGGGGGATGCGGCCGGGGTTGGCCAAGGTTCGCTCATCGAAGAAATTACGCGCGTCGAAGTCCGAGTTGCGCACGAATTCAAAAACCGAGCCGTGAAGCAGATTCGTCCCTGCCTTGGTTTTGATGTTGGTGAAGCCGGCAGCACCGTGGCCAATCTCCGGAGGCATCACCCCCGAAAGCGACTGGATTTCCTGCACCGCGTCCACGTTGAAGTTTGTAAAGGTGGCGCCACCCAATTCCGGGTCGGTCGTGTCCACTCCGTCCATGGCAAAGATGGCGGTGACGCCGCGCTGGCCGTTCACGGAGAACTGCTGGGTGAAATTCGCCGACCCGTTGGTATCGGTCATGGTGCCGGCAGCCAGCAGCAGTAGTTGACTGAAGTCGCGCTTGTTCAGGGGCAACTCCGAAACTTCGCGGCTCGAGAGTTTTTCCCCGCCGCTCGCCTTCGGCTGCTCTCCCGCCGCCGCCGTTTGGAGAACCACCCATCCACCCGCCACGGCAACCTGCACGGAGGAATTCAGGTGGTCCCCCGGCTGGATTCTCAGCAACTCACGCGACGTGGTCGTCTTGTTATGCCAGTGGATGCGCACGGTATAATTCCCGGCAAGCAATTCGGGGAAACTGAAAGCGCCTTGCGCGTCTGTCGCGGTGGCGAAGGTGCGACCCGATGTGGCTTCACGCAGCTCGACCTGCGCCTCGGCCATGACGTTTCCACGGGCGTCGCGCGCGGTGCCTTGCCAGGAAGCGGGAGCGACCTGCGCGGCAGCGGAGAGGGAGAGTGCCCACAAAACCACACCAAGCCAAATGAAGAGGAATTTGTATTTTGAAAGTCTCAAGAGATTCGCACAGGAGGTTCCATTTTAGCTGCCAACAGCCCCACACTATACACCCCACGAGGGATTCCAGCGCACCATATTTCTTTGGCTGGGTCCAGGGGCTCGCGGTCGGACAGCCTTACATTCTTTTCCGCATCCATGACCTTCGCTTGCAGCCTCATACATTGTAACTCCCGATACTGTCCCCCCGGGTCGTTGTCAATTGCGCCATAATACTTCGCCCAAGGGCGATCACAAGGATCGCCCCTACGGTGATCCTGCCGGAGCGGGCTGGGCAAGCTTTCGGTTGACGTCGGACTTGTCTTCATTCATATTCCGAATGAATATGTTTGAAGGGGCACACCCATCCCGAGGACTCTGACGATGCGGTTGGACGAGGCGACCTACCAGACTTTTGTCCGGGCGGCCAAGGCCGAGAGGCGTTCGTTGGCGAACCTGGTAGAGAATGCAGCGCTGCAACACCTCTTGGAAAACAGCTTTGCGGACGACGCCGAAATGGCGGACATCGCCTCGCGACCCGAGCTGGTGAAGCGGCTCCGAGCTGCTTCTCGACATGCCCGAAAGCGCCAAGGCCGTTTCATCACCCCCCTATAGAATCTTCGCTCGAGGTAGCTGACCGAAGAGCTGTTGCAGAGGCCCAAGGATTTCGTTTGTTTCAAACCGACCCAGGACGGAAAAAAGGCTTGACAAACGAAATCTACATATATAGACTTTTGGCCATGAAGATTCCACGCATATCGTCCGAGACTCTCCTCGTGTTGGAAAGGTTCGTGGAGCATCCAACCGACTGGCGCTACGGTTATGAGCTGAGCCGTGTAACTGGGTTGAGGTCCGGGACGCTCTACCCCATTCTCATGCGTCTTGAAAAGTACTCGTTGCTGGAAGCTCGCTGGGTGACGACGGAAGACGGCGTGCCGCCCCGGCACACGTACCGGTTGACGCCGAATGGATTGGAATTGGCCAGGACCCAGTTGACCGAAGCGCGCCGGCGCTCGATGGTGCAGCAACCCGCCTTCTGCAGTGGGTGAGAATGATGCTGGAAACGCATCTCCGTCAAGCTGCGACAGTGCTCCTGGAATCCGCGATTCGCATCGCGCCGCCGGACACGCGCGACTGGGGCCAGGCGATGCGCGGCGAGCTCAACCACGTGGAAGGCGCCTGGGCGGCCATGATGTGGGCCCTCGGCGGCGCGACTGTTCTCGCCCAACGCGCCCTCGCCTCACTCTTTATGCCGGGCCGCCGCGGGCAGCGCATCCCCTCCGACGCAGGGCTTTTCGCCAAGGATGTTTCCGTACGCAAGGCGGTGTTGATCACAGGCGCGGGATGTATTCTGGCGGCACTTTTGTTTTTCGCTGCCCCGCCTTTCCGGCAGGGAATCCGAGTTTCTCTGGCGGGGTGGCAAAATGTATTCCGTGTGATGTCGTCGCGTGGCCAGCCGGGGCTCACCGCTCTCGCCAAACAAGCGGCGAAACAGCATGACCCCGAAGGGCTGGCCTTCTGCGCCGTCCGGCTTCAGAATTCCCGCGAGAGCGCGCGTTTGGCGCAGGAAGCCGTCCGGCTCGACCCGGCCCTGATTTGGGTGTACGCAGTGGTGGCGGTGCGTCATCCCGACCTCCAGCAGATCAGCCAGTGGGTATCGACACTCGAACAGTGGGACCCTAAGAATGCGCTTTTCCCCTTGATCACGGCGGAGTCGATTGACATCGACCAAGTAACCAAAGCGTCCAAGCTGTCGCCGAAAGAAGAGCAAAAGGAATTGGAAGGGGAGCCGGCTTGGCAGAGCGCCGTTGCGGCGGCATTCGCTTCTCCGAAATTCGATGATTATGTGGGTCGCCTGAAGCAAATTGACCGAAAGGTGGTGTTGCGGTACCGGTTCGGCGACCCGGATGAACTGCTTTCCGGCAATCAGGCTGACCTACCGAGCTATGCCTTCGACGATTCCCAGCATTTCGCGAAATCCCTTCTTCAATCGGGCAGGGAACTCGAAGTCCAAGGTGACCGAAGGGGGGCGTTGGAGAAATACTGGGCGGTAGCGCGGTTCGGCCAGATGATGGATTCTCAGGCACATACTGATAATGGAGGATGGGTGGGCCTTCAAGCCATGGCCTACAAGGAACTACAACGGCTATCTGCGAAGGAAGGGAATTCCGGTGAGGCCGCACTCTTCAGCTATCTCGGAAAGAAATTCGACCCTGTCAGGGCAGAGCAGGCACGGTTCGAGGAGTGGATATTTGACCGGGATATCGTGTTGCGGAACGCTGCTGTTCTGCAAATCTCGAGCCTGATGACGGTCATCTTTTCCGGGGTCATAGTGTTGGCTGCATTTGTCCTGATTTTGGCTGGTCGCCGCAGGGCACGCCCTGCGACTCAGCGTGCCAAGCCCGTGGCAACGATGGTTGCTCTGGCAGGGGCAGTGGGCCTTCTGGTGTCCTGCGCCACGATCTATCTAACCTATCGACCCTATTGGTATATTCTCCAAAGCACAATTCTGAACGGTGACAGGAGCCATGCCCGCGACCTCCGTGAATTCTTAATGGCCGCCCATGTGCTACCGGGCTATGCATCCGACTCTTACCTGTTGGTGAACTTTCCGTTCTATTTCTGGACGGGCGTGACCCTGCTTGGTGTAATCGGGCTGGCCCTCATTCTTCTGCGCCACTTCCTGGGCCATCCGCATGCGCACGCGCCGTAGTACGGCTTCGGCACGCGCCGACTTATTACGCACTACGCAACGACATAGCTTTTGAGTTGTCCCACGGCCTTTCGGCTGGTGGTAGCCAGGATCGGGGCTGTGGCAACCGCGGGTACGTGTGCGCATTTAGAAAGCCTTCAGCCCTGAGCAATCAGCAAGAGCAACCTGGTGCCGTAGCTGAAAGCTGATGGCTGAAGGCCGATGACCTCCTGGAGGGCCAAAAAGGAAAGTCAGGCTTGGGACGTCCAGGCAAGAGAATTGCCACTGGGGGTGGAAAATGAAGAAACTCATTGCAAGAGCGGCTTTATTACTTTTGGCTCCCGTGTTCGCGACGGCGCAGGATGCTGACCATCAGTATCATGGCCAAGGCTACATGTTTTTCGCCGGGGCGGAGTCAAGCCCCTGCTTCGCCACCGGGGGCTCGAACTCCTGCTCATCGCTTGAGCGCGCCGGAAGCACTACCGCCCTGCAGTTCGGGGGCGGCGGAGAATTCTTGGTGGACAAGGGACTCGGCTTCGGTGGTGAGCTTTTGAGCTCGACACAATCGTGGGAAGGCGCAACTTTGGAAACGTGGATCGGCTCGATTAATGCGTCCTACCATTTTGGGTCCAGCACGAAAAAGCGTAAGCTCGAACCCTTTGTGACTGGGGGCTATACTTTCCTCTACGTGTCCAACACCGGGTTCCCCCACGCTAATGGCGGCAACTTCGGGGTTGGCGTCAACATGTGGCTGACGCGCCACGCTGCCTTGCGCCTGGAAATTCGGGATGACATCGGCGGCCGAGATTTAAGCGCAGAATTTGAACCTGAAGGAACGTACTACCTACGGTCTTCTCAACATCTCCTCGGCTTCCGCATTGGCGTGACGTTCAGGTAGAACCAGGGGCCAGCGGAAGCAAAAGCGTTCATCGGGCCGCGCAATATAGCAAAGCGGGGTGCCCTTGAATCCGAATTCGCAGATCGAGGGGGCCCGGTCCGTTCCAGCCCGTTAGATTGAAGTCGCTTCCACCAAACCTGCGCAGGAGCAGAACGGCGCGTTTGAGGAGTGCTTCACTCTGTGGTTCTAGCCTCGCCCAAGTAACCCCTCACCCGGCCCGCTCCGGCTGGTGAAAGCGCCGGCAGCGGGCCACCCTCTCCCCTCGGGAGAGGGCTGGCATCAAGGACACATCAGATAGCGGCTCTCTCCCCACGGGAGGGGGCTGGCGCCAAGAATACATCCGATAGCTACCGTTCCTCGAGGTAGGTCTTGAGGAAGAAGAGCGTCCTCTGGATGATGGCGCGGGACCTTGCGTCGTCATCCAGTATGTCGAAGCCATGGTGTCCGCCAGGATGCGTGATGATTTCAACTGCCGCATTCCTGGCGATTGCCTCCTGTATGAATCGGTCCACCGAGGCGTTTAACCACGGGATATCTAGCCCAGCCCGTGCAATGAAGAGTGGGGGGATCTTCAGGGGGTTCACCACGAGGTGAAACAAAGGAGAGAATTCCTTGCGGGTTTCTTCACTGATTTCGCTTTCCTTGCCCGGAGGCGGTACCTGGATGTCCAAGATGGCGTAGTACGACACTAAACACCGGACGAACTCGGGTAAGTCGCGCATGGGGAGACTGAGGAAAACACCTCCACCCGAGAACGCCCACACACCTACGCGATCTTTGTCCACATGCAGCGAGTCGGCATTGCCGCGCACGTAGTCGATCGCGTGGGCAACGTCGCTGGCTGCCTCATGAAGATGGGAGGGGCTATAGAAACGGTGGTTGAAGGCGACAGCGACAAATCCCGATGCCGAGAGCAACTCCCCGTAAGATACGAAAACCCCCCAATCTCTGGGGCTCATTGGCGTGCCAGTGGGTCCCCCGTGAACCAGCATCACTACAGGCGCTCGCGAACCTTCTCGCATGTCGGCGGGACAGTAAACATCCATCTTGAGTTCCGTCTGGCCGGCAGTCCTGTAAACAAGATCGCGATGCACCGTGACCGCCTCCATCCCCGGGACGGTGTAAACAATCCTCATTTTGTACATTTCTTCTGGCGCAGGCATGAATCTGGAAGCCCCCCAAACTCACGCGGCGGAGGCCTTGGAACGTGGCGTACTGTTGTGCTTTACGTTCCTCTGGGCGTCCACTACGGTTAGGGCGGCCACATCGACGATTTCTTCCACGGTCGAGCCGCGTTGCAGCACGTGGACCGGCTTGGAGAGCCCCAGCAGGATGGGCCCGAGCGCTTCCGCGCCGCCGATGCGCATCATGAGCTTATAAGCGATGTTGCCGGCTTCGAGGCTGGGGAAGACCAGGATGTTGGCCCTCTCCCGGAGGGTTGAGAAGGGGTATTCCGCCAGAAGTTCGGGGACCACCGCCGTATCCGCCATCATCTCGCCATCCACCATCAGCTCGGGATTCCGCTGCTTGACGAGTTCCGTGGCCCGCCGCATTTTTTCGGTCAAGGGATGGCGGGTGCTGCCGAAGTTCGAAAAGGAGAGCATCGCCACGCGCGGCTCGAGGCCGAAGCTTTCGGCCACTTCCGCCGAAAGCTGGGCGATTTCCGCCAAATCCTCCGCGCTGGGCTCGATGTTGACGGTGGTGTCGGCGAAGAGAAACACGTCTCTCTTGGTCACGATAACGTAGAGGCCGGAGACTTTGTGGACGTCGGGGCGCATTGCGATGATTTGCAGCGCCGGCCGGATGGTGTCCGGGTAATGTTGCGAGACACCCGCCACAAAGCCGTCCGCCTCGCCCATGTGGACCATCATGGCGCCAAAGTAGTTGTTGTTGGCCAACAACTCGCGCGCCTCGCTGCGGGTGACGCCGCGGCGCTGGCGAAGCTGGTAAAGCTCCTCGGCGTAAGCGTCCAGCCTGGGGGAGCGGGCCGGCTCGATGATCTCAACGTTCAGCTTCCCGAGCTCCAGCTCGTGCGCCTTGTCCTGGATGACCAAGGGGCGACCCAGCAGCACCGGGTGCGCGATCTTCAGGTTGGTAAGCTGATAGGCGGCGCGGATGATCTTCTCGTGCTCGCCTTCGGAGAAGACGATGCGCTTGGGCGCAGCCTTCGCCTGCTGGCGCACGTTGCACATCACTTCTTGGGTGCGCCCCAGGCGGCGCGAGAGCTGGTCGCGGTACTCTTCATTGTCAACTTGCACCTGCGCCACTCCACTCTCCATGGCGGCCTGGGCTACCGCGGAGGCCTCAAATAGGAGCACGCGCGGGTCGAAAGGCTTGGGAATGATATAGTCCGGACCGAAGTGCAGATGGCCGACTCCATAAGCGCGCAACACCATGTCGGGAACGTCTTCCTTCGCCAGAGCTGCCAGGGCACGGGTCGCCGCGATCTTCATTTCCTCGTTGATGGCGCGGGCTCGAACATCCAGGGCGCCGCGGAAGATAAAGGGGAAACCAAGAACATTATTGACCTGATTGGGGCAGTCGGACCGTCCCGTCGCTATAATGGCGTCCGGTCTGGCCGCCTTCGCGGCCTCATAACTAATCTCCGGCACCGGATTGGCCATAGCAAAAATGATGGGCCGGTCGGCCATCGAGCGCACCATTTCCGGGGTCACACAATTGGGGCCGGAGACGCCTGTGAATACATCCGCATCCTTCATGGCTTCCGCCAGGGTTCTCGCCGTGGTTTTGGAGGCGAGGCGGGCCTGGTAAGGGTTGATGCCCTCGGTGAGCCCTTCGTAGATGACCCCCATGAGGTCGCAAACGATGAGGTTCTCTCGCTTCACCCCCAAGCGAAGATAATATTGGGCGCAGGTGAGTCCTGCAGCCCCGGCGCCATTGACCACCACCTTGACCTTCTCGATGTCCTTCCCCACGATCTCGAGGGCGTTCAGGATGGCAGCGCCGGAAATGATGGCGGTTCCATGCTGGTCGTCGTGGAAGACGGGAATAGACATGGTGCGGCGCAGTGTTTCTTCGATGTAGAAGCACTCCGGGGCCTTGATGTCTTCGAGGTTGATGCCCCCGACCGTAGGCTCAAGCAGTTGACAGAATCTGATGACATCCTCGGGATTCTGCGAGCCCACCTCGAGGTCAAACACGTCGATATCCGCGAAGCGCTTGAACAGCACCCCCTTGCCTTCCATGACCGGCTTTCCTGCCAGCGCGCCGATATTCCCCAGGCCCAGCACCGCCGTGCCGTTCGACACCACGGCGACGAGGTTCCCTTTGGCCGTGTAATCGAATGCGAGTTCGGGGTTCTTTTGGATTTCCAGGCAGGGTTCGGCCACCCCCGGTGTATAGGCGAGGCTCAAATCCCACTGGGTTGAGCAAGGCTTAGTGGGCGTGACTTCAATCTTCCCTCTGCGCCCTTGGCTGTGATAATTCAAAGCATCTTGTTTGTGAATCTGCATGACGCCACCCCCGCCCGTGCCGCGAATCAGGAGGACCGGATTCCGCAGCACACCTGACTTATCGGTCCTGGTAAACGTTGATGAGTTGTAACCGCGTCGCCTCAAGGGCACGCTCGACAACGGGTGCGAAGCGGTTCAGGAGGTCGTAACCGAGATCGTGGTCATGTTCAGCTTTGCCGCGAAGGCACTGCCCGTCGATAGCAAAAGCGCGCGTCGGCTCGAGGGTTCGTGCAGAAAACTTGTATCGGTGCGGTGGAAACAGCCACGACCATCCCAGAATCTCACCTTCTCCAAGGGTCAGCAGGGTAAGGGAGCCACGCCGTTCGGAGAATATCTGCAGCGCCACCTTCCCCTGGCGGATGAGATAGAAGGTGTTGGCCTCTTCACCCTCATGGAAAATGAACTGTCCTGCCTCAAAGCGGACGTTGGAGGCACATCCGACTATAAGTCCGAGGTGGTGCTCTGGAAAATCATCGAAAAACGGATGCTCACTCAAAACCTTCTCTAGTGTTTCCATTGTTATATCTCCCCCGTGCAGCTTTCCCGGCAGTGCTTAGAGGCTGTCACGAAATAACTGATATATCGTCTGCTACGCGACCCCCTCACCCGGTCCCGCCGGGTGGGACCACCCTCTTCCCCGAGGGGGAGAGGGTCCATAGCGGGCATTCCCGCGAAAGCGGGAATCCAGTTCGATGCGGGCTGACGTGGACCCCCGCTTCCGCGGGGGTGACAACACCGGCGATTTTCATTGCTTTGGGTGGGCCGCAGGCCCATGCGCACTCAGGGCGGCCGGTCCCCTGAGTTAGCCGACCTTCATGTGTTCCCCGCCGGCTGGCAGTGCCCCGGCAATTCCTCCGCCGCAATGGCCTTCACGATTTGCGGCAGTTTGGCAGTCAGTTCGGCGCTAAGATTCTCTGAAAAGGTCTCGGGTTCCCGGATCGCGATGCCGTACACTACAACGGTACTTGGAACTTCAAGACCTACCATCCGCGCCAGGGTTAGGATATCGTGGAAGCCCGCTGTGTGGAAGCTCAAAAAAGAACAACTGGAGGGTTCCTGGATTTCCACCTGATTGACCGTCCCCACCTCTGCCTGCGTGTTGATGAGGGCGTCAACGATTACCGCTCGCTGATAGCCAACCAGCCGTTCAACCAGACTAAAGGCGGAAGCAGCATGCTCGAGGAGAACGACGTTCGCCTTGCCGCGAAGGAGATCGCACACGTGCCGGGCCACCACAGGTCCGATCCCATCATCCCCGTGCGATGGGTTGCCGAGACCCACGATGGCGGTTTTTCCGGACTTATTCGCACCCGCGTCGGCGGGAGTTAAGCAAGGTTCCATGCGAGTCAAAAACCTGTACTTCCAACGGCATCTTGCCGGGCAGAGAGTGCGTGGCGCAGCCGAAGCAAGGGTCATAGGCGCGGAAAGCCATTTCGATCCGGTTGAGCACCCCATCCGTGATCTCCACTCCCCGCCGAATCACGCCATGAGCGGCCTTGCGGATCGACATTGCAATCGCCGCATGGTTGTTCGTCGTGCCCACGATCAAATTGACTTTTCGCAGGATGCCCCGTTCGTCCGTGACATAATGATGGTAAAGCGTCCCACGGGGCGCCTCGACGCAACCGACGCCCTCCGTGGGAGTGGCGGTGGGGATGGTGCGTATTTTGTCGCTGAGGATCTCGTCGTCCCGCGCCAGCTCGGCGGCCCGCTCCGCAGCGTAGAGCAGCTCAATGACCCGAGCCCAGTGGGTGGCCAGCGTCTGGTGTACCGGTTTGCCCAGCCTCTGGTACATCACCTCGTACTGTTCCTGCGCGAGGGGGGTAGCCATGCCATCGGCGGCGTTGAGCCGGGAAAGAGGTGTGGCGCGGTATACGCCGGAGTCGTTGCCTTCCACAAAACCCTTCCAGCCCACTTGCTTCAGGAAAGGGAACTTCAGGTACGTCCAAGGCTCGACGTGCTCGGCCAGGACCTGGAGATAATCGCGGGGAGGAAATTTCACGAATTCCTTCCCGTCGGGATCCACCACGCGGATTTTCCCGTCGTAGAAGTTCAGCTTGTTGTTCTCGTCCACGGTTCCCATGGAGTAGAAGCGGTGGGTATAGCTGTCGCTATGGATCATGTCCACGTAGCCTTGGTTGCCGCGCACCACCTGATCGAAAACGCCGATGGTGAACTTTGCGAACTCGAGGAAATAAGCCGTGTGTCCTACAATCTCGTCGCGCTCTTCAGCCTTGAGCGGTTTGACCACGCCGCCGGGAACGCCCGTAACCGGATGAATAGCTTTTCCGCCAATCAGGGAGACGACGCGCTGGGCTCTCTTGCGCAGCTCGATCACTTTCGCCCCGACTTCGAGACCTACTTTTCTCACCACGCCCAGGATATTTCGCTCGGCCGGGGGCGCGTCGGGACCCACAACAAAATCCGGTCCGCCCAGGGCGTAGAAGTGCAATGTGTGATCGCCCACAAAGAAGGCCGAATACAGGAGTTCGCGAAGTTTCTTCGCGGCGGTCGGAGGCTCCACGTGGAAAACGGCGTCACAAGCTTTGACGCTGGCCATGTGGTGCGCCTCGGGGCATACGCCGCAGATCCGAGTCGTGATGCGCGGCATTTCCTCGACTGGGCGCCCCACACAGAACTGCTCGAAGCCCCTCAGCTCCGGCACCTGAAAATAGGTGTTCGCGACCTCGCCGTCATCATCGAGGAAGATCGCAATCTTCCCGTGGCCTTCCAGCCGCGTCACAGGATCTATCAGGATCTTTCGCATCTGTCCCTCCACTCTAGGCACTGGTAGTGGGTCAGTAGCGGCGAGTTTACCTCGCCACGTGGCGGCGTAAAGCCGCCTCTACATCAAGCTGACCCACTTGGCTGCTTACGATGCAGTATCGAATTGGGCACGCTGAACCGGTAGAAGGTTCCGACCGGGTCGGCGATCTGATCCAGGATTGAGTCAATTTCAGCCGGATCCTGAGAGTCAATCACGCTGCTGATGGCGCTGACCATTTTCACTCCCTGGTCGATGACGTTGGGCGCCGCGCCGTAACATCCCCGGCAGGGCATGTTCGCCTTTACGCACAGGGCGCCACAGCCGCTACGCGTGGCCGGTCCCATGCAAATGACGCCTTGATCAAGCAGGCACTCTTCCGGTTTCGTTTCAATCTCCCAGACCCGGTAGAAGCGTTTGATGTGCTTTTCTTTCCGGGGACGGCCGCATTCCTCGCAACAGGTTTTCTCTCCTGCCCCGATCACAGACCCCGCGGGCGGCAATACCGCTCCCTGCATGATCGCCGACATCACGTTGAGGATTTGCGTAGGCTGGGGCGGGCAGCCCGGAATGAAGTACTCGACGGGAACCACCTGCGCCAGAGTCCGCACCGATTCGTAAAACTTGGGAATATCCAACTCCCCCTCGGGCGCCGCAACTTGCGGTAAGGGCCGGGTTCTTTCCGGGTTCAGAGTGGAGGGAGTTTCTTGATACGACGACTCGAGAATCGCCTCGCGCGTCGTCAGGTTGGCCAGACCGGGAATGCATCCGTCCATGGCGCAGGAGCCGAACGCTACCAGCACCTTCGCTTTTCGGCGCAGCAAGTGGGCCATGGATTCGTTTTCGCTGTTGCGGATGGCGCCGTTGAACAGGCAGAGGTCGATGTCGCCGTCCGCCATGGCTTCGACGTCTTTATACTTGAAGTCCATGGCGCAAGGCCAGAACACGATGTCGAAAAACCCCGCCACATCCAGGATCTTCTCTGCCACGTCCAGCACGGCGACCTCGCAGCCGCCGCAACTCGCCGCCCAATACAAAGCCAGCTTCGGTTTGCTCATGCGGCCACCTCCTGGGTTTCCAGTTCCCCTCCTAGTGATTGCGGGAGCACGCTGGTCTCCAGGCGCAACGGCCCCAATGCCCGTAGTTCCTCGGTGAACTCGGTGGACACCTTGGCAAACTTTTCGCCCTCCGCAGCCGAGATCCATTCCAGCCGCAGGCGACGTTCGTCAATGCCGAATTCGCGCAGGATCCGCTTCAGCAGGGGGACCCGCCGAAGCGCCTTGAAGTTGCCTTCCTGGTAATGGCAATCGCCCGGATGACAGCCTGCCACCAGGATTCCATCGGCGCCTAACTGAAAGGCGCGCAGGATGAAGGAGGGATCCACCCTCCCCGAGCACATGAGGCGGATGATGCGCAAATTGGGCGCCGATTTCATCCGGCTGGTTCCCGCCAGGTCGGCCCCCGTGTAGGAGCACCAGTTGCACAAGAATCCGACGATTCGGGGCTCAAAGTTTTTGCTGTTCGTCTTCAATTTCGCTGCCTCCCTTCGTCTAAATGCTGAGGACGCCCTCCAGTTCCGCATAGACCTGCTTGTCGGTGAAGCCGCTGCCCGTGATGGCGCCCGCCGGGCAGGCGGCCACGCAGGTGCCACAGCCTTTGCACAGTGGCGAGTTGACCCGCGAAACGTTCTTTTCCTCGATATAATCAATCGCCTTGTAGGGGCACAGCGCATTGCAGATGCGGCAGCCGCTGCAATACACCTCGTCGATCTCGGCCCGCACCGGATCGATTTCGACCGCCCCTTTGGAGATGGTGGCCAGCATGCGCGCCGCCGCCGCGCTGGCCTGGGCCACCGAGTCGGGAATGTCCTTTGGTCCCTGTGCACACCCGGCCACAAAGAGGCCGTCCGTGGTGGTGGCCACCGGGTCCAGCTTCGGATGACGCTCCAGGAAGAAACCATCCGGGCTGCGGCTGAGGCCGAAAAGACGCCCGACCTGCTCGGCGTCCCGGCGCGGCTCAATGGCGTTGCAGAGCACCACCATATCGACCGGGATCTCGCGGAATCGGCCGATCAGCGTGTCCTCGCAGCGGATCAGCAGTGTGCCTTCGTCACGCTTCGACCAGCCCGCCTGGACTACCTCAGCAACCTTCCCACGAATGACGTTGGCGCCTTCGTGCAGGACGCGTGAGTAGAACTCCTCATACCCTTTCCCGAAGGCCCGCATATCAATGTAAAAGTTGTAAACCTCTCCCTCGGTGCGCTCCTTAATCAGATGGGAGAACTTCAGCGCGAACATGCAACAGACCCGCGAGCAATAACGATGGTGGTTCTCATCCCGGGAACCAATGCAGTGCAGGATCCCCACGGCCCGCGGGGCTTGTCCGTTCTTGAGAAGAATTCGCCCCCCCGTAGGCCCTGTGGCGTTCAGCATTCGTTCCACATCCAGCCCTGTGTAAATGTTGTCGAGTCTCCCGTAACCGTACTGAGCCATGGGGGTTGGGTCGAACGCATCGAAGCCCGTGGCGATCAGCACTTGCCCGACATTGAGCTCGATTTCTTCATCCACCATCTGGTGATTGACGGCATGCGGTTCACAAACCTCGACGCACTTTTGACAGCCCTCGGTCTTGAAATGAATGCAGCTCTCAGCATCGATCACAGGTACTCTCGGCACCGACTGAAGCGTGGGTACGTAGATCGCGGTGTTCGGGCCCAGAAGGAACTCAGGAGGCCTGCCCTTGTGATCCTCAACCTCGAATTTAATGTGCGAGGTGGGACATACCAGCGCGCAGGCGCCGCACGCAATGCACTCTTCCGATTCCAAGTTAAACGGGGTAGAAACGTGGCGCTGAATTCCCCTGTCGGCAAAACTGATGGCGCTCGCGCCGACCACCTCGTCACAGGCTCGCACGCACAAACCGCACAGAATGCACGCGTCCTGGCGCTCATCCTTGAGTGCGCTGGTGAACCGCGGTGCTTTGAGCCCGGCCTCCTCGGCGTATTTTCGGAGAATGGGCACATTGGGCCATCGCGCCAGCATCATTTCCAGGATGAACCGCCGGGCCTTTAAGACGTGCTCGTTGTTAGTGTTGACCACCATGCCATCCCGGCAGGCCACCTGGCAGGAGGGGACCAACTCGTCTCCCCACTTGGTCTTCGTCTCCACCACACACACGCGGCAGGCCGCAAAGGGCCTAATCAGCGGGTGGTAGCAAAGCGTTGGAATCTTGATGTCCAGGAGCTTCGCCGCCTGGAGGATGGTCGTCCCCTTCGGCACCTCGGTTGTTCTTCCGTCGATGGTCAGCTTCATTTCACTCCACCTCTCATTCCACAATCACCGCACTGAAGTGGCATACGTCTATACAAGTCCCGCACTTATTGCACTTACTGTTGTCGATCCTGTGCGGCTGGTTCTTCTCGCCGAAAATCGCTTTTTCCGGACACTCCCGCTTGCACACGCCGCAACCGTGTCCACGCTGAACGCAGACCTCCGGGTCGATCCGGTAGACGTTCAATTGCCGGCAGACGTGGGCGGGACATTTGTGCGCCTCAATGTGCGCAAGATACTCATCGCGGAAATAACGTAGGGTTGTCAGGACCGGGTTGGGGGCCGACGTTCCCAATCCACAGAGCGACGTTTCTGCCACGATCTTGGCGACTTCCTCCAAGGATTCCAGATCCTCCATCGTCCCGTGGCCTTCGGTGATCTTGGTCAGGATATCGAGCATCAACTTGGTGCCCTCGCGACAGGGAGTGCATTTGCCGCAAGACTCGTCCTGAGTAAAGCCCAGGAAGTACCGGGCTACATCCACCATGCAGGTGTCTTCATCCATCACCACCATGCCGCCCGAGCCCATCATGGAGCCAGCTTCGGTGAGGGTCTCGAAGTCAACCGGCAAGTCGATCAATTCGTTGGGGATACACCCGCCGGAAGGTCCCCCGGTCTGCACCGCCTTCAATTTCTTGCCGCCGGGGATCCCCCCTCCGATGTCGTAAATGATCTCGCGCAGACTAATGCCCATGGGGACTTCGACCAACCCAGTGCTCTTGATCTTCCCGACGAGCGAAAAGACTTTTGTGCCTTTGCTCTTCTCGGTTCCGATCTGGGCAAACCAATTGCCACCCCGGTTAATGATGGGAGGGACGTTCGCCCACGTTTCGACGTTGTTGAGGCAGGTGGGTTTCCCCCAGAGTCCCTTTTCCGCCAGCCGAGGAGGCCGAGCTCTCGGTTCTCCGAGTCTGCCTTCCACGGCCGCCACCAGCGCCGTTGCCTCTCCGCAAACAAATGCGCCGGCCCCTTTCGAGACCGAGATGTCAAAATCGAATCCGGTGTCCAATATGTTTTCCCCTAAAAGGCCGTAGTCGCGCGCCTGATCGATGGCAATGTGGATTCGTTGGACGGCCAAGGGGTACTCATTTCTGATATAAACCACGCCCCAGCGGGCCCCGATGGCTCTGGCCCCGATCAGCATTCCTTCAATCACGGAGTGAGGGTCCGATTCGACTATGCTGCGATCCATAAAGGCGCCCGGGTCCCCTTCGTCGCCGTTACAAATCACATACTTTGGCTCTCCCTCCGCGTCCCGAACGGCCTCCCACTTCGTCGCTGCCGGGAACCCTGCGCCTCCCCTGCCGCGCAGCCCGGCGATCTTGACTTCATTAAGGATCTCCGCGGGGGTCATTTGGGTAAGCGCCTTGGCCAACGCCGCATAACCGTCTCGGGCGATGTATTCATCGATGCTTTCCGGGTCGATCAAGCCTCGGTTCCGCAGCGCGATGAGCATTTGACGGGCAAAGAAAGGAATGTCCATCATCTTAGGAACCGGCGCTTTGGTCTCGGGTGGCACGTACATGAGCTTATTGACAGGTCGGCCCTTCAGAAAGTGCTCTTCCACGAGATGCGGAACGTCTTTAGGGCTGAGTTGCTGATAAAAAATCCCATCCGGTTGAACGACCATGAGAGGACCGACGCCGCAAAAACCATTACAACCCGTGGTCACGACCTGAATCTCATTGTCCAGCCCGCGCTTTTCGATCTCCTTCTGCAAGGCGTCCCTGAACTCAAGCGAACGATTGGAGACGCAGCCCGTCCCCGCACAAACCATTAAGTGCATTCGATACGCCATTTGGATCTCCTCCAGGATTCTCCGCTCTTAGTCGTTAATAGGTCCGTTCGCTCCCTATGGCGAGTGCATACTGTTGCGCGATCTTTCCTCCCAGAACGTGCTCCGTGAAGATTTCCTTGATCTTTCCCTCCGTCAGGTCCACATACTTCACCGGAGCTTCGCCAACCACCTCCACCGTAGCCATCGGTTCACGGCTGCACAGACCTGCACAACCGGAGGTAGTCACCATCACGTCCCTGAGATCCCTCCCCTCGACTTCCCGTAAGGCAGCTTCAAGGATCTTGCGCGAGCCCGCCGCCAGGCCGCAAGTGCCCATGTGAACCGTCATCTTGACGCGGGCGGCGCCGTCGCGGAGGGAGATCGCTTTCCTGGCTTTCTCTCGGACCTCCGCCAAGTCTTCCAATTTAAGTTTTGGCATCTCGGGCTCCTTCCTTTGAGTGTTGCTTGATGATCTGGTCTACTTTATTGAGAGAAACCTTGCCGTACAGTTCTGGACCCACGGTGACCACGGGGGCAAGCCCGCAGCATCCGAGGCAGCGGACCGCCTCCAGACCGAAATTGAGATCTGGCGTGGTCTGCCCGCACTTGATGCCGAGTTGCCGTTCGAACTTCTCGAGGATCTTCACGGCAGCCCTAACATGGCAGGCCGTCCCCAGGCAAACCGCTACGGGGTGCCTCCCTTTGGGCTTCAAGCTGAAAGCCCGGTAAAAGGTGGCCAAGCTGTAAGTGCGACTGAGAGGTACGTGCATAGTGCGGGATATGTACGTGAGAACATCCTGCGGCAAATAGCTGAATTCGTTCTGCACGTCCTGTAGCATGGCGATGAGCGCGCTTTTCTCTGCGTTGTGTTGGTGAATGATCTTTTCAGCCGTTTCCAACTGCATATGCACCTACCTCCTTGATAGCGCCGGAACGCGCCGGAACACTTTTTCAGCAGCCTTCTAAAGGAAGGCGCTACTGTTGACCTGCTCCCTCACCTTTTCCAGACTTCTCCTGACGGCCGATATTCCTCTGGGAGAATTAATCGATATGTCTCCCAGTTGAGTCTTGATTTCTCTGGTGCTGAACGAAATTTCCGAATCGTCGGCTTGATGCAAGTATGTAAACTCGATTTGTGGGTTTCCGACCACCAAGGCCAAGAGTGTTTGGTCCATATCGCCGAGGGGTTGCCGGTCAACATGACTGTATTGAAACACGCCGGTGACCTTTGTTCCCGCTCCGGGACAGGACGCGATCTTGAATTCGCCCCCGGCCCTCTTTGCTGCCTGCTCAAAAAGGGACAGGCCCAACCCCACCCGGCGCGTGCTTCGAGTCGTGAAAAAAGGATCGGTCGTCTTCTGAAGTATGTCCGCGCTCATTCCACGTCCGTCGTCGAAAATCTCGATCGAGAGCCGATCCTCTCGACGGCTCTCTCGCACCCGGATTTCCACATGGCTGGCTCCCGCTGCGATGGAATTCTCCGCGATGTCCAGTACGTGCAGAGAGAGATCTTCCATGCGAAACCTATCCCAACGCCCCTTCTTCTCGCCGAGGAGCGCTAACGCCGGCCTCCTCTGGCACCACCCGTCTGCCGTCCTCCCCGCGCAGGGCCTTCTTGATTTCCCGCGTGCTGGGCTCATATAAGAGCAGCGAAGTCCAGCCCTTGCCGACATCTGTTGCCGAATGTGCGTCGGAGGAACGAACGAAAGCATAGCAAGCGTATTCCGGAAAGCGCCGCCTTGCTTCCTCGAGGCTGGTGTTTCGAGACAGTTCTAAAGCATCCAGGTGTAATTGTTCAGGGACGAACCCCAACTGCCCGAGGATCCCGAACGTCTCGCGATCCACGTGAGCCGCGATCGCCAGGCCCTCCAAGCCACAAATGCTCTCCACCACCTGCTCGACAGAGAGTTCGGTGGCGCCGGCCAGCAGGCGGTTGTTGAACCCGAGTACGTCATGATCTTCATTCACCACAACCTGAAGTCCGAAAGCTTCCGTATTGTTTTCTCCGTGCAAATGCTCGTACACGATCTCCTGTAGCCGGAGGGCCCGATCGACGGTGTCAAAAACCGCCAGGATGTGCACCTCTTCCTTCGAGGTCACTTCCATCCCTGGCAGTACCGTGAGGTTTTTGTCTTGCGCCGCCCTCACGACCGCGGGCGTGTTCTCCGAGGAGTTGTGATCGGAAATGCCAATCACGTCCAAACCCTGCTGGAGGGCTTGGTCTACGATCGCTTTGGGACCCATGTTCAACTCGGCGCAAGGGGAGAGGCACGTATGAATGTGCAAATCCGCTTTAAAGATTCGCGGCATCATAGGACCCCCGGGATGCCCATCTGGTACAGTCTTCCCACCAGCTCAAACGCCGGAAGCCGGCTGCCTAGTAAATTGACTTTCTCCTCCTGGGCTTTCTCCATTGTTTCAGGATCAGGGGTTCGCCCGTTCACCAGCACGACCGCGGCCAGCTCCTTTAACGTGGCCACCGCGATGATGTTGCGATGCGTTTGCATGGTGATCCAAAGGTTGCCTGCCTTGCTGTGGGCGATGACGTCACTCAAGAGGTCACTGGCATAGCCTCCTGTTATCTCCGCGTCCAGGCCATCGTGTTGCGCCAGAATCTCGAGGTGCAAGCTGTCGACAACCTCCTGGATCGTCATTGAGTGAGCACCTCCGGCTTGCTGGCCAGCCCGGAAGAGGCGCCGACCGAGGTCCGAACCTGCTTCGCGGTGAGGACCACGCAGTCCTTAAACTGGGCGCGCCCCAGGATCACATCTTCGGCAAAGCTTAGGCAGGTGGGCGCGCCGCAGGCCCCGCAATTGATTTGCGGCAGCCCTTCATGTGCTTCCTGAATGCGCTTCCTTTTCTCGATTGCCTTCGCAATGTCCCTATCCAGTGGGGCGAAAGGCCTTGAAGAGATCTTGCCGGGCAGCGAGAAATAGCGTCTTTGATACAACTCTCGTATCTTTGCCCGGTCCTGGCAGGGGGCCTTTCCGAGCCGGGCCACCAAGCTCAGAATCGTGCCCCGAGTAACATAGGGACCACCCACGGTAAGTGAACCGCCGCAACATCCCTGCGCGCAGGCGTGGCACTCAACGAATTGGATATCACCGAGTCTTCCGCGCTCAATTTCGTCCAGAATCCTTTCCACATCCCCAAGACCGCCCACCGCCAGACTGCTTTCAGCCCGCAAGGAGGAAACTTGCCCGCCCAGGACTGGCCAGCCCAGGCCCATGCCCCTCACTGACTCTTCGATCTCGTGCCCAGTGTTATTCATGTCGCTGAGCGCTGAAAGGAGGGGGCGGTAAATGTCGGATATGGCGATTGCGCCATCGATGTGTGAGGCTCTTTTCCTGAGAGGATACTTGATGGCGACCATTTTGGCGGGGCAGGGCGTCAGGTAGATGACCCCAATCTCGTGCCGCCGCAAGCCCAGTTCCTTCATCTTCTTGTTCCGCACCTCTCGCGCCGCTATCTCCATGGGAGAATCAATGGGAATCAGGAGATCAATGAGGCTGGGGTATCGCGCCTGAATCAGACGCACGATGGTGGGACAAAACGGGGACAGCAGCGGCAGCGGCCCGCGATAGCTGGCCAGATACTCGTCGATGGCCGCGCTGACGGCCTCGCTGGCGCAGGCTACGTCACAGGCATCATCGAAGCCGATTTTCCTCACCCCAGCCAGGATTGTGCTGGGGAGAACGTCCTTGCGGAACTGCCCGTAGAGCACGGGCGAGATGAGCGCAACGGTGTGCCTGAACTTCGAGAACTCGGTGAAGGAGCTCGTTTGGGGGATGATCGCGTTGTGGCGGCACGCCCGAGCGCACTCGCCGCAGTCGATGCAGCGGTCTTCGAGTATCTCCGCCTTGCCCTGCCGCACCCGGATCGCCTCCGTAGGACAGACCCTAAGGCAGGCCATTCGGCCGATGCATCGCTCCGGCACGACCCGAACGGAATGAAAGTATTCCCCCATGCTAAAGCCGAAACGTTATTTCCAAAGCCGTGCCTTTACCCACCACGGAATGAATGGAAAAGGCATCGGCATTCTTCTTGATGTTGGACAGGCCCATGCCTGCCCCGAACCCCATCTCCCGAATCTCGTCGGACGCCGTGGAATACCCTTCTTGCATGGCCAGTTCGATGTCCGGGATGCCAGGGCCTTCATCTTCCACGGTGACTCGGATATCCTTCGGGGTCACTTTCAACTCCATCGTTCCTTTGCAGGCGTACAACACAACGTTCATCTCCGCTTCATAGGAAGCAATCGCCGCCCGCCTGATCAAGGACGGGTGAATCCCGATCTCTCTCAGAATCCCCTTGATTGTGATGGAGGCCTTTCCTGCATCAACGAAATCCCTCCCGTGAATTTCAAAGCGTTGACTGAAGAGGGGCTCGCTTGGCATCCCGCAGGCCTCCCTCAAGTTCGCTGCCTCCGGGCAGACCGTGCCGGTGGAGTCTCCCGCACGATTCGTACATGGGCAGATTCGTGCCCAGCATAACGATGCCCTTTTCATTCGCCAGGTCGATCGCGTCCCTGTCCGGCAGCTTTCCGCGGACGTACACAATAGCTCTGACCTCGGCGATCTCGGCAGTGCGTACCGATTGCACGTTAGTCAAACCGGTCAACAACAGCGCATTGGGCTTGATGAAGGCCAGGACGTCGCTCATTAGGTCCGCGCCGCAGCCGACCCCTACTTCCTCCCCCAGCTTGTCACCGCCGGTGATTACCTGGCAGTCGAGAATCCGTCGTACCGCTTCCAGCTTCATCAGGCCACCTGCTTCACGATCTGATCGCCGAGCTTGATGGTCCTTTTGGACGGGACCCGTGTGGCGGGGCAGGTGTTCCAGCACAAACCGCAACCGGTGCACTTGGATTCGTCCACGAACCTCGCTTTCCTCCTCACCTTCACCTTGAAGTTTCCGATGTATCCTGAAAATCCAACCACTTCGCTGTAGCTCAACAGTTTGATATTCTCACGGTGCCCGACCGAGACCATCTTCGGCGTTAAGATACAAGCGGCACAGTCCAGGGTGGGAAACGTCTTATCAAACTGGCCCATCCGCCCGCCGATGGTGGGTTCGCGCTCCACCAGGTACACCGTGCTTCCCGATTCGGCAATCTCCAAGGCTGCCTGTATACCGGTTATCCCGCCGCCCACAACCAGCACGTTGGGGTTGACTTCGGCGCGCATCGGCTCCAGGGGCTGGTGTAAGGCCACGCGTCTGACCGCTCCCGCGACCAGAGCTTTGGCTTTTTCCGTTGCCATGCGCACGTCGTCGTGGATCCAGGAGCAGTGCTCCCGGATATTGGCGATCTGGACCAGATAGCGGTTGAGCCCCGCCTTCTTGGCCGCATTCCGGAAGGTGAGTTCGTGCATCAGCGGAGAGCAGGCGGCAACGACAACCCGGTTGACGCCGAGTTTTTGAATGTCCTCTTGGATGAGCGCTTGCCCAGGATCCGAACACATGAATTTGTAATCTCTTGCGATCACGACGCTAGGCGAGCGGGAGATGAATTCGCGGACTTCATTCACGTTCACGGTTCCGGCGATGTTGAGCCCGCAATGACAAATATAAACCCCAATGCGCGGGTGCCCATTCTGCTCCATCTGTCTCCTCCTTCTATGCGGCAAGTACTGAGATCGGGGCTCTCCACGGGATGAGATTCCTTTGTAATCCAAGCTCTTTCTCGGAGCAGCCCAACGCGACCCCCAGCAGTTGAGTGAAGTACATCACGGGGACTTGATACGACGTTCCGAACATCTTGTTGACGCGCTTCTGGTACGCCTCCAGGTTGACCTGACACAGGGGACAGGTGGTGACGATACACTGGGCCCCGTTCTCCGCAGCGCATTCCACCAGATCCTTCACCAGTTGCAGGCACACGTCCGGGAAGGTGGTCATCAGCATTCCGCCACAGCAGCGCGTCTTCAATGGGAAGTACGCGGCTCGGGCGCCCAGCCGCTGGAAGAGCGTGTCCATGGTTAAGGGGAACTCGGCATCGTCAAAGCCGCGCTCGGGACGCACGATTTGACACCCGTAATAAGGGGCGAAAGCGACGCCCTCCAGGCTTCGCTTGGCCGCCGAAGCAATCGCCTCAACACCCACCTCGTTGACCAGAACGTCGAGGGGATGGCGCACCTTGACGCCCAGACTGTATTTCAGTCCGACCTGCCCCAGCAGTTGATCGACCTTGGCCCTCAGCTCCGGACTCTCCCGCAGGAAGCGGTTGGTCTTGAGCAGCACGGTGTAGCAAGCGCTGCAAGGCGCGATAAGGTCTCGGAATCCGGCCTGCTCCGCGAGCGCCAGGTTTCTTGCGCTGATCGCCAGCGACAGGGCCTCATTCACGCTCATGTACATGGTCGCGCCGCAGCAGTTCCAGTCTTCCAGTTGGCGGAGCCCGATGCCCAAGGCGCGAAATACCGCCCTTAGACTCTCATCGTACGGTTTCCCTGAAGACTCAAGGCTACAGCCGGGGTAGTATAGATACTCCATGGGTGCCTCTCAACTGGTCCTTTCGGGCTGGTCTTTATCCCACTGCCCGGTATCCGACCATTCCTTCAGTGTACGGGACAGCTTCCTTTTCGCGGGGCAATTCGAAGTCCTTGGAGGCCCGCAAAATCGTGCGGATCGCCCCTACCCCTTTGATCTTTTTTGGGAACAGCGAAATTCTCCCTCTTCGCAGCATCGCTATCCCAAGCGGCAGCATCCGCAAAAGTCCCAGGGGATTTCGCCTCAGGTAATAGAGCAGGAGCAGGAGCATTTCTTGATTGCGACCGTACCGGTTGACGACGCGAACGAAGTTCTTCGACAGCAGGTACACCGGGAATCGCTCGGGATAGAGTCCGGCGTCGATCGCGGTGCGTTTTAATGCATAGAGCAGATCGGTGATTTTGATGGATTGCGGACAGCGCGTCGTGCACATGTAACAAGAAGCGCAAATCCAGAGCGTCCGGCTTCGAAGAATCTCCTCGATTTGCCCGGCCCGGAATAGCGCGATGACCATCCTGGGGGATATGTCCATCGCGTAACTTACCGGGCAACTCCCGGTGCAAGTTCCGCATTGCAGGCACTGGGAAATCCGGTCGCCCCCTGGCACGACCTGGGCTTCCTCCAGGAACCTCCGCCGCAGTTCCCGCTCCGGTGCGGGCAGACTCCCTGGAATTGGCGCGTGATATTTGGTCGGACTTGTGCTTACGCTTGCACTCGCCATCGTCCCTCCTCTTCTATGTCGCCGTTTCAGGCGCCGGCGGTTGGGCCTGAGTCTCCGTCCCGCCCGCCCCTTCGACAGCGGACTCCGCAGCCTTGCGCGCCTTGTGTTTCTGGTAGAAGCAGGTGCGCCGGACCAATTCGCGTAACAGGCACTTTTCGCGGAAATATATGCCGCACTGGAAGCATAGCTCCTGCGGATTGGCAGTATGGTCCACAATGTTGGCGGAAAGGCGGTCCAGTGTCGCCGCCATTCCACACAGTTGCTCCGGCACACACGCGCCGAAGATCTCCATGAGCTTCTGGTCTCTGGCAGCCTCGTAGGCGCTCAACAGACGGCGGCCCTCCCCGGTGAGCGAAAGCTCGCTGGCGCGCCGGTCAGGGTGTCCCTCCGCACGACGAAGAAGCCGGCGACGCACCAGTTTGTCCGCCGCCTTGCTCGCGGCGGTGTTACTCACGCCCAGGAACGCGGCTACATCACCAATTGTATGGGAGTCGGTGAAGGCTACTAGTTTGAGGAGTTTTAAGCCGGAGAAGCTGAGCCGTCCCCGGGCTGTCTCGAGGAGGAGTTGTTTCTCCAGGACCTCTCGAACGGCCGAGGAGAAAACCTGCACACTCCCCAGCAATTCGCTGATCTTTTCGGGCGTGTTGCTATCTGGCACGACCTGCCCCCAGACTTCTGACGGCGCCCAACAAGAACTATTCAACCGAGTTTAATATAAACCTACTTCATTGTTTGGCCACGCTAACTATGGACCAGAGGTTGGTTCTAGCACGGTGCCAGCCAAAGCCGGCTTTTTCCACCTACTTGTCTCCCAGGCAGTTGGCTTATTTCATTTCCGAAAGTGTGCAGCTCCCAGCCAAGCCATCAAACCACCTGTCGGATGCCCCGAGGCCGTAAAGAAGATACTTTGGCGCCCCGCTGAATTTTATCTGTTGTGTTTTGCAACGAAATACCCGGGACTGACTGTTGCCATTGAGATGACCTTCGGACTGCAAGTGCGGGTAGGGGCTTATTGGAGACAGATTTTTTAGCACGTAGAATCAACAACTTAGCTAATTGGTTCTGTCTGTAAGCTGTTGGTTCTGGAACAAAACCTTACCCCCGACACTTCCAGTGACCATGAATCAAGGGGTCGCGCCTTTGGCTGAGTGAAAACACCCCCGATGCGCGCCGCTGCTGGGGATTCTTGCCACCCACGCTGCGCAAAAACTCCGTGATTCTGCCTTGCTGAAGAAGTCAGGTACGGTCTGGAAGGCGGACTTGTCGGGTCTTTTATTTGCGGTTCTTATGAGAATGGCGTTCTGAGATTTGATGTGAGATCTCCTTCACTTTCCTGGCAAGGCTTGGCAGGTTGGCAAGCTGGGCATACATCTTCTTGAACTCATCCAAGGGGCGGGCGGGGGTTCCCCAGACCTTAGTTCCCTTGCGAATAACCCGGAAGATTCCCGCCTGCCCACCGATCATCGCCCCCTCTTCGATTCGAACGTGGTCCGCAACACCAACCTGGCCGCCCATGACCACGTAGTCCCCAATTTCTGCGCTGCCTGAAATGCCGGTCTGAGCAGCGATCACGCAGTGGCGTCCCACCTTCACGTTGTGCGCAATTTGAACCAAGTTGTCAATTTTGCTGCCTTGACCGATCACCGTGACCCCGAGCGAGCCACGGTCCACGGTACTGTTGCTGCCTATTTCGACGTCGTCTTCAATCACCACCCCACCCTGTTGGGGGAATTTCTCATAACGGCCCTCGGCGAAAACGTAACCGAACCCGTCGGACCCAACCACCACGCCAGAGTGAAGGATGACCCGGTTGCCAATCTTCGCCCCCGGATAAACGCTCACCCGGGGATGGAAGACACAATGCGAACCTATCTGAGCGCCCTCGCCCAGGAACACTCCCGCTCCTAGATACGTCCCCAGGCCCACATCTACACCTGACTCAATCACTACGTAGGGACAAATGGTCACGTCCTCAGCCAGGCGGGCGTCAGGAGCAATAACAGCCGTGGGATGGACTCCCGGCTTGACCTTGCGGGGGGGACAAAGGACCTCGGCGGCGCGAACGAAAGCCAGCTTAGGGTTTGCGACCCCGATAGTCGTCTGGCCGGTCAGAACGCAACCCTCCGGCACCAAGATACACCCCGCCTGGGAACCGACGGCCAAGTCAAGAAACTTGGCGCCTTCGGCATAGGTCAGCTCGTCCGGTCCGGCAGTTGCCAGAGCCGCGACCTGACGAACTTCCCGAGCCTCCTCTCCGTGCAGTACTCCCCCCAACAACTTGGCAAGCTCCGAAGTCTTCATAAATCGCCTCGCAGGAAGAGTTGTCAGTAGTCAGTGGTCCCGCTCGCACCTGACACCTGGAACCTGATACCCGCTTTTCCCCTACCTACCACCTACGGCTCATTCCGGATAGAGCGGCGGTTCACCCGGCGGGCGCGTTTTCCAGCGGCGGTGAACCCAGAGCCAGTGATCCGGGAAGCGGCGAATGTAGTTTTCAAGCAGGCGGGTGAAATTCGCAGTATTGACCTGGATTTCCTCTTCCGGATCCTGGCTATTGATCCATTCGACGGGGTCGAATCGCAGACGATATTTCTTGAGCTTAGAATCCCAGATGACCAGCCCCAGCACGATGGGCACACCGGTTTTCTTGGCCACACGTGCGGGGCCGGTGGTGGTACACGCCGGCAGGCCGAAAAAATCCACAAAAACCCCTTCGCTGGTCAACATGTTCCGGTCAATCAGCACTCCCACCGCGTCACCCTGGTTGAAAGCGCGCAGAATGCCGCGCGCAAAATCACCTCTTTCGATGGCCTTGCCGCCACCCAGGCACCGATAGCGATTGATGAGCTCATCCATCAGCGGATTGTCAAGGGCGCGCACCACGAAGTCGCAGGGATAGCCGTACACCCCGTGAGCGAAAGAGCTAAGTTCCCAGTTCCCGAAATGGCCGGTGAGAAAAAGAACGCCCCGACCTTGGCTCTGGGCGTGCGCATAGTTTTCAAATCCATCATAGATGATCAGCTTCTCAATATTGCCGCGGTTCCAATCTGGAAAATGCGCAAAATCTGCCAGCATCCTGCCAAAGTTACTAAACAAGCCGGAAAGCACTTTCCGGCGCTGGCTGTCGGGCCAATCAGGGAAAGCCAGTTGCAAGTTGAACAGACCCACTCTGCGCAGGCGGGGCCAGAGCCAGTAACTCAAATATGCCAGAATGGCGCAGAGCGCCCGCGTCAAACGGTGCGGCAAGGCCCCAAGCAACTTCAGCAAGATGAGGGCAGCATAGTATTCCATCCGATGTCGTAGGGAAATGCGCGGCGATGGTTGGGCGAGGTTCAAACGCGGTGGCGGGGTAGAGGAATTGGTGGCCATGGTTGGGGGCAAACCCCACACTCCCTCTCGGGACGCAGAACTTCAACAGCCGGCGTCGGTTCACCCTCCGCCATCGAAGCCCGCCTATCTCGGTCAGCCTTGAGAGAAAGCTTCTCCCAGAAGAAACTGAGCACTTGACTCGCGGACTCAAAATGTTACCACAACCCATTTTCCCGCCTACAAGAACTTTTCTTTTCCAGCCCTTTCCTGTCATTTGAATCCTCTCCTTGTGTCAGCGAGCTTCCGGTTTTGGGTTATACTTGCATCGTTTTGCGAGCGCCAAGAGGCTTTGGTGTTCTTAGACGGCCTCCCGGGATGGCTTGCGCGAGGGTAGGTTTCATTCCGGCCGTCAAAGGGGAAAGTGTCGTGGGGTTTGAAATCATCGATATACGCCACTTTGAGTTGTCGGCGTTCTCGGAGCTGCTGGAGGCAGAATCGCGGACCTGGAACGAAAAGCTCTACTGGGATTTCACTTCCTCGGCTCGCGTGATTTCCAACTGCCTGCAAGATAAGCGTCTCGCAGGGTTTGCTCTGGCTCTGGATGGCGTGGTTCGAGGTTACTGCTTCTTTTTCTGCGATGGCGAAAAGGGCCTCATGGGAGATTTATTTGTCAACCCGGTGCCGGCGGGTTTGGAGCAGGCCCTGAAACTACTGGAGCACGCCAACGAAACGCTCCTCGCAACTCCCGGCCTGCGGCGCGTTGAAGCTCAGCTTCCGCACTACACCTTCGAGGATCTTGAGAGCAACTTCACTTCCTGGAAGTACAGCGGCTACCGGCGCCGCTTCATGGCCTTGCTCCTTCCCGAATGGCAACCCCATGCCTGGTCCGGGCCCGGCCGTTCTCATTCCACACGGCGAGCCACTGCCAGCCTGGATGAGTTCTGGATCACGCCCTGCGATAAGAAATATGTCCGCGAGGCCGCGGAACTCCTCTTTGGCGCCTATCACAACCACGTCGATGCGGCGATCAATGACCAATACAGCTCACTGGCAGGAGCAACACGCCTGCTCGATAACATCGTCCATTATCAGGGTTGTGGAGAATTTCTTGAGCAAATCTCCAAGGTCGCCATTCATCGGCTGACAGGCAAACTCGTTGGGGTCCTGACCGTGACCGCCGTCCGTTCCGATACAGCTCACATACCGCAGATTGCCATCGCGAGGACGCTGCAAGGAATCGGCCTGGGGACAGCGTTGTTGGAATCTGCCTTCAACGACCTTGCCAAGGCAGGCTTCCAGCGGGTTTCCCTGACCGTCACCGACGCCAACTCAGGCGCTTTTCACCTCTATGAGCGCCTCGGCTTCAAAACCTTCCGCACCTTCGGCGCCTTCGTGTTCAACCGCACCTGAAAGCAGGTCTCAGGTCTCAGGTGTCAGGTGTCAGGGGACTGAAGGTAGGCGGTCGGCAGTAACCAGAAGGCAGAGGAGAGAAAAGAGCAGATCTAAGCACGCCCTTCGCCATTCACTATTCGCCATTTGAAAGGCACCGCATACCGGTTTTTTCAAGGGCTGAGAGCTGACCCGCCGCGACGGGATAGCTGAGCGCTGAGACCTGAAGTCGTGCCTGAATCCCGACTCCCGACTCCTGAATCCTGTTCGTCACTTGCCCTTGGCTTTCAAGAGGTCCTTCAACTCATCCATGAATTCCCGAATGTCTTTGAAGTCGAGATAAACCGAGGCAAATCGCACATAGGCGACTTTGTCGAGCTTCTTCAGGCGGCCCATAACCAATTTGCCTAACTCCGCGGCTGGACGCTCCCTTTCTGCCGACTCAGCCACAAGGGCCTCTGCCTCATTGACAATCTCCTCCAACTTGGACATCGGGACGGGCCGTTTCTCGCAGGCTTTCAGCAAGCCAGCCAGAAGCTTCTGGCGGTCAAACTTCTCCCGCCGGCCATCCTTCTTCACCACCATATAGGGGATTTCGTCGATTCGCTCATAGGTGGTAAAACGGCGACCACACTTCGCGCATTCGCGTCGACGGCGAATGGTGTCACCGATCTTTGCCTCGCGTGAATCCACAACCTTGTCTTCTATGTGACCGCAGAATGGACACCTCATAGTTAGTCACCAGTAGGCAGTAGGCACCAGGCAGCAAGTGTAGCGCAGGTCTCGTCCCGCAGGGCAGGAAACCTGCGGCTCTTCAAAGGGAGCAGTCCGTAAGCAGCAGGCGGACACAGCTTGTGCCTGCCGGCATTAATCTGCCTTCAACACCGTGCTAATTGTTCTCCAGGACCTCCCTTTCCTCTTCGGCGAGGGCCTCCAACTTTCTCAACGTCAGCCCTTCATGCACCAGCAACATCAAACCCGAAGCCAAGCATGGGACCGACATGGTGATCCATACCAGTATCGCCGCGCCCGTGGCCGCCTCGGCCGGCACGTTGAAAAGCTCGTTCAGCGCAAGGATAATGCCCACCTGGTAGCCGCCACCAACCCCCGGGATCTGCACGGCAAGTCCCAGCGCGGCGCAAAACAGCGTCACAGCGGACGCCAGCCAGGGCAGGTCCGCCACCTCCCCTGGCAGGCTTTGGAAAACCAGCCAGAATATCGAGGTATTGAGAAACCACAACACGGCCGTCAAGATTAGACTTCCCAACAGATCCTTCCAGCTACGGATGACGCTCAAGCCCTCGGCAAATGACCGCAGGAAGCGCTCGAATCGCTTGAGTGCCGCTGCGGGCAGAAAGCGAAACAGCCGCAACATCCAGGCAGTAAACGGTCCGGAGCGTAGCCAGAAGAGCAGCAATCCCACCACGAGCAAGACGGCGAGAACAAGCATGACGTCCCCGCCACGATGCAGGCCGGCGAGGACCTTCGTCCCGCGCACAGTTTCAGGCTCCACCGACGAGAAGTGCAGCGCGGCGGCAAAGAGCAACACAACAAAGACCGTATCGAAGATTCGCTCCAGTAGCCACACTGCCAACATGGCGCTCATGGAAACATTTTCCTTCTTGGCAATGTATGCAGGCCGAACGAATTCTCCTGGCCGGCCGATAAGATAGATGGAACTGAAACCCAGGATCTGGCCGACAAACAAGACCCAGAGCGAGGCCTTCTTAATTGGGCTGAGGAAGAATCTCCACCGCAAGGCTCGTACAAAGTAAGTGGCGAAAACAGCGATCAGCACTGCCAGTAACGGACCCGGCCTCGCTCCGGTGAGCAAAGCCCACAGGCGCGTCCACCGGAAGTTCGCCCACTCGGGACTTCGACTCAGGTTGTAAAAAATGAGTACGATGATGGTGACTCCGATACCCAGCCACAACCATCGTCGGGAGCCTTTTCTCATATCGGAAGAAATCTCGCCGTATTCCTCGTCCGAAAAGCTATCCGAACCCTCGGCCAGTGTCAAGCAACCCGCATCTCGACAAGAAAGCCGACCCCCTGTCATTCTGAGTCCGCCATTCTCCTTGGCGGACGAAGAATCCCTGCAGTTTGTTTGAAGGGCCAGTCCGTCAGCTGACGGACGAATGTGGCCTGCGAACTGCGGACCCGCCGCGGCGGGTCCGTCGTCCGCCAATAAGAATGGCGGACTCCTCAGCATGACACGCCGTGGATATGCGCCGCGTCGGCGCAACTCCAACTTCCGGGGTCGGGTTCAACGCTTGACCGTAGGGTCAAGGCTGGGGGAGGCGAGTCGCAAGAAGAAGCTGGGAAACTTGCACTTTCGGGGTGGCGAGCAGGGCCTGGCAATCCGCATTGATCTCAATGGGGACCTTGGTCACTTCGGCAATCTTTTTATCGCGGACCGTTACTTTCAGCATGAGGCCCTGATGTGTGGCCGGATCCTTCTGGTCGAAGATAAAATTGCCGAGGCTGTAAGCCACCCAGCGCCCGCGATACTGCGCGAGTGGCTGAATGACATGCGGATGGCTGCCCACGATAAGGTCGGCCCCGGCGTCAATCATCTTCCGGGCCAACTCTTCCTGCTGGCGCGTGGGAGCGGTGGCGTACTCCACGCCCCAGTGCGGGCAGACCACCACCAAATCAGCAAGGTTCCGGGCGAAGCGAATATCTGCCGTAACCTGCTCAACGTCCAGCCACGCCACGCCCGGATGATGGACTCCGGCCGCCGCGTCTCGTGGGTCGATGTTCACGTAGGCCAGAAACGCCACCCGGAGTCCGCCCAAATCCACCACCGTAGGATGGTGAGCGTCCAGTGTGTTTTCACCTGCGCCTACCGTGCGGATGCCCACGGTATGAAGCCGCCCCAGCGTGTCCACGAGCGCCGCCGGTCCCCAGTCGTAGGCATGATTGTTGGCTTCGGAAACGATTGTGAAACCGGCCGCCTTCAGACCTTCGAGGGCCCGCGGATCGGCGCGGAAAGAATAAAGGTGATGGAGGTTGCGCCCCCGGTCGGATATCGGACACTCCAAGTTGCAGTAAGCCAGATCAGCGCCGTGCAACACTCCGGAGATTCGCCGGAAGGGGTAACCCCAATCGCCTTTGGCGTCCATTTTCCAGCCCACCCCCCGCGAAAGCATAACGTCGCCCACGAAGATCAATGTGTGCTGCCGTGGGGCGTTGGCCGCGAGGCGATTCAAGGAAGAGTTCGCACGCGAAGGCCCCGGTAAGCTGGGAAAAGAAGGAGTCGATGGACCGAATACACAGAGTCCCGCAATGGTAATCGCGCCGAGTATCGCGTTGCGGTAGCTGCGGGTCATGAGGGAGACCACCAAGCCGAATGCAAAAAACTCTCGCCTGTCATTCCGAGCGAAGCGAGGAATCTCGCACGTCTTTTGTTTCCAGAGCGAGATTCCTCCCCTTCGCTCCGCTCTGGGTCGGAATGACAGTGTTCGCAGGGAAGCAAAGCGGCATCCCCGGGTTACTTCAAGTTCTCCGGAATCAGGTACTCGACCAACACCAGGTCGTGCCACTCGCTCCCCAGCTTGCCGTGCTTCACGTGGATTCCCACTTCCTTCCAGCCGGTCACCTGACAGAGCTTTCGCGCCGGCTTGTTTTCGGTCAGGATGCGCCCGATGAGCTTATAGAAGCCCTTCTCGCGGGCGATGTCCTGCATGGCCTTCATTAATTCCTGTGCCACGCCGTGGCCGCGCAGGCTGCGCTCAATGTAGATGGCCAGCTCCGCGATTCCATCATAACAGTGCCGCGGGCTGTAAGGATTGAGCGAAGCCCAACCCATCAGCGTGTGTTTGACCTCCGCCAGCAGCACCGGAAACTTGTCCGGCCGCGCTGCCAGCCAGAGGTAACGCTCTTCAGGCGTGACGTAAGTGTTTTCAAAAGTTGCGCAACGGTCTTGCACGCCCTGGTTGTAAATCCGTGCAATTTCTTTTGCGTCTTCAACCCGCGCGGGTCTTATTTTGAGAGGACCACTCCACTCTGCCATGGACAACCGCCATTGATGAGGATAATTGCCAGACAGGGATTCTACCCTGAGGCCGCCCTGAGAGCAACCAGCGGTTTTCGCCAGGTGCAAGCCCTGGCGGGCTTTTGGTGTACCCAAGGTTGGGATGTGAACAGGGTTGCGTCGAGGTCGCGGAAGAAGCGGCTCTGCCGCCTGCTGTGCGGAAAGCCTCTGGCTTTCCGGCCCAGACGGTTTCCCTTCTTTCCCTCGGCTCGGCTGGAAGGCTTAGCCTTCCAGCCGAGCCGAGGGGGTTAGTGAGGGCAGAGGCCCCCGGAAAGGCGAAGCCTTTCCGCACAGCAGGCGGCAGAGCCGCTTTGGGATGTTACCTTTCGGGGACTTTGACGCGACCCTTGGGGTCTGAAACAGCTCGTTTGCCCGGGCCTTAGGTGGGACTATAATAGAGCGCGGCAAAGCACGCTTCGTGTCGAGGGTCTCATGACCGCGAGAACCTCGCGGCACCCTCGAGGCGCTTCAGGGAGGTGCAGGCATGAAAGAGAGCATCGGATTCACCCTCAACGGAAAGGCGGTGAGTTTTGAAGTCGATCCCAGTCGCATGCTTCTATGGGTTCTGCGGTATGACCTGGGTCTGACCGGCACAAAGTACGGCTGTGGAGAGGGGCTTTGTGGGGCCTGCACGGTGCTTGTGAATGGGAAAGCCGAGCGCTCGTGTCTGCTCGATATGAATGCCGTAGCGGGCAAGGAGGTCACGACCATTGAAGGTTTAGCCAAGAACGGTGAGCTTCACCCCTTGCAGAAGGCTTTCGTCGAGCACGATGCCCTTCAATGCGGGTACTGCACTCCTGGAATGATCATGAATGCTTACAGCCTGCTGTTGAGTACTCCTCTACCTTCCCGGAGTCAGATTATCGAACATATGGACGGCAACCTGTGCCGCTGTGGAGCTCATCAACGGATCGTCGAAGCCATACAGACGGCTGCGAAAGAGATGAGAAGGGGGCCAAGATGAAACGCGAAAACAAAGGACAAAGAAGCGCCTACGAAGAGTGCCTGGAACTTGACTTCTCGGAGGCCAATCAAGCCAGTCCGGGCCTGCCGCTCGACCGCAGGCAGTTCCTGCAACTTGTGGGCGGAGGCATTGTCGTCTGTTTCTCCATTTCCGATTCGCTGGCACTCCAAGAGGGCGAGAGACGCCGTGGGATGGGCCAGGAACTGCCTGCGGATTTCAATGCCTTTCTCAGGATCGGAGAAGACGGCCGGGTGACCGGTTTTACTGGCAAGGTCGAGTACGGCCAGGGAGTGATAACCTCATTGGCCCAAATGTTGGCCGATGAGCTCGACGTCCCCCTGAAATCCGTGGACATGGTAATGGGCGACACAGAGCTTTGTCCCTGGGACATGGGAACGTTCGGTTCCATGAGCACCCGCTTTTTCGGCCCGGCCTTAAGAGCCGCCGCCGCAGAAGCCAGGGCCGTCCTCATCGAGCTGGCCGCCGAACAATTGCAGGTAACGAAAGACCGGCTGAAAACCAAGGCGGGCGTCGTTTATGAGGTGGGAGGGCAAAAGAAAGCAAGCTACGCCGAGCTTGCCAAGGGACAGAAGATTTTGCGCCACCTGAAAGGCACCGCGCCCAAGACCCCCGCCGACTTCGCCCTGATTGGGAAATCCGTCACCAGAAAAGACGCTGCCGCCAAGGTCACCGGCCAAGCCAAATATGCCGGGGACGTGAGGGAGCCGGGCCTGCTGCACGCTCGCATCTTGAGGCCTCCGGTTCACGGCGCCAAACTCATTCATGCGGACACCTCGCGGGCGGGAGAAATCGAAGGCGCCCAAATCGTTGCGGACGAAGATCTGATTGCCGTCCTTCATCCGTATCCCGACCTGGCTGAAAGAGCCTTGGCGAAAATCAAGTCGGAATATGACCGGCCGGAGCCCAGCGTGGATGACAAGACGATCTTTGACCACCTGCTCAAAGTCGCGCCGCAAGGGCAGACGATCGCGGAAGGTGGAAATCTTGCCGAGGGGAGAAATGCAGCTCGCTATGTGCTCGAGCAAACGTACCTGAACAGTTACGTCTCTCACGCCCCTATCGAAACGCACTCCGCTCTGGCGAAGATCGAAGGAGGCAGGGTAACCCTTTGGGCCTCCACGCAAACCCCCTTCGCCCTGAGGGAGGCGGCGGCTTCTCTTCTCGGCCTCCCTGCGCAGAATGTGCGGGTCATCACACCCTATATCGGCGGGGCCTTCGGAGGGAAGAGCAACAACCAGCAAGCCCTCGAGGCGGTCAGGCTGGCCAAGCTGACCGGAAAACCAATACAGGTAGTCTGGACTCGGGCGGAGGAGTTCTTCTATGACACCTTCCGTCCTGCCGCCCTCGTCAAGATACAGGCCGGCGTCACAGAATCAGGGCTGATTACGTTTTGGGACTACGGTGTGTATTTTGCCGGAGAAAGGGGCGCGCCGCAGTTCTACAACATCCCCAATCATCGCACGGTCACCTATGGCTCCGGGTGGACTGCGGCCCCAGGGTCACATCCGTTTGCCACGGGACCTTGGCGCGCGCCCGGCAGCAATACCAATTGCTTTGGCAGAGAGTCCCATATCGACATGCTGGCGACAAAGGTTGGCATGGACCCTGTCGAGTTCCGACTGAAGAACCTGAACGATGAGCGAATGCAACGCGTCTTGCAGGCTGCCGCCAGTGAATTCGGCTGGTCACCGGCAAAGTCGCCCAGCAAGCGTGGTTACGGCGTGGCTTGCGGGACCGATGCCGGTTCCTACGTCGCGCATATGGCAGAAGTTTCCGTGAACGAGAGGACCGGGAGCATAGCGGTCAATCGGGTGATCTGTGCGCAGGAGATGGGATTGTGCGTCAATCCGGAAGGCGCCCAGCTGCAAATGGAGGGCGGCATTACCATGGGCCTGGGATATGCGTTGAGCGAGGAGGTCGATTCAAGGGCGGTGAAATTCTGCACTCCAATTTTGACACCTACACCATTCCAAACTTCTCCAGGTTGCCGCAAATCAAAACGGTAATACTGGATGCCAAGGACTCACCCTGTCAGGGGGGCGGCGAACCTCCCATAATCTGTATGGGAGCATTGATCGCCAATGCAGTGTTTGATGCCACCGGCGCCCGTCTGTTGCAACTGCCCATGACACCGGAGAGGATCAAGGACGCTCTTTCCCGCATCTGATACGGATTGTTTATCATTCGTTGAGGAAACGCCGCCGCCTGTCATTCTGAGCCCGCCATTCCTATTGGGGGGCGAACCCGCCGCGGCGGGTCCGCAGTTGGCTTTTGCTCTGATTCCAGCCCGCCTCAAATTCGTGATTCATTTCGTCGGCGACTTCCGCTGCTTGGCATTGGAAAGGCAGACATTATGAACCACCAAGACACCAAGGCACCAAGAGAGCCCATCCCCAAGGAAACTGACGAAGTTGCTTCGAAGATCGTTGATGCTGCATTCGCGGTGCATAGGGCGCTTCGCCCGGGCCTGCTGGAGAGCGTCTATGAGGCCTGCCTGTTGCACGAGCTCAATAAGCGCGGACTGAAGGTGGAATGTAGTGGCGAGGCGCCGCCTCGCCACTACGCGGCGTGTACGATAACCTCCGCCTGGATGCCGGCCTTCGGCTGGACCTTGTCGTAGAAAAGCAAGTGGTTGTGGAACTGAAGGCTGTCGAGGTGCTGCTGCCCGTTCACAGAGCGCAAATGCTGACCTACCTCAAACTTTCCGGTCGTCGGCTCGGTCTACTGGTGAACTTTAATAGCGCACTCATAAAGCAAGGGATGCAGCGAATTGCCCTATGATCGCTTGGTGTCTTAGTGTCTTGGTGGTGAAAGGCCCTGAAGAAGTCCTGGGCTACACATGTGAACATAGTGTCTCTTGACAATGCCCCGCCTCCGTGGTAGCCTACTCATGTGAAATGTCCAACCCGCGGGGAAGTCCTTTCCTCGCTATCCTAACAACCCGTCCAGGAGGAACCATGTCCTTACGCAAATCACCCCAACTTACGCCCGCGTTGCTCGCTGCCGCACGCCAGAATGCCCAACATTCCACCGGACCGCGCAGCCCCGCCGCCAAGCAGAATTCCAAGCTCAATGCCTTGAAGCACGGCGCACGCGTCAGCGACGAAAATCGCTGCCTGGCCATGCTCGCGCTAGGCGAAGACCCGCAAGATTTCGAAAACTTGAAGCAGGAACTCATGAGCGCCCTGACCCCCGGCGACGCGCTCTGGGAGAAGCAGATGGACGACTTGGCCTGGCTCTATTGGCGCCGCGAAAGGCTGGAGCGGGCGCAAGCAGGCCTGAAGCGGCGCGCCTTGCAGGCCATCGACGACTGGCAACACCGCCGCCGGCAGGAGATGGCCCGTGTCACCTTCGACGCCTCCCAGCACG
>Ga0326728_10004209_pt1 | contig 43146 bp, 31 predicted proteins | sample MB3enrmetagenome_FD_207602 | JGI IMG/M metagenome (GOLD analysis project Ga0326728, IMG submission 207602) | Lab enriched peat soil microbial communities from McLean, Ithaca, NY, United States - MB31MN | ecosystem: Environmental > Terrestrial > Soil > Wetlands > Peat | place: USA: New York...
CGACGGTTTACGACGAGGTCAAAATGGGCCTCGACTACTACGATGTGTCCATCTTCGAGACGCTACCCGAGCTCTATCGCGAGATTTCGGCGGCATTGAGGTCGGCATACGGTCTGGAGGTCGAGCCGCTGGAACTGCCGCAAGTGTTGCGCTTCGGCTCATGGATCGGCGGAGACCGCGACGGCAATCCATTTGTTACGCCCGAAGTGACTCGCGCTGCGCTGCAACTTGCGCGCGGGCATCTGCTGCTCTACTACCAACATCAGCTCGACGAGATCATCGATCTGCTCACGACCAGTGCGCAGCAGCGGGGAGTGAGCGAGGCGCTTCTCGAGCGCCTGCGCGCCTATGTGGCGCAGGTGCACACCCCGGAGGCGCAGGTTTTCGGCTCGCAATACGAGTTCGAGTATTATCGCCGCTTCGTGATCTGCCTCAAGGCGCGCATCCAGCGCACGCTGGAGCGGGCAAGCGAAGGAATGGGTTCTGGCGGCGGGCTGCCTGTAACTCCTTTCACTCTGGCGCGCGGACACGACAAACTCGCCCAGGCGCTGCCAGCTTACTGTTCGGTTCAGGACTTTATCGACGACCTGGAGACGCTGCGCGCATCGCTGGCCGAGCATGAGGGCATCCGCATCGCGCGCACACTGATCGATCCGCTCATCTTGCAAGTGCGGACTTTTGGCCTGCATCTTCACACGCTCGACATCCGGCAGCACGCGCGGGTTCACTCGGTAGCATTGCGCGAAGCCATCAGCGACACCATCGCGCCTTCGCTGCAAAGCGGCCTGTCCCATGAAACCGCAAGCGTGCTGGAGACGTTTCGCGTGGTGGCCGAAGTGAAAGATGGCTGCTCACCGGAGGCGGTTCGCCAATACGTGATCAGCGGCGCATCGTCGGTTGAGGACGTGCTGGCTGTGATTCGCCTGGCGCGCCTGGGCGGCGTAGCAGTGGAAGGCACGGGCGAGGAACCGGGCCGCGATCCCGGTTTAATGCCGGTGCCGCTTTTTGAATCGATCGAAGATTTGCGCAACGCGCCGTCAATTTGCCGCGAGCTTTGGGGCCGAGCCGACTATCGACGGCTGCTGGAGTCGTGGGGCAACTGGCAGGAGATCATGCTGGGCTACTCCGACTCGAACAAGGATGGCGGAATGTTGACCTCGACGTGGGAGATCTTCCGGGCGCATCGCGATCTGCATGTGGTGGCGCGCGAAGCGGGACTGAAGCTGCGCATCTTCCATGGCCGCGGCGGCACGGTGGGCCGTGGCGGAGGGCCGACTCATCGCGCCATCTTCGCTCAGCCCTTTGACTCTTTCGACGGCCAATTGCGCATCACCGAGCAGGGCGAAGTGCTCAACTTCAAATACGCTGACGAAGTTCTGGCCGAACGCAATCTGGAGCTGATGATTGCGGCGTCGCTCGATGCACTGGCTCGGCCGAACGCGCGCGACCCCGAAGGCCACTTCACCGGCGTTCTCAAGCCGGAATGGGAGGCGGCACTCGACGAGCTTTCGAACCTGGCCTATGACTCGTACCGCCAGCACATTCTCGACGACCCTGGCGTGATCGCCTATTTCGAGCAGAGCACTCCGGTCGGCGAATTGGAGAATGCGAAAATCGGTTCACGCCCTGCACGCCGCAGCGATTCGCCAAAACTTTCCGATCTGCGCGCCATTCCCTGGGTTTTCGGCTGGACGCAATCGCGGCTGCTGGTGCCCGCTTGGTTCGGCGTGGGGTTTGCCATCGACCAGTTTCTCGCGCGGTCCGGCGCGCTCGAACTCCTTCAAACCATGGCCAAGGAGTTTCCGCTGTTTATCGATCTTTTGCGCAACGTGGAGATGGCGCTCGGCAAAGCGGACCTGGGCACAGCGCGGCTGTATTCCAAGCTGGTAAAGGATGAGAAGCTGCGCGAGCGTATCTACGATATGTTCGAAGCCGAATTCCATCGTACCGTGCGCGCGGTACTCGCGGTAACGCGACAGAAAGAACTTCTCCAGACGAACCAGGTGCTGGCTCATTCGATCAAGCTGCGTAATCCCTACGTCGATCCGATGCATTTGATCCAGGTGGACATGCTGCGGCGCAAGCGCGCCGGCGAAGACACTCCGGACGTGAACCGGGCCATCGCTGCTACGATCAACGGGATTTCGGCGGGGTTGCGCAATACAGGTTGAAGCCGCGGCCTCGTCCTGGGAGCATAACCTGCCCTTTGTGGAATTTATGAACGGTTTCTTGCTGCTGCTCCAGGCCAGAGCATTCCAATCGCGCGCAAATTGATCGGGGGAGTAACAGGCAGGGCCGTCTTTCTTCGCGCATGGCGGGGCAAACTGGCCCTTGCTTGCGAAATTCGATAGTGCTTGCCTTCGCCGGGGCGTTGGGTCTAGGCTATGTATATGCATCGATGTCGCTAACGCCGTCCCTGGTGCCAGCTCCGATGCCGAAGTGCGCTTGATGGCGCGCGATTTTTCCCTCCTGACAAGCTGCACCGTTCCCCAAGAATCCGTTTCATGAGCAATCCGGGTCGATTGCCCCGGAAAAAGGAGATCATTATGGCGCGCATTGCCGCGAATGTTACTGAATTGATTGGCCGCACCCCCCTGGTGCGGTTGAACCGTGTGGCAGCGGGATTGCCCGCTACCGTCGTCGCCAAACTGGAAAGCCAGAACCCAGCGTCGAGCGTTAAGGATCGTATCGGGTTCGCCATGATCGATGCCGCCGAGAAAGCCGGCAAGATTTCGCCCGGGAAGACAATTCTGATCGAGCCTACCAGCGGTAATACCGGCATCGCGCTGGCATTTGTGGCAGCGGTCAAGGGCTACAAAATCATCCTGACTATGCCTGAGACCATGAGCCTGGAGCGTCGCGTGACTCTGCTGGCCTATGGAGCGGAGATTGTCCTCACGCCCGGTCCCAACGGCATGAAAGGCGCCATCGCCAAGGCCAACGAGATCCTGGAGAAGACGCCCAACGGGTTCATCCTGCAACAGTTCGACAATCCCGCCAACCCGGCTATTCACCTGAAGACGACCGGACCCGAGATTTGGGACGACACCGACGGCAAAGTCGACATTCTGATTTCCGGCGTCGGCACGGGCGGAACGCTGACTGGAGTTTCGAACTATATCAAGCCCAAGAAGGCCACGTTCAAGGCCGTCGCAGTGGAACCGACGGATAGCCCGGTGCTCTCCGGCGGTAAGCCCGGCCCGCACAAGATCCAGGGAATTGGCGCGGGATTTGTCCCGAGCATTCTCGACACCAAGCTCATCGACGAAGTGGTCCAGGTGACCAACGACGAGTCAGTGGAAATGGCGCGCCGGCTGGCGAAGGAAGAGGGCCTCTTTGTCGGTATCAGCTCCGGCGCCGCGGCCGCGGCGGCACTGAAAGTGGCTGCACGGACCGAGAATGCAGGCAAGCTGATTGTGGTTGTGCTTCCGGACTTCGGCGAGCGCTATCTATCGAGCGTGCTCTTTGAGCCGCTGCGTCAGCAGGCGTTGGCGTTGCAGCCCGAGCCGATCGCGGTGACGGCGTAAAAGGAGCAGGGGCGCAGGGACCAGAGACTAAGGACGTAGGGCAAGCGTTGCTGAACGGGTTTTCTGCACCTACGTCCCTGGTTTCTAACTCCGTTGGAAGTTATGGCGATACTTGGCCGAATGCGCGATGAAATCAGCTCCATCATGGAGCGCGATCCGGCTGCGCGCACGCGACTGGAAGTCCTGCTCTGCTACCCGGGGCTCTGGGCGGTGTGGATTCATCGCGTGTCTCACTGGCTGTGGCGCCACCACATGCGCCTGCTCGCGCGCGTGCTCTCGCAGGTGGCTCGCTTCTACACCGGCGTGGACATTCATCCCGGCGCGCTGATCGGCGAGCGCTTGTTTATCGATCACGCAACGGGCGTGGTGATTGGGGAGACGGCGATCGTGGGCAGTGACGTAACCATGTATCAGGGAGTCACGCTGGGTGGGACCGGCAAGGGCCATGGCAAGCGCCATCCGACAATTTGCGATCGCGTTTTTATCGGCAACAACGCCAACATCCTGGGTAACCTGACCGTGGGCGAAAATTCTCGCGTAGGCGCGGGCTCCGTGGTTCTTTCTGATGTGCCGCCGAACTCGACCGTTGTCGGCGTTCCGGCTCACATCGTCTATCGCAATGGCGAGCGCGTGCTCCTCACCGATCCACACGACATCAAGGACCCGCTCTCCGACGCGCTCATTGCGCTCTCAGCGAGGGTGGAGGAATTGGAAGAACGGCTGGGCGCCGAGCCCTGCCCGCCCGATCCCTTTGCCGCCGAAGAGGCCGAACGCACAGCGTATCGCGTGGAGCTCGAACGCATGCGGGTATACGTCACGATGGGTGAAGGCATCTAAGACTCCCAGGCGGTGCATTGCAAGCCGGACTGTAACCTCTTATGCTGGGGGACGGGGCAAGTGAACGTTGCCGTGCTCGCCGGGCCTGCTTTCTTTGCCAATCATTGTTTCACAGGATTTGCTCCGGCTTGATGGCCACTTCACTCTCGTTTACGAAATTTGTCTGGAAGAATCTGCGGCGTAGACGTCTCAGAACCTTGCTGACCCTGGGCGGAATCAGCATGGCTGTGGGTGCGTTTGTCGGCCTGGTGGGCTTTTCCCGGTCATTTGAGCAGCAATGGATCAAGATCTACTCCAGCAGCCGCACCGACATTGCGGTGATTCGCGGCACGTTTCTGAACACTTCGCTCGATGAATCCGTTACCGGCAAACTGAAGAATATTCCCGTTGTAGCGCAGGCCGCGCCCGCAATCATCAACGAGATGGACCTGACCTCGGATGAAAATGCCCTGGTTTACGGCTGGCTGGCAACCGGATACCAGCTCGACTCGTTGCAGATTCTTTCAGGAAGGCGATTTCGCGACGGCCAGCCGGAGGTGATGCTGGGCGATGTTCTGGCGCAAGGGTTGAAGAAAAAGCCCGGTGACACCTTGGAGATCGAGGGGTCGCCTTTTACGGTGACGGGCGTCTACCACGGCGGTTCGGCACTCGAGGCCGATGCGGTGATCATGCCGCTTGACCAACTGCAGCAATTGAGTAGCGTGCAAGGCAAGGTTTCGACAATCGACGTGCGCCTGCGACCGGCCCCGCAAGGCGAGGCGTGGGACCACTACATCAAGCGCGCGCAAGCGCAGATCGAGGCCGCGTTTCCGGGCCTAAAAGCAATTCCCGCGGCCGAGCGCGCCAGCGACAATCAGTTCGTCAAACTTGCCCAAGCCTCCGCTTGGGGCACGTCGATACTTGCATTGATGATCGGAATACTGGGAATTGCGAACACCATGGTGATGAGCGTCTTCGAGCGTACGCAGGAGATCGGCACGCTGCGCTCTATGGGATGGAAGCGAACACAGATTCTGCTACTGATCGAGCTCGAGGCGGCCATTCTCGGGTTGGGCGGTGGAGTTCTAGGCCTGCTCCTGGGATGGATCGCTCTACGGATTCTTGCGAGCATGCCGCAGACTGCGACCTTTGTTTCAGACTCCCTTGAATGGCCGTTGCTCTTGCAGGCGATGGTGATCGCCCTCATCGCGGGACTGATCGCCGGCGCCGTTCCGGCCTGGCGAGCGGGGAAGCTATCCCCAGTCGATGCGCTGCGCCACGACTAACCATTGCAGAAAATGCTTTAGGCGATTTTTTCCGAAAATCGTTCGCGGAGAACCCGCCTGAGAAACTTGCCGTTGTGGTTCTGCGGCAAGCCTCCGGGATCGAGAATCCAGATGTGTCGCGGCGCCTTGTAGGCGGCGAGATGATTCCGGCACCACTCCAGCAGGTCGGTTTCGCCTTCGGGCGAGCCAGGCAGCAATTCGACAGCGACAGCGGGTACTTCGCCTTTCTCCTTGTGGGGCAGGCCGAAAGCAATGGCGCGGGCCACCGAAGGATGAGCCAGGATCGCCTCTTCCAATTCGCGCACGTAAACCGAATATCCGCCGGATTTGATGACGTCTTTAATGCGCCCTACGATGCGGATCAGGCCAAAGTGGTTACGAGTGGCCAAGTCGCCCGTGCGCAGCCAACCATCGCAGGTCAAAAGTCCATTGTTGCTTTCTTTGTCTTGCCAATAGTGCGGCGCAATGCCGCGCCGGCGAATCTGGCACTCCCCCGGATTGCCCGTCCGAACGCGCCGGCCGTTTTCATCGGCGATGCGGACGCGAAACGGCGGAACGGGAAAGCAGAGTTGGCCACTGCCGGGAAAGAGCGACAACTCAACGCCCATCATGGCCAGTCCGCCGAGCTCAACCATCCCATAACCGTTCAAGATGATGGGAGGAATGCGCCGCCCGCCTGGCAGCCGAAGCAATGCTCCGAATTCGCGCACGCGCATGCGCACCTCAGAGGGCAGGTAGTCACTTGCGGAAAGCCACACTCGCAAGGTGGCGAGCCGGCTCGGATCGGGATTGCTGTTCGCCACTTTTGCGAGCATGGCAGGGACGCCAACAAAGGCGGTTACGCCGAATCGCTCGACCAGGTCGAGGGCATCCTCGACGTCGAAACGCTCGAGAAAGCATCCACGAATTCCGGCCATCAAGCCATAAAGCGCAATGCTGACGGCCATGATGTGCGACCAGGGCAGGGCAACCAGCGCGAGATCTGTGTGGCCGAGAAAAAGCCCCGCAAATACTGTGGAGGAACGCGCTCCGAGAAGAGCTCGACTTGAAAGAGCTGCTCCCTTGGGAAACCCCGTGGTGCCCGAAGTATGGAAGACGGCGACGGTCGCCGCAGGATCGATTGTGGCCGGCGGAAACGGCGCGCCACTGTTTTGAATGCGCACAAATCCTTCGATGGTTTCCGGCTCCTGGCCCGCCTGGATCCAGGCGCGAACATTCAGTTCGCTGCGGTTCCGTATGCTGCGCTCGAAGACCGTTTTGTCCGTAACAAGAATCTGAGTGCCGCTGTCGGCGAGGATGCGCTTCACTTCGCTGAGAGAGAGCTGCGGGTTGAGCGGAACGGCAATACCGCCGGCGCGAATGATGGCCAGGAACCAGTGGAAGCAGTGGTGATCGTTGGTGCAATAAATAGCGACCGGTTCGGCGGGACGCAGGCCGATGGATCGGCGAAGGAAGCCGTCGATCTCGCAGATTGCCGCGTGCAGATCGGAAAGCTGGAAGTTTCCACTGACGCTCACCGAGACTTCGGAATCACCCTTGCGCCGTAGCAGCTCGTCGACCAAGTTGGCGACGGTAATGCTTCGATCGCGAGCGAGCCGAATTTGGCGAAGGAGACTCATTGTGCCGGGGCTTCCTTGCGTCCCCAATCGCTGGCAACGCAATAGTGCAGCAGGCGGTCGAGATACTCCATGACGGGCGGCGGGGTAATTCCCACGGGACCGAGCAGGCGCTCAGCGTTCGTGGTGTCAAACTGCATGCGCATGGTGAAGTAATCGCGGTACGCGGCGCCGTCAACAAGCACGCGACGCTTTCGCCCCCAGAGCAGTAGAGACAGCAATGGCCTGATGGCAGCGAAGAAGATTTTGGGATCGACATAGCGCGGCTCGCGAACCCTGAAGTACTCGGCCGCACGCCTCGCGATGCGCTCGATCGTGGCGCTGCCGTTGGGCCCGGCGCATAAGTGAACGGTGGCACCCGCCGCGCTATCGTCAAACGCGAGCTGCGCGACGGCCTTGGCCACATAATCGACGGGCACGATATCAAGCACTGCGTCACGGAAACCCGGCACAGTGCGCCAGAGCCTTCTCGAGTAGATCTTGAGCGGCCAGTACAGCATTTTGAAGCTGGAAGTGACGCCGGTCTGCGAATCGCCCACGATAATGCTTGGACGCAATATTACGCAGGGAAGTGAGCCCATTCGCGAACGCACCAACGCCTCGGCTTCGGCCTTGGTTTGCTCGTAGGTATTCCGGAAACGCTGGCCCACGTCGAGCTCGGTTTCGCGGATCAATCCTTCCCGCTCTCCAGCGACGTACGCAGTGCCAACGTAGGTAAAGCTCTTGAGCGACGGCATGGACGAAGCGAAGTCCAGCATCTTTCGCGTGCCATCGACATTCATGTACCGCGCCTGTTCCAGCGAATGGTCGAAGCGCACGGTCGCCGCACAGTGAATCACCCGCGTCACATCCGCAGACAGGTGCTCCAGTGTCGAAGCATCCAAACCGCAGTTGGGCTCGATCACGTCGCCTGCGTAAATCAGCACGCGGTGTGAGTCCGCCGCTTCAATGATCGATTCCGCGCGCTGCACAGGCGTCTGGCCGGGACGTGGGCGGATGAGCAAGGCAAGCCTGGCGTGTGGTTGGCGCTGGAGCAGCTCACGGACCACCTGAGCGCCCAGAAACCCCGTCGCGCCGGTCACCAGGATCAATTCTTCTTGATTCATGTAGAAGCCAGCACCTGTGCGCGGTTCCCATCGAGTCCGGCGCGATTTAACCGAGCGCGTTGCGGCAAGTGGGGAACCTTAGAAGATTATATTTGGAAATTGCTCCAGTGTGTAAGTTTCGAGGCCATTTGGCGCGGCTTTCAGACTACGATTCGTTCATGGGGCCGCTCTGAGCACGCCAATGTACGCCTGCTAGCCAATCGTCCTCCTTCCTGAAGATTCAAAGTGCTACATTGGATGGTTCCGGACTTTGTTGCAAGGATTACCCCGTTGCCCTGTTTTCGCGCGCTGCTGATACTCGTTCTTGCGCTTTCATGCTTTGCCCGCGGCGTTGCGCAGGTGAAGGCCGCGCCCGTCCCCGATGAAATGCGAAACAGCTTCTTCGCGATTGCGGTGAACAACCAGCGGGTCGACGTTGCGCATGCCGCTTCAAACTACGAATTCGTCAGCTTCGACACGAAGGGGCCCGCGGATATTTCGATCACAGCAGCCGACCCGCACTTCTGGGACAATGGCGTGGACATCGAGCCGTGGCGACTGGGAATTCGTCCGACGCACCCCGAAGGAGAGCCGCAAACAATCCGCTTTCGCCTGTCCGGTCCAGCCAAACTCGCCATTTCACGGCCCGGTGATTTCCTGAATCGGGCGCGCATGCTGTTTCTCTTCGCGGGCTCCCCACCTCCACCGCCGCCCAGCGGGCCCAACGTGACCATTGTGCCTGCCGGCGTGCACCATGAAAGCCTCAACCCCAAAAGCGGCGACACGATTTACCTTGAGCCGGGCGCTTTTGTGTTTGGCAGCCTGAACCTGTGGCAAGTGGACAACGTGAAGGTGCTGGGGCGGGGAACGATCGTTTATGACGGGCCGCAGGATCCGAACGGCGACACAGGCTGGTTGCACCAGCCCGACTGGCATTGCATCGTCGCTGACCATGCGCAAAACATCGAGATCGACGGACTCACCTGCATCATCCGATCGCGAACCTGGTCAATCCAGATGACGAATTCGACTGGTTTCCGCATTGACGATCTGCGCGAGATCGCCGGCGACGCAGGCAACGCCAACCAGGACGGCATGGATTGGCTGGGGGGCGGCGACAGCATTGTGAATGATTCCTTTTTCAGATCCTCAGACGACGATCTGGCGGCGCTGGGAAATTGGGACGGCTATACCGAGGCTGCCCTCACAGCGCCCGGCGCCGACGTCAACAACATTCTGGTCGAGAACACAGAGTTCTCCACCAGCATTTCAAATGTGGTCAGACTGGGATGGCCGCAGAAAACCTATAACCTGCATAACTTCACGTTGCGGGACTCAGACATTCTGCATGGAGGCATCGGCTCCTGTGGGCAAACGTTCGGCCTGCTTGGCTTCTGGGGCGCGAATGGAGCGAGCGGCGACCACTCCGGCGTGATGTTCGAGAATCTCATTCTCGACAACTGGTATTCGCTGGTGCAGATGGAGCAGGAGCAGCCCAGTCTGCACGGATTCACGTTCCAAAACATCTGGGCGCTCGATCAGCCGCCTCTCGCCGAATCAACGATCGTTGGCGCAGTGAGCGACGTGACGTTTGACAACGTGAAGTATGGACAGACGCGCGTGACGAGCGATGCGCAGATGCCGTTGGTGGTTTCAGGGGGCGCGGCTGAGCCTACCTATGCGGCGGCGCCTGCGCTGGTGGCGGGTTTCACGGTCGATCCGCAAGTCATCGCGCCGGGGAAGAACGTGACGTTCACTGCGAAGGACGCGCCCGGAGCGCAGTACACGTGGCTCTTTGGCGATGGAAGATCGGCGCACGGGCGTCGTGTGCGGCATCGCTTTCCCGACGCGCTGGGGACTGAGCTTGATGGAAGAAATGGCGCGGGACGATTCCGCGTTCTGCTGCATGTGACGGACAAGGCCGGCCATCAGGATTGGGCGGCGCAAGGCGTGGTGGTCGTAGGGCAATCGCACGATGCGATGAATGCGACCGCTTCGACGCCGGTGGGCCTGAGTTGGAAGATTTTTTCCGGCACGTGGACCGAGCTGCCGGACTTCTCCACTCTACAGCCCGCACTCGCTGGCCAGTCAACCGATCTCACGGCCAGCGCGCAAGGGCTCATGCATTACGCGACGGTCTGGGACGGATTCATCAAAATTCCCTCGGACGGCGGCTATACGTTCCATCTGATCGACCGCGATGGCGCGCGAGCGACGATCGACGGAATGGAAGTGGCGAAGACCGGACCGCCGTTTGGGCTGGTCTGCGGCTCGCCCGGCAATGCGCTGCGCTACGATCGCGGGTCGATCGGCCTCCGCGCCGGCCTGCACGCGATTCATGTCGAGGCCTTGAACACGGCCAGCGGCGGTGCGCCGCGCCTGATGTGGGAAGGGCCGTCGACGCCGCTCGCGGACGTGCCGGCGGCAGCCTTCTCGCATTAGCCGCAATCGGCAAAGCGGCAACCCTGCTTCCGTAGACCCGCAGCCCATGGTTCTCATTCCGTGTCTCGTTCCTCCCCGGCCGGGCGGAGCCCGGATGGCCACCCCGGCGCCTTGGTTGGCCCCCCAAATCGGCCGTTATGGTGCACAAAATCGACGAAACTCGACGAAATTTGTCGAGGGTTTCGACGCAGATGTGTTGATTGCAAAGGAGTTAGCGTGGAAAATATACCCCGAGGGGGTATAAAATTTTTTCCTTTATTTAAATTCCCCCGGTTGCCAGAGATTTCTGCGTGCTGGGGCACCGGGATTCGTCCTTCGAGCCGGTTGAATCGGGCTGGTCGGATGAGCCGGCCGGCGGCATTGGCTGATGGTAGATGGTGGAGAGAGCGAGCTTGGCATTGGCGAGATAGTGCGTTGCGTCGTTGTGCGTGACAACGCCTGTCATGGACGCATAGTTGATGCAGGCGATGAAATCGCAGATATTCTTATAGCCGCACAGCGGAGGAGTGGCTCTGAGAAAGGCTTTGTTGCCGGCCTTTTCACATTCGTATTCGGAGGAGTGCTTTTCCTCAGCCCGCTTTTTGTAGGCATAGTTCCAGGAGCGCATGCAACTGGCGAGGGCCTCTTTGCCAGAGTCGGCCCTGGTGTCTTTGGTTGTGATTGAGCCTGCGAGCGCGGTCGAGTGCGCAGGCGCACTGGCGGCGGTGGTGGTGGAAATGGTTGTGCTTGCCATGAAGGGTCTCCATTCATCTTCAAGGCTAGCGATTTCCGCGAATTAATCGGCAAACTTGGGAAAATTATTTGTAAAGACGTAAGGGACTCGGAAAAAGGGAGTTAGTTCAACTTTGGAGGGCTCCGCCCGGGCGGTTGGGCCTTGACAGCACATTGGGGCGCACCCGACGAGGGCCTATGTCAGGCCGTCGGAGAACAGTCGCAGAGAGCGGCCGCCGACGATCACCTTGTCGCCGACTTCGAGGTTCGGAAACGGATCGTCAAGGTCCTCTGTATTGAGAACCAAACACCAGGGCGTGCCGGCCGGGGTGGGGGCAGCGTAAACTCCACTCCTTCCGCCGACGCGTTCACCATGATGAGAAAGCTTTCATCGAAGATCGGAAGACCCTCCTCATTGGTGATGGCGAGCGTTTTGCTGTTCAGCAGAATGGCCAGGGCACGATACCAATGGGTGTTCCAGTCCTCATCGGAGAACTCGTTTGCATCGGCGTTGAACCAGGAGATGTCTCGAACGCCAGAGCCGCGGATGACGCGGTCCTGGACCGGTGCCTGTGTAATCCATGTAGTAGCGAGGATTGTTGTCTACCTGGCGGAACACCTGGTGGTGCAAATCCTTCTCCTCACGGAAAAAGAGGTGACAGCTGTGATCAGCATGAACCAGCAAATTGCGAGCAAGGTTGGGTTATCGGAGATGGAAAACAGCGAGCAAATCGAACAGCTCAGCCAGAGTACTTCCATCGATGAAGTGGCTCAGAACATACAAAGAAGCCTGTCAGAAGATGTGAAGTAGGCGTGGTTGTGATTGGCGATCACCGCGGATTCCCGCAGAGCTTTCTTTCCGGATCCGGACGCTGACGATACCGAGCGAACTGCCAAGGCCGCCGGTTGAAACTTATCCGGCGGCCTTTAAGCGTTACGCAATTCCGAGGCGGGAGGGGGTTTACGGGATGCGGATGACGGTGCGGATCTGGAAGTTCGAGACGTTGGCTAAGACGTAGTAGCCATCAACCATACGCCATTCGTAACCCCGCGGCGGGGCGCTCAGGTGATATTGGCGGTAGTCGATTTGATCACCGCGATTCCAGTCATCGTGATCGATGCGTCCGCCTTTCCTCCAATCCTTGTGTTCGACGTAAGAGTGATTGTCGTGATGGTCCTGAGCGGTCGCGTCGTGATGGTCCTGATCCTGGGCAATGGCGACGCCTCCCATCAGACTTGTAGAAAGAAACGCAAGGGCTAAAACTGTGTGAAGCTTTTTCATTGAGTACACCTCGGTTGAATACGATGCACCCGGAGCTGGACGTGTTGTGTGTGTATCGGGCTGATTATCGGTGTTTTCACATTGAGCCGCTAAACCGACGCGATTAAGGCAGTTGCGTCGCGTCCCAGCCTCCGCCGAGGGCACGCACCAAGCTGACACTGGCGGCAAATTGCCGACTCACGATGTTGATGTCAGTAACCTGGTTCTGCAGCAGGGTCTGCTCAGCGGTGAGCACTTCGAGATAACTCGTCGCACCGCCCTTGTAGCGTTTGTTGGAGAGCTCAAAGGAGTGCTCGGCCGCGTCGACGGCGCGTTGCTCGGTGGCCGATTCCTGCTCCAAAATGCGGAGCGCCGCGAGCTGATCTTCTACATCGTCGAAGGCCTGGAAGACCGAATTGCGATAAGCGTCGGCCTGTGCTTCATAGTCGTGGCGGGCCGCATCCGTGAGAGCGTGGCGCTGGCCCGCGTCGAAGAGCAATTCAGTGGCCTGCGCGCCCAGGCTCCAAAGCGAACTTGGACCTTGAATCCAGGTGCCGGGGTTGGTGCTTTCAAAGCCGCCTGATCCGCCGAGCGTGATCGTGGGATAAAACGCGCTGATGTTGATGCCGATTTGCGCGTTGGCAGCGGCGGCGAGTCGCTCGGCCTCGGCAATGTCTGGCCGACGCTCGAGCAGTTGCGAGGGCACGCCCAGCGGGACTTGCGGCAACTTCAGATCAAGCGGCGACGGCGGAATGCTGAAGCTGGGAAGGCTAAAGTTGGCGAGAGTGCCGATGGCGTGCTCGTATTGCGCGCGCGCCACGCCCAAGTCGACGAGCTGTGCGCGAACGGTTTCAAGCTGCGTCTGCGCCTCCACGACGTCTACCTCGGTGTCCACGCCGCCGGCAAAGAGCCGCTTCGTGAGGTCGAGCTGGTGCTCGAGATCGGTGACCGTGTTGGTCAAGAGCTTGATCTGGGAGTCGAGGCCGCGAAGAGCGAAGTAGTCGGTGGCCATCTCGGCATGAAGCGTGAGAGCTACGTTGGCTTCATCGGCGGCGCTGGCCTGGGCATTCGCGCGAGCCTGTTCAATGGTGCGGCGAATGCGGCCCCAGAAATCAGGCTCCCAACTGGCCTGGCCGGCGATGACGAAGTCGCCGTAGGTGGTAGCGCCGCCAGGCGTTTCGAGAGGACGATTTGCCGAAACGCGATCGCGGCTGATGGAAGGGCCCGCCGAAAGCGTGGGGTAAAGACTGGCGCGGACAGCGCGCACCTGGTCTTCCGCAGCTAAGTAGAGCTCCATTTGCTGGCGGAGCTGGACATTATTTGTGTCAATGCGTTCTTCGAGCTGGTTGAGCTGCGGGTCCTGATAGATCTCCCACCATTTGCCCTTCAACATCCCGTCGGAGGGATTGGCTGGCTGCCATGCTCCGCCTTGGGGATTGGGAGGAGGAACCACTACGGCTGTCGCGCCGGTCTCTTTGTAAGCCGGCGGGGCGTTGTAGCCGGGACGGCTGTAGTTGGGGCCGACGGGCTTGCAAGCGGAGAGAAGAATCAGCGCCAAAGACGCGCACATCAGGCCGACGCGCGCTGGGCGCGGCGATGTTGCACGATTCCTTGGCGACTGCTTCGCCATCGTCACAGCCCTCCCGCGCCAAACGCACTGCTCTGAGACGATTCCACGGTCACCTTTTCTCCTTCGATCAGCGAGTCGGGTGGATCCTGGACGACTTTGTCGCTGGGATTGAGGCCGCTGACGATCTGGACTGTCGCACCGTCGTCTTCGCCGATCACCACTGGAATCAGATGTGCGACAGCGCCGTCACTGCCCTGGGTCACAGTCGCCACCTGCATCCCCTGGCGCCGGAAGATGAGCGCCGAAGAAGGCACGATGTATGTTTGCGCGGGAGACTGGGTCTTGAAGTGAACCTGTGCGAGCGAGCCGGGCATCAACTGGCCGGCGCGATTGTCAACATCCACCTCGATCAGCAAAGTGCGGCTTACGGGATCTATGGCGTCGGAGGTGCGGACGAGTGTGCCCTGAAAGGTCCTGCCAGGGTATTCGGGAAAGGTGAGGTCGACTTTCATTCCGCGCTTCATGGTTTGGGAGAAGAGTTGCGGCACGTTGGTGTAGACGCGCAGGGTCTGAAGCGCCTGCATATGGAACAGCTCGGTGCCGGAGCCCTGGCCGGTGCCGGAGTTGATGAGCTGGCCGGTGTCAATCTCGCGCGCCGTTACCACGCCGTCGAAGGGTGCATAAACTTTCTCGAACGATTGCAATTCAACGAGGCGCTGCAGGTTTGCCTGGGCCGACTTGACCGTCGATGCCGTGGCAGCGGCCTGATTCACAAAAGTGTCGGTGTCTTGCTGCGAGACGGCGTTGGATTTGACCAGACCTGAGTAGCGATCCGCCTGGATGCGCGCGTTGTTGGCGGTGGCCTGAGCCGTTGCGAGATCGGACTCGGCCTGCGCCACCTGTTTGTCGAGCTCCGGCGTGGAGATGACGGCGAGAAGCGCACCCTTCTTCACCCTGGCGCCAATGTCGTAGTACCAGCGTTCGAGGTAGCCGTCAGTGCGTGCGTAGATGGGCGAATCGGTATACGCAGTCACGTTGCCGGGGAGCACAAGCGTCTCCATCGGCGCGCCGGCTTTTGGCGGAGCAATAGAGACGGTAGGCGCGGCGAGGGCATCGGTGCGCTGGGCAAGAACGGTGTCGGCGTGAAGCCGGCGAAGGATGCCAACGGCAGCGAGCACGATCAGGATGAGCAGAACTATGCCCGCGCCCACCAGGGCCTTGCGCGGCGAAAGAGCAGTTGCCTCGGGAGCGGTTTCGTGGCTGGCCGCGACGGAATGAGAACTGGGATTGGATTTCTGAGTCATAAGCACCTACTCCGGTCTGGCGTCGAACTCATCAAAGCGAGCGGCATCGGAATCGTCGTCGCGCTCGCGCTGCCGCTCAATGCGGCCGTGAATGAAGGAGAAGAAAGCAGGCACAAAGAATAACGTGGCCACTGTGGCCAGCAGGAGGCCACCGATGACGGCGCGTCCCAGGGGTGCGTTTTGCTCGCCGCCGTCGCCCAGCCCGAGCGCCATGGGCACCATGCCGATGATCATAGCTAACGCGGTCATCAGCACCGGGCGCAGACGGACGAAGCCTGCATTCAGCGCGGCGCGGCGCGCATCGCCTACCAGGATTTCCATCTGTTCGCGCGCAAAACTCACGACGAGGATGGAGTTGGCCGTGGCCACGCCCATGCACATAATGGCTCCGGTGAGCGCGGGCACGCTGAGTCGCGTTCCGGTGAGGAAAAGAAACCAGACGATTCCTGCCAACGCGGCAGGCAGCGCCGCGATGATGAGAAAAGGATCGAGCCACGATTGGAAATTGACCACGATGAGCAGATAGACCAGCAGAATGGAAAAGGCCAGACCGCCCAATAAGCCAAGGTACGACCGGTACATTGTCTCGCTCTGGCCGCGGAGGATGAAGTGCGAGCCTCGAGGCAGGTCCTTCTGATGGGCGTCGACGATCTTTTGCATAGCGCGGGTGACGCTACCCAGGTCGGTGCCTTCCACATTCGTATAAATGTCGATCACCGGTTGCACATCGTAATGACTGATGGTGCCCTGCTCGGCGCCGGGGACGATGGAGGCAAGGTTGCTCAACACCTGAACCGGTCTGGGAGCGCCCGGTGCAGCGGTCGTGGCCCCGGAGGTCTGGGTGGGAGCGACGCTGCCCAAAGGCGCAGCACCCGGCGCACCCGTTGAAGTGCTCGTTGAGGGTCCAGTCATGGCTGCATTGGTTGCCGAACTGGTGATGGGCAGGCTTTCAAATGCCGACATCGTGTCCATGCGGTACTGCGGCGCCTGGATGGCAATGTTGTACGAAACCCCATTGCCCGGATCGAGATAGAAGTTTGGGCTGGTCTGGAAGCTGCCGCTGAGCGCCACCAGGAGGCTTTGGGCGACGTTCTGTTGCGTCAGGCCAGTGCTCGTGGCGCGCGTGCGGTCAACGTTGACGGTGAAGTTGGGATAGTTGAAAGGCTGCTGGATACGAACGTCTGCGGCCCCGCGAACGTAGCGAATCTCGTTGAGCATACGCTCGGCCAGCGCGCGATTGGCGTAGAGATTGGGGCCGACGATTTGAACGTCAATCGGCGACGACAGCCCGAAATTGAGAATCTGAGTGACGATGTCTACGGGAACCACATAGAAGGTGACGCCCGGGTAATCGCGGGCCAGCACCTCGCGCAGACGCTCGACGTACATCTCGCTGGGATGATGATCGCGGCTCAACTGGACCTGAATGTCGGCATCGGACGGGCCCACCGGCGCCGAGGTGGAGTAGGAGAGATTCAGCGATGAATAGGGCAGGCCGATGTTGTCGAGGATCGTCACCAGCTCGCGGGACGGAATCTCCTGCCGGATGGTTCCCTCGATATGGTCGCAGAGAGCGGCGGTCTCCTCGATGCGCGTGCCGGTGTGCGCGCGCACGTGGATCATAAACTGGCCGGAGTCAACTGAAGGGAAGAAATCCTGCCCGAGGAACGGCGCAAGACCCAGTGAGACGAGGGCAAACGCGAGGAAAAAGATCAAGAAAGCGCCCGCGTGATCGACGCACAGGGTGAGCAGGCTCAGATAGCCGCGGCGAAACTTGTCAAACGCACGCTCGAATCCGTGCTGAAAACGTACGAACGGGTTGCGGCTGGCTTGTTTGCGGGCCGCCTGCGCATCGTCGTGCTCCTTAAGCAGGTACTTGGCCATCGTGGGCACGAGGGTGCGCGACAGGAAATAACTGGCGAGCATGGCGAAGACCACGGCTTCGGCCATGGGCACAAACAAATAACGGGCCACGCCATTCAGGAAGAACATCGGAACGAAAACGATGCAGATGGCGAGGGTGGAGACTAAGGCGGGCGTGGCGATTTGCGCGGAGCCTTCGAGGATGGCCGCCTCCAGCTCGCGTCCTGTTTCAAGAAAGCGGTTGATATTCTCGATCGCCACGGTGGCATCGTCCACCAGGATGCCGACGGCGAGCGCCATGCCACCCAGGGTCATGATGTTGATGGTCTCGTGCAGCGCGCCGAGCAGAATCAGGGAACAGAGAATGGAAAGCGGAATGGAGACGGCGATGATGATCGTGGAACGGAAGCTGCCGAGAAAGATCAGGATCATGATGGCGGTCAGGCAGGCGGCGATAATGGCTTCGCGCACAACGCCGCTGATCGCGCTGCGCACAAAAATCGACTGATCGGCGAGAGCAACGATCTTGAGCTGGGGCGGCAGTTGTCCCTTCAAGCTCGGGCTGGAGATGATGTCCCGCACGTCCTTGATGATGTCCAGCGTTGAGGCTGAGCCGGTCTTCATTACGTTCATCATGATGGCGCGGCGGCCGTCGACGCGGACGATGTTGGTTTGCGGCGGGCTGCCGTCGCGCACATGAGCCACATCGCGGATGTAGACCGTCGCTCCGTTCACGGTCTTGATGGGCATGTTGTTCAGGGCATCGAGAACCGTGGGCGCGGAGTTGGTCTCCACCTGGTACTCAAAGCGGTCGAGCTTGATGGTGCCCGAGGGAGCGATGACGTTCTGAGCCGTGATGGCGTTGACCACGTCGACCGGGGACAGTCCCTTGGCCTCCAGGGCGTTCAGGTCGAGATCGACCTGGATCTGGCGTTGCTTGCCGCCGAACGGGAATGGCGTCTGGGCGCCTTCGACGGTTGCCAGTTGGATACGGATGGTCTGCGTTGCGAGGTCATTCAACTGCTGCTCGTTCAAGCCTGGGCCGGAGAGGCCGAGTTGCAGCACGGGGACGCTGGAAGCGTTGTACTGGATGATGAAGGGCGGCGTGGTGCCGGGCGGCAGAGAGCGCAACTGGACCTGGCTGATGGAAGTGACTTGTGCCACGGCCTGGCCGATGTTGACCTGGGGATGGAAAAAGATCTTGATGATCCCTACGCCTACCAGCGATTGCGACTCGATGTGGTCGATATCGTTGACCGTGGTCGTCATGCCGCGCTCGGCGTTAGTCACAATGCGGTTTGCGATCTGGTCGGCAGATAGCCCGGCGTAGTTCCACACGACGGTGACCACCGGGATATCGATGTTGGGAAAGATATCCGTGGGCATCGTTTCGATGCTGTAGGCGCCAAGAATCAGAATCAGCAGCGCGAAGACGACAAAAGTGTATGGCCGCCGCAGCGCAAGCCGGACAATCCACATCATAGGGCTGGTATTCGCTCCTCGGCCGGCGCTTTGATTGTACTCGGGACCGTCACTGGCCCGACATCAACCGCAGCCGTATAACGGGCTGGTTTTGAGCTTTGTTGCGGTGCGCGCCGGCTTCTCAGGCACCACGCCGGATGACACCGAAGTGCAACTCCGGCCGTACGTTTCATTGAACATACTATGGTAGCTGATCGACGAAGGCGGTGATAACGAGCACGGGAAACCAGTTAGTCGAAAATTCCTACTGCTATAGGACGCCTGTCGGACAGAAAAGATTCGGACCTTGAAATCACCTGCCTGAGACAGTGTGTCCTGATACCCTCAAGCGCGTCTAAGCAGCATACCGCGGAGTGCGGGAGACCGATCACACAGGGCAGTCCGCTTGGTTCCAATAGACTGTGAGATGTATTTCAGTAAAGGATTTGAGGTCTATCTGTGGCGGCGAGCGCGGCTGGAGATCTGTGACTGGGACCGGATTTGGCGTTTCCAGTTTGGCCCCAATAACGGGGACCTGTCATTCGAGACCCCGTAAGTTTGGGGAGGATGGGCATGGTCCTGTAGAATCGATCTTTCCTGAAGGAACGATCAGAATCTCCGAAGAAGGACCGGATTTTCTGCGAATGAGGGTGTGCAAATTCTTCCTGTGAACCTGAACAATGGCAAGAAAGAGTTTTTGTGCTCGCCGCAGGGCTCAGACCCGGTGAAGATCAGGCACACTTTCTTCGGCGCCGCTTCCGTCATGGGACGCGTGGCGCGATTCCTCATTTTGGCGGCCCTCGTTGCAAGCGCCGGCGCAGCCATCGCGCAGACTTCCGACACCATCGATCAGATTCGCGTCATCGGCAACCGGCGCATTCCCAAGGAAACCATCCTTGCCCGAATGTTCACTCATCCGGGCGACACCTACGATCCGATCTCCATCGAGCGCGACTTCAATTCCCTGTGGAACACCGGCTACTTTGAGGATCTGCGCATCGAGCGCGAAGATTCAGAAAAGGGAATCATCCTCGATGTTTTTGTCCGCGAGAAACCAACGATTCGAGACATCATCTACAAGGGCAATAACTCAGTCACCAACTCCGACATTCTGGATGCCTTCAAGAAGGAGAAGGTAGGGCTGTCGGTGGAGAGCCAGTACGACCCCACCCGGATTCAGCATGCCGAAAACGTCATTAAGGAACTGCTCGCCGCTCACGGCCACCAGTTTGCGACGGTCAAGACTGACGTCAAGACCGTTCCCCCGGCTTCGGTGCAGGTTACGTTCAATATCAAAGAAGGCCCGGTGGTGAAGGTCGGCAGGATCTCCTTTGTGGGAAATCAGCATCTGAGCGCCCTCGACCTGCGGCGCGCCATGAAGAACCTGAAGCCCATCGGCATTCCGTATTCGCTCGTCTTCGAGGACCTGTTTCCCCAGACCTACGATTCCTCGAAGCTTGAGGAAGACACCGAGCGGGTTCGACAGGCCTATCGCGACAAGGGCTATGCCAATGCCGCGGTGGAGCAACCCAGGACCCAAATTCGCGACGAGGGCGGCCTAAACTGGTTCACCTTCAGGCCGCGTACCGGCAAGCGCATCGACATCTCGATGACCATTGAAGAGGGCGGCCGTTACCGCCTTGGGACCATCACGTTCTCGGGCAACAAGCAGATCAACAACCCGAAGGCGTTGCGCGGCACGTTCCCCATCAAGGACGGCGACTGGTTCAGCGCCACGGAAATTGCCAAGGGCCTCGACAACCTGAAGAAGGCCTACGGGAGCCTGGGCTACATCAATTTCGGCGCCATCCCCAAGATCACGTATGACGACCAGAAGAAGACCGTCTCTCTAAATATAGACATCGACGAGGGCAAGCAGTTTTTCGTCTCACGCATTGAGTTCAGCGGCAACACCATCACTCGCGACAAAGTCATTCGGCGCGAACTGTTGCTCGACGAGGGTTCGGTCTACAACTCGCAGCTGTGGGAGTACAGCCTGCTGCGACTCAATCAGCTCGAATACTTTGAACCGTTGAAGGTGGATCAGGACTCGGAGGCCCACCAGGACCCGGATAACGGTACAGTCGAGCTGCTTTTGAAGGTCAAAGAGAAGGGGAAAAACTCCATCGGCCTGAATGGCGGCGTCAGCGGGCTCTCGGGCGCCTTCCTGGGACTGAATTACTCAACCAACAACTTTTTGGGATTGGGAGAAACACTCAGCCTGCAGGCCAACCTGGGAAGTGTCGCCCGTACCTTCTTGTTTGGCTTCACGCAGCCATATTTCCGCAATCGTCCCATGAATATGGGATTCCAGATTTTCAACAACAAACAGGATTACAACGCAGCCAAGAATTATGAGGCTACGACCGGCGCGTCGGTCAATCTGTCCGCCGCGGAAAAGTCGCTGACGCAGAACTACAACGTTGGGTCTGACGGCCTGAATTTCTCGCTCAGCTATCCGCTGAGGAAACATGCCTTCCAGCGCGTGGGCATGACTTATTCGTGGACCAAGTCCACCATCACCGCATTCAGCACGGCCTCGTCGACTTTTTTCCAAACCATCGCCTTCCGCTCCGGCGTGGAGGGATCGAATCCGCTAGCCGGTATCATCAACAGTTCGCTTTCGCTTACATACACCTACGACACGGTCAGCAATCCGTACCGCCCGCACGAGGGCAAGCAATACACGGCGTTTGTCCAGACCTCAGGCATCTGGGGCAGCGTTCGCTATGTCAACCCGGTGGTGGCATACAAGCAGTACCTCCCCATGCACTACCTCAAGTTTTCCAAGGAGGGCCGCAACGTGCTGGCGCTGCGCGCGCAGCTGGGCTATATCCAGGGCTTTGGCGGCGAGGTGGCTCCTCCCAACAATCGCTTCTATGCAGGCGGCGAGCAGGAGTTGCGCGGCTTTGACGTCCGCGGCGCCACGCCCTACGGCTATGTGCCCAGCCGGATCAACTTCCAGCTGACTAATCCCGACGGCAGTTGCGTTCCCCGCGACCCAACCAATCCGCAGGACAACCAGTGCATCCAGGTGCCGCTGCCGGTCTACGGAATTGCGTCCATTGGCGGCGATTCCGATCTGACCGCCAACGCCGAGTACCGCATCCCTGTCGTCGGACCTTTCATGTTCTCGTTCTTTGATGACTTCGGGCTCGATGTGGCGACCAACCACGGCCAGTTGAAGCAAAGCCCCGAGGGCTTTGCCAGCCTGACAGCTCCGCTCTATGGTTGCCCGGTCTACAACAACGGATCGTGCCAGGGCGGCATTCCGGGCGATCTTGTTGGGTTCCGCAAGGATATCCACCCAGTGGCGGGCACGAATTTCGTTCCCCGCATGTCGCTGGGAGGTGAGCTTTCGGTCATCATGCCGATCATCAATGCTCCCTTCCGGCTCTACTACGCCTATAACCCGCTTCGCCTCTATGAGACGCCTTACTGCAACGACGTGAACCAGGGCGAGAAGCAGTTGAGCTGCTCGGCAGAGTTGATTACGCGCGCGATGTTCCCGCCGGGCGGCGCAGGCGACTACAGCTACCAGGAAGCGATCGAGTCCTATGGTACGCAGAACATCTTCCGCGAGCCCCGCAAGACCTTCCGGTTGACGGTGTCGACGACGTTCTAGGAGAGCGGGTTTGACGCTCCGAATTTCGGCTCCTATAATCCCGTCTAGTTCCCGGCGATGCCACGGTGCGCATGCTTTGTGTGCAGGTTTCAGGCCGGGCCGGAGCCTCGAAGACGATCCAGGAGACCCTGGGTTCCGAGGCCGCCGTGCCGGCGGGACCGGCGCGCGGGAACCCCGAAGGAGTTGTTGAATCGCATGAAGCGTCTGCCATTTTTCTCCCTTTTGTTGGTCGCGGCATCGGTGATACCCGCCGCGGGCCAGACATCCGCCCCAGCTGCGCAACGGCCGAGTACAGCTGCTTCCGCCGGCCCGGCCAAGGTCGCGGTCATCGCCTTTCAAGCAGCCGTGAGCCAGACGAACGAATTCCAGCGTGACTTTGCTGACCTGCAGAAGAAGTACGATCCCAAGCGCCAGCAGTTGAAGACGCTCTCCGACCAGATCGATACCCTGACCAAGCAGTTGCAGGATCAGGGCCCGCAGCTCGCTGAAGCGGAGCGCATCAGCCGCGCCCGTGTCATCGACGACAAGAAGAAGCAGTTGGACCGGGACACCCAAGACGCGCAGAGCGACTTCCAAGGCGACCTGCAGCAGCTGATCAACGGCGTGGCCGCTAAGGTAGGCGCGCTGATGACCGACTACGCGCAGAAGCAGGGCTACACTCTCGTGCTCGATGCGGGCGACCAGCAGAACGCAACGGTGCTTTATGCAGTGCCGCAGACCGACATCACCAAGGCCATCATTGACGCTTACAACGTGAAGTCGGGCATACCGGCGCCGCCTCCGGAGAGCTCCGGAGCGAACCAGCCGGGTGGTGTGGATGCGCCGCAGCCGCAACCGGCGCCTGCGCACTGAAGGATAGGGGTCAGGGATCAGGGGTCAGGGGTCAAAGACCGGCAGGCAGCAGGCAGCAGATAGCAGGCAGGGAAGGGCAGACGGCAGGGAGCAAGGAGCAAAGTGGCCCCGCAATTGTTCCCGGGGCCGCCTGTTCACTGCTCAGCGGCCACTGTATAATCGCGTTAGTTCCTGCTGACGTTTCCAATCGCGTTCTTTTCAAGCCCTGTGCCAGCCGGCGCGGAGTTCCCGTGAAAAAGCCGTGAGGTTGGTCAGATAGAGTCAGGCGTGTTATTGCGTCTAACCGGGGAGCCGAAGAGGAATTCTGAAGGAGTTTTCGAAACCAATGAAACGTCAGCTAGCATTCGTTCTTCTGCTGGCCTCAGGTCTGGTCCTGAGCGCCGGCGCTCAAACTCCGGCCACAACGGCTGCACCAGCCGCCGCTCCCGCCGCTCCCGCAGGCCCCGCCAAAATTGCCGTCATCGCCTTTCAGTTGGCTGTGGCCCAAACGAACGAAGGGCAGCGGGATTTTGCAGATCTGCAGAAAAAGTACGCGCCCAAAGAGGCCTCCCTCAAATCTCTCAGCGATGAGATCGATGCCCTGAACAAGTCGCTGCAAGACCCGGCGGCCAACCTGAGCGACGTGGAGCGCGCCAACCGCAGCAAGGCGGTTGACGAGAAGAAGAAGCAACTGGACCGCGAGACCGAGGACCTGCGCAACGATGGGCAGCAGGATATGCAGGATCTGTACACGTCGTTGGCTTCAAAGGTTTACGACGTGATGCAGAACTACGCCGAGGGACAGGGGTTCACGCTGGTTCTCGACATTTCGCAGCAGCAATCGCCCGTGCTCTTCGCCAGCAGCGGCACGAACATTACCAAGCAGGTGATCGACGCGTACAACCTGAAATCGGGTGTTCCGGCGCCACCAGCGCAGCCGGCGGCTGAAGCGCCCAAGTCGAGAGGGGTAACACCTCCGTCGTCGCACGCTCCGAGTTCCTCTACTCACTGAGGAGTCGCTCGATCCTCGCGTGAAGGCCCCGCTTCCCGGGGCCTTCGTGCTGCGGTTCCGCAACCGCCGCCGTTGTGGAAAATTTTGTGGATATTTCCCGCAAGCCCTTCGAACAGGCCCGCAATTCTCCGCTTGTCAGTGTCCATCTGATTCTGATAGAGGGTGTAACTCTATGTTTCTGAAAGGGAGTTTTGCCGATCGCCTTCAGATAACGCGAGTGACTGTGGTAACCATCGCCTTCTCGATCATTTCGACCGGTTTCCACAGTACGTCATGAAAATCCTTTAACAAAGATTCCGGACTCGCAGAAGTTTGGCATCACTTTTGCTGTTCCTCGCCGACGCGTAAGACGGCCAGGAATGCCTCCTGCGGGATGTCCACTTTGCCGATCCGCTTCATGCGCTTCTTGCCTTCTTTTTGCTTCTCCAGCAGCTTGCGCTTGCGGGTGATATCACCGCCGTAGCACTTCGCAAGGACGTTTTTGCGCAAGGGGCTTACGGTTTCGCGGGAGATCACCTTGGCTCCGATCGCAGCCTGAATGGCAACTTCAAATTGCTGGCGGGGGATCAGCTCGCGCATCTTGGAGACCAGCGCGCGGCCGCGCTCGTATGCGTGGTCGCGATGCACGATGATGGAGAGCGCGTCGACCGGTTCACCGGCGATGAGAATGTCGAGCTTTACCATGGGCGATTCCCATTCGCCGGCGAGCTGGTAGTCAAGCGAGGCGTAGCCGCGCGAGATCGACTTAAGCCGATCGTAAAAGTCGAGCACGATCTCGTTCAAGGGAAGCTCGTAGGTGAGCATGACGCGCGTCGGCGTCACGTATTCGAAGTTGATCTGCTTGCCGCGCTTCTCCTCGACCAGCTTGAAAATGCCGCCGACATACTCCTCGTTGGTGAGGATTTTGGCAGTGATCACGGGCTCGCGGATGCTCGCGATGCTCTGCGGCTCAGGCCAGCGCGAAGGATTGTCGACGTCGATCTCGATTCCGTCGGTGAGCGTGATGTGATAGCGCACGCCAGGCGCGGTGGTAATCAAGTCCAGCTCGTATTCGCGCTCCAGGCGTTCCTGGATGATCTCCATATGGAGCAATCCCAGGAATCCACAGCGAAAACCGAATCCCAGCGCGACGGAGCTCTCCGGCTCGAAGAAGAAAGATGAGTCGTTGAGACGGAGTTTTTCGAGAGCGTCGCGGAGCAGCGTGTGCTCGTGGGAGTCCACGGTATAAAGGCCAGCAAAGACCATGGGCTTGATGTCTTCAAAGCCAGGAAGCGCATGCGGGGCGGGATTCGCGTCGTCCGTGACGGTGTCGCCAATCTTGGTGTCGGCGACATTCTTGATGGTGGCCGCGAAGAAGCCAACTTCGCCTGCAATCAGCTCGCCGATTTCGACGGGCTTGGGGCAAAGCACGCCCATCGACTCGATCTCATGCAATTTGCCGTTCGACATGAACCGGATATGCTGCCCCTTGCGCATGGTTCCCTGCATGACGCGCACGAGAACGATAACGCCGCGATAGGCGTCGAACCACGAGTCGAAGATGAGGGCCTGGAGGGGCGCATCGGGATCGCCTTTGGGGGAGGGGAGCCTGTGCACGATCGCTTCCAGCACCTCATCCACGCCCTGGCCGGTTTTTGCGCTCACGGGGATAGCGTCCGTAGCATCCAGTCCGACGGCCTGCTCGATGTCTTCCTGGGTGCGGAGAATGTCGGCCGACGGCAGGTCGATCTTGTTGATCACCGGAATGATCTCGAGGCCGTGATGGATGGCCAGATAAGCGTTGGCGAGCGTTTGCGCCTCGACACCCTGGCTTGCGTCGACCACCAGCAAGGCACCCTCGCACGAGGACAGCGATCTCGAAACCTCATAGCTGAAGTCCACGTGGCCCGGTGTATCAATCAAATTGAGCTGATAAATGTTACCGTCGCGGGCTTTGTACATCATGCGCACTGCGTGGGCTTTAATGGTGATGCCGCGCTCCCGCTCGAGGTCCATATCGTCGAGGATCTGGGCCTGCATCTCGCGATCGGTCACCGATCCGGTCAATTCCAGCAGCCTGTCGCTGAGGGTCGACTTGCCGTGGTCAATGTGCGCGATGATGGCGAAGTTGCGAAGGAAACGGGCGTCCATGGGAGGGCTTTCAGAGGGTTTGTTTAGGGTGTACTATGCGCAATTTGCGGTGCGCGCGCGGCCATTCGCCCTCCATGGCATAGCTTATCATTCGCATAGTGCCCACTTCGGCCTCACAGTTGCGCGGTTGGTTGCGTCTTATCGTGCGTATGCATTGGAGTCGATTACCCACGCCGCGGCTGATAGCGGGGGTTGCTGTCTTCGCGCTGGCTTTGAGCGGCTGTACGCCGACGGATCCGGCAGGAGGGCCAGCTGCGCAGGCGAGGCAGGCGACCGCACCGGCATTGCCTGTGGCTGCTCCAGCCCAGGCCGCAGCTCCTGCCCAGCCACCCCCGCCCACCCAGGAAGAGCAGCACGTCAGGGTGCTCATCACGCAGGTTGAGGCGGCCTATGCACGCGGCAGCGCCGACTACCAGAAGGGTGCGCTGGCGGAGGCCAAGGCGGAGTTCGACCGCGCCGTCGACCTGATGCTGTCAAGCGGCATCGATATCAAGGGCAATGCAGAGTTGCAGGAGGAATTCGACAAGATTGTCGACCAGGTCAATGCCCTGGAGATGGAGGCGCTGAAACAGGGCAACGGCTTTGTGCCCAAGGAAGAGATCACGCCATCGGAGGCCGCGAGCGACATCACGTTCGCTTCCGATCCGAACCTGGTTGCCAAGGCCACGGCCGATCTGGCTACCACCAAGTCGGACCTGCCGCTGGTGGTCAACGATTATGTCGCGACGTACATCAACTTTTTTGCCAATACGCAAAAGGGCCACAACACGCTGCTGCATTCTTTCGAGCGCAGCGGTCATTACAAGGCGATGATCCAGCGGATCCTGGCTGAAGAAGGCGTGCCGCAGGACTTGATCTATCTAGCGGTCGCCGAGTCGGGATTTCAGCCACAGGCGGTAGATCGCCGCTCGAGGGCCGGCGGGATGTGGCAGTTTATGCCCGGGCCGTATTATGGGCTGAAGCGCGATGCGTACGTGGATGAGCGCTTTGACCCGGAAAAATCCACCCGCGCCTATGCACGCTATATCAAGTTTCTCTACGACCAACTCGGGGATTGGTACCTGGCGATGGCTGCCTACGACCATGGCGCAGGCAACATTCAGCACGAAGTCGCCAAGACCGGCTACGCCGATTTCTGGGAGCTTTACAAGCGCAATGAGCTGCCCCGCGAGACCGCCAATTACGTTCCTGAGATCCTGGCGGCCATCATCATCGCCAACCACCCCGATCAGTACGGTTTCACGGATGTGACGGTCGACCCGCCGATCCTGACCGACACGGTCACCATCAACTACTCCATCGACCTGCGCCTTGTTTCGGACCTCGTTGGCTCCCCTGTCGATGAGATTGAGGCCCTGAATCCGAGCCTTTTGCGCATGGTGACCCCGCCGGACGGTCCCTTCGATCTGCATTTGCCCGCAGGCACGGCCACGCTGTTTGACCAGCGCGTGGCGCTGATTCCGGAGGCGCGGCGGAACTCGTGGCGCTACCACCCGGTGGTCGCTGGAGATACGCTGGCCTCCGTCGCCGATGAGTACCGGGTATCGGCCGCCGAACTTGCGCATGTCAACCAGCTCGCAGCAGGCGACAGCATCGCTGGCGTTGAAGCGCTCGTGGTTCCTGTTCCCCCGGCAGCCGAGCCCTTGGCCCATACGCGGCTTTACACCGTCCGCAGGGGCGACACGCTGGTCACGATTGCGGACCGTTTCGGAGTTTCCTTGAGCCAATTGAGGCGCTGGAATGCGATCCCTTCGGGCATTCGGGTGGTCCCAGGGCGGCGACTCCACGTGGCCGAGCCCACGCCCGTCAGCACGTCCAGGCATCGGCGCCGGATCTCGGCCGAGGGGTCGAGAAATGGGCCGGAAGGTGGTTCGGCCACGCGGAGACTGTCCGCTGGGACCAAGTCGGGCGCGCCGTCTTCAGCCCATCGAAATTCCAGCAGGGCGACAGGGCCGACGGGAAGTCGGGTGGCCGGAAAGGCGGCACCCAACGCGGCAAAGACTGGGTCGGGGACCAGAGCGAGCGCAGCACACAGGTCGACTCACAAATCGAGTGGCGCGGCCAAGGCCTCGCAGTAAAAAACGGCCGTAACCTGCATTTCTCGCTTGTGTTTTGCTTGTATTTCTGGGCAAGCTAAGGCTACAATCGCTTGCGCGAGCAAAACCGTTTTGTCCGCTCTGCGAATAGCGATACACACAGTGAGCAGCGGCAATCCGCTGGAGGCAATCGGATGGATGATGTGTTCAGGATGTACGCGATGAGTGACGGCGACCCGTTTGGGAAGCCCGGTGACCTGGACCCCGGTCAGGTCGAAGCCTTTGCCGAAGAGGAAGACGAGTTGGAAACAGCCGGCATTCTTACCTCCTCAGATGACGACGAAGTGGTTGCCGAAGACACGGTGATCGCGATTGTCGCGAAACCCGCTGCCTCGCCCAAGAAGCCTGCGGCAAAGAAGGCAGCCAAGAAAGCCCCCGCCAAGAAGGCTCCGGCCAAGAAGGCGGCGAAGAAGGCTCCAGCCAAGAAGGCGGCCAAGAAAGTAGCCAAAAAGGCAGCCAAGAAGAAGGCTCCGGCCAAGAAGGCGGCCAAAAAGGTAGCCAAGAAGAAGGCTGCCAAGAAGGTCGCGAAAAAGAAGGCGCCGAGCAAGAAAGCGGCGAAAAAGGCTGCAAAGAAAGCCAAGAAGGCCGCGAAGAAGAAGAGCAAGAAGTAGCGCGGATCATCCCGCTCCGGAGGGTAAGCCGCGGCAGTTTTGCCGCGAGCCCTTTCGGGAGGGATAAGCTTTCGCAGGAACCGTCTCCTTCCGACGCCTACAACAGCGGTCGGCGAGGGTTAAACGAGACAGGAAGGCCCGGCCTGCTGCCGGGCCTTTTTGCGTTCATACCTATCGAGGATCCGTCGTACCGGAATTCCTCGTGCAAATCAGACGGCCTGAAGTTGCCTGAAGTGACCCTGTTGATGGTGCACGTAGTCCTCGATCAGGAAACGAAGCGTTACCGGCGCGTCGTCGCCGACCTGGCAACTCGCCTCAAGGCGCTTTTCGGGAATCCGATCCACCGCGGCCATCAGAATCTCGTGTTCGGCCTGCCACCAGCGCACGAGCGTTTCCCAAGACTCATCGCTATAGCCATGCGCTGCCACCCAGGCATCCTGTGCGTACCCGGGACCGGCATAGACGCCATCGATCGCGGCGCGCACAAAGCGCTGGCGATTGTTCGCGGCTGAGTCGAGCAAGTGTCCGACAATCTGTTTTCGGGTCCAGCCGCCTTCACGCCATGGAACATCGGCGAGGGCAGGCGGAATCTCATCGAGCGCCAAGCGCAGCTTTACAATTTCCAGCCTAAACTTGCGCGCAGTTTGTGTCCGCATAGTCTTCCCTTTCCGTATACCGGAATGCGCGGGGGAGGCGGATTGGATGAAGCTTGAAGGTAGTTGTGCGAGCGGACGGCTTACGGGAGCGCTGCCAGCACATCCGAGGCGGCAGTGTTTGGATTCACCTTGACCCATTCCTGGGCAATCTTGCCGTGCGGATCGATCAGGAATGTGTTCCGATTGGCAATCGTGATCCCGGCAAATCCGCCCAATGACCCGTATGCGCTGACGACCTTGTGGTCGGGATCAGCCAGCAAATGGAAGGTCAGGCCATCCTTGGTACAGAACTGCTTGTGGCTGTCGACCGTGTCCACGCTTACGCCCAGGATGACGGCGTTCTTGGCCTCGAATTGCGGTAGCGCGTCCTGAAACTTGTGCGCTTCAATGGTGCAGCCGGTGGTCATGTCCTTGGGATAGAAGTAGAGGACGACCCACTTGCCGCGATAACTATCGAGCGAGATTGGCTCGCCGGTTTGCGAGGGAAGCGTAAAGGCCGGCGCAGTCTGGCCGACGGCGGGCATGGTTTGATCGTCGGCGTGCGCAGTCACAAAAGGCACAGCGGCAACCAACAACACTACGGCCGCCACAATTCCTATAAGAAGAAACTTGTTCATCTCAAACCTCCAGGTGGCTGGGAACAGGATCTAGGGACGAGGGAACAGGGGATCGGGGCGAATGGTAAAAGCGGCAGGGAGAGTTCGGCCACCGATCACTGACAACCGTTCACTGCCCACCGTTTCACTCTATCACCGGCGTGCCGCGGCAATTGTAATTCCAGCGTCATTTGCGCGCTTCAGCAGGGCATCGCGATCGAACAGCAGCGTCCGCCCTGCTTCGATCGAGAGGCAACTGGCCCCGGCGCGAATCATCGTATCGACGGTCGAAATTCCAACGACCGGCACGTCAAAGCGCATGTCCTGATTGGGCTTGGCGACTTTGACAACGGTGAGGCGGCGGGAGAGGAGCGATGGGTCAGTTGCCGCGGGCTCCGCTGCGGCGTCGCCCGCCCTGGAATCGTCGAGCGAGCGCATCAGGCGGCCAGCGCGCTCGATGGTTGCATCCGTCCCCTCCATGGCCTCGACGGCCACGCAAGCCTGCGCCGCAACAACCACCGTTTGCCCGATGTCAAAACCCGCGAGGGCTCGTGCCACGCCCAGGCCATATTCGATGTTGAGGCACTCTTCTTCGTCGGGCGCACGGCTGGTGAGTGCGCCCTCGTCGGCAAGAAGAGGCTCAAGAAAAGCGGTGGAACTGATAAGCTCGATGCCCTCGTCACTGAGCACTTTCGCGACCGCGCCGAGCAGCGCGTCGGTCGAGCGGGTGCGGAGGTTGAGGAGGAGCTTGGCGAGACGCCAATCGGGACGAATGCTACTGAAAATCTGCTTGTGCTTTACCTGGCCGGCCATGACTGCCTTGGTGACGCCCGCTTTTTGGAAGGTCTCAATCAGGCGCGAAAGCTCTCCGAGCGAGAGCCAGTGCACAGTGATGCCGACATCCAACTCAGCGCGATGGTCCATCTCCGGATCGGTTTCCTCGCGAATTGCCGCGACGACGACCGAAAAGCCCTGAGCCCGCGCTGCATCGAGGAGCAGAAAGGGAAAGCGGCCATTGCCGGCAATGAGGCCGAGGGTCATTTCTATTTAATTACCCCGCGCTTGCTGTGTTCGATGAAGCTGACAAGCAGGGCCACGTCTTCGCCCGGAAGCTCACGCATCTTTTCGAGAGCCTGGGTGGTGTTGAGCTTGGCGGCGAGCAACACGCGGTAGGCCTTTTGCAGCTGCTGCAACCGTTCCGGTGAAAATCCGCGGCGCTCGAGGCCGATTTTATTGATGCCGAAGGCGCGATTCTCGCGCTTTGACGAGGTGAGCGAGAAGGGAAGCACGTCCTGGGTGACGATGGTGCCGCCGCCGATGAAGGAGTAAGCCCCCACAACGCAGTGCTGATGGACGGGGCAAAAGGCGCCGAGCGTGACGTGGTCTTCAATGACGACGTGACCGGCGAGCGTGGCATTGTTGGCCAGGATGCAGTGGCTCCCAACCTGGCTGTCGTGGCCGATGTGGGCGTAGGCCATGAGGAGGTTGCCCGAACCGAGGCGCGTTACGCCGCCGCCGCCGGTTGTGCCGCGGCTGATGGTGACGCATTCCCGAATCGTATTGCCGTCGCCGATCTCGGTGGCCGTGGGCTCGCCTGCGTATTTCAAATCCTGCGGAGCGAGGCCGATGGCTCCGAAGGGATAAAAGATGTTGCGCGCGCCAATGCGCGTGCGGCCGTCGATCACCACGTGCGAAATGAGAGTGCAGTCTTCGCCGAACTCGACTTCGGGTCCGATGGTGCAATAAGGGCCGATGGTGCACGACTTGGGAATGCGCGCACCTTCGGCAATTACCGCACTGGAATGGACACTCACGCAGGCTCCGTGGAAGCCGCAGCAGCGGCCGCGGTTTCTGGCGCGGAGGGCGCGTCACCGTGGGCGCGCTGCTCGCGTTCTTTCGTGACGACTGCGCAGGTGAGGGTCGCCTCGCAAGCCAGCTTGCCCTCGACCGTGGCCCTGCCCTGAATGCGCCCCGCACGCGAACGGAAGGCCAACACGTCTACTTCGATCCGGACCTGATCGCCGGGGGTGATGGGGCGGCGGAATTTGGCTTTTTCAATGCCGGTAAAGACGGCAAGCTTGGTGTTGCGGTCGGCGATTTCAGACAACATGATGAGCGCCCCGGCCTGGGCCATGGCCTCCACGATGAGGACGCCGGGCATGATTGGGTAGCCAGGGAAGTGGCCCTGGAAGAAAGGCTCGTTCATGGTCACGTTCTTGATGGCGACAATACGCTTTTGCGGCTCGAATTCGAGCACGCGGTCGATCAGGAGGAAGGGGTAACGGTGGGGCAGGAAATCCATGATTTCCTGGATGGTGAACGTCATTCTGCGGCTCCTCGGAGCGGTGGGGATGTTTGGTGAACGCTCGTTCGGATTATAAATAGGCGCGCGCAGGTGTTTTTTGGTAGAAGCGGCGTTGGATGCGGATCGGCTGCATTCGCCGGCAGTAGGCCGGTTCGGAGAAGCACTCCCTCGGGGGCTAAAGCCCACAATCATTTTGTTCAGATTTTGTACGGGCTAAAGCTCGTGCCCTTCAACTAAAGCCCGTACAGTTCAACTGAAGCCCGGACCGTTCAAGTTCAAGCCTGTACCCTTCAGACGAAGGCCCGTGCCTTTCAAACTGACCCTATCCATTCGCTGCTCGCTGGGCAAGGCGGGTTATAGTAGCGCTAGCTGCTTTCCCCTCCCCTGGCTTGACCGGACAGATAAATGGCACACGACGTCTTCATCAGCCATTCCGCAAAAGACAAGGCCACCGCCGACGCGGTATGCGCCATGCTGGAGTCGGAGGGAGTCCGGTGCTGGATCGCACCGCGGGATGTGCTCCCCAGCATGGAATGGAGCGAGGCCATCATCGATGCCATTGAAGAATGCCGGATCATGGTGCTGGTGTTCACGGCCAACGCGAACGCCTCGCCCCAGATTCGGAGAGAAGTCGAGCGGGCCGTCAATCGAGGCGTCGCCATTCTGCCCGTACGCATTGAAGACGTCCTTCCCGGCAAGGGGCTCGAGTATTTCATTGGAAACGTTCACTGGCTCGATGCCTTGAATCCGCCATTGGAGGCGCATCTCAAGACTCTTGCGGGGACCATCAAGATTGTGCTGGCGCGCAGTGAGCCGGGCGCCGATGCAAAACAGGCCGAAGAAGAAAAACAAATATCAGCCAGCGTTCGACGCGTGAGTGAGGGAATTCCGGGAGGCGGGCGCGGGGGAGAATCCGCTCCGCGCCGCTTCTGGAGCGCCCGGGCATGGACGTGGGCCGCGGGGACCGTTTCGGTTCTGCTGCTGGGCGCCGTTTTTGTGGGGGTGCACTCGATTTGGGGACCAGGGCGAGTAGGTTCGCCGGCGCCGGCAGCGGCGCCGAATCCGGTATACCCGACATCGCCCGCGATTGGACCAGTAGAGCCGACAACGTCGCCCATGCCAGCGCCTGCGGCAACACCGAGTGCTCCTAGAGCTACGAAGCCCGCAGGTGTCGCTCCTGGAGCGGCCGGGAACAATGCGAGTTTGCAGGCGACGATGAAGACCTTTCAGAGCGAACTGAGCAGTATCGGGACCGTGAGGTTTACCGTGTTCGTCAAGAACACGGCCAATGGCAGCGCAGGCGAATACGCGGAGATTCACCAAGTCAGCAACGTCGTCGCCGACCCTGCCCATTGCCGCGTCTCCTGGCACGTGACGGATTGGCGGAACGGCGCGGCCCAGCCCGTCATGGACAAGGAGGCCTGGGTTATGTTGCAAAACGTCACGAGCGTTGTCGTTGAGCCCCAAAGCCAGGTCGTGACAGAGAACGACGCTGCCAGCGGCCATTCCAACATTGTCGCCACCTCGACCGTGCCGTCGATGACGGGGCTCCTCGACCGGTGGCCGGGTGGGTCCAACGAGTTCCCGTTCACTGACGCGGTCCTCGCCAACCGCGCCGCCAACGATCTGAGGCAGGCGGCCAAGCTTTGCGGCGCCCACCTCGCGAACTGATCGCGTCGCTACTTCTTGATCTTGCGGGCGACGGCGTCAGGATCCCAGAAATCAGCGGCCAGGTTTTGGTTGAAGCTCACGCGGTCAACGAAGTATTGGCGGACAGGGTCGCCGTTTTTGAGGCGGGTGACGGTGAAGGGCGTGGGGAAGCCCTGAATTGTGTGGTAGTCGTCGTACTCTTCGGTGTCTGTGTTCTTGTCGTGGTAGACGGGGTCGCGCCACTGAAAACTGCGGGCGAGCGGCAGATGCGTCTGGAGGTCCATAAGGATGGTGATGGACTCATTTTGCGGCGAGATGAGCGTGACCTGCTCGCCCAGATGCCGCTCGACCATGTGCTGGCCTTCGTAAAGCAGGATCGTGTTGGGGTCCTTCATCCAGACCTTCACGGCCGTCTCAATGGAATGGTCGCGGCGGCGCAGGTAGTCTTCGGCAATATCTTTGTCGAGCGGCTTTTTGCCTCGGTAGGTGACCTCCCAAGCTAGGCGGCCGACGTAGAACTGCACGACGTCGCGGTGGCTGGTGTATTCGATGCGGTCGTGGTCGGGCCACTGGTGGAACTCGAAGAACTCGGTGGTACCAGGGTCGGGATTGCCCTGATAAAAGGCGGCGATGTGGCCATGCCGCTCCATGTTGTTGATATTGAGCCAAAGCTGACCGCCGAGAGCCTGCACCATGGCGTCGAGGGCCGCGCGCGCCTGGGCGGCATTTTTGGCGGCATCCTGATCGCCCGTCTGAGCCTGTGCCGACGCGGCCTGCGTTGCGATCAACAGGCATGTTGCGACGGCAAAGGGCAAGAACTTCCGCATGAATCCTCCGAACTCAAGTCTCTGCATAGAATGACGCAGATGGGGCACTCTAGGCGCTTTAAGGCCAAGAAAAAAGCGCTAAGCCAACGCTAAAGCACTGCGGAAGGGGATGCAAAGGTGAGTTGCTGCCTCAGACTGTGCGGAGGACGCGCGCGGGCAGGAAGATGATGGCGCGGACAAGATCAAGCACACCGCCCACAGCGATGCCGGCCACGCGAAACGGCAGCAGTAGCAGCCAGACGATGGGATAAAGGACCAGGGCCAGGAGAGCCAATGGCCAGCAAATTACAAGGAGAATGCACCAAAGAAGGAATTTTGCCATATCGAATAGCGCCTCGTTCGCGCGGAGTGCTTCATCTGTTTCTACGCAAAAGCAGGTCGATGAGTTCCAGACGGATCACCGGGCCTTCTTTTTGGCGAGGGCGGCACGCGCGGCTGCCGGCGCTTTCGAAGGCCTGGATTTGGTCTTCGCCTTGGCTGCGAGAACCTTCTTCCGTTCGCGAATCGCCTTGATGCGGTCTTTCTCGGGCAGGGCGAGGGTGGATTTGGTCTTCGGCGGCAGCCTTTCGAAGATCAGGGCATGCGCACGCCTGAGCTCGTCTTCAATCTCGCGTGGGCGAAGGGCGCTCCACGTCTCCAGGGTCACCCAATGCGCTTTGGCCAGGTAGGGTGAGGCACAGATTCCCTCACGCTCCAGCAGCTCATGAAAGCGCTCGGCCCCGCAGTGGAACCAGAGGACGCCGGTCCCGGTGCCATCGAGATCGGTCATGGCGAACATTTTCCCGCCGATGTCACGATCGCCAGCCCAGTAGACGAGGTGATGGCCCCAGCTCACGGTTTCCGTGACATGCGGGAGCGCCAGGCAGATTTCGCGAATGCGCTCGTTGTCCATTCCAACATTTTAAGGGGAAACGGTTTAGGGCGGGCGGTCGAGGTGCGCCGCGACGCTCATTGTCCGTGGAGCAGGTGGTCGAAGCCTGGTCCCTGGAACTTGGCTTCAAAGACTCTGAAGCGGCGTTCAAGCTCCCACTGGGCCGAGGCCTTCTGGCTTCCATCGAGGAATTGTTTGCAATTGCCGGGAGGATTATCGGCGCCGGGAGTTTCGCTTTTGCAGGCATCCACTGCGGCGCGAAAATCGTCGGGTCTTGCCCATAGGCTTGGGCCGGGGAGGAAATTGTGTTCCATTCCCGTGCGCGCCAGTTGCTTGAGGTCGCGGTAGGTGAGGCCGTAGTCCATTGCCGCGCGCACATATTCGTGGGTGAGGTCGATGCGGCTCACGCCTTCGTCATCGGTCGATAGCGCCACCGGGACATGCACAGCACGGTAAACAGGAAACGGATGCGCATCGCCCTCGACGCCGAGGATTCCCTCATTCGAGCTCAGGTTGATCTCGACCATGGTGTGGCGGGCAGCCATCTCCGAAAGCAGATCGCGTGGGCCGTCCTCGAACATGACGTCGACGCCGTGGCCGATGCGCTCCGCATCGCCGAGCTCAATCGCCTGCCGGATGTGAAAGCGCACGCCCTCCGGCGGCACCATGCCGGGCGCGAGCTCGCCGGCATGCAACGAGATGTGAACGCCGGGATAGACGGAATGCAGGTAGCCGATCATCTTCATCTGCATCGTGTAGTCGCGCATGGAGACAAGATCATCTTCGGGCTGCACCAAGTTGATGCCTACCCAGGTGTCGTCCTTCGCGTTCATGCTCGCCTGCACCGTTTCGAACCCTAACAGCGCTTGCGCGAACACCTGCTCGGGAGCGTTGGCGCGAAGTACCTGATAGATGTAGCGAATCTCGACCTGGCATGCGGTCGCGGCCTGCGGCGTTTCACAGTGCTCCATTTGCTTGCGACCGGATTCGGCCCGAAGTACTTCGTCGCGGTCAGGAGGCACCTCGTCGCGCAGGCCGTGGTCGAGTAACTGCTGGCGGAACTCGGCGAATGCCTGCGGGTCAGCCTGCGCCAGCTTTGCATTCCAGCCGATCTGGTGCGCGACCTGTTTTGCGTGGCTGAAGACAGGCGTGTCCATCAGTTCGAGATACTGGTTGTTCTCAGCAGCGGCGCGGCTGGCCACTTCGTCGACCCACTCGGCAGTGTGCGTTTTGCTCGGTCCGTCGAAGCGGCCAAAGGTGGAAAAAAACTGGTCGTGTCCGCTCCAGCCCGGTGTTGCGACAAAGCTCCGCAGAGAGAAAGAATCAATAAGCTTGTCGTAGAGCGTTTGGTCATCCGGTGTGAGATTGCCAGACAATTCCTTAGCCGGGATCAGGTTTCCGCGGCAGGGCGGCTTGGCAAAGCTCAGGCTGTTCTTGTCGACGCACAACCCGTCTTCGCCAGCGTCGCGGATGAAGGTCTCGGCATACACCGCGCCCGAGAGATGGACGTGAAGATCGGCCCCTTTGGGAAAATCACTCAGGAAAGCGCGGAGCGTCTCGGGGCCCTGGTGCAGGTTGGCCTCGTAGATGAGTGCGGTTCGCGCCTCGGCCTTTGTGGGTACCCCCTGCGGGGTGGGCTTTTGGCCGCAACCGGCAAGCGCCGCCAAGGTAACGGTTGCTGCAATTTGCAGCAGACGAGAAGCGATAGTGCTCCGCATAATTGCTCTCCAGTGTAGTCCAGGGCGGAGGCTTGGCTCTGCACAAGCAGCTTGGTATACTGGTCAAGTTGTTTGCAGCGAACTGTTCGTGGACTTCGCCTACCTTTTCGGGCACGCCAGGAACTCCGCGTCCGCCACGGCGGACAACTGCACTTCTCGACTGAGGCCAGGTAGCTCAGTGGTAGAGCGCGGCCCTGAAAAGGCCGGCGTCGGCGGTTCAATCCCGTCCCTGGCCACCATCTTTTTCAATAAATTAGAGCTCTTCCGGAATAACCTTCCATCCGCCATCCACTCGTGACTCCTTATTGCAGCAAGGGACCGCGATGCGGCAGGTCGAGATTTCCCTGAGGCTTACCCCGGAGTAGTACGACGACAGGCCAGGATCTTTGTGAGATGCCGAAGTTTCCCCTCATGATGCGAAAGTGTCATTGAACCCGCCAAGGTGGCGGACTTCAATTGTAGGAGTATTCCATTGGCAAACGGATCATAGGGCAGCCTCAACGCAAGGCCCGTCACTTGAAAGTGCGTCCCGCGTCATTGGCTGGACCGTCAGCTTCAACCGCTGGAGAGTACCCAATGAAGTTTTTCCAGCAAATCCGATGTGAGCTGCAAGAATTCACTTCCCCGTAGTGTGTCGTCCCAACAGGTAGAGCGCGCCACGTTTTGCTTTGGGGGTCAACGGTGCGGTATCGAATTCTTGGGCTATCGAGTGAGGGCGCTACAAGGACAGATCGCCAACCACTCAGGGAAAGGGAAGTTGAAGGATGACACGAATCCCTACTCTTGACGGCTGGCGCGGCATCGCAATCCTGATGGTGCTAGTGACGCACTTTCAGTGGCTCTTTCTCCATAGTTACCGTTGGTGTGGTGATCTCGGCAAGCACGGGGTTCAAATTTTCTTCGTGCTCTCCGGTTATCTGATCACGTCTCAATTGCTTACTGAAGAGCGCATCAATTTGAAAGCTTTTTATGTGCGGAGGGCCTTTCGAATCCTGCCTCCTGTGGTTGCATTTCTATTGGTACTCGTCCTTCTAACCGCCTTCACGCCGTTCAAGGTCTGCGGTGGCTATGATGTCCTGTCCTGTCTGCTGTTGTTCCGCAACTATACAGTGGGCAATACCAGCACGTTACATTTCTGGTCTCTTTCGTTGGAGGAACAGTTTTACCTCTTCTGGCCAGCAATGCTTGTGTTCCTTGGGCGAGTACGTGCTTCTGTTTTGGCCGGGTTGCTTGTAGCAGGGGTCGCAGTGTTCCGCATCCTTCATTGGAGCCACTACGACGGGGGTTTGTACTCCTTCCATACCGAGCTTCGCGCAGATGGCTTGCTGATCGGTTGCCTGTTGGCTCTAGCCTTGTCTAATGCGCCCGTGCGGGCTTGGTTCTCAAGATGGGCACCGTGGGCTTTCTGGACAGCTCTGTTCGTGTTTGTATTAGATACCCTACGATTTCACGACCTAATTCCTCTACACGAATCACTGGCGATCGCCGTCCTGCTCGGTGCTACCTCTTTGCGCCCGAAGATCCTTTTCGGCCGCGCGCTGGAGTGGGATTGCCTGAAGACGACGGGCATACTTTCGTACAGCATCTACATCTGGCAGGGGCTATTCCTGCGCCCGAATTGGGGCTTTCTCTGGCCGTTCTTGCTTCTAGGTTCGTGCATGTTTTCCTATGCCTTGATTGAACAGCCCGCGCGTCAGTTAGGGCGCAAGCTGATAGCTCGTCATCTGGTCCCAGTTGCGGCCGAATGCAAAGCACCGACCGTTGGTGCGTTTTTGCGTGCAGAGTTATGTAATTCCTGCCCAGATCGCTAGCTCTGCTTTCCTACACTCTAGAAGGAATCATCATCTCCGAGTAGCCGGGGCTTCCCTATCGGTTACTCCTCCGCCCGGTCCGCCTTCAACGTATTCCGGCGTATTCTGACAACCCTCTGCGTCGTTTAAGCAGTTGTAAGTACTGATTATTCACGCCCTGAAAGTGGCCGACTGGCCGGCGGGGCGATACCATTTGGGGCTCGTCACTGGCGACCCTTCTTCGCTTCGAGGGCTCGCGTACAATAAACCTACCCAGCCGGGAGGCTGAAGCCCTTTTGTCCGCAGCTCTTACCCCTTTGCTTTCTGTTGTCAGCCCGCATGGGGGATTGCTGCATTCGGCCGCCGGCTATCTGGCATTCGCTGAGGAAAGCGCCTTCCACCACTACTTGAGAATGCAGTATGCCGACCAAACCTTTAAGGGGCTGTACCACTGGAATTTCTTCGATGCGGCGGTGCTTTTGCCCTACTTCGCGGTGATGATTGTGCTCTCGCTATATGGCATCCACCGTTACACCATGGCGTACCAGTACTTCAAGTACCGCAAGAACTACAACCCCAACCCACCGCGGCCTTTCGACGAACTGCCACTCGTGACCATCCAACTACCCATCTTCAATGAGCAGTTTGTCATCGACCGGTTGATTGAGGCCGTGTGCGCGATGGAATATCCGCGCGAGAGGCTCGAGATCCAGGTGCTCGACGACTCCACCGACGAAACCTGCGAGGTGGCCGCGGCTATCGTCGACCGTTATGCTGCGCTGGGGCACAACATCGTTTATATCCACCGCACCAACCGGCACGGCTACAAGGCCGGGGCCCTCGACAACGGACTCAAAGTGGCGAAGGGCGAATTCGTTGCCATCTTCGACGCGGATTTTGTTCCCCCTCCCGAATGGTTGATGAAAGTGATTCACCATTTTGGCGAGCCCGAGATCGGAATGGTTCAGACGCGGTGGACGTATCTCAACCGCGACTACAGCATCCTGACCGAGATCGAGGCCATTCTGCTCGACGGCCACTTTGTTCTGGAGCACGGTGCTCGCGCCAGGTCTGGCGAGTTCTTCAATTTCAACGGCACGGCCGGCATGTGGCGGCGCAAGGCCATTTTCGATGGAGGTGGCTGGCAGCACGACACGCTCACGGAAGATACAGACCTCAGCTACCGCTCCCAGATGGCGGGCTGGAAGTTTAAATATCTGCCGCACGTCGAATGCCCTTCCGAGCTACCGATCGAGATGACCGCCTTCAAGACCCAGCAGGCGCGATGGGCAAAAGGGTTGATTCAAACCAGCATCAAGATTCTGCCCAGGGTTTTCCGGTCCAACACACCGCGCCGCAACAAGATCGAGGCGGTTTACCACCTGACGGCCAATCTCAGCTATCCGCTGATGGTGATCATGTCGGCGCTGCTGATTCCGGCCATGATCTGCCGCTTCTACCAGGGCTGGTTCCAGATGCTGCTTATCGACGTACCGCTCTTTACCGCTTCAAGCTTTTCAATCGCCGTTTTCTACGTGATGAGCGAGCGCGAAATCTACCCCAAAACCTGGAAGAAGACTTTTTACTATCTCCCTTTTCTCATGGCGCTCGGCATCGGGCTGACGATCACGAACACCAAGGCGGTCATCGAAGCGTTGCTTGGAATCAAGAGCGCGTTCGTGCGGACGCCGAAGTACCGTGTGGCGCGCAAGGGAGAAAAGTCTCAGGCCGCCAAGTACCGGAAGCGGCTGAAGCTGGCTCCATGGATCGAACTGCTGATGGGGTGCTACTTCGCCGGGGCCATCTACTACACGTTTACCAATAACAACTTCTTCACCGCGCCGTTTTTAATCCTCTTTGTTTTTGGCTACTGGTACACCGGCTTGATGAGCCTGCTGCAGGGCCGCTTCGAGCGGTGGCGTACCGGCGTCAACACCGACGAATCGAGCCCCAAGCCGTTCCCGGTCGGCGTCTAGAGCCGGATCCGCAAGCAACGTCCGTTCGCGAGAAGGTTACCTGTGTGCGGACCGTCCAAGCGGATGCGCAAGTCCTGTGCTACATTGGCGCCATGGTGTTGAAAAATCTGGCGATCGCGGCCATTTTGCTTTGCTTTGCGTTTTCTCCCGGGGCAAGTACAGCACAGACTGGCAAACCTCCGGCGCCGGCCGCGGGCGCGGCGAATCCAGCTGCTTCTTCTCCCGCAACGACGCCTCCCACGGCAAATCCCATCCCGCGCAGCGACTGCGAGGGGGCAGCGTGCGATGCTCCGCCTGCACACATCACCATTGCTACACCGGCGCCCGCGGCTGCGCCGTGGCCGTTGCAGGATCGGATCACCTGGGCAGCCAACCTGATTCTCGTTCTGATTATTTATGTGGGAGCGATGCTTGGTATTCCTGCTCTGCGCAAGATTGCGCGGCAGATGAAATATGTCGAAGTCACCGCTCAAGCGGCTGCCGACAGCGCCAAAGCCTCGCTGATGTATGCCGAAGCCCAGGCACTTTCGCAACGGCCGTGGCTAGTTGTGAGCGCGGAGGCCGAGCCCGGCCCCAACAACAGGTTTACGATTGTCGCCACGAATCGAGGCCGAAGTCCGACGCGAATCGTCACACTCATCGATACGATCGTGATCGCGCGGGATGAGGCCGACCTACCAGCCGCTCCGATTTTTCAAGACGAACCGAAGCCGCCGCGTATCCCTATCATTCTGCTGCCAGGAGAATCGACAGAACTGAAGACATTTAGCCGCGAGGATGTGAAGTCGGTTTGCGAAACCGCGGAAGAACTGCGTCGCGTGGAGCAGTGGGAAGCCAAAGTCTATCTCTACGGCGAGATTACCTATGTGGACCTGCGCGCGCCGGCAGACAAGCAGCCGTACGAAACCGGGTGGTGCTGCTGGTATATCCATGGCCACCAGAAGAGCGGCATGGTGATCGCAGGCTCACCGGAGTACAACCGGCATACCTAGCTGCTCGAAGCTACCCGCCCTTTCACGCAAGGAAGTTACCGGCCCGTGCCGCCGACGGTCATCTTGTCGAGCTTTATTGTCGGCATACCTACGCCGACAGGGACGCTCTGGCCATCTTTGCCGCAAGTCCCGATGCCTTCGTCGAGCTTGAGGTCGTTGCCGACCATCGAGACGTACTTGAGAGCTTCAGGCCCGTTGCCGATCAGCGTCGCGTCACGCACCGGCGCGGTCACCTTGCCGTCTTCGATGAGGTAGGCCTCGGACGCCGAGAAGACAAATTTTCCGTTGGTGATGTCCACCTGGCCGCCGCCGAAGTTCACCGCGTAGAGCCCGCGCTTCACACTGCGCAGAATGTCTTCCGGCGCGTCGTCGCCGGCGAGCATGTATGTGTTGGTCATGCGTGGCATGGGAATCGACTGGTAGCTTTCGCGACGGCCCGAGCCGGTGTTTGCCATGCCCATGAGGCGCGCTGAAAGCTTGTCTGAAAGATAGCCCTTGAGGACGCCATTTTCGATCAG
>Ga0326728_10004210_pt1 | contig 43130 bp, 37 predicted proteins | sample MB3enrmetagenome_FD_207602 | JGI IMG/M metagenome (GOLD analysis project Ga0326728, IMG submission 207602) | Lab enriched peat soil microbial communities from McLean, Ithaca, NY, United States - MB31MN | ecosystem: Environmental > Terrestrial > Soil > Wetlands > Peat | place: USA: New York...
CAAGCACCGGCGAGCCTGCGCGATCCTCTCCTACGAGCGCCCTCAGGCGCGCAAGCGTCACATCCAGCCGCGATGGCTCCGGCGTCTGCGGTGCAAACAGGCCCAGCTGCATGTTGCTGGACTGGCCGGCCTCGGCAGACAGCTCAAGCGCAGTAACCGCGCTCCCGGGCGGATGCGCCCCGATCTCAAGCTGCAACAGCTTGAGCAGAAACTTGCGATCAATCGTGGGCAGCGCCGGGCGGATCGCGCATCGATGCACACCGCTGCCTTCGAGCCTCATCTCGGCCGTAAGCGAGGCCACGCACAGCGCATGTCCTGCGGCTCGCTCCACCAGGCAGTCAATCATGCGCGCCGCCGCAAAGAGCAGCGATTCGATCTGCTCGACGGGCGTCTCGAACTCGCACAACTCGGCGAGCTTGAACTCGGATTCCATCGGCCGGAAAGTGTGTCCGTGAACTCCGAGCGCCAGTTGCCGCCACCCCGCCGCCATTGGCCCCAGCCGAACCACCAGATCTGTCTCATCAAGCGCAGCCAGCTCACCCAGCGTGCGTACTCCCCATGACAGAAACGTCTCTGCCTGGTCATTTGAAAGGGATAGCGCATCGACCGGTAGCGCCGCCATCGCGGCCGCCTCTTCTCCAGCTTCGATCACGGAGATGCCGCGCGCCCACGCCGCCTTCATGCACGCAGCGTGATAGTTCCGGCTGACTGCGATGGTAGTCTGAAAGCCCGCATCCGCCAGCACTGAGCGTACGCGGCCGGCAAGCATTCGCGGAGGACCGAAGAGCCGCTCCGTCCCGGCGATATCGAGCACACACGTTACAGTCATCCCGCTGCTAGCGTCCTCAATGCGCGGCGAAAAGTTCGCGGCGCACTCAAGCAGCGCCGCGCGCGCCGAAGTCTCGCTGTCAACGGAGCGCTGCAACAGTCGTAGATCGGGAACAGCCTCGGCCTCCACGCGCGTCATGCCGCGTACCGCGCCCAGCGCCCGAGCCCGCGCGTTGAGCGAGCACACCTCCTCAAGCGGAGCGCGGCCATAGAGCACAGCCACCGGCGCGCCCCTGAGCTCGGCGCGCAGCCGCAGCAAAGCCTGCGCCGGAAACTCCGCCGCATGCACGCACAGATAGAGCTCCGCGCTCATGCCCGCCTCTTGAGATCCCAGACGCTTGCCGCCAGCCACACAGACGCAGGCGGCTTGCGCCCGCCGCCGACTGAACCGAAGCGTTGTCGCTCGCGGCTCACGCTGAAACCGAAGCTCGACAGCACCGTCCCGCCGGCAACGGAGGCGCGCCCCGCACCGCACTCCAGTACCACCGCCGCCGCTGACTGCGCGCAGGCCCGCTCCCCAACCACCACCAGAGAAGTTCGCGAGCGCTGGGCGTTCTGCCGGAACCGAAACCACGTGGCGAGAGGAATCCGTGCCGCGTCCCTCGCGTCAATGCCGCCCAGATCCAGCACCACTGCGGCAAAGCCCGCCGCCTCAAGAATCAGGTCTGCCGCGCGCAATGCCTGGTCGAGCCTGGACCAAGGCTTACCCTTCGCGGCACCCGCCCGGTCCAGGCAGCGGACCCACAGCAACTGCCGCAAGCTCACCCCGCTCGCCGCGGCCGACTCGGGGTCCAGCGCGTCGCTCGCATCCACCCAGGCGCACACCTGGCCGACGCAGGTCCGCCCGGCCATAAAGGAAAGGGCGAGACTGGTTCGGCCTGAGGAGACTGGGCCGGCCAGCTCCGTGATCGCCCCAACTGGAAAACCGCCGCCAACCAGCGCGTCGACAGCGGCGATACCGGTCGAGGCCGTCTCGTAAACTGTTTGTGGCTTTGGGGTTAAAGCCGCGGGGATACGGTCTTCGAGGGCGCGCTCGATCTCAAGGCGAAGTGTGGCGGCAGAGGGCATGGCGGAGTTTCGGGGATGTAGTTGATTCGCTTTTTCTTCGCTTACTTTGAACCCAATCTCACCCGTTGTCAAGCGCCAGCCTGTGGATGCTGCTCTGGCTCTGGGCTATGCTGAGTGCACCATGTGTGGACGATTCGCCCGCAAGTCGACGCAGGAGGTGCTGGCACGGCTCTTCGGGGTCGAGTTCGAGGACATGCCGCCCTTCATGCCCAACTTCAACATCGCGCCGCAGAGCTTTCAGCCGGTGGTGCGGCTGAGCCGGGAGTCGGGCGGGCGGGAGTTCCGGCTGATGCGCTGGGGGCTGGTGCCGTTCTGGGCCAAGAGCGAGAAGATGGGCTACTCGACCATCAACGCGCGGTCTGAGGAGGCGGCGGGGAAGCCCGCCTACCGGGATGCGCTGAGGAAGCGGCGCTGCCTGGTGCCGGCCGACGCCTTCTACGAGTGGCAGAAGATCGACGCTAAAACCAGGCAGCCGTTTGCGATAGCGCTGGCGAGCGGGGAGCCGTACGGGTTCGCCGGCCTGTGGGAGAGGTGGGAGCCGAAGGAGGGCGCGGCGCTGGAGAGCTTCACGATCCTGACCACCGATCCGAACGAGCTGATGGAGCCGATCCACAACCGGATGCCGGTGCTCGTGGAGCGGAAGGACTACGAGCGGTGGCTGGACGCCTCAAACCCGGCGCAGCCGCCGGTCGATCTGCTCAAGCCCTACCCGGCCGAGAAGATGCGAGCCTGGCCGGTGACGAGCCGGGTGGGGAACGTGCGGAATAACGACGCCGGGCTGCTCGAAGCTGTCCCTGCTGAACGCGCCTTGAAGTAACCAGATATCGGCAAGTAAGATTATTAAGTAGTTACTAGTTTCCGACCAGATATTCGTACTGTATGGCAATACGGCAATTGCAAGAGTATGAATCTGAGAGGTTTATATGGCATATATTGAATTTGAGGCCTAATTGCATAAGAGTATCAAAACAAATGGCTTATACGCGTTCTGTTTCGTAAGTTCCGAATCTAAAGGACTTAGCGTCTGCCCGGTTTTGCGTCCTCCGCCGAGCGGAGCCGGCGAGTACATTCAGAGTAATCTAAAGCCCGAAAATTATCGGCAACCGGGAGGTGAGGTAGTTTGGTTTTTTGCACTCTCCAGTGCTGAGGCCAAGGGCTGCTTCTATGGTTCTGGTAAACACTAGCCGACTTGAACGAAGCCGCTGCGGCGGCGGACGCTTCCGCGTGCGGCTGAGCCAGCTTTTGCGGCTGCCGGGGTAGTTTGGTTCGCAGAGAAGGAGGATTCTCTGTGAACCAACTACGTCAGCTCATGCTTGAGGAGTTGCAGCGCCGCAACTTCGCTGCTACAACCATCCGGACCTACCTTCACGGTGTCGCGCACTTCAGCCGGTACTTTCGCCGTCCGCCCGATCAGCTTGGCCCAGAGGACATTCGCAAGTATCAAGCGATGCTGTTCAGCAAGTTGAAGTACAGTCCGAACACAGTGATCCTGCGGCTGGCATCGCTGCGCTTCTTCTACATCCACGTGTTGAAGCGCAACTGGAGCATTGCCGAGACGCCCTATCCGAAAAAGCGGCGTCACCTTCCCGGGGTACTCAGTCAAGAAGAAGTTGCGCGACTGATTGAAGCGGCTGATACACCCTTTCATCGCATCTTGCTGATGACGATGTATGCCACCGGAGCACGCCGCGCCGAAGCCGCCCGCCTGAAGGTCAGTGACATCGACAGCCAACGGATGGTGGTACATATCCACGAGGGTAAGGGTGGCAGGGACCGCGATGTCATGCTCAGCCCGAGGCTGCTCGAGGAACTGCGCATCTACTGGCGCGGTCTCCGGCGCAAGCCGAAGGAGTGGCTCTTTCCCGGCAACCGCTGGCACACATCGAGTCACCCCGTGACTACCAAGGTCTTATGGAGTGCTTGCCAGATCGCCGCCCAACGCGCCGGCCTCGATAACAAGCGCATCCATCCCCACACCTTGAGGCATTGTTTCGCAACACATCTCCTCGAAGCCGGCGCCGACCTGCGCACCATTCAGATCCTGCTCGGCCATCGCGACCTTGAAGTAACAACCGTCTACCTCCATCTGTCCCAACGGCATCTCAGCGCGACCGCCAGCCCGCTCGATGCTCTCACGCTCTCGTCTCAAGGAGAACAGCAGCACAGTTGAAGAATCGGCCTCTCCTGGAGATGGCCGACATTGTTCGCTGTGCTGGACAGACATTCGTGGAACACAGTCGCAGATGGATCAACTGGCAACACCAGAAGGTGTTGCTGGCCATTGCACGCTGCCGCACTGCCGCGCTGGGCGGGCATCGCGATCGCTGCACCGGCTGCGGACATACGACCAGGATCTCCTACAACTCGTGCAGAAACAGGCATTGCCCTCGCTGCCAGGGCAACGCGCGCCGACGCTGGCTCCAGGCGCGTGAACGGGAACTGCTGCCCACTCGCTATGTCCATGCCGTCTTCACTCTGCCGCGGGAACTGGCCCCGCTCGCATTGCAGAACAAGCGGCTCATCTACAACATCCTCTTTCACACCAGCGCTGACACCCTGCTTGAAGTCGCTCGTGATCCACGGCATCTTGGCGCCGAGATCGGCTTCTTTAGCGTGCTCCATAGCTGGAATCAGCGCTTGCAGTTTCATCCGCACGTCCACTGCGTACTGGCCGCTGGCGGCCTTGTTCCAGATCACTCACGATGGATCTCTGCCCGGCGTTCCTTCTTCCTGCCCATCGGCGTGCTCAGCCGTGTCTTCCGCGGCAAGTTCGTCGCCGAACTCCGCGAAGCATTCCATCGAGGTGAGCTTCAGTTTCACGGCACTCTTCTGCCGCTCGCACAACCACACGCCTTCGCTCGATGGCTGCGTGTGCTGTTCCGCAACGACTGGGTCGTCTACGCCAAGAAGCCGTTCGGCGGACCTGAGCATGTGCTGCGTTATCTCGGCGCCTACACCCATCGCGTCGCCATATCGAACTCCAGGCTCATCGCTCTCTCCGGTGGCAACGTTACCTTCCGATGGCGCGACTCCGCCCATGGCAACAAGAAGAGGCTTATGACTCTGGCCGTAGATGAGTTCCTGCGCCGCTTCCTGCTCCATCTGCTGCCACCCGGCTTCGTGCGCATCCGCAACTTCGGCTTCCTCGCCAACCGTAACCGCGCCGCGCTGTTGCCGCTGTGCCTTCACCTGCTCGGCGGCTCAGAGAAGCCAACTGCTGAGCCTGCATCATCGGCTACCGAAAGCCCACACTCACTCTGGAACTGCCCAGTCTGTGGCGGCACCATGCACGTCGTCGAGCGGCTCTCTGCTGCCCAACTGCTGCTTCGCTCGCCGCCACAACCAGACCGGTGCGCTGCATGAATCAATCATTCCAGCCTCGCCCTTGGCGCGTACTCCCCCACGCATGCAGACTCCTTGTCTCTTTTGCACCAGCACACCCTGCCATCTACCTCTGCAGCCTCACCCAGACAACTCCTCTCAATGAGTTACGGCTCTCTCTCAGCTTCGTACTGGCGGATATTGCCTTGCACTGTGGCTTCCTGAAGCCTCCGCACCCCATCAGCCCTATTCAAAGTACATAGCCTTTCATGAGGGCGGCTTCCTTCAAGTCGCTGTATCAGAAGCGCCCTACCCAAGAGCGCGCAACTGCCAACTCCTGCGCTGGGCGCTTCAGATACAGCACTAAGACTTCCGGGGACCTATGTGCGCTCCGAAGGGTCCCCCGTGGGTTCCGCGCCAATTCTTTTGGGTTCGGCGAGCAGTAAGACGTATGCTTGTCCCAGTACCTGAAGAGAAAAATCGATGGCGCTGATCGTCAATACCTTCAAAGCTAACCTCAACCCCGTTGAGTTCACCCTTCCCTATGTCGACTACCCCTCCTGGGAGGAGTCCACAAGTGCGAAGGCTAAAGATTATCCAGGCCAAATCACATGCAGATATGCGGTCAAGGAACAATCCCAGGGAGCGGGACCGGACAAAGCTCGGATGGTATTTCTCGGCCATGACCCGCCCTCAGATGTGCTGAACGGGGTCTTCGACGTCAGCCTCCAATGGAGGATCGGAACGCTCCTCATTGAGATAGCCTTGGAGGAACATTTTAGACAGAGGGGCTTCAGAATCGAGAGGACGCGGTTTCAAGTATTTGCCTTGCGTCCCGTCACGGACTCAGGCAGCAGCGCCGTCGAATTGGCGACTGGAATATCATTCGACGCGAAACATCCATTCAAGGACGAACCAAATGACTTCGCGGTTACCTTTAACTGGGAGGTCAGGGCACAGTTCCGTGCCTCGCTCGCGGAGAAGTCGATGGCGCAGGCCGCTATTGGGATGCCCGTGCTTTACCGCCCGCAGGGCCAGGCAACGGGCAAGCTCGCACCCTTCGAAAACCGATATTTGGGTAAGGTGAGGGACATCGACCGCGGCTACGCCGTGGTGATTTGCCGGGACGACTCCGAGCCTCAGAGGGTCCCGCTGGCTGACCTCCGACTAGAGGCAACTCCCGCCGTGATCAAGCAATTTGAGCAAAGCTCTCAAAGCCGCTTGGGTCCGTCGGGTGTGCTTCGACGTATTCAACAACTCAAACATAGCTACACTTCGGAAAATCGGCGCAACGTGAACGCCTTTCGGGATCGGCTGGAGGAAATCCGTTCAGTCCTGGGAGTAGCTGGCACATCCCCTAACCAAATCGTCCTACCTCTCGCAACTTCGCAAGAAGGCTCCGTCTCGATCTCCAAACAGCCCAGCGAGGCGGCCATGGGAGGGCTCTGGTGAAAGCACAGATTCTTCCAGCAGTTCAATTTGCGTTCAAAGATGAGCAAAGTCGTGCTGACAAGCTGCGAGGGCTAGTTGAGTTCGGGCCGTACAAAGACCTCCCGCGTCCGCCGGTTCTGGGCTTCGTTTTTCCGGATGAATATCGAGACCAAGCCAACCGCATCTACCTGTCGCTCAAGAATGGAATCGGATCCTTCAAGGGTGTTGCAACAACCTTCCGTTTCCCACTCTCAAAAGATCAAGTCTTTAATATCAGTGGATTCTCCATACGTGGGCGAAATCACTCCGAAGCGGCGAAGCTGTACGAAGAGGCCATTTTGAGGTGGATAGCCTCTGGAAAAGGCCCACGCCCCGATTTGTTTTTCGTACTTCACCCCCAAACACCGCATTCGGAAGCCGACACACCCTACTATGCCTGCAAGGCAAGGCTTCTAACGGAGGGCATCCTCTCACAAAATGTGACCATAGACCTGATTCGCGATGAGAGCCGCCTCCGCTGGTCCGCCGCAAACATAGCGCTCGGAGCGTTCGTCAAGCTGGGCGGAGTTCCGTGGATCATTTACGGGGAAGAGCTGAGCCAAGAGCTGATCGTCGGGATCGGAAAATCGTACTTATACGATCCTCAGACGCGCCAGACTGTTGGGTTTGTGGGCTTCACCGCATGCTTCTCCGCAAGGGGCCGCTTTGAATTCCTTACACTGGCTAAACTTGCCAGTAATCGGGATGAATTCCTCCGTTTGTTGGGTGAAGTTATATCCGCGTCCCTGCAGAAGGCCGAGGCACTCGGGAGAAATATCTCTTCGCTCACGCTTCATGTTCCCAAGGAGATGGGCCGTCAAGAGATGGAGGCGATCAACCGGGCTGTTGACGCACACAAGAAGCAGAACATAGTTCAGGTTTTCGTCATGAAGGTCTCAGAAGAGGAGACCTATTTCGCTTTGGATACGGATCACAAAGACGGGGTTCCGAAGCGCGGCACAGTGATTCGGCTTAGCGATAGGGACTACCTGCTATACACGGAGGGTCGCGAAGAGAAAGAGCCCTGGCTCAATTTCCGCTCTCCCGTCGCGTTGCGGGTGACTCCCTTGTTTCGAACAAATCAGTCAGTGACGGTTCAGTCCGTACTGCGTCAGTTGCACGACCTTAGCCAAGTCAACTGGAGGGGATTCAACGCGCGGTCCAAGCCAATCTCCACCTATTACGGAAGGCTGATAGCGGAGATTCTCAGCCATGTGCCAGCCTCCCGCATGAAACTGCTGAGTACAGAAGCAAAGTCCCTCCTCGAGAAGAGGATGTGGTTCATATGAAAAGCGACGACCGCATCGCCCTCCTCGCGGGAGCGGGTTTGAGCGCTGACGCAGATCTACCTATGTCTGTTCAGCTCGCCGCAAATCTGCGGTCTGCGTTGACGGGGATGGCTCAGAATCCGGGGGGTACAACGGAAGCCGCCATCAAACGAGAAACTGCTAAGAGATGGTTGTCACTGTTCAATTTCTTGAGCGGCGGAGTCCACTTCCAGGAAGGTGTCATAGGGCGAGATCCCGATGCTCCAGTGAACATCGAGCAAATCGCCATCGCTGCTGAGGAACTCATTGCGCGAACAACGAATCCTCTGGCACCTTACGCGGCCGGCTGGCACCGCAGGATTGACGAACTTGAGGCAGAGGACAGAAGCATCCTCCGATCATTTGTTGAGTTCACCTACTCGCGCCTCCGCGAAGAACTCACCTTGCGCGACTCACAGAAGGCCTCATATATGGAGCGCATCAAAGATCTATGTGAAGACAAACGAGGACTGGACATTTTCACGCTGAACTATGATCTGTGTATTGAAACGGCTCTGAAAGCAGGCGAAGTTCGCTTCACCAACGGCTTCAACAAAGAAGGGCGCTGGTCACCTGCTACATTCGCAGATCGGACGCGAATCAAAATCTTCAAACTGCATGGGTCATTGGATTGGATCGATGATCAGGTATATGGGCTCTGTTCACTTCAGTTTCCGAAGCATGAGATTGCCGAGACCATAGAGACAGAACAATCTCGACCGAATCTGATATTCGGCACGACTCACAAGCTGTCAGCACGAGAGCCATTTCTTACACTCGCATACCATTTCGCTCAGCGAGTCCTGAAGACCGAGATTTTGGCGATTGTCGGATACAGCTTTGGCGATGAACATGTCAATCAAATCATCGAGCAGGGATTAAAGAAGAACGGTCGGCTGAGGATCATCGTTGTCTCGCCACGCGCTCAGGACAGCATTAGCAAGGAGAAATTCTTGGATAGAAATCCGCGAGTCATTCCAGTTGACGTATGCGCAAAAACGGCGTTCAACGATTGCCTATTGCGGGACCAGATTAGAAAATGCCTGCAAGACGCAGCCGAAGAGGCTCCGTTTCAGTGAGGCGCATCGCTGGACCCAGATCCAAACCTGAAATAGCATCTGGGGCACCGAATTACTACCCCAAAACGCCGATGGCGACGGCGCTCTGCTATGAAGCTAAACCATGTGGATTCCAACCGCCGACACCGACCGGTCATCGCCGAGGTAATGCAGGATCGGGTTTCGCTCTCCAACCCAGATTCAAGCCAACCGCGAGACTCATCAACTTGCCGCCTATTGCTCTGCCCAGCGGGCGACAGCCAGCGACGCGCGGGGACTCTTTGAACGGTCTAATTCTTCGAACACAGCCCAAGGGTCACCGGCACAGATCCTGCCCCCGCAACCTTTTGGCCTACCCGCCAACCCAAGATGAACCATCGAATTTCAGAGTTGCACGGACCATGAGATATTCCACATCTTTAACCTTCAGCAGACGCGTCATCTGACGGCTACTCGGAATCCGCGTAGAGCTTCACCAAATCCGTCAGGAAGTCCCGGCCGATATAGAGAGAGCGCGCGCTCTTGCGTTCGTTCAGTCCATGCACGCCGTTGCCATCCGGATCACCCCAACCGCCTGGCGCGCCATAGACAGGAATCCCGACAGCCTCCAGGAAGATGCCGTCGGTTGCGCCGGTGGACATTTGCGGGATGAGGGGTACGCCGGGAAAATATTTGGCTACCAGCTTCTCCGCCGGACCGATCACCCTGGGGTCGAGCGGCGGTGGCGCGGCCAGAGGACCGCGCGGACCCATGGGCGTGACCTTGACGCCGGGATCGCCGATCGCCTTGGTCAAGGCTGCCGCCGTCTGTTCCACTGACTCGCCGGGGAAGATGCGGCAATTGACATTTGCGCCGGCGCGCTGGGGCAGGGCATTGTCGGCATGGCCTCCATCCAGGAGCGTCGCCACGCAGGTGGTGCGCAGCATACTGTGATAGGTGCGGTCGGTCGAGACGATGGCCTCGGCGGCCTTGTCGCCCGGATTCGCCGCCAGGGCAACCATCGCCCGCCCCATATCGTCGCCGCGCGCCGCGCCCGCTTTGGCGAAATAGGCCTGGGTCGTGTCGCTCATCTTGAGGGGAAATTCGTAATCGCGAATCTTCAGTAGCGCCTCGGACAGTTGGTAGATCGCATTATCGCGCACCGGGATCGAGCTGTGGCCTCCGGCATTGGTGGTCTCGATGCGGAAATCCTGAAACGTCTTTTCGCCCACCTGGACGGTCTGAATCACCAGCCTGCCATGCCCGTCGGTGCGTCCGCCGCCGCCTTCATTGAGGGCGAACGCCGCTGAGATCCAGTCGCGATGGTTCTGGGCCAGCCACTCGGCGCCGTTGAATGCGCCGGCGGTTTCCTCGCCGCAGGTCAGCGCCAGCTTGATATCGCGCCTGGGCAGGTAGCCGGATTGCTTGAAACGCGCCAAAGCGTCCACCCATGCGGCGTCAATCGCCTTCATGTCCGATGTGCCGCGGGCGTAGAAATAGTTATTCTCCTCGACCAGGGTGAAGGGGTCTCGGGTCCAGTCCTCGCGCCTGGCCTCGACCACATCCAGATGGCCCAGGAGCAAAATCGGCTGGGCGGTCTTGGAGCTGCCATGCAGGATGGCCACGAGACCGCCCTCCTTGGGATGGCCGGGCGCGGCGAATAGCGTGACATCGGCATCCGGGAAGCCCGCAGCCTTCAGATGCGCCGCCATGCGCTCGGCCGCGAGCGTGCAACTGCCGGACGACAGAGTCGTATTGGTTTCCACCAGCTCCCTGTACAGGGCGCGGAAAGCGACCTGATCGGGCCGAAGTGGTCCCATCGCCGCGTCCTGAGCCAGGGCCGTTAGCGGCAATATCGCCAGCCCGAGAAGTCCCGCCAAGATTCTGTTCATCGCTCACCCTCCCAATGCCAAACTTTGGATCGTGCGTCGTCCAAGCCAGTCTATCCCAACCGTTTGGCCGCGGCGTCGCGGAGCCATCTCGCGACGCACTGCATCAAACGCCTGGAGCAGTGGCTAACAAGAAGGCCGGATACACTTGCCAGGCGGCCCTTCCTAATTCTTGCGTTTGACTTCCGGCCGATGCGGGGGCTCTTCCTTTGGGACGGATCGGCCAGTGTAGACGGGAATTCCGCTGATAAGGCCCTGATACTCTGTCAGGCGCTTGCCCAGAATCATCACGCCCTTCGAAGTGATTTCATACTCGCGAATATCCTTGGCATGATTGCCGCCCCGCATCTTGATCACGACCATGATCTTGCGAAGCTGGCCATCGATGGATACGTAGCGCAGCCGGATGATGTCGTCGGTGAGGAAAGAGATGGAGTAGGTACTGAACGGGAATTCGGTGAAAGACTCATCCACTTCAACGGTGCTAAGAATCGTGACCCCGATTCCGGTCAACGCGAAGATCATCCGGTAGAGCGATTCGCGAAAATCGGCGCGGAAGCCCGGCGACAACGCCATCTCAAAGCCGGCCAGCGAATCGATTACCAGGCGCTTGGCGCCGATCTTCTGCACAGCATCGAGAATCGAATGCATGGTCTCATCCACGGAGAGATCGAGGGGACGCAGATAGAGGATTGAGAGTTTGCCGTCTCGCTGCGGTGTATCCAGATCCAGACCCAGACTGGCGGCCCGCTCCGCATATGCTTGCGGCCGTTCTTCAAAGACGGCCACGATTCCCGGCTCTCCCTGGCGAATGCCTTCCGCTATGAATTGGGTTGCCATAACCGATTTGCCGGTTCCGGAAGAGCCGGCTATCAGGACGCTATCGCCTTCGCGCACGCCGCCATCCAGCATCTTGTCCAACTCCGCGATTCCGAAGGAAAGGCGGCGATGGCTGGGCGGATTCTTCGCGTGTCCAGTCAAACCGAAGGTGCGGGAGAAGGCTTGCACTCCGGCATCGGTGATGCGGAATGTGTGCAAGCCGGGCACGGAATCCTGACCGCGCAGCTTGATGATCTGCAACTTGCGCACGATGGAATTTCGCTCAGCCGTTTGGCGCAGCCAGAACAGACCATCGGCGACAGTAAAGATGGGATTGTCGCGCAGCTCCTCCTCGGCGTACTCGCCGATGAGGAAAGTCGTCGCTTGCCAACTGGCAAGAAACAGCGCCAAGCGCTGGATGAAGGACTGCAGGTCCATATCGCTGCTCGGCTTGCGCACCATGGTGCGGAATGAGTCCACAACCACGACAGCGGGGTTGGCCTTTTCCACTTCCCTGGTAATCTGCTCCAAGACCGCGCCCAGGTCCTTCTCCATGACAACTTGGCTCAGGTTGATAAAGCGAATGGAACCGGGGAGCATGGCCGGATCGAAGAAGGTGTATTGCTGCTGGTAACGCAGCATCTTAATGGCGGACTCGCCCAAGACCGTGAAATAGAGGGCAGGGCGCTCCGGGGTAGCATTGGCAAATACAAACTGATGTGCCAGCGTCGTCTTGCCACTGCCCGGCGCACCGGCGATGATGTTGAATGAAAACTCCGGGAGACCGCCACCCACAATCTCGTCTAGGCCCGGAACGCCGGTGGGTAATTTGTTGATCTTCACTTTGTCCTGGGTGTTCACGATTTTCTCCCGTTCTCGGAATTGCGATCGTCGAGGGCTGCACCTGGCCACGTAACCCGGACCAGGCTCAATACTATGGCTTCCCCAAGGAAGAGAAGAAGCAGGCCGAGTATGCGGGCGATGAGGATGATCTCTCCTTCGTCGGCGTGGGACTTTCCGGCCCGATCCCTGCCCATGTCGACTGGATGTTCCATCTCGTCCAGGTCCTGTCCAAGCCCATGTAATTCACCATCCGCGGAGACCCGCACCGCGTTCAGGCTGGGAGCTTCTGTTTTGGCCAACGCCAAGGCGCGAGAAGCGATCGACTCAAAACCAGCGGCTCCGGCAAACTCACTCAGACCGTCGCGCAGTTTCTCATAGACTCGGAGGGTCGCGGACTTCCCAGGCTCGGAGGACTTATTCGCGCCTGCTTCGTAGTCAAGAAGACGGTGGGCCAAGTCTCGCATCTTTGGAGGAGAAGTCATGTTCAACCCAGCATCGTTAGAGTTTGCAGATACCAATTGCCATTTTAGGCTTGGTTAGAGTTTCAGGCGGCGCCCGGTTGTATCCTGCGCCGGCGGGACTCAATTCATGTAGAGATTCGTTTCGAGGTCAGGCAGTTCGTCTTGCGGTCCGCCAGCCGTGCTTCGGATGAGCGTGAAAACGTCAAGAACCGTAGCAATGCTGCGAATGTTTCCGGCAACACGCATCAGTCCATCTTCCATGCCGGGATGCTTGTTCACCAGGGCTTCAATACGGTTGCTCACACCCCTCAGCCGATCAATCTCCCGCAGGAGGTCCTCGAAGGCCGCGGCCATGACCTGTCCCTCGGCCGCCGAGGCTGTCGTGTCCGCCGGGGTAGGGGCCGACTCTGGACGGACGTCAACCTGAAGGCGCAAGTCTTCAATCAAGCGCAGAGTTGTTCTTTCGCCAAGGAAGGTAAGAAACAGTCCGAGTAACTGCGCAATCAAAACGATTCCGGCCTCGCCTTCCTTGTCCGCGCCGGGCTGGGATTCCACTTCGCCGAGGCCACGCAAGACCCCGTTCGCCGTAACCTGCACGGCGCTGAGCCGGGGAGACTCCGACCTGGCAAGAGCCAAAGCACGGGAAGCGAGAGCCTGGAACCCGTCAGTTCCAACGTGCGCCCCGAGTTGCCTGCGCAGCCTCTCATAGGCACGCACAGTCGCAGGTTCGGAATGCAGGGAGTTCGTACTTGCATCGGCCTCGCTGGCAACCAGGAGGCGGGCCAACTCACATGTTTTTTCTGGAGGCGGCATCCATTCCGCTCTTTCTCAACACGCTGCGTTCCGCCTTGAATACGAGGCGTATGTCGCAATCATACGCTCAAAAGAGGCGATCGCGACGAAGCGAGATCCCGCACGTTTCCCATGGCACTTTTTGATGTCATGAACTTCCGATACTTGAATATCCTCTGAAAAAGAGAGCAAAATTGAACAGATCGTCCAACTCGCGACCGGCTCATTCCTGCGTGAATTCCGGGGCAAGTTGGCAAGCGGAGAGGGAGTTATGGGTGCTTGAGTCGCAAGAGGACGACTCGGCATCCTAGAGGCTTCGCCTCATTCGATGATTCTTTTCACATTGCGGCCCGGCTTTGTTAACCATTTACTGGTACTATCGGGCATCCCTTCAGGGATCATCCCGCCAGGGCGGTGGTCGGAAGGAGGCTCCTCAATGATTGCCCTTGAAAAGCCCGGATTCGATGCTGCCGCCTTCCTGGAGAGCGCAGGCCTGGGGCGAACTATGATCCAATTGGCGCCAAGGAGTGCGTTCTTTTCGCAGGGAGATCCCGCGGACTCGATCTTCTATCTTCTGAAAGGCCGCGCAAAAGTCACAGTTGTCTCCGCCGAAGGGAAGGAAGCTACCATCATGCTTCTTACCGCAGGTGACTTTGTAGGAGAAGGGGCGCTCGCGGCAATCGCTGGGTCGCGTTTATCCACGGCCACTGCAATTACCGCCTGCACTGCCCTCAGAATCAGCCGGGAAGAGATGATCCGCGCGATGCACCGGGAGCCTAGCCTCTCAGAGCTCTTCCTGAAGTTCCTGCTGGAGCGGAGCATTCGCGTTCAAGCCGATCTGGTGGATCAGCTTTTCAACTCCAGTGAAAGGCGCCTTGCGCGGATACTGCTGTTAATGGCGGAACTTGACAAGCCTGGCGAGCCGGAGCAATACATTCCCCGGATTTCGCAGGAGACACTGGCGGAGATGGTCGGTACCACCCGCTCGCGCGTGAGCTTCTTCATGAATCGATTCCGCAAGCTCGGGTTTATCGAATATAACGGGCGGATCAAGGTTCACAAGTCGCTGCTGAATGCGGTCCTGCTCGATAATTTACACGAACCTGATTCCCAGGCAGGGATATAAAAAGCCTCTGGATCGGGCTGCCAATGGCCGGAGTCAACTGTCCCAGCCGCACAAAGAGCAAGAGCCGGTGTTCGCGGAGAAGACCGGCTCTTGATTTTGCGCGAAGGCGTGAATCAGTCGGCGTCGGATGAGGCTTTGGGGGGTTCTACCTTCCAGCGGGCGGGGTCGTACTTGGCGAGGTAGAAGTCGCGGGACATCCAGCCGAAGAGCATGGACTTGGTGATGGGCAGCTTCTCCGGGCGCAGGCCGAAGTAGACGTGGACGACGGTGAGCGCGATGAAGGCCACGCCGGCCAGGCCGTGGAGGGCGTACATGAGTCCCCAGGTCATGTCATGGAAGAGGTAGGGATTGCGCGGGGTGAAGATGGAGTTGACGCGCTTCATCATGAAGAGGCCGGTGACGATGACGGCGAGACCGGCGAGCATGACGACCAGGTGATAGAGCTTGTTCTCAAGCGGATATTTGGCGAAGCGTCCGGGCTTGGAGGCGGGCTTGCCGAAAAAGAGCTTGAGGCGGTTGATGGAGTCGCGCACATCGGCGCGGTCAGGCCAGATGGCCCAGAAGTCCATATAGACCGTGGCGTGGACGATGTGGAAGAGGATGGAGACGGTGAGCACGAGGCCGGCGATCCAGTGGAACTCGACCCAGTCAAAACGGACGCCCACGCGGGGCAGGAAGGCCGAGAAGAGCAGAGCGATCATGGCGGCGGCCATGATCCAGTGGAAGAGGCGCGCGAGGAGCGAGTGGCGGGGAACACGCTCCGGCACTCCGGGCGGCACGATTGCGGGCTTGGACTTCCTGGTGGGCGCAACGAGAGCGATGTAGAGTGTGTGCGCGACAGCGAAGAAGATGGCCGCGATGAGCGCCACCCAGACCAGGACCCACGCGGCGTGGGATGGAACCGACTGCCCCCAGGGGCTGATGACCCAACGAATCAGGCCCATGTTGCCTCCTTGACACCGGAGATTGCGCGCTTGACGAGGTTGCGCATGAGCGGAATCTTGTATGCGTTGAACTGGAGCGGGATAGCGCCCTCGACAGCGAGCTTGCCGGCCATAGCGCCGGTTTCTTCGCTTGCCGCCTTGCCGCGGACAGCGGCTTCAACCTTTTTGAGGCGCATGGGCCTTGGCGAGGCAGCGTTGACGGCGATGCGAATGTCGTCGATTTTGTCGCCATTGAGCTTGATGGCTGAGGCCACGTTCATGAGCGGGAAGTCCCAGACGTTGCGGTCGCGAACCTTCTCGAAGTAGAACTTTGCGCCAGCCCAGGTGGCCGGTATGCGAATGGTAGTAAGCAGGTCGCCGGGTTCGAGAATATTGATGCGGGTGATCTCGTGTTCGGGGCCGAGGAAGAAATCTTCTGCGTCGATGACGCGCTCGCCTTTGGAGCCGAGCACGACGAACTTGGCGTCCAGGGCAATCAGCGCGGGCGCGGAGTCCGATGGGTTGACGGCGACGCAGCGATTTGCGCCGAAGATGGCGTGCTCGCGGTTGCGGCCCACGGGCGTGTCGGCGTAGCAGATGTTGCCGCCGGCGCGGTAGCAGGGCCATCCGCCGCGGTAGTACCAGCAGCGCACGTCTTGCGCGACGTTGCCGCCGAGAGTCCCCTGGTTGCGGATCTGCGGGGAGGCGACGACTGAGACGGCTTCGGAGAGCAGGCTGAAGTCTTTCTTCACCGCCGGGTTGGTTGCGATCTCGGTGAGTGTAGTCATTGCGCCGATTTCAAGGCCGCCGGAGACTTCGCGAATGCCGCGCAGCTCGTCGATGCCGCTCAAGTCGATGAGGACCTTGGGCTTTTTGATGCGGTCCTTGAGCCAGTCAAAGCTGTCGAGACCGCCGGCCATGACCCAGGCGTCCTCGCCGATCTCGGAGAGCAGGCGCTGCGCCTCGGCTGCCGAGACGGGCTGCAGCAGATCGAAAGCGGGCATTACATCACGTATTACGGCCATAAGAGTTTCCTCCTCGATCTAGATGTGCGCCACGAGCGGATGCTGCATGGGACGCCCGGCTTCGAGTGAAGTAAGAATCGTGTCGGCGTTGACGGGCGCGCGGCGGAAGATGTCGTCGCCGAGCGCGTCGGAGATGGCGTTGAGGACTGCCGAGCAGCCACCGCCGACCGGCGGCTCGCCGATGCCGCGCGCGCCGACCGGTGTTTCAGGATCGGGAATATTGAGCGCGTTCCACTGCATATCGACGGGCACATCGAGGATCGTCATCGGCTTGGTGTGGTGAAAGCGGCGCGCGAGCGAGAAGCCGTACTCGGGATCGACCACCCACTTTTGCCCCATGGCGTGGCCGATGCCGTGCGTGGAGCGGCCCATGACCTGCCCTGCGAGCGCAGCCGGATGAAGTACCGTGCCGACGTCGGCGTAGGCAAGAAAGTCGATGAGATGATACTTGCCGGTCTCGATGTCGATCTCGACTTCGGCAAAGCTGGCGACGTAGGAGTAGGTATCTCCGTCGCGCGTGTAGTTATCTTTGGCCGCGACGACCAGTCCCTGTCCGGTGAGAGTCGCAACCGCCTTTTTGGTGACGATGTTTACGTCGGGGGGCGCTTCGTGGCCGTCGTAGATGCCGCCCAGTTCGATGGCCTTATGCGCGGCCTCTGCAAAGGTCATGGTTACGCCGCCTCCCTTGCGGAAGACGCGGCCGTTGGCGGTGTCATAGTTATCGGGCGAGCCGCCATGGGTTTTGGCTGCCACTTCCTTCAGTCTCTGCCTCGCGCTGGTGGCGACGGCGTGCGCGGCGCGTGTCATGGCATGTGTGGTCTGGCTGCCGGCGGAGATGCAGGTGAAGGGCAGGCCGCGGCTGGTATCACCCCAGACGACGTCGCACATCTCCCAGGGGACATTGAGGACTTCTGCGCCGGCGCGATGGACGTCGATCACCGACTCCGTGCCGAGGTTGCCGATGCCGGAGTGGAAGCGGACGCGGCCCTCGGGCGTAATCACCAGCAGACCGTCATAGCCGATACTGCCGGCTCCAAACCCGGTAATCGCCACGCCCACACCGCGCGCTTTGGAGCCGCTGCGCCGGGGCTGCGCGGCCACGCGCTCGCTCCAACGGAACTGCTCCGCGCCGCGATCGAGCGCCTGCTTGAGGAAGCAACTGGTGGTGTGACTGCGCTTGCCCTGTCTTTCCGGCCCGTACTGCGCCTTGCCTTCGGGGCAGTTGATGCGCCGCATGGCAACCTGGTCGATGCCGAGCTTGCGCGCCGCACGGGCCAGGAACGGCTCCATGATGGTGACGGCCTGATAGCCTCCCGGCTGGCACTGCTGCGTGCGCGGCGGCGTATTGGTAATGACATTGACGCCGCGGAAGCGCACGGCGAGCGGTTGGTAGAGCAGAGTGGCAATGGTGGCGGTCGATCCGCCGTCGCCCTGAGCGGTATAGGAGCCGCTGTTGCAGACGGTGTACATGTCCATCGCGGTGATACGGCCGTCTTTGGCGAAGCCTATCTTGACGCGGCCAATTACGCTGGGCCGGGCGCGGCCGATGTAGTGCTCTTCGTCGCGGCTGATGCGCATCATGACCGGCGCGTTGAGCTTTTTTGACATAAGCGCGGGAATGGCCATCGACAGCGCGCCGGTACTCTTGCTGCCGAAGCCGCCGCCGGTGTACTCGCTGATGAGCACCACATCGTCGGGGCTCATGTTCATCCAGCGCGCGATGGTGGGATGGGTCAGTTTGGTGCTCTGGGTTCCGCCGTGGAGGTAGAGCTTGCCGTTCTGCCACCAGGCCATTGCGGTGCGCGGCTCCAGGGGCTCGTGGCTCACGTCGGAGGTGAGGAAGGAATCGTCGAGAACGAGGGCTGCATTGCGAAAACCGGCATCGACGTCGCCGTAGGTCCACTCGCTGGAGTGCGCGCCCATGGGCAGACGGCCCTGGTTGTAATCGTCAAAGTCCTTCGCGGACCATTTGAGTTGTTTGACCTCCTGTGTGGGAGGGCCATTGGTGGCGGCGGCGGCTTGCGCCCAGACATTGCCGTCGAGGCGGGGATTGGGACTGCCGGGCCTGAGCGTATCGAGCGGATCGATGACGAAGGGCAGCGGCTCCATGTGGATCTTGATCTTTTCGATGGCTTCGGCGCAGGTGAGTTCGTCGATGGCGGCGACGGCCAGGATGGGCTCGCCCTGGTAGAGCGGCTCGTTGGTCAATGGGCGCTCGTCCCACTTGCCGGGCTTGATGACGCGGCCGTCTTCCTGCGTGAAATCGACGAGGGGAGGAAGATCGTCGGCGGTGAGGATGCCGCGCACGCCCGGCATCTTCAGGGCTTCAGAGGCATCGATGTGCTTGACGCGGCCGTGGGGCATGGGGCTGAGCACGAGGCGGCAGAAGAGCATGCCCTCGGCGCGAAAGTCCTCGGCGTACCGGGCGCGACCGGTGACCTTGGCTTCGAGATCCGGAGTCTGGTAGTTTCTGCCGACGAGCGTGTGGCCGTCGCCGAAGGGGCGGGGCTTTTCGGCCTGCGTGCCTGGCTTTGTGTCCGCCATTTATGCTCTCCTCGCCGGGATTCCTTTGCTCATGTACTCGGCTCCCTTTTGAAGCGAGTCGAGGATCTTCATGTAGTCCTGGCAGCGGCAGAGGTTGCCGCTGACGCCGTGCGCCAGCTCGGCGCGGGTGGGATTCGGATTCTGCTTGAGGAAGCCGACCGCCGACATCAGGAAGCCCGGCATGCAGAAGGCGCACTGGAAGCCCTGATGATCGACCACCGCCTGCTGTACCGGGTGGAGCTTGCCGTCGGCGGAGGCGAGGCCTTCGACTGTGGTGACTTTGCGGCCGCGCACCGTGTGGGTGAGCGTGGAGCAGCTGTAGTGGGGCACGTCGTCGATGAGCACGGTGCAGGCTCCGCACTCGGCGCGGTCGCAGCCGAGCTTGGTGCCGGTGAGGCCGAGTTTGTAGCGCAGGGTCCAGGCCAGCGTCTCCTGCCTCATGACCTCGACGCGGCGTGGCTTGCCGTTGACCATCAGGGTCAGGAGCCGATCGCCCGCGCCAGCCGCGTAGCGCCCGCGCGGCGCAAGCAGCCTGTAGCTGGCCGCGCTGACAACCGCGCCGCCGGCAATTACGCCGAGGATGAAGTTGCGCCGGGAAACCTTCTGTCCCGCGCCCTCATCCAATTTGGAATCGTCGATCTCTGCCATCGCCGTTCCTCCCCTTCAGGGTTGAGTGTATCTGTGGCGGCCTGCTTCTCCGCCGCCGGCTCACGGTACCGCCAATCGGCCCAAAATCCGGGCGGGGGAAGCCGCCTTGCGCTGGCTGTAAGACGGAATAGGCAGCCGCACGGTTTCCCGCGGACTTCCGATCGGCAACCAGCTTTTCCAACAGCCTGTTATACAGCCTTGCGCCCATGCTGCGCCAGCCCCGCTGCGCTGAGCAAGAAGGTGGCCTCGGAGGCCGCCAGCCAACCGAGCGCCCTGCCTTTTATGCCGGTCCAGAAACGGCGCTTCCGGTATCGCCCTCTTCCTCCCATGCGGTACATTGATGGGAGATTTGTCCCCTCTATTACTTGCCGCGGAAGATCGAGTTACCAGAACAAGACAGAGAATCAAGGTGAGGTGCATCGATGCAGGATGACCGCGTAGCGTTACCCAGCCCGTCGGGTGCAGCGGTGGTCCAGAAGGCCGAGCCGTCCGCCACCCATTACCCTGCCGTGATCGCAGGTTTCTCCGGCTGGCTGCTGGATGCCTTCGATTTTTTTCTGGTCACCTTCTGCCTGACGGCGATCGCCGCCGACCTTCACAAGACCGACGCCCAGATCTCGCTGATCATTACTGCGACGATGCTGGCGCGGCCGGTGGGCGGCTTGCTGTTCGGGTTCATCGCCGACAAGTACGGCCGGCGGGTGCCGCTGATGATCAACATGGGCGCGTATGCCGTGGCGGGAATCCTGACCGGTCTTGCGCCGAGCTACCAGTCGATGCTGCTGATCCGCTTTCTGTTCGGAATCGTGATGGGCGGCACCTGGGGTGTGGGCGCATCGCTGGCGATGGAGGGCGCATCCTCCCGTCACCGCGGCATCCTCAGCGGATTGCTTCAGCAAGGCTACTCGGCCGGCAACGTGATGGCCGCGCTGTTCTACTTTTTCTTTTTCGGCCATATCGGGTGGCGGATGCTGTTCATCCTGAGCAGCATTCCTGCGATTCCGCTGGTCCTCTATCTGGCTTTCTTTGTCAAGGAATCGGATGTGTGGAAGCAGGTGCCAAAGGATGAACTCCCGGTGGGCGCGCAGGCCCGCGCGATCCTCTCGCACTGGAAGCTGTTCCTCTACCTGCTGCTGTTCATGACCATGATGCTGTTTGCCTCGCACGGCACACAGGACATGTATCCCACCTTCCTGCAGCGCCAGTGGCACATGACGCCGACGCACCGCTCGATGATTACGGCAATCTCCGCAACCGGAGCATTTTTGGGCGGAATCTTCTTTGGGTACTTCTCCGACCTGTGGGGGCGGCGCAGGGCGATTGTGGGCGCGTTTGTGCTGGGGGCTGCGATTATCCCGCTGTGGGCTTATGCGCCCAACCAGGCGCTGTTGATCCTGGGCGCGATTCTGATGCAGTTCATGGTGCAGGGGGCCTGGGGCGTGATTCCAGCGCACCTTGCCGAGCTCTCGCCGAACTCGGTGCGGGCGCTGCTGCCCGGTTTTTCCTACCAGTGCGCCGGGGTGATCGCCAGCTCGGTTGTCTATATAGAGGCGGTCTACGCGCAGCGCACCAGCTACGCGACGGCGATGGCGCTTACGGCCATCAGCGTATTCGTGCTGGCGTCGATTATGGCGCTGCTGGGGCGGGAGAAGCGGGGAGTGGAATTCAGCCACTGAAGGCTGGTGCGGGGGCGTGGCCCAGCCTGTTGAGCGCCTCGATTTCTTTTGTTCCCCGGACGATAGCTGCATATACTAATCCTGTGAATACAGCACGTACCACAACGAAGAATGCAGCGGTAAAGACCGTCTCAAAGAGCGTCGTGGATCGGATTCACAAAGAACTCCGCGACATGGCGGTCACGTTTCGCCTGCTGCCGGGCGAGCGTCTGAACGAGGCCGTGCTGGCCAAGGAGCTTGGCGTGAGCCGCACGCCCCTGCGCGAGGCGCTGAACCGCCTTACCGCCGAGGGCTTTCTGACCTTCTCCGCCAACCATGGCTTCTTCCGCAAGAATCTGGACGTGAAGGAGGTCTTCGACCTCTACGAGTTCCGGATGCAGCTGGAGATCATGGCCGGAAAGCTGGCCGTGGAGCGCGCCAGCGAGGAAGGAATCGCCGCGCTTGAGGCCTTTGTGGAGGAAAGCGCGCGCGAAGACCCCTCCCGCTCCACCGAGACCCTGGTGGCCCTCGACGAACAGTTCCACGAGAAGCTTATGCAACTGACCGGCAACGCGGAGATGCTGGCCTGCCTGCGCAACGTGAACGCGCGCATCCAGTTTGTTCGCTGGCTGGACATGAGCGGCCGCCGGTCGGAGACACAATCGCAGCACAAGGACATTGTTCGCGCCCTTCGCGGCCGGGATCGCGCCGAGTGCGACCGTCTGATCGCCGACCACATCTCTCACCGGCTGGACCAGATCATCGAGAAGGTGGAGCGCAGCTACGGACGGATCTTCGTTCGCAACCAGAACATCCAGGTGAGCGGCCAGACAGTTTGACTCGCGTTCCCTCGGCTTACGTGACAGGTGCGGTTGACTCGGCCGCCTGCCAGCGTTAAGCTGCCCTCACCTGTGGAGTCCCTCCATTCCCCGCTGGACGCCGCGAACGTGGAGGCGTGGCTGTGAGTGTGCTGCTGAGGGATACGGCTGGCTACAGTCTCTGTCCCGGCCAAATGCTCCCTGAAGCCGGCGCGGATCGCCGTGGCTGAGGCGGCGGTTCTGCCCGCTGCATCCGAGGCGATTGCTCCGCATCGGTGGATGACGGCTATTGCCGTCATGTCCTGCGCCGTGATGCAGTTGCTCGACTCCTCGGTGGTGAACGTCAGCCTGCCGCATATCTCCGGGTCACTGTCGTCGAGCGTGGACGAGGCCACCTGGGTGCTCACCTCTTACCTGGTGGCCAGCGCCATTATTCTGCCCATCACCGGCTGGCTGGCCGGCATGCTGGGCCGCAAGCGCCTGCTGCTTTTGGCCGTCACCGGATTTACGCTTGCCAGCCTGCTTTGCGGCCTTGCGGTCAACCTGCCCATGCTGATCTTCTTCCGCGTGGTGCAGGGCGCAACCGGGGCGGGGCTTCAGCCGCTGTCGCAAGCCATCCTGCTCGAGGAATTCCCGGGCAAGGAGCAGGGCAAGGCCATGGCCTTCTGGAGTCTGGGCATCATCGTCGCGCCCATCCTTGGACCCACTCTGGGCGGCTGGATCACCGATACCTGGACGTGGCGCTGGATCTTCTTCATCAATCTGCCCGTGGGCCTCCTTAGCCTGGTCATGATCACCGCGTACGTTGAAGATCCGCACTACGTCCGGCGCATCTCGCGCCACATCGACGGCTGGGGCCTCGGCATGCTGGCTGTGGGCATGGGCGCGCTCCAGATCATGCTCGACCGGGGCCAGGAGAAAGACTGGTTTGCCTCCAGCCTGATCCGGATCCTGTTCGTCTTTGCCCTGGTGTTTCTGACCGCCTTCGTCTTCAGGGAGCTGGGGGCCAAGGACCCGATCGTGCGCTTCCGCATGTTGCGCAACCGCACCTTTGCCGCCGGCATTGCGCAGGCAACGATACTGGGCTTCGTCCTTTACGGGAGCGTGGTGCTGCTGCCTCTGTTCATGCAAATTCTGCTCGGATGGACGGCGACCACCGCTGGAATCTGGGCCAGCCCGCGCGGTATCGGGATGGCGCTGTGCATGCCGATCGTGGGCTACCTGCTGGGCCGCGGGTGGGACGGCCGGCGCATGCTGATCTTCGGCTTTGTGCTTTCGGGCCTCCAGTTCTTTGGCTTCGCGCACATGACGCTGGACTCCGGCGCATGGGACATCTTCTGGCTCCAGATCATTCAGGGTTTTGGAATGGGCTTCCTCTTTGTTCCGCTCACGACGCTGACCATGAGCCCGATTGCGAAGAGCGATACCGGCTACGCCACCAGTCTCTACAACACCATGCGCAACATCGGGGCCAGCATCGGCATCTCCTTTGTGACTACGCTGCTGGCCCGCCGCCAGCAGTTTCACCAGCAGGTGCTGGGCGCACACATGACGCCGACCAGCCAGATAGGCCAGCAGACGCTGCCCGCCGTGAGCCATTACCTGGCACAGCACGGCTTTGACACGGTGACCGCGATGCACAAGGCCGGCGGCCTGGTCTACATGCGCATGCAGCAGCAGGCCGCTCTGCTGAGCTACGACGACGCCTTCCTGCTGATGGGCATCCTCTTTTTGTGCAACATCCCGCTGGTCTTTCTGATGCGCGGCGCGGAGCACAACCGCAGCCGGCGCCAGGAGCATTGACCCCCAAATAAGATTTTCTGTCCCGGACAATATTTGGTTCGCCCCGGCGTCTTCACCACTGTATGGACGCCGCTACTACTATGGACAGCATGACCAGAGAGCAGAACAGCCGCATCGCCGAGGTTGTGCGCGCCGAGTCCGCGCGGCTCAGAAACTTCATCCGGCGCCAGGTGGACGATCGCGGCGACGTCGAGGACATTCTGCAGGAGGTCTTTTTCGAGTTCGTGGAGGCCTACCGGCTGATGAAGCCCATCGAACAGGCCGGCGCGTGGCTCTTCCGGGTGGCGCGCAACCGCATCGTCGATCGCTTTCGCCGCCGCGGCCGGGAGCCACAGCGCACGGATGCGCCGATCGGCGAGGACGGCGACCGGATGAGTCTCGAGGACCTGCTGCCCTCGCCCGACGCCGGCCCGGAGGCGGCTTATGCGAGAAAGGTTCTGCTGGCCGAGCTCGACCGAGCGATCGACGAGCTGCCGGAAGAACAGCGAGAGGTCTTCGTGGCCCACGAGATTGAGGGGCGGAGCTTCAAGGAACTGGCCCTGGAGTCAGGCCTGAGCATCAATACCCTGCTTGGCCGCAAACACCTGGCCGTCCGGCGTCTACGCCAGAGGCTTGAGGGAATCTACAACGAGTTTCAAAAGCGATAAGGAGAGAGCAATGAGAGGCAATCGTGCAGTGAAAATTTTGAAGATGCTGGCGATCGGAGTTGTGGCGATTCTGATCTTCGGTTCGGTGACCATGCTGCTATGGAACTGGCTGATGCCGGCCCTGTTCGGCATCAAGGCCATCGGCTTCTGGCAGGCGCTGGGAGTGGTGGTCCTGAGCAAGATCCTGTTTGGAAGCTTCCGCGGCGGCGGGCGCTTTGGACCGGATGGCCCTTGCGGCCCTTGGCGCAAGCGCATGACCGAGCGCTGGGAGCAGATGACTCCGGAGGAGCGCGAGAAGTTCAAGCAGGGGATGAAGAGCTGGTGTACCGGTCCGGGACCGGAGACCAAGGCCTGAGAAGCGCTGTAGTGCCACCGCGGGAGCGGCAACCAGTGGTTGCCGCTCCCGCGGTGTTTTTGCGAGCGACTGCGGGGCGGAGAACTACTTGATCTGGGGGCTCTCTCTACGCTCGAAGAACTGCTTCTCGACCTGGATGGTGGTGTTGTCGGCCTTGATCTGCTGGAGGGCGGTGACGAGGCGATCGACGACGTAAGCGACGAGGGCCTTGCCACGGACGGCGGTAGCGCCAGCGGCGTCGCCAGTGTAGCCGCTGGAAAGCGAGTCCATGAATCCGGAGGCGAGATGGCGGGGCGGTGCGCCCTGCTCGTTGGCGGTGCCGTGGCCGGTTGAAGTTGGTTCGTCGTGGGCGCGGTCGAGGTGGACGAGGTCGGGATAGTAGGCGAGCATGGCAGCGATGCGCTCCTCACCGCCGTGACCGTCGACGCCCGGAGCGGAGGGCTGCATTTCCTTGGGCAGCTTGGCGTATTGGGCGGCGAAGACCGGAAACTCCGGCCCGTAGATGGTGTAGAGGGCGTAGTCGTGCGGGGTTTGATTGACGCTGTTCAGAAAGAAAGCGAGGAAGGAGGTGTTGCTGGAGTTTCCGTTAACGAGGAGGATCTTCTTGCAGCCGTTGCGGGCCATCTCGCCGATCGACTCGGTGAGCAGTTCCTCTTGCAGATGGGTACTGTAGTTGATGGTTCCGGCGAGCGTGCTGGCGCCAGTGGTGATGGTGGCGTAGAACTCAGGGAAGACCAGAGCGTACTCTTTTTTTGCGGCTTCCAGTGCGACGAGGCGCGAGAGATAGAGGTTTGTGCCCAGTGGCCCTGAGGGGCCGAACTTCTCAATGCTTCCCATGGGCAGCATGCAAACGCCGCCGCTCTGCTGGAGAGCCTTGACGAAGTCGGCCGAGGTGAGGTCTTCCCACTTGGGGCTGAGGCTCTGGGCGTGAGCGACTGTGGTCAGGAGCGTGGCGGCGAGGGCTAGCGATAGAAGAGTCTTCGCAGTTCGAGAGGGATGCATCATGAAAGGTGGTCTCCTTGTGGCGGAACCTGGAGCGGAGTAGAAAGCGGGCAACGGACTTGCCACCTCTGGCGTCGGGAATTTCAGTGAGTCCAATGAAGGGACGGAACGCGCCGGATAATAGTCGCGCAAAGGGGGGAGAATCCGCAAGAGAAGCGCCGCCGGCCCGAAATGGGCTCCGCCGAGCGCAGGCAGAGGCCGGTTGATGGAGCGCGACCTAAAAAACAGCGTAGAATTAAAGAAGTAGTAGCGAATGGAAGAGTCCGGCCTGCCCTGCACAGAGGGTGAGCTCCGTACCTAAATCACAATGACCGCGGCGCCCGCCGCAAACGGGTAATCGGAGCAAATATGCGTTCCCATAAAATCCACTTGGCGCTTGTACACGGCATGAGCCGATATGAAGTCTGCCAGCTTGTCGCCAAAGGCGTGCGCGCCACACACAGGTCCGGAAACCGCTTTGAAGACACGATCAACAGCACGCTCGACCACCTGGGCGGACGCGAGACCGGCCGGCAAAATGACGATGTAGCGGCAGCGGCTCGGAAGCTGATCCCCGCGGCCTGATTTCGCCCCAGACTTTCCTGGAAAGACCGGGCCCATCCGCTTTTAAGTTGTTTATTCCGAATTGTTTATCGGCCTTGAAGCAGGGCCGGCAGTTCCGCTCCGCCCCACACGACCCGCTCGAACCGCACGCGGCCTCCGACGATCCGGTAGAGGATCAGGCAGCCGGACGCGATGGTGAGATGCGCGCCCTCGCCCGCCTGGGGCCAGGGCCGGTGGAACTGCGGCTGCTGGGCCACCAGCAGGATGTGCTGGCGGATCTCGCGAATCAAGCTAACGGCGTGCCTGGGATCGCTCTCGGCGATCATGGCGGCGATGCCGTCGAGATCGCGCTCGACGAAGCGGGAGAGCTCGTGGCGCATGGCTAGCGCCCTCCGGTCATCGAGTGGTACTTGCCCTCCAGCCTGCTGAAGACATCGAGAGTCGAAACCCCATCGCCCGAGTCGGCGAGGGCCTGCTCCCAGACGTGGCGCATCTGGTCGAGGGCGGCCTTGTTCAGGTTGCGCTCCCTGATCCAGACCCGCAGAGCCTCGCGTATGACCTCGCTCGAAGAGGAGTAGTGGCCGGAGTCGACGGCGTCGCGGATTTCGGCGATCATCTCCTGGGGTAAAGCTATGCTGATCTTTTCGATAGAGGACATGGGGCCCCCGGGTGGGAACAATTCACACCCGGAATGGTAGCACGGAATGGATGGTTTTAGACCCGCCTGAGAGGAGCCCCCCGGGTATGAGTGAATCACCGATCCAATGGTTTCAATGAGTTATGTGGTCGATATTGAGATTAACCCTATTGTTATCAGCAGCTTGCGATTTCCTGTCCTGAAAACAAAGGAGTTATGGAATTTTCCGTTGGTTAGGGCGGGAGCAGGATTTCCAGCACAGAAACAGGATAGCGGAGTGGGGGAGTATTTTCGGCAGAGGTTGGGTGACGATATATTATTTTGATTCTGATGGTTACGATGCGCCGGGGGTTGACAGGGGCAGCTGGGGGAAGAGGTGGAAGATCGCGGCGGCCCTACGCAGGTTGTTACGAAACCCTGGGTTGGCATAGAAATTATCCTCTTTCGCCCGCTGAAGCGGGCTGGGGATGCTTTGACATTCCCGCAACCCCAGTCTCGCGACTGGGGCTACCCGATGCCGCTCGCTGACGCGGGCTGAAGGCGATTCGACACCTCTCATGTTCAGGCTCGCCGGGCAGTTTCGTAACAGCCTGCTACGGGACGCCCGGGGATGTTCCGGTTTCGTACCCGGGGTTTTACCCCGGGCTATTTTCGTTTGCTCCCTACGGGAGCGGGCATGGTGGAGACGAGAACTTGGGTGAATCCCGCCCAAGCAGAGCTTGGGCGGGCCACCCAATGTAGTGGTGAATCGGCATAAAAAGGCATGGCCGGGCACCCGCCGGTCAGGTAAGCGCAAAATCCGTTGACGACTACCACGTTTGGGCCGATAATCATGACTGAGCGGTTGGTGCTGCCGGATAGTACGTGTTACCCGGGCGAACCGCTTGGATTAGTGAAGGGCCGCGCAAGCGGCCCTTCACTTTTTGGGCTTCATGACGTCGCCTTTGGGTATGACTGAGAAGAGCTCTGGCCGGGGATGGCGGGCCGTGCATTCGAGGACGGCCAAATCCTTGACCAGATTTCCGTACCGGTCGGCACGGGCCGTCGGATTCTGGAGGCTCGTCATCTTCGGGTTATGCACGAAGACAGCCGCCGAGTTCATAGCGCTCGCGATCTGATCGACTACGTCCTCGACCGTGTAGCCATCGCCCAATATCCGGCTTCGATAGACGTGTCTTCCGATAAAGATTACCTCGGCAATAACAGGTGGAAGCGGCGTAGCATGGGCCGCACGCGCCTGGTTGATTTCATCCAGTTGTCGATCGGTGAGCGTGCCGATGGCTACGCCTTTGGGCTTGTTCCCGGTTGCAATCTCTTCGAAGTTAGCGCGAATGATGTCTGCGGCGTTTTGATAGAGAGGCATCGATGGCGTGCTCGGGAGGTCTGCTGAATTGTACAGGGCTGGGAATCGTGCTCTCCAGGTCTTCAGTCACAGCGGACGAGGGACAGGGCAACCGGCTATATCAGTTCTTCGCTTTCATTGCTGCGTCCTTTTCCGAACGCCGACCTTTCCGATGACCTTTTTTTCTGAGGCTCGTGTGATTGGATGGTGTTCACTAAGAGAGTCTTCGACTGTGAACGTATAGGTGAAATTTTTGTCCAGCTTCTGGTAATCAACAGTTTTCAGCAAGAACCGAACCCAGCCGTCAATCGCTTTCCTTGGTTCCATCTCAACCGGGAATGAGGGGGCGATTAACTGAAGACTCTGCGCTCGATGTTCCAGAAGAAGATGAGGTTCGTCTGGGCTGGGATCAAGGCAATACTCATACACGGTGCCGTTCAATTCAAAAGCATCGAAGTTGGTCTGCCTAACCATTTCAATTTGCCTACCGTTAATCTCTACCGTTCCGGAGATGTCCCGGATGTACTGCTTCTCTTTTGAGGTGTTCACAATGAACATCTTGACAACCACATCGGTATCCAATGCGAAGTCGTCTCCCTTGCCCATCAGTTGCATCACTTCCTTTGTTTGTTCTGCGAAGGGGTTCTTTGGTGCTGATGCTATTAACTGAATGTCTCCATCGAATACTTCATTCTTCTTTGTGGGCCCTTCTTGGGCCGACAAAGAGACCGCGTCGGAAATTACCGCCGGCTCCTGGCTCGCCAGAGCCTTCTTAATAGCTTCCTCGATCTTCTCTGTGAGATTATCCCCAGTGGCCTTATGGGATGCCAAAGGCTCTCCTCGGAATGAATAGAAGAGCAAGAAGATCACAACGCAGGCGATAATAAAAAGTCCAGCGATAGCTAGCCAGTCAACAGAACCGTGTTTGAGTTTGTCCCATATTGCTCCGACGATGCTCAACACAAGGGAACCTCCGATACTCTGGAGGACGCCCGAGAGAAAACTCCTGCCGCCCTTCCGGTTTTCAGGCATACACCATTGTCCATCTACCCCTTTTGCGAGGCAAGAATATGTTTCTCTAGCTGACTGTCACGCCCTTGGCTAACATCGCTTTGATGCCTCTTATGGCCTGGCGGGTGCGTTCTTCGTTTTCTATGAGGGCGAATCTTACGTAGCCGTCGCCGTAGTCGCCGAAGCCTATGCCGGGGCTTACTGCTACTTTGGCTTCGTTCAATAAGAGCTTTGAAAACTCGAGCGAGCCCAGGTTGCGGTAATGCTCGGGGATCTGGGCCCAGACGAACATGGTGGCCTTGGGGGCGGGGACGGGCCAGCCGGCTTTGTTCAGGCCTTCGATGAGCACGTCGCGGCGCTTGCGGTAGATCTCGCAGATCTCGGTTACGCAGTCCTGGGGGCCTTCGAGGGCGGCGATGGAGGCTACCTGGATGGGCGTGAAGGTGCCGTAGTCAAAGTAGCTCTTGAGTTTCCCGAGGGCGGCGACTAGCTTCTGGTTGCCGACCATGAAGCCGATGCGCCAGCCTGGCATGTTGTAGGACTTGGAGAGCGTGAAGAACTCGACGGCGACGTCGCGCGCGCCGGGGACTTCAAGGACCGATGGGGGCTTGTAGCCGTCAAAGGCGATGTCGGCGTAGGCGAGATCGTGGATGAGCCAGAAGCCGTACTCTTTGGCCAGCTCGACGAGGCGGGCGAGGAAGGAGAGCTCGACACACTCGGTGGTGGGGTTCGACGGGAAGTTGACGATGAGGGCCTTGGGGCGCGGGGTCATGCGCGGAATGATGTCTTCGAGTTCCTTGAGGAACTCCTCGTGGTTGTTGATGGGTACGCTGACGATGTGCGCGCCGGCGATGACCGGGCCATAGATATGGATGGGGTAGCTGGGGTTGGGAACGAGTACGGTATCGCGCGAGTCGAGGATGGCGAGACAGAGGTGGGCGATGCCTTCCTTGGAGCCGATGGTGACAATGGCCTCGGTGTCGGGGTCGAGATCGACGTCGTAACGGGTCTTGTACCAGGTGCAGATGGCCTTGCGCAGGCGGGGGATGCCGCGGGAGACCGAGTAGCGATGGGTGGTGGGGCGTTGAGCGGCCTCGACCAGCTTGTCGACGATGTGCTTGGGCGTGGGGCCGTCGGGGTTGCCCATGCCGAAGTCGATGATGTCCTCGCCGCGGCGGCGGGCGGCCATCTTCATTTCGCCGGTGATGTTGAAGACGTAGGCGGGCAGGCGTTGTATGCGGCTGAACTCTTCGCTCATGACTACTCCAGAATACAGGGAACAAGGGACCAAGGGACCAAGGGACCAAGGGACCAGGGACCAGGGACCAGGGAACAGGGGCTAGGGGCTAGGGACTAGGGACGAAAGACCAAGCCCTTGCGGTGTGTGCTGAATTTTGGATGAGGTGGTGCGGTGTCTAGGCGGCGGGAGCCGCCGCAGCCGCGGCCGCGCGCATGTTTGCTATGGCGGGATGTGTCGTGGGCTGCTGCATAAATTTGATTATAGCGTGATCGGCGGAGGCTGCAGAGTACGCTCGGTTACGCTAGGCTCTGGATTGGAGGCGAGTTTCGACTCCAGCCTGCGGAGCGTAGCGTTGACCAGAAGAAAGCGGTTGACTACGACCACTATGCCGATAACGGTATAGGCAATGCCCAACGGCAGATCGTACGTTTCTCCCTGCCATCCCTTGGCGATGAGGGGAAGCCCCTTAAAAAGGATTCCAGTCCCGCAAACGATCCAAAGGATCTGCGCGTTGATGAATCTCCTGGGATGTAAATTGCGGATGTCGCGGCGGGCACGCTTCATGGCGAAGAGTATAGCGCCAGCCAAGCTCAAACGGCGGAATTTATACTGAAAGCAATCATGAGCACGTTTTTACCAGTCGACGAACAGATGGATCTGCTTGAGAAGGGCGCGGCGGAGATTATCCGCGTGAGCGACCTGCGCGAGCGTTTGGAAGAGAGCCGCAAAACCGGCAAGCCGCTGCGCATTAAGGCGGGGTTTGATCCGACTGCGCCGGACCTGCACCTGGGGCACACGGTACTGATGCGCAAGCTAAGGCACTTTCAGCAACTGGGGCATACGGTCATCTTTCTAGTGGGCGACTTTACGGCGCTGATCGGCGACCCTACCGGCCGCAACGTGACGCGCAAGCCGCTTACGCGGGAACAGATCGACGAGAACGCCGAGACCTACAAGCAGCAGGTGTTTCGGATTCTTGACCAGAGTGTGACGGAGGTTCGGTACAACTCCGAATGGCTGGCGAAGCTGGGCTACGAGGGGACGATCAAGCTGACGGCGCACTTTACGGTGAGCCAGATGCTGGAGCGGGACGACTTTTCGAAGCGCTTTAACGCCGAGCAGCCGATCAGTCTGCACGAGCTGCTCTATCCGGTGATGCAGGGGTACGACTCGGTGGCTCTGGAGTGCGACGTGGAGCTGGGCGGGACGGACCAGAAGTTCAACCTGCTGTGCGGGCGCGAGCTGCAACGGCACTACGGGCAGAAGCCGCAGATCGTGCTGATGACGCCGATCCTCGAGGGGCTGGACGGCGTGCAGAAGATGTCGAAATCTCTGGGCAATGCGGTGGGCATTAACGAGCCGCCATCGGAGATGTACGGCAAGCTGATGTCGATCTCAGACGAGTTGATGTGGAAGTACTGGGTGCTGCTGACCGATCTGAAGATCTCGGAGATCGATGCCATCCGCGCCGATGTGGCGGCTGGCCGCGAGCATCCAATGGCGGTGAAGAAGCGGCTGGCGCGGACGATTACGGCAGGGTTCCATGGAGAGGTGGCCGCGGCGAGCGCCGATGAGAACTGGGCGCGGATGTTCCAGCAGAAGGAAGCGGCCGAGGATCTGGAAGAGGTGGCTGTTGCGCTGGCGGACGTGGCCGGCGTGGACGGGCAGTTGCGCGTAGCGAAGCTGCTGGTTCAGTTGAAGCTGGCGTCGAGCGGCGCCGAGGCGAATCGCAAGATCGCCGAGAAGGCCGTGAAGATTGAGGGCGCGGTGGTGGAGTCGCAGGTGATAGCGGCTCCGGTGCTGCCCGCGCGGCTGGTGGTGCGGCTGGGCAAGCGGGCTAAGGCGGCGGTGATCGGGTAAGAGAAAGTAGTAGGCGGGATTTGGAAGGCGCCTTTAGGTGGTCTACTTCCGCCGCGTCTTGATTCCCGTAGCGATCTGAGCGACCGTGAGGCCCTTCTGCCATGTGTGCCGCTCGCGGGTGTAATCGCCATAAACCCTGCCGTACACGCGCACGAATCGAGCCAGACCGGTGGTGCCCAGCTCCCGCTCCAAAATGCCGAGCGCGTGCTGGCGGAACTGATCGTCCGTCATCTCTGGGCCCGCGTGCTGGATGTGCTGACTCATGGCTGGAATCCTCTCCTCCAGTCTAGCGGATTCTGGACTATTACGGCAGGGCTGCCCACTCCCCTGCGTGCCTTGCCGAGAAAGCGATCATCGGTTGTCAAGAGGCAACTGGCGCTTGCTTGCTCGGCGCTGGCCAGGTGAAGGGCGTCGAAAGCGCCGTAACCGAGACGTTCCAACTCAGCAGCGCGCTCCAGGCTACTGTCCTCCAAAACGACTCTCTCCCCTGAATGTGCCAACAGCCGTATCGCTTCCGTACGAATCTCGGGATCGGGGTTGCTAAGCAGCTCCGCCTCAAGGGCTTCTCCGCCGACCCACAGTACCGAACCAAGCTGGGCGAGGCTTAGGAAATCCTCGACAGCTCGCGACTCAGCCTCCACTCGCGGCTGACCGCCTACGTCAAAGAGGCGCAGCAAAGCACAACTGTCCAGGCAAATACGCGGAGGAACTGCCATTTCCCGATCATCTTATCCCAGAAGACTATTGCCCGCGCGTCGCTACTCGACCAGTGAGAGCAACTGGGCGTAGGCGGGCGTGGCGCGCAGTCTTGCGAAGTCTGCTTCTTTGTTCACCTTCTGCGCGGTTGCCGAGCCCTGGTTAAAAGCCGTGCGCAGATAGGCGAGCGCGCAGTCGTCTAGTTGGGCGCGGGCGCAACTGCGGGCCTTGAAGTAGGCGGCCGTGCCGCGCTCCTTGCGGGGAGCTGGGTCTTTGACGGTGAGCGCCGAATGAGCGTCGAAGATGTGCGGGTCGAGCGCGAGCGCGCGTCGGTAGGCTTCTGCGCCCTTTTCGTACTTGTGCTGCATGAGCAGATTGGTGCCGAGGTTTTTGAGCAGCATGGCAAAGTCCGGATCGCGCTCTAGGGCTTTGCGGTAAGCGCGCTCGCCTGCCGGGTAGTCCCCGAGCCCGTCTTCGGCGGTGCCCAGGTTGTTGAGAATGCTGGCATCCCCGGGAGTGAGCTTGAGCGCCTCCTCGTAACAGCGGATGGCATTCGTGAGCGCGTTCATCATCTGGTAGGCGATGCCCATCTTGTTCCAGAGCACGGCGGAGGGCCGCTCCACGCGGGAGTAGAGCTCGATGGCGGCCTGGTAGTGCTGCTTCGCGTAGTCGATGTCGCCGAGTTGTTCCAGGGTGAGATGCGGAGCAGGGAGTTGCGTGGGCTCGGCGAGCTCGGGGATGTGGTTCGACGAGTCGCTCGTGGCGGTGCTGCCGGCGGTGAATGCAAGCTGCGCCCGTGAAGCGGCGGGCAATGCCGCCGAGAGAGCCAGGACCGCGAACCAACGGAATGGGTAGTGCCCACGCATGAGACCCGATTCCAAGAAAACTTACACTGGCTCACAAACATACACCCGATTGTGACTTTCGTCCAGATGGAGATCGGAAGAAACTCACGGCTATAAGCAGCAATGCCAGGTCCGCTCCGAGACAGGTCCCTGTAACTGGGGTTCGTGGATTTCCAGGTTTGAAGAATCCAGACCTGGTGCGGCCATGCGGTCCGGTCAGGCTGAGCGCCCTTCTAGGGTTCCACCGCCACCAGCTTCACATAAGCTGCCGTGGTTCGCAGGCGAGCAAAGTCCTCATCCTGTTTGACCTTCCTGGTCGTCGCATATCCCTCGTTGAAAGACTGGCGCAGAAAAGTCAGCGCGCAGTCGTCCTGATCCGCACGTGCGCAGCTTCTGGCCTTGTAGTAGGCTTCTGCTCCCCGCTCCCCGCGGGGTGCGTTCTGGGCGGACGCGGGACCGTCATGCGCTTCGAAAACATGAGGATCGAGCGCCAGCGCCTGCCTGTAGAGTTCCGCGCCCTCGGCGTTCCGGTATTGCATAAACAGGTTGGTCCCCAGGTTCTTGAGGATCATCGCCGAGTTGGGATCGATCTTGAGCGCTTTGCGGTAATTCTTCTCTCCGGCCGCGAAGTCCATCATCGCATCCTCGATCGTAGCCAGATTATTGAGCAACTGCGCGTTCTGCGGATCGATCTTGATCGCCTCCTTGTAGCAGCGCGCTGCGTCTTTGAGGTCGAACAGCATCTCATAGGAGATACCCATCTTGTTCCAGACCGATGCCGACGGTGCGCTAACTTTCTTGTACTCACCGAGAGCGGCCTGGTACCGCCCGCTCACAAAATGCGCATCCCCAACCTGCTCGGGAGTGTACTGAAGTCGGGCGGTGGCAGCGGGAGCGGAGGTTGTGGTCTCTACCAAAACCCCGCTGGGGGAGTTGAGAGCTATATCGCCGGAGGGAGGCTGGGGCTGTGGCAGGGCCGGAATCGCTGCCAACAGAGCTGCAAAGGCAAGCCAACGGAGGTGGGGAAGAAAGTGACGCATGGCAAACTCCTACCAAGAGCACATGTCAGATTAGGATGAAAATCCCGGCGTGCCGACGCAATAAAAGACTACTTTTGTCCACAATTAACCCCCCGGCAGGCTCAATCAAATGCTGTCAGATGGGCAGGAAAGGCGGGCAGGGCGCAGGAAGCAAGGGGCTTAGAGGAATGGATTCAATAGCTTGCGATGAAGCCTGGCCGGATTCTCATGGCCTGTAGTGCTGGAGGTCAAAGGGGGCAAGACCGGCGCAGCAGCGAAGGCAAGCGGCCGGGCGCGGGCGGGGGAGACAACGGAGCTCCTCAAAAAAACCACGAATAGGAATCGTGATTGCGAATCGTGAAGACGCGGAACTACTGCTGCGCAGGCGCGTTGCGCGGCACCTGCGGGGTCTGGCCTTGGAGGTTCACGACGGTCACAGCGCCGGCGGTGAAGACGCCGTCTTTGGCGAGGCCCTCGACGCGCACCATGTCGCCTACATGAATGTCGGCCAGGGTGATGGGGTTGCGTCGCTCGCGGAAGGTGGTGTCCTCGTTGGCCACGAACTTGTGGGGCTTGCTGTCGACCGAGCCGTCGATGGTGACCTCGACCTCGTTAATGGCCGTGACCTTGCCCATGAGCCAGGTCTTGCCGAATCCTTCGACGAGTTGCTCGGCCTGCTTGGCGCGCTCGGGATCGAGCAGGGCGATGACCATTGCGCCCACCGATTTGCCGGCCGGATCGAGTTCGCCCATGGCGGCGATGGCGTCGCCAACCTTGATGTCGGTGGATTTGATGGCGAGAGCCGCGAAGTTGCCGCCGGTCATTCCCTGACCCTGGCCGCGATTGGCCCCTTGGCCTGCGCCCTGACCTGCCCCCTGCCCGTTGGGCTGGCGTTGCGGACGGTTCTGTCCCTGGCCTGCGCTCTGGCCCGTACCCTGACCGGCACGTTGTCCAGCTCCTTGTCCAGCGCCCATTCCAGCCGGCTGCTTCATGAAGCGGGTGTTGACGCCGTAGTGGACGGTATAGGTCTCGCCCTCAAAGGTCTTGACGGTGAAGTGGTCGGCGGCTACTTCGGTTACAGTGCCGGAGACGCCGCGGCCGTTAGCGCCCATGCCCATTGCGCCCATGCCGCCGCGCATGCCCGCGCCCTGCCCTGCCTGCGGCTGGGGCGGCGCGGCGTTCTGGGCGTGAGATGAGAGGCCGATGGCAAGGCCGATGGCGAAAGCAGAGACAAGGCGTAGATTCATGGCGTACTCCTGAAAAGCTATTCAGTTAGATAGACGCACCGCGGCCCAGATGGGACTACGCGGATGCCTTAGTAGAGTCTGAAGGCAACTTCGACGAAAAGAGAGACAGCCACCGGCACACCATTCTTGCTTGCGGGCTTAAACCGGTACTTCATGACCGCCAGAATAGCGTTGCGGTCCAGATCGGGCTGAAGGCTGCGCACGAGATGCACGTTCTGGGGAATGCCGTTGGCGTCGGCGATGAGGCCGATGACGCAATCGCCCTGAATTCTATTGCGTCGGGCATCCTCGGTATACGAGGGGTTGACATGGTTTAAGAGAACGGGCGCAGATACACCGCCGCCGACCTTGTATACAGCTACGGTAGTCTGAGCCGGAGAGGGGCTCTGGAGCGGACCCGCAGTGTCGGCAGGCCGAGGCAGGAGTTCCAGGGATTCATCCGGGCGGCTCACGATCATTACCGAGACAGCGCCCCGATCCTTTGCGGGACTCTGGACGCAGGCCTCGATATCGAGTTCCACCTCTACGGCTACGGGAACGGGAACTCCGTTGAATGAGCCTGGCTTGAATCGCTCGCTTTCAAGGTATGCCACGGCGGCCTGGTCGAGATCGCTGCCAGCCTGGCGCAATACCGAGATCTGCCCGGGGACCCCGTCGATACCGACGACAGCGCCGAGGACTGGCATTCCATCTTTCTTTTCGCAGCCATGGGCCGACGCGAATTTCCGCTTCCGTGGTATAAGCACCGGGGCGGAAACACCGGAATCGCTATAGTAAATGCTGCCAGGTTCGGGCTGAGCAGGGGCGGTGTGGCTTGCGACGGTTTCCTGCGCTGCAACGCCGGCCGCGAATGCCAGCGCGAAGAAGGCGATCTTGCTGCCCATGGAACCTCTCCCGAAAAGTTAGATCAGGCGCTCAGCTGCGATGCGGCGATAAAGTTGCATGCTCTCATCCCCTGTCGCAACTGCCGCGCTACTCGTTATCGATGCTGGAGGAGTAGGAGAGCACCTCGTTCGAGTCGGTGTCGTAGTTGCAGTAGACGGTGATGGGCGTGAAGTTTCCGAATCCGTCGGAGATGGCCGCCTTGTTTGTGATCATGGTCAGCACGCCGGGCGCTGCAACCGTGGGAACGAAACGGTCGAAGCGGGGAGTGAGCCCATCGCCGTCGCTCCAGTGGAAACGGTGCGCCGCTATGGAGCGAATGTAGTTGTCGGCGTCTCCCGCGCAGGCCGAGGCGGCGGCGATTCCGAACTTCTCGTGGAGGGCCCGGGCGTTGCGGGCGATGCTCGGGGGGCCGGGAACGACGGGATGGTAGGGGTCGTAGCCCACGTAAAGCGAATTCGAACCCTTGACCAGAACCACGACAAACAGCGTAAGGACCAGCGCCACAATCAGGCTTAGCGCCACGTGGGTTTCATGGGGCGGGCCGACAAGAATGCCGGTTAGCTCGCAGCTTCGGGCGAACTGGTCCGGAGTGTAATTCTGGCGGTTGAAGGCGCCCGGCACTGTGGGCCAGCGAACATAGAGCCGGTTATGCGAGGCGTCGATGGAGTACACCTCGCCGAGTGTGCCATCGACCTTACGCCGCACCTGTGCGCCAATCGCAGGAAGAGCAGAGCCCATCCCATCCTCCGGAGTTCGCGTGTCCGCAGGGTCTTTCGCCCCGCGTCCGGCACAATGATAACCCGGAACTGCCACGGCTGGCATCGTGAAGGCTCGGCGCGAAGCAAACCGGCGGATTCCGCTCTGCGGAAACACTCCCGGCGACTCACTGCTCCCGGAGACCTTGCGCGTCCAACACTCAGTTCAGCCGCCCTACAGTCCGCCGCGGAGGAGCCAGCTACACTATTTATGGGCGCAATCGTGCGAAACCAGAGGGAAGAGCGGCTGTTAACGGTTATCTACCAAATACTGTAGATCGATTCTCTTTCTGGTAACGGAGTTGGCAACTTGTGCCGGATCTGGGGCCCATCCGGTTCTTCGCGATGATCTTTCCTGCTCCGGCGGGCGAGTATCTCGCTTGTTGTCAAAGCATTAACATGAAAGATGGTTCCGGGGCCTCTGACGCCGTCAAACTGGCAACCAACGTGCAATTCAATTTGATTGGATAGCAGGCTCTCCCCTATGGAAACCAGCCTTTTTAACCGGGTGCAGGCTGCGCTGCTGGCTGTGGCCACGGCTGCGGTGCTCTTGTTGGCTGTGTTGAACCTGTTGGAGGAGCGCCATTACGACCGGCCCGACGACGGCGTGTGGTGGCGAGAGGCCAAGGGCGGCCTGGTGGCCGAACGGGTTCTGCCAGACATGCCGGGCCAGCGTGCCGGCGTGCAGCGCAACGACCTGCTCACCGCCGTTGGCGAAGCTCCTGTAACCCGGATCGCGGACCTTGAGCGGGCTCTCTACCGCGCCGGCAGCTACGGGCAGGTGGATTACAGCATCACCCGCGCCGGAATCCCACTCGATACGCCGGTCAAGGTGATTCCAGTGCCGCTGGACCGCAGTCTGGCGCTGGGATTGCGCGTGATCGGGCTGATCTATCTTGTCATTGGGTTTTATGTGTTGTTGCGGCGCTGGGGAGCGCCGCGGTCCACGCACTTCTATCTCTTTTGCCTGGTCTCCTTTGCCTGGTATGCGCTCAAGTACACAGGCATCCTCGACATTCTCGACCAGTCCGTCTTCTGGACCAACGTGGTGGCGGAGTCGCTGCAGCCGGCGCTGTTTTTGCACTTCGCCATGACGTTTCCCGAGGAGCGGCTGAAGCGGTTTGGCCGGCGTAAGCTGCTGCCGCTGATCTACGCACCGGGGCTGGTGCTGCTGGGTCTGTGGTTGTGGGCCATTCGCTTCTGGCAGGCTACCGAGCTGCTCAAGCACTCGCTCGACCAGCTTGGCACCGCCTATGTCGCGGTGTATTACATACTGGCGGCGCTTCTGTTCCTGCGCAGCTACAGCCGCGCCAACTCGCCGCTGCTGCGTCAGCAACTGAAGTGGGTGACGCGTGGAACGCTGCTGGCCGTGCTGCCGTTCACGCTGTTCTACGCGATTCCCTACCTGCTCGATTTGAACCCGCCTCGGCTGCTTTCGAACCTGGCGGGGTTGTCGCTGGTGTTTTTGCCGCTCACCTTCAGCTGGGCGATCGTGCGCTACCGGCTGATGGACACCGACCTGATCTTCAAGCGCGGCATGGCCTACATGCTGGCCACCGGCTTGATTCTGGGCGGCTACTTCGGCCTCATCGCCCTGATCTCCGTGATGGTGCATAACGTGGCTCCCGTGGCGTTGCGCGAGGGCACGCTGGTTCTGGCCATCCTGATCACGGCGGCCGTCTTTGAACCGCTGAAACGCCACATCCAGGGTTGGGTAGACCGGGCCTTCGACCGGCAGCGCTACGACTACCGCAAGGCGCTGGTGGAGTTCGGGCGGGGCCTGAGCTCGGAGACCGATACCGAGACCCTGCTGCAATCGATCGTGCGCCAGTTGACGCGGACACTGGGCGTGGCCCGGGTCGCCGTCTTTACGGTTGAGGACGGCCAGGTGCGCCTGGCCGCTTCCCATGGTTTGCCGGAAGAGGCGCGCGGCGCGCAAAGCCGGCTCGATCTGGATTTCCTGGACTTCGATCGCGCCCGGGACCACTCCCACATCTTTCTTGAGAACGCGCAGGCCGCGCTGCATCTGCCCGAGGCCCAGCGCCGCACCGCCGCGCTGCTGGATCTGAACTACTATCTGCCCTGCCGGGTAGCTACCGTGCAGCAGGAGGGCCGCGGCGGAGGGAACCGCACCATCGCCGTTATCGGCCTGGGACGCACGCTCCATGGCGATTTTCTGTCGAGCGAAGATGTGGAGCTGCTCGAATCGCTGGCCAGCTACATCGGCATCGCGCTGCAAAACGCGAGCCTTTACGCGCGGCTGGAAGCCAAGATTACCGAGTTCGAGCGGCTCAAGGAGTTCAACGAAAACATCGTCGAGTCGATCAACGTCGGCATCCTGGCGGTGGATCTGGACAACCGAATCGAGAGCTGGAACGCGCAGATGGAGGCCATGTACGCGATGAGCCGCGGCGAGGCTATCGGCCAGCAGCTCAGCGCGGTCTTCCCCAAAGAGTTTGTCGAGGCCATCGACCGGTTCCGCAGCGATCCCGGCGTGCACCAGATCTACAAGTTCCCGCTGACTACGCGGGCCGGCGAACAGCGCACGGCCAACATCGCGGTTGCGCCGCTGCTGTCGCGGGACTTCATCTCGGTGGGCCGAATTATTCTTGTCGATGACATCACCGAGCGGGTGACGCTCGAGTCCCAACTGGCCCAGGCCGACAAGCTCACCTCGATCGGACTGCTGGCCGCCGGCGTGGCGCACGAGATCAACACGCCGCTGGCCGTCATCTCCTCCTACGCGCAGATGCTCTCCAAGCAGCTTAAGGCCGATCCCAGGCTGGCTCCGGTGCTCGACAAGATCACCCAGCAGAGCTTCCGGGCCGCGGAGATCGCCAACGGGCTGCTGAACTTCTCGCGCACCTCGACCACGGAGTTTCGCGAGACCAATCTCAACCAGGTGATTCGCGATACGCTGTCGCTGCTCGAACATCAGTTCAAGACAGCGAAGATCAGGATCGACCTCGACCTTGCGGCAGATCTGCCGTCCATTCACGGCAATCCGGGCAAGCTGCAGCAGGTCTTTCTCAACCTGCTGTTGAACGCGAAGGACGCCATGCCCGACGGCGGCGCGATGCGCATCGCCACGCTGGCCAACGGGCAGGTGGAAGCCATCGTCGCCGACAACGGCGCCGGCATCGCGCCCGAGCACCTCAAGCGGATCTACGATCCCTTCTTCACCACCAAGACCACGCCCCGGCCCGGCGACCGCCGCGGCACCGGTCTGGGCCTTGCTGTGTCCTATGGAATTATTCAGGAGCACGCCGGCAAGATTCGCGTCGAGAGTGCTCTAGGGGCCGGAACAACTTTTCACTTGGAGTTCCCACTCCTGAGGACGTCGGTACATGCCTGATCTTGAGTCTCCATTGAACGACCAGGCCTCCGCCTTTGCCCCGGCGGCGAGCGGAGCAAGGATTCTGGTCATCGACGACGAGGCCGGCATCCGCGACTCGCTCGAGGTGCTGCTCTCGCTTGAGGGATACGTCGTGACCCTGGCGGCAGATGGCGAGCAGGGCTTGCATATGCTCGAGGTCGATACCTGCGATCTCGTGCTGCTGGACCTGGCGCTGCCCGGCCAGACGGGTCTGGAACTGCTGCCGCAGATCAGGGAACTGCGCCCCGACGTGCCGGTCATCATGATTACCGCCTACGGCACGGTGGATAACGTCGTGGAGGCGATCCGCTCGGGCGCGGAGAACTTTGTTCAAAAGCCCTGGGACAACGAGAAGCTGCTGGCCGACATCCGCTCAGCGGTGGCCCGGCACCGTGTAGAAGAAGAGAATCTTCAGCTCAAGCGCACGCTCAAGCAGCGCTACAACTTTGCGAACATCGTGGGCAAGAGCGAGATCATGCTCAAGATATTCGACCTGGTGGCGCAGGTGGCCCCCAGCCGCTCCACCGTGCTGATCCAGGGCGAGAGCGGGACGGGCAAGGAGCTGATCGCCAAGGCCATCCACGCCAACTCGCCGCGGCGCGACAAGCCCTTTGTGCCCATCAACACCGGCGCGATGCCGGCCGAGCTGCTTGAGTCCACGCTCTTCGGACACGTCAAGGGAGCCTTTACCTCGGCCGTCGCTTCAAAGAAAGGGCTCTTTGAAGTCGCTCATGGCGGAACGCTGTTTCTCGACGAGATCGCCACCATGGGCATGGATACCCAGGCCAAGATCCTGCGCGTGCTCCAGGACAAGCGCTTCATGCATCTGGGCGGAGTGCAGGAGATTCAGGTGGACGTGCGCATTCTGGCCGCGACCAACGTGGACCTGCGCAAAGAGGTTCGCGAGGGCCGCTTCCGCGAGGACCTCTTCTACCGGCTCAACGTCATCACCGTGGATCTGCCGGCGCTGCGCTCCCGCCGCGAAGATATTCCGCTGCTCGCCCAGCATTTCCTGGACTACTACACGGCGGAGAACGGGATGGGGCCGCGCAAGCTCTCCTCCGACGCGCTGCGCGCGCTGGTCGACTACGACTGGCCAGGCAACGTGCGCGAGCTTGAGAACTCCATCGAGCGCGGCGTGGTGCTCTCCTCCGGGCAGGTCATCGGCCCCGAGCTGCTCCCCGGTCACATCACCGGGCGCAGCTTTCAGGACGCGATCCTCGAGCACAACCCCAACTCTTCGCTCTTCGACATCCTTGAAACCATCGAGCGGCGCATCATTATCGAAAAGCT
>Ga0326728_10004213_pt1 | contig 43116 bp, 40 predicted proteins | sample MB3enrmetagenome_FD_207602 | JGI IMG/M metagenome (GOLD analysis project Ga0326728, IMG submission 207602) | Lab enriched peat soil microbial communities from McLean, Ithaca, NY, United States - MB31MN | ecosystem: Environmental > Terrestrial > Soil > Wetlands > Peat | place: USA: New York...
GCGGACTATTACACCATCCTGACAAATTTCGCGTGCGCTCACAGAGAGCCAGATCTTGCCGCCATCCTTGCGATAGGCTTCGAATTCATAGTTCTGCACAGTCCCGGTAATGCTAATTAAGCGTTTGAATTCGTCGCGATCTTTGGGATTGACATAGAACTGCCGGGTAATGTCAATGGCAGCTGCTATGGCCTCTTCCGGGGAACTGTAGCCGATACTGGAGGCAAAGGCCGGATTGACGCTTAGCACGCGGCCGTCCGGAGTGGTCTGAAATATACCGAAAATTGCGTTGTCGAAGATACCGCGATACTTCTGTTCGGCCTTGCTAAGCGCCTCCTCAAATTTTTTTCGATTACTGATGTCACGGCCTATACCCGCAATGCCGATCACGTGGCCTGTGTTGTCGCGTACCGGTACTTTTGTTGTCAGGATGTCGATCTCGTTCCCTGCGCTGTCGGTGCCTTTCTCTTCACGGTTGTACAAAGGTTGCCCTGACCGCATTACGTTCTGCTCGTCTTCATAAAAACTTCTGGCCTGCTCCGGCGGGAAAAAATCGAAATCGGTTTTTCCCAGCAGCTCTTCCGGCGTCTCCACTCCGGTCACGCGAGCCACGTGAGAATTAGCCACCAAGAACCGGCTCTCGAGGTCTTTTACATACATGAAATCCGGGACGTTGTCGATCAGGGCGCGAAGCATACCGTTTGCGATCGTCAACTCCTTGGTGCGCGCCGCAATCAGTTCCTCGAGATGGGCGCGGTGCTGTTCCAACTCCCGTTCCGCGCGCTTGCGCGCCGAGATGTCTTTCACAATTGCCGTCAGATAAACTTCGCCACCCATATCGAGCTGATTCAGCGAAACTTCGGCGTCGAAGGGGGTTTTATCCGCGCGGCAATGCTGCCATTCAAAGCGCACGGGGGTCTTCACGCTCAAGGCGAGATTGATTTTTTCCATCGCCGCTTCCGGCGAGCATCTTCCATCAGGCTGCAGGGGCGGAGAAAATTCAATGGGAGAATGGCCGATGATTTGCTCGCGGGTGCAGCCATACATCTGAAGGGTCATTTCATTGCAGTCGATAAAGGTTCCGTCCCGCACCAGGAAAATGGCGTCTCCAGCACTCTCGAACAGAATTCGATGGAGACGTTCACTGACTCTCAACGCCACTTCTGCCCGCTTGCGCTCGCTGATGTCGGTAATCATGCCAAGCACGCCGCAGAACATGTTATTCGCGTCCATGACTGGCGTCGCCGAAACCATGGTCCAAACCGGATGACCATCCTTATGGCGCCAGCGGCATTCGTACTGCTCGGCTACACCTTTTCGCCGGGCCTCCAATTTCTCGGCTTGCTCCTTCAGCTCATCTTCATACAGGAAATACTCCTCGGAGCGCCCCAACATTTCGGACATTTCGTAGCCGAGCATGGAAGCCATGCGAGCATTGACATTGATGGTGCGGCGATCCTTATCGATCTGCCAGATTCCCTCATTGGAAGCATTAACAATCTGCCGATGCCTTTGATCGCTTTCTTGCAGCGCGTCTTCCGCGCGTTTGCGCTCCGTGATGTCGGCGCAGAGGCCGATGTGGCCCAGGTACTTGCCGCTCGAGGAGTACATTGGCTCGGCGAAAACTCCCAGTAGCCGCCACTCGCCATCGGCTCGCCGGAATCTGGCTTCCATCCTGAAGGTTGCGCGGTCGCCGACAGCACGGTCGAATGCCGCATAGAACCCGGGCGCATCGTCGGGGTGAACCAGCGGCGGCCGTTTGGGGGCTTGCAGCTCGCCGTGCGTCATCCCGAAGAACTGACAGCATGCCTTGTTGGTGAAATTGAAAACGCCCTCAGCGTTGGTCGCCCATATCATCGAGGGGCAACTGTCCGCAATCATCCGGTAGCGCTCTTCACTGTCGCGCAGGGTATCCTTCGCCTGTTTGCGTTTCCTCTCCAGGCGCTTCGGACTTTCGCCGCGTGCCAGGCTCGGGACAATTCCTTTCATTGGAATAACCTCATACGAATGGGCGCGAATACGTTACCGGAGATATATCGGCAAAAAATGCGTTTTCTGTAGATTACCGGACAGTTCGCGCCAGATATTTATGGTGAATGATCTTCAGCGCCTAATTTATTGGGGAGAGTATGCCGATGAAATGATCATGCCTCGACGCTGTTACCCTGTCTAAGCCGTGTGCAGGCGAAATACTCAGGTAAGGAGTATGCCGTATGGCTAACAAGATCCTGTTCGTGGACGATGAACCCGCGGTCCTGGATGGCTACACACGCATGCTGCACCGGGAGTTCAAGGTGGACACGGCGGTAGGCGGGGATCAGGGCCTGATGTTGATTGACTGTAGCGGCCCTTACTCCGTCGTCATATCCGATATGCGGATGCCGGGCATGAATGGCGCGGAATTTCTGTCTCAAGTACGGCAGAAATCACCTGAGACCGTGAGAATGTTGCTCACCGGCTATACGGATATAAACGCCGCCATTCAAGCCGTGAATGAGGGCAACATATTCCGCTATTTGTCTAAGCCTTGCAGTAAGGAGGCGCTTGTAGAGGCTATAAAAATCGGCCTGGATCTATACGATTCTGTCATGGCCGAAAAGAAACTCGCCAAGAAGGGCCAGATCATCGAAGAGTCCAGGAGCGAACCCGCTGATATCTGCCAATGGGACAATAATGAAGGTCCTACCGGTCTGCCGGGACCTACGCAGGCCAGAAAACACCTCGCCCCACTCGTGGGGGTTGACACCCTCAGCTATGTCGTATTGTTTAAGATTTCTATGCTGCAAACCGTGGAGCAGCGTTATGGGGAAGAGACAGCCGGTGACTACCTGAACTCTGCCGCCCAATTCCTGGTGCAGGCATTGCGGCCGGACGATAAGCTCTTCCACTGGGGCAGGGATGTGCTGATGGCCGTAATCCGGCGAACAATCTCTCCCGGCGCCTTGCGCATGGAGATCGATCGCCTGACATTGACCAGTAGCGGACAAATGATGAATATAAATGGAAAAAGTATCATGCTCGCCTGCCCGATAGCCTTCGATCTGCTGACGGTATCGAAGTATTCATCATTGAACGATATGCTGCTGGCCTTCGATGCCAAGCCGATCGGGATGATCTGAGGCCAGGGAGACGGCCTCAACTGCGGGCAGGATATCTTTCTACCCCAGAGCACTGACCGGGCCGAGTCGTGTTTTCCGGTCCCTAGTCCGTGATAGCTGACAGCTATCAGCTAACAATTTTCAGTGGTTACAATCCACGGAATGTTCCACGTGGAACATATTCATTCTATTGGACTTGTTACCATGTTTACTACATAATTATCTGCAAGGTTTTGAAAATATATATAGGGGACCGCCGGGGCCTTTGTGACTCATGGGATCCGAGCCACCCGCTGCTACCCGCCGGTTGAGTCCCATACTTTAGTTTCGCCCTTTGTTTACCCATGCTGGCCGGTTATGTTGTTGATCCCAGGAGATTTTCCTCCGTTTTTATCGAGCATCACCCGGCCCATCCGGCGAGAATTCCCGCACCTGGGTTTCGCCTTTTGTATGACCTTTGTTCGCCCTTTCGGATTGGTTATAATGTTGATATCATGATGGTTATCTGATTTTGGTTTTTGACCATAAAGGCGAAAATGGGGGATACTTTTGTTGCATATTATCGCCTGCGGAGAAGTTAACCCACGGTTTTTGAGTGGGTTGTGGAAGCAGCTGAGGCGAAAAGATACGGTTTTCAGTTGCATTGAACAATGGACAATGGTTAGTGGTCAATGACGAGCCGCAAATTTGGTCGTGATTCATACATTGATTGTGCGCCGATCCGTAGTAATTATCTGCAAGGACTAGCCGTCCAGGCGGGCGAAGGTGGAGAGGCGGCAAATCGGTGCGGACCCGGGCCTGAAGGCCGCGCGCAAATTTGCATTTTTTCAGGCGCCTAAAGGCGCCTGCTCCCTCAGGGGCTAAAGCCCGCTTTAAATCGTTGCCATTACGGCACGACTGAAGTCGTGCCCTTTCAAAGGCTAGTTTTCATCGCGACTTCGTCGCGTGGATTGATTTCTAAAAACGGGTGGATGGGGTAATGTACGGGCTAAAGCCCGTACCCTTCACCGAATATCCGAAGATATTTCCTTATCGCATGGAGAGCCACCAATCGCGGCCGGCGCACCAGCAACTGTCGTCAGGCTGGTTGTTGCGGTGAAGATGCCGGACCTGGCTGCCGCTTCTTTTCCATAACGCATCGGAAAGGGCGCGGGCGGCCTGGGCGTTTTGGGCTCCGGCGCAGGCGACAAACTGCACGCCGCAGAGAAAGCGGGCGGGCCAGGAGCCATCGGGATTGCGGGTGACGAGCAGCATCTTGCCGTCCTGATTATCCGGCTCGAGGGGAAAGAGCAAGCGGCCATGGGGGCGCAGAGCATCGAGCCACAGGGCCAGGGGCTCGACGGCGGCGGCGTTTACATAGAGCAGATCGCAGGCCGGCAGAGGCGCTTCGGCTCCGGAGCGCGAGTGCACCGCGACCTGGGGAAAACCGGCGAGAAGCGCGGCGGCGCGGCGAGCCAGCTCCGGCTCGATCTCATAGGCGTCTACATGGCCGGAGGAACCCACCAGCATGGCCAGAATGGCGGTGTAATAACCTGTGCCCGCGCCTACATGGACGGCGCACTCGCCTTTTTGGGGAGCGAGCGCGTTGAGGCAGAGGGCGTGGAGACTGGGCTGGCCATTGTTGAGGCCATGGGCAGCGCCCAGCGGGACCAGGACGTCTTGATAAAGGATGGCGGGATCGCCGGAAGTGGCCGGGATGTGCGTGCCGGGCGTGATCGTCTTCCAGGGCGGCGGACAAACAAAGTCCTCACGCGGAATGGATGCGAAGGCGGCGGCGATCTCGCTGCCGAGGCCGACGCCGGGAGCGAGGCCGGCCAGGGCAAGGATGCGCTGGGCGTAGGCGCTGCGGATGGATTGAAGGCGCGCGGCATGCATGGGATCGGGCGGGAGGGGATCGGGAGGGCTGGGTTCGGTTTGAACTGGATGAGCCTGGTCGCGCTCCATTGCCGCTCCTCCTCAGGCTGCCCGCGCCGGCCTTCGCCGAGCGAACGGTGCGCCTTATTCATTATCGGAAGCTCCGGCGCGCGCGGCAAGAATTGCGCGCTGGTACAATCAAAAAAAGCTGAAAAATGGATACTTCTGACTGTTTTTGAAGGCGAATGAGCAGGAAGCGAGAGCGATGACGCTGCGGCTATTCAATACGCTGACGGGAGAGATGGACCCGGTGACGCCGGCGGAGGGCGAGACGCTGCGGATGTACGCCTGCGGGCCGACGGTCTACGACTACGGGCACATCGGCAACTTCAGGACGTTTTTGCAGGTGGACGTGCTGCGGCGGTTTCTGAAGCTGACGGGGATGAAGCTGCGCCACGTGATGAACATAACCGACGTGGACGACCGGATTCTGAACAACGCGGCGGCGGCGGGGATTTCGATTGGCGAATACTCGGGGCGGTATGAGCGGGCGTTTTTTGAGGATATGGATGCGCTCAGAGTGGAGCGTCCGGAGGTGATGGCGCGGGCCACGGAGCACATTCCGAGAATGGTGGAGCTGGTGGAGCGGCTGGCCAAGGCGGGCGCGGCTTACCAGGCGGAGGATGGAAGCTGGTACTTCCGGCTGGCGGCGTTTCCGGAGTATGGAAAATTAAGCAAGAAAGATTTGAGCGGAATGGAAGACGGGGCGCGGGTGGACCTGGACGAGTACGAGAAGGACTCGGCGCGGGACTTTGCGCTGTGGAAGGCGGCGAAGCCGGGCGAAAGCTCGTGGGATACGGCGATTGGGCGGGGAAGGCCGGGTTGGCACCTGGAATGCTCGGCGATGGCCATGGAGTACCTGGGAGAGAGCTTCGATCTGCACGCGGGCGGCGAGGATTTGATTTTTCCGCACCACGAGAACGAGATTGCGCAGAGCGAGAGCGTGACGCACAAGGCGTTTGCGCGGATCTGGATGCATGTGCGGTTTCTGCTGGTGGACGGGCGGAAGATGTCCAAGAGCGAGGGAAATTTTTATACGCTGCGGGACCTGCTGCTGAAGGGGTACAAGGCGTCGGCGATACGGCTGGCGCTGATTTCGGTGCCTTACCGGCATCAGTACAACTTTACGTTTGAGGGGCTGGCGGAAGCGACGAGCGCGGTGGAGCGGCTGCGGACGTTTCATCAGCGGCTCAAAAGCGGAACCTTTACGATTGGTTCAAACCAAGCTATTCAGGGAGCTGCTAAGAAAGCACAGACCGATTATAGGGATGCACTGGCGAACGATTTGAATACGGCCGAGGCGCGAGCGCCGATCTTCGAGCTGCTGCGGGCGGCGAATACGGCGATGGACCAGGGGGAGCTGAAGGCCGGCGACCGGGATGCGATTCTGGCGGTGCTGAAGGATTTTGACGCGGTATTCGATGTGCTGGAGGATCGGGACGCGGAGGCTACGCGGCGGGCGCTGGAGTGGGCAGAGCAAGAGGGGCGGATGAGCGAGGTTGCTCCGGAGCTGGTGGCGCGGCAAGGGCTGACGGATGCGGCGATTGAGGCGCTGGTGGCGGAGCGCGAGTTGGCCAGAAAGCAGAGGAACTTTGCGCGGGCAGACGAGATTCGCAAGGAGCTGGCGGACAAAGGCGTGGTGATTGAGGACGCGAAGGATGGGGTAAGGTGGAAGCGGAAGTAGGGGCAAGCTAAGATAAACTGATGGAGACAGAACGACCGGCCTCACAAGGAGGTGTATGTCATGGATTTCGAGATTGTTTTTGATCGCGAGGATGATGGGCGCTGGATTGCGGAGATTGAAAGCCTTCCCGGCGTATTAGCTTACGGCGCCTCCAAAGCAGAAGCCCAGTCTAAGGTTGAGGCGCTTGCACTTCGTATCGTTGCCGATCGCATTGAGGTCGATCAGAGCACACCGGATCAGGTTCGCTTTGCAGCCGCGTAAGGTCTTTCCATGAGTCAATGGCCCTCTTCAAGCGCGGCTAAAGTATTAAGAGCTTTGCATAGAATAGGCTGGCGCGAAAAACCTCGCATCAGCAAGAGCGGTTCGCACAAGCAGCTAGAACACGTAAACTATCTGTATGAATTTACGTGGGCCTTTCACGATGGGGAGGAGATTGGCCCCAGGATGCTGGCCCGCATTGCGAAACGAACAGGACTGAAACCGGAGGACATATAAACCATGGAAGCGAATGAAGTGCAGGAGTTGCAGGAACACGCGGAGCACGGGGAACATGATCGGATGCTGCGGCCGGTGGCTTTAACCATGACGTTTTTAGCCGTATTGGTGGCAGTGGTTACGGTGCTGGGGCATCGAACACATACCGAGGCGATACTGAAACAGGATCAGGCCACCGATATGTGGGGCGAATACCAGGCGCACAAGATTCGCGCCAACGAGACAAAACTGACTTCTGATCTGCTCGGCGTGGTGGCCATCGCCAATCAGGATCGCGCGCACGAACTGGTCAAAGGCTACGCGGAAGAGAAGGACAGGAAGGCCGAAGAGACCAAGGAAGATATGGAAAAGGCCAAGGCGCTGGAGGAAGCGGTTGAATTGGCCGAGAAGAAGGCCGACCGCTTTGACCTGGGCGAGGCGCTGCTGGAGATTGGGCTGGTGATTACCTCGATCACGCTGCTGACGCACAAACGCGCTTATTGGTACGTCGGGCTGGTGTTCTCGGTTGTGGGGATTGTGGCGGCGACGCTGGGGGTTCTGCTGAAGTAGATGGTGCGTCATTTCCCAGGTTCCCAATTACGAGGGACCTGGGGCACCCGCACCCGCGTATTCTGAATCAAGATAGTGGTAGACTGGTTGCCGTATGAAAAACCTTCTGTTTGCCGCGCTTCTTGTCCTTTGCGCCGCCTCGCTTGCGGCGCAAGCGCCCGCCACCCCTGACGCCGCTCTCGCTCCCATTCCTCCACCGCCTCCTGTGGACGCACAGGCACACACCAGCGATCTCGGCTTCAGCTATAACATTCCGCCAGACTGGGATGTTGTGGACACCAAGCCGATGCTGCCGAGCGTGTTGCAGCAGGCGGCCAGGAACTACGGCAACGAGGCCGCAAAGCTGGCGGCTTGCGTTCAACTGCCGCTGACAGCCCACCACGGCAACCCGTCTTCTGCCATTGCGGTTGTGGGGCTGTCCTTTGACTGCATGGGACACTCGTTCACCGCGCAGGATCTTCCGGGGATTGCCAACGGCGTTACCGAGGGCTTGAAGAAGAATATTCAGATTCTCAATCCGGTCAGTAACAACTACACGCTGGGCACGCACACCGTGTGGATTGAGCGAGCCTCCGGTTCGCTGATCGGCCACCCGGAGATCAAGCGAACCATGGAGACGGTTTGCAGCGTGCTCAAGAAGGGCGTTGTCTGCTGGATGACCATGGCCGCCGACGATGACGCGCTGGCGACATTTGAAAATGGCCTGGTGACGCTGGACGGAGAGGATGCGACGGCGCTGGTTCCGGCGGGTTCGCTGCAAATGAAGCCGTAAGGAGTGCATCGTCAACAACCAGATGTGCGATTCTCGAGCGCTGGAATGTGCTTGGATATTCGGCTTTGGATTCCGTTTTGATCCATGGCGGCAATTTGCTCTCACTTAAAGTGCACATGTGCCGATTTAACCTTAAGAAAGTATTTTTCGGGGATGTGCGGCTCGAAACCGCGTGCAGGCTCAGGAGCGTGGGCCGCCACGAGCACGTAGAACTCTCTCGCCAAGGAGAAGCTGCCCATGCAGATTACGTGGACCGAAAATATGAGCGTCGGCGTCAAGAGCTTTGACGACGACCATAAGAATCTGATCCGCCTGATCGATGAGCTTCATGGAGTTCTGCAGGATGATGACGCAGAGGAGGAGATTCTGTCGGAGAAAAATGAGCTCGCACTTCATCGATTAGAGAATTACATTCGTTCCCATTGCAATCGTGAAGAAATAGCCATGGCTAAGACCGACTATGCCGGGCTGGAGGAGCACAAACAGGAGCACGCCAAGCTGGCCGCGATGATCGCGGAGATGTCGTGGCGCTTCCGGGGAAGCACGGATCCCAGGCACATCGCGGAAATAATGGAGTTTATCTATAACTGGTTTACAAATCACATCAATGTAACCGACAAGAAGTATGCTGCGCATTTGAACAGCAGGGGAATTTTCTAAAGCAGCTTCTAGCACTTAGCTGCTAGCTTCTAGCTCAAGCCCCCGCGAGTCAATCGAGGAATCATCGGAGCTAAGAGCCAAAAGTTGAATCCGTGTTGCCTACAAGCCAGGAGACCACAGCACAAACGGCCAGGATTGCTCCGATGACGGCTAAAGAAAGTGTGATGGGCACGCTGATCCAGCGAATGGTGAGCATTTTGAGCGCGACAAAGGCCAGCAACGCGGCCAGGCCGTAGTGGAGATAGCGGAGGCGGTTGAGCAACGCGGCCAGGGCAAAGTAAAGCGAGCGCAGGCCGAGGATGGCGGCGATGTTGGATGTGTAGACCACGAAGGGATTGTGGCTGACGGCGAGAACGGCGGGGATGGAATCGACGGCAAAGAGCAGGTCGGTGAGTTCGACGGCGAGAATGACGGGGAGCAGAGAGCCGATTCCGGGCTGCGCGCGCAGGGCGGGTTGTAGCAATCCACGAATAGCCGCAGGCGCTGCCGGGATTGCCGAGTTGGCCGCGCCGCCACGGATGAGACGCCAGGCGGCGTAGAGCAGAATCAGGCCGAAGATCCAGGTGATCCACTCGAAGCGTCTGATCAATGTAATGCCCGCGGCAATGAAGAGCGCGCGCAGCAGGACGGCTCCGGCGACGCCCCAGAGAAGCGCGGTGTGCTGGCGGCGCGGCGAGATGCGGAAGCCCTGAAAGAGAACCAAAAAAACAACAAGATTGTCGACGCTGAGCGAGGCTTCAATGGCGTAGCCGGCAACGAATTCGAGGGCGGGCTGATGGCCGCGGACGATGGCGATCCAGGCGGCGAAGGCGATGGCGGCGAGAACCAGCAGAGCGGTCCAGAGCCAGGCGAAGGTTTGGGAGCGGCGCGATTCGGAGTGGCGGACGACGAGCAGCCAGTCGGCCAGCAGCAGCGCAGCGATGATGGCATGAAATGCCAGCCACCAAATCCAAGAAGCACCTAAAACCATGGTGGGGCAACCTCAGGAAGCCCGGCCGGTCTTGTTCAATTCGCTATAAAAACCAAGATCAACGTTGTTGAGAGTCTTGACGATGTAGAGAATTTGTCCGTAGTGCATGGCGAAGTGCTCCACCACATGGTAAACAGCTTCGAGACCGCTGACTTTGTAGCCCTGAATTTCGTAGCGAGCGGCCAGATCGGCCGGTGTTAGCCGCGCGAGGACTTCCGATGCCTGCTGGAGGGTTGCGCCCAGTTGATCGAGGAGCACTGAAGCTGAAATCGATTCGCGCTGATTGAATTCCGCAGGACGGTTGCGATTGTCTTCCAGCCGGTTGAAGGAAGCTACCAACCACTCACGCACATTTCCGTTGAGATGCAGAAGGAGATTGCCGATGCTGTTGCAGGCTTCGTTGGGACGCCACCATAGTTGCTCCTCAGTGAGCGGCTCGACGCTGCTTTTGAGCCGGGGCCAGCATTGTTCGATGAGTAAGTGGTGGGATTGCTCAAGAAAAAGCGTGGGAACATCGACAGGCGAGGCGGTCATGGGATACTCCTTTGAGTTACCGCTGATTGATCAGGCGGATGGTTTCCATAAAAACATCGCCGTCGATGGTGAGGCTTTGGGCGCTGATCTTGTCCATGGTGTCTTGCGCGGTGTGGTGATAGCTGTTGTTGGGCCCATAATTCAGGTCGATGATGTCGATGGAAGGGACGCCGCGCTTGACAAAGGGCAGGTGGTCATCCTGCATATCTCCATCCTGCTTGAAGAAATACTTCTCGTAGCCGAATTTTTTTGCGGCCTGGCGGACCAGGGCAACCAACCAGCCGGTTGAGTTGGTGTCGAGTTGAATGTCCAGATCCTTGTCGCCGATCATGTCGGCCACGATGAAGGCTTTGATTTTGGGCAGAGTTCCGTCGCGCGCCCATTTGGCGGCCAGGTGCTTGGTGCCGTATGTCGAATCGGAGTCGGTCCAGCTCTGGATGGCCTCTTCACCATCGTCGAAGAGCAGCCAGACGGAGTAGCCGTCGAGCTTCTTTCCGCCGGCGGTTTGGGCGCGCAACTGATCGGCGATGGCCAGCAGCAGGCCGGTTGTTGAGCCGCCGTCGTTGGCGCCGACGTAGTTGATGTCCTTAAGCCAGTAGTTGGTTTCATAGTGCGTGGCGAGGACGATTGCGCCGTCCTTTTTGCCGGGAAAGCGCACGATGAAGTTGCGCATGTCCACGGGACCGATGGGCGTGTTGGCGGTGAAGGCGTCCTCTTCGAGAGCATCGTGCTTGAAGTGGTCGCGCAGGAAGGCTTCGGCCTTGAGATGATTCTGGCTGGTGGGCCAGCGCGGGCCGATGGAGACAAACTGGCGGGCGTATTCGAGAGCCTTTGCGCCGTTGAAGTGGGTTTGGGCGGGGGAGACGAGGGGGGCGAGAAGGAGCAGGGCGAGGATGAAACCTGTCCAGAGGTGTTGATTCCCAGGTCTCAAAATCGAGACCTGGGGCACCCGAATTTTCGTGGGACGACCAAAACTCACTTTGCGGCCTCCTTGGCTTGCTTGGCTTTGCGGCGGGCGGGATGGACCCACCAGGCGATGCCGATTCCCAGCAGATAGAGCGCCAGCATGGGGAGTGCATAGATGCACATGGTCCATGGGTCGGGGCTGGGGCATATGATGGCCGCTACCAGGAAGACGGCCAGAATGGCGTAGCGAATGTTGCGCCACAGAAAGCGCGGTGTGACGATGCCGAAGAGCGCCAGGAAAAAGATGAGGATGGGCATCTCGAAGCTGATGCCCAGACCGAGGATGATGGAAAGAAAGAAGCTGGAGTACTCCTCGATGGTGACCATGGGAGTGAAGTTCTTTCCGAAGTCCACGATCAGAATTTGCATTGCGCCGGGCAGAACCCAGAAGTAGCCGAAGGCGGCGCCGGCGAGAAACAGTCCCACGGTGGCGGACATGAAGGGAACCACGAAGCGCCGCTCATTCTGGTAGAGGCCGGGGGCGATGAAGAGCCAGACCTGGTAGAGGATGAAGGGCGAGGCCAGAATCAGCCCGCCGATCAGCGAAACCTGAATGTCCAGGTTCAAGGGGTCCATGGGGTGGGTGAAGACCAGCGACTTGCCGATGTGGTTGAGGGGCGCCTGGATGAAAGCGACAAGCTGCTTATAGAAGATACCGGCCACGCAGAAGCCGAGGACCAGGAAGATGAAGGAGCGGATGATGCGCTTGCGCAGCTCGTCGAGATGCTCCATCAGGCTCATGCCGGGCAGTTCCGCGCGCTCGGTGACAACTTCGCGCGCTTTACTGATGGCGTCAGCGGGATCGATCATGCGCGCCTCCCGGTCGTCTTGCTGGTCTTTTTAGTTTTGGCCGGCGTCTTGGTTGCGGCCGGTTTGGCTTTGGTTGTGCGGGTGGTTTTTTTTGCTGCCGGAGGCTTGGCTTGCGAAGGCCGCTTGGCGGGTTTAGCCGCCGGAACCGGCTCGCCGGTGGAGGGAGGGAGAATGCGCGGATAGGGTTCTTCTGAACCGGTTGCGGCAGGGTAAATGACCTGATCGGGATAGGGGCTTTCCGCGGGCGTCGTGGAGGCTGATTCCGGGGCAGGAGAAACCGCGGCAGCCGGTTCGGAGGAGGAGGCAAGCGCGCTCAGGCGCTCGGCTTCCTTCTTGCGGCGTTCGGCCTCCTCGGCGTTGCGCAACTCCTCTTCCATCTGGAACTTGAAGTCGTTGGAGGCCTTGCGGACTTCGTACATGATCTTGCCGATGCGGCGGCCAATCTCCGGCAGGCGGCGGGGACCAAAGACCACCAGCGCCAGCACCATGAGGATGAGCGAATTTTCAAATCCCAGGCTGGCAACTTCAATATTTGGCGGAATCACCATGAAGGTTCATGATAACTGCCCGCGCATGGGGCGAACAAATAGAGATTGTGCGGCTTCATTGGAGACAGCGGAGCAGGCGCTTGCATTGTCTTCATCATTATGCGGAACCAAAGAGCGGGCCGCGGCGTATTAGTTGTCGTAGCGGGAGCAGGAATCTACACCGCTGGGAATGGGGAAGCAATGAAACGGATTTTGATTGCAATACTTTTCGGCCTGGTTGCGGGCGTGATTTGCGCAACCGGATTATTCTATGGAGGCATTATGAAGTTCTCGATCATCGCATTGGTTTGGGTCTTGCTGAACAGGGCGGTGATGGGCTTTGCGATTGGCGTGTCTAGGCTGAAGCTGCATTGGGCCTGGAACGGCATATTCATGGGGCTGGCGGTCGGGTCGATCTTTTCCTATTCCCTTTTCATGAATGGGGGATTGGGAATTCTGCCGCTGATTAATTTCTTTGTCAATGGTCTGTTTGGGTTGATGATCGAGTTTTTCACGACCAAAGTCTTCAAGCAGCCCTCGCTTGCGCGGGCAACCGCATCGGCTTGAGTTTTTACTGATTGGCAGGATCATGACCGGGAAGCGCGTTGCGGTCAGGCCGGACGGAGGAGTGCGCCGGGCGGTATGGGCGAGCTTACTCTTTGTTCTTCAACGATTTAGATTTTCTGTTCACATTTTTGTTACACTAATTGGCAAGTGGAAGCGGCTTTGGCCGGGTGGATTTCTCTTTGGAATCCTTCGGCTGCGGCCCGCGTCTAACTGTTAAAGGCTTGCAACAACCCCGTGGATGGGGGCACTTGAGAAGCGGCCTGGCGCAAGCGCCGGAAGTTCTTCAACAAAGCCAGTGCATCCACTGCAAGCCGTGAATTGCTTTCAACATCCCCGTCCGCTGCTCCCAACGGAGCGAGCGGACTGAAGGCGGAATACGGTGAACCTGGTACTCGATGAAGTGACAGCGGCCTCGCCGGAGGCCGGCAGCGCATGCAGCCTGGAAAACTACCTGGCGCTCCCTGACCATACGATGGACGGTCGCATTGCGCTGGCGCGCGCGCGGCTGGGGACGACTACACTTTTGCTCGGCCACCATTACCAGCGCGACGAAGTGATTCGCTTCGCCGACGCAACGGGTGACAGCTACAAACTTTCCCGCATCGCCGCCGAAACCGACGCGAAGTACATTGTTTTTTGCGGCGTGCACTTTATGGCGGAGAGCGCCGATGTGCTGGGCCGCGAAGGGCAGCAGGTGATTTTGCCCGACCTGAACGCGGGCTGCTCGATGGCCGATATGGCAGAAATCTCGCAGGTTGAGGCCTGCTGGGAAGCGCTGGAGCGGATGGGGCTGGCCGGCGGGATCGTGCCAATCACCTATATCAACTCAACGGCCGCAATTAAAGCCTTCTGCGGCGAGCGGGGCGGGCTGGTCTGTACCTCGTCCAGCGCCCGAGCCGCCTTTGAGTGGGCCTTCAAGCGCGGCAAGCGGATTTTGTTTTTGCCCGACCAGCATTTGGGGCGTAATACAGGATTTGCCATGGGCATTCCGCTGGAGGAGATGGCGGTATGGGATCCATGGACGATTCAGGGCGGGCAGGCGAAAGAAAAGCTGGCGGCCAGCCGCGTGCTGCTGTGGAAGGGGCATTGCGCCGTGCATCAGCGCTTTTTGCCCAGCCACGTGGATGCGGTGCGCGCAAAATATCCCGGCATCCAGGTGATTGTGCATCCGGAGTGCCGCTTTGAGGTTTGCCAAAAGGCCGACGCGCAGGGCTCGACGGAACGGCTGATTGCGCTGGTGGAGCATGCTCCGGCGGGCGCGGTGTTTGCCGTGGGGACGGAGATTCATTTAGTCAACCGCATGGCGCGCAGATTTGCGGAGCAGGGCAAGAAGGTGATCACGCTGGACGATACCGGCTGCCTGTGCACGACAATGTATCGCATCAGCCCGCATCACCTGGCCTGGACGCTGGAGAACCTGGTGGAGGGGCGCGTGGTCAACCGCATCCAGGTGAAGCCGGGCGTGAAGAGATGGGCGAAGGTGGCGCTGGACCGGATGCTGGAAACGACAGCTGTCAGCTAACAGCTGTCAGCTGACAGCGGACGGTCAAGTGCGGACAATGAAAATTGCATATTGTGAACTGAAAGCTGTAAGCTGATCGCAGAGAACTGTCCCTATGAAAACCTTCACGCTCGAAGAAGCGCAATCGTTGTTGCCGGTGCTGGAGTCGCTGCTGAAGCGCGCCATCGAGGGCAAGCAGATGGCCCAGGAGGCGGAGTCTGGCATTGCAGAGCTGGCGCGGCGCATCTACCTCTCCGGCGGCATGAGAGTGGACTCGGAAAAAGTGGTCAAACTGCGCGCTGAGATGGAGGCGCAGGTGCAACGGGTGCGGGAGAGCATCGCCGAAATCGACGCCATTGGCGTGCAAGTGAAGGATCTGGATGCCGGGCTGCTGGATTTTCCATGCCGGCTGGACGACGAGGTGGTGCTGCTGTGCTGGCGGATGGGCGAGCCGGCCATCGAGTACTGGCACCCGATGGACACCGGCTTTAAGGATCGCCAGCCGGTGGATGAACGCTTCCACCGCCGCTCCGCTTCAGGCAACCGGCCGAACTGAATGACTACAAACATAAGAATATAAATAGCTTATTGAATTAATGCCTAAAATGGTAAATATAATGGTAAAATGGTATTTATGAATGCCATTGTCGAGATCGACAAAGCCGGGCGAATCGTGGTTCCCAAGAAACTGCGCGACGAGTTGCATCTGATTGCCGGCACGCGCCTGCGGATCGAACGTAGCGGCGACCGGTTGACGCTGATGCCTAGTTCGATTACGGCGCAACTGGTCATTGAAAATGACGTTCCATTGATCTTTCCCGCAGACTCTTCCAATCCGCCTATTCTCACTACCGAGATGGTCACAGAACTGATCGAGCAAGGCCGCCTGGAGCGGGAGCGGCGAATTTTATCGCTCGACGAGGATTCGAACGGCGGGTCCACATGGTACGAGGGAACGGCGTGATTTTTCTGGACACCTCGGTATTGATCGCTACCGCTCAGGTGAGTCACGTGCATCACAAGCCGAGCCGTTATCTATGGAATCAATGCACCCGGCAAACTACGGCTGTCAGCACTCATACAATTGCCGAGCTCTTCAACACACTCACCGCCATGCCGCCAGCTTTGCGCCTCGCCCCGCGCGATGCAGTGCTCGCCGTTGAAACATTTCTTCAACGCCTCACCGCAGTTGATCTCTCCACCGAGGAGTACATGGAAACGCTGCGCCGCACAGCGAACCTCGGCCACTCCGGCGGCATGATCTATGACGCATTGCATCTGGCCTGCGCGCGGAAAGTTCAGGCGGAGCAGATCTACACCTGGAACGTGAGGCACTTCCAGATGGCGGCGCCGGATCTGGCAGGGCGGATTGTGACACCCTGAGCGATGGAGATAGCCTTCTTCAGATTGCAGTGTTTTCTGTCCTTTATTCCCTAACGGAAATTCCCAGCGCTTTCATCTTGCGGTAGAGGTGGCTGCGCTCCAGGCCGAGCAGCTCGGCGGCGCGGCTCATGTTATTGCGGGATTCCTCGATCTTCTTCATGATGAACTCGCGCTCGTATGCGTCGCGCGCCTGTTGCAGCGTGGAGAATTCTTCCGTCGAGCGCGTGCCGGCTTTGTGGGTGAGCGGCGGCAGGTGCTTGCGCTCGATGCGCAGCGCGCGAGGATTGAGGATCATCACCCGCTCAATGACGTTCTTGAGTTCGCGCACGTTGCCGGGCCAGTGGTATTGCGAAAGCGTTTCCAAGGCTTCCTCGCTGATTTCCATGCGCGGGCGGCCGTACTGGCGGCCGAACTCGGCGAGAAATTCGCGCGCTAAAAGCGGGATGTCCTGCTTGCGCTCGCGCAGCGGCGGAACGAAGAACGGAACGACATTGAGCCGGTAGAAGAGGTCTTCGCGAAAATTTCCCTTGGCGATCTCCTCTTCCAGGTCTTTGTTGGTGGAGGCAATGAGGCGCACGTCCACATGGATGGGCTGCGTACCGCCTACCGGTGTGAACTGCTGGTCGTCGAGCGCGCTGAGCATTTTGGATTGCGTTTTGAGGCTCATGTCGCCGACTTCGTCCAAAAAGAGCGTTCCGCCATTGGCGCGCTCCAGTGTGCCGCGCTGCTCCTGCAATCCGCCAGGCTGCGCGCCGTGCCGGTAGCCGAAAAGCTCCGCCTCGATGTGCGCCTCGGGGATGGCGGCACAATTGAGCTCGACAAAAATCTGGTCGCGGCGCAGGCTCTCGGCGTGGATGGCGCGCGCGATCAGTTCCTTGCCGGTGCCCGACTCCCCGTAGATGAGCACGCGGCCGTTGGTGGGCGCCATGAGGCGAATCTGCTGGCGCAGGGCCTTCAAGGGAACGCTTTCGCCGGTCAGCACCGAGCCCACGTTGAACTGGCGCTTGAACTCCAGGTTTTCCGCGCGCATCCGGCGCGCTTCGACGGCGTTCTTCAGCACGATCAGAGTGCGCTCCAGCGAGAGCGGCTTTTCCAGAAAGTCGTATGCGCCCAGCTTGGTGGCTTTGACGGCGCTTTCGATGGTGCCGTGGCCGCTGATGATGACCACTTCGGGGCGCTGCTCGGCTCCCTGGCGGTGAATGTCGCCCAGCACGTCGAGGCCGTCGCGATCGGGCAGCCAGATGTCCAGCAGGACGACGTCATAGGGCGCGTCCTCCAGCATCACTTTCGCCTCGGCCGCGGTGGCCGCCGAGGCCACGCCGTAACCCTCCTCGCGCAAAATCTCTTCGAGAGAAGAGCGAATCTCGGCCTCGTCGTCCACCACCAGAATGTGATTCATTTGCGCGACCCTCCAGGCGAATCGGTTTGCGTAGTGGCGGGCTCCGCCGTTGCCGGTTCCGGCGCGGGCTCCATCAGCGGCAGGCGCATGATAAAGCGCGCGCCCTTGGGCGAATTGGCCTCGGCGCGCAGCGAGCCGCTATGCTCCTGCACGATTTTGGCCGCGATTGATAATCCCAGCCCTGTGCCGCGCTGCTTGGTTGAATAGTAAGGCAGAAAGAGCCGCTCGCGGATTTCGTCGGTGAGGCCGTGGCCGGTGTCGGAGACCACAACCTCGACGGACGCGCCATCCTCGCTGAGCGAGCTTTCAACGCCGAGGACGCGCAACAAACTGCCCTGCATGGCCTCGGCGGCGTTGTCGATGAGGTTGGCCAGGGCGCGGCGGATGGCCTCGGGATCTGCCAGCACCGGCGGCAGACCCGGCTCCAGCTTGCTTTCGACGGTGATTCCTTCCAGCCGTCCGGCAAAGAGCGCCAGCGCCTCCTCCGCCACTTGATTCAGATCGCAGGCACGCGGTTGCGGCGCGGGAAACTCGGCCAGCGCGGAAAACTGGTCCACCAGCATGCGCAGCGTGCCCACGCAGCCCAGAATCACCTCGCTGCACTTGCGGATGACGGATGGCGAGTCCGGCTGGGAGCGGTCCAGATGCCGGCTGATGCGTTCGGCGGAGAGCGCGATGGGAGTCAACGGGTTTTTGATCTCGTGAGCCACCCGCTGCGCCACTTCCTTCCACGCCAACTGCCGCTGCGCTCGCAAAAGTTCCGTCGTATCCTCCACCACCAGCACCGTGCCCGGCCGCCCCTGGGTCAGATCAAAGCGCGCGCTGGTGATGGCCAGATGGAGAATGCGTCCCCGGCCGTGGAACTCAATTTCTGTAAAGGCAGCGCCCATGCGGTGGCCGCGGCGAATGACGCCAGCCAGGTCCCCGGCGCACTCGGCGGGAAAGAGCGATTCGATCTTCTCGCCGCCCAGGCTGACGTCCACGCGCCGGCCCATCAGCGCGGCAAAGGCGCGATTGGATTGCAGGATTGTGCCCGTGCCGTCCAGCGTGACTACGCCCGAAGGAATCGTCTCGACAATGGTCTCCAACTCGCGCCGGCGCTCTTCGATGGCCTGATTGGCGGCGGTCAGTTGCGCGCTGGAAGTCTCCGCCAATTGCCGGCTGGCGTCCAAATCGGCCGCCATGTGGTTGAAGGCGCGCACCAGTTCGCCCATCTCTCCGGTAGCGCCCTGCGCCACGCGATGGTCGTATTTGCCGGTCGCGATCTCCGCCATGGCCACGGCCAAAGCCTCCACGGGGCGGGTGATCTGGTTGGAAAGAAACCGCGCTCCCCAGACGCTGAAAAAAAACGCCAGCACGGTAATTCCCAGCAAGATGAGAAATAGCGTGGTACGAATCTGATTGCGTTTATGAAAGAGCTTCCAGTAAGAAACCGAGCCGGAGCGGATGCGCGCCGTGGTCTGACTTAGCCCCTGGGGCATGGGCAGCGCCACCACCACAATCCTGCCCGAAGCGGTCGCCGACATGCCCAGCGCATATTCCTGACCTGCCACCTGCATCACCGGCTCATCGCCGCGGCGCGCCGCAAAGAGCAAACTGACCGAGAGCGGCCCGTGAAGCGAAATAGCCTGTCCCTGCTCGCCCTTCTCCAACCAGGGAATCAGGCTTACAGGGCTCGACTCCGCCGGGGCTTGAAAACTTGCCAGCTTCTGCTGATTCTTGTCATACACCACGGCAAAGCCACCGGCCAGGGTAATGCGGCGCGAGCTCAGCTCATCCTTAAGCTTTGCAGGGTCGCGGTCCGACGCGCCGGAAGCGGCAATCGATTCCGCCTCCTCGCGGGCGTTGGCCGTTACATATTGCGCCAACTCCAGCGCCACCCTGGTCGAGTCCTCGCGCAATTCCGTGATGTCTGGCGAGAACCAGCGATCCAGCGAGCGGTTCATGAGAAGAAAGCTGAACAGAAACATGAAGACCGCGGGCGCGAGCGCAATCAACATGGCGCCCAGAACCATGCGCGAGTGAAGCCGCGCGCCCAGACCGCTGCTGCCTTGCCCGGCGTAGACCTTGACGAGGTTACGCAGCAACTGCACCAGAGACAGCAGCAGCACGATAAACGCCAGCACAACCAGGCCGGTGGAGAGGAGTGTTTCGCTGGCGGTATCGGGATCGAGAGAATGAATATTGAAGGCCTGCAGCGCGCCCAGCACAAAGAGGATCAGCAGCACTCCGCCCGCATACAGAGCAACTGTCCACCGCCGTGGCTCTCCACTGGACACCATGCGGCGATTATAGTGCGAGCAGTGGCCAGTAGCGAGGGCAAGAGCTGGCTGGAGTTGTTTATTGTCCTGCTGAGAAGGGCTCGGAAATGGCAAACCTGATAGCGGTTGAGGGTTTGCCAGCCCTCATCGGCTGCTTTCATGAAGTGGAGCTGAATTTGATGCCTGGGCCAAGTACGCCAACAAAAATAGCCAGAATGATAGCCGCCGCCAGAATCCATCCTGTGCTGCGCGTGATTGCTCCCGCCGGAATTGATGAATTGCGCACTCGAACTCCTGAAAAATGATCCAGTCGCGTGAGCCCGAACGCGGCGGCGGCTCCCGGAAGCGCATCTGTAAAGATGACGGTCCATCCCATGGGATTCAACGCCCCGGCAAGGCTCGCAGCCGCGAGAGCAGCGAGAAAGGGAATCAGCGTAATTCGCCGGAGCCGCGTCTGCGCTTGCTGCACATTCGAGCCGTAAAACGGACGCATCTCGACCGCCAGCAGCCGGAGCGAGAGGTAGTAGGAAATCACGCTGAATGCGACCAGCAGAACCCGCCACAGCCATGCCGGAGAAAACCCCGAAATCACCGCGGCCCAGTCGCCAAATGCCGCTAAGCCGGAGTAGGCCGGATAGCCCGCGGCGAAGAGCAGATTGAAGGCGGCGACAAGCACCAGGAAGAAGCGAATGTGAGGTCCCACCGTTCGCAATAGGCGCAATGCCAAAACCGATAGCAAGCCCGCAATCACGTTGGCTATGCCGCCCGCGGCTGGAATCCACTTGCTCAGGCTCCCGCTCGAACTGAAATAGCAGGTTGTCAGCATCACCGGCTTCCCGCCTACCGCCAGAGTTGCCAGCCCATGCCCCAAGCCTTCATGGGTTACGATCGCAATTACGAAGGCGACAATCCCCAACGAGACCAGCGTCAAGGCATCGTCCATTGATTTGTCTGTCCTGGCCAACGATCTCTCATTTGCCTGCATGACTCTTCCTCTTTCCGCTTTCCGCGGGCTTCTGCTGCTTCTTTGCGATCTTGCGCAGTTCCGCCAACGTCTCTTCACCCCAGCGCAGATGCGCCTCCAACTCCAACTGCCCGAAGCGCGCCGTCAGCAACCAGTAGGGCGTATCGGGAAACTGCTGCTGGGCGCTCACCGCCTTGCTGGTCTGGATAAACTTCTGGACCAGCACTCGCTCCCTGTCGACCATGGCTTCCACGTATCCAATCAGGATTTCCGCCGGAACCTGCGCGCCAAAAAAGAGCTTCAGCAGCAATTCGTTGCGCGGAATCTCCGGCTGCGGCGCGACGGCCAGCCATGCCGCCAGACGCTCCCGGCCCTTCTTGGTGATGGTGTAAATGTGCCGGTCCGGCTTGCCTTTTTGCCGCTCCGTCTTCGCTGTCACCAGCCCCTCGGCGGCCAGATTTCTCAGGTTGGGATAGATTTGCCCGTAACTTTCATTCCAAAAGAAGCCGACCGATGTGCGGATGGCCTGTCCCAGGTCGTAGCCGGACATGGGCCCGATGGTCAGCAGGCCGAGAAGCACTTCCATGCTTGAACTTGTGCGTTTTGTCATATGCCTATAAGATATATTACTAGAAGATTGATGTCAACAGGATTTTCGCCATACTCGCCGGCGGAAGGCAAAAACGTTCTTTCCGCCGCCTCAATCAATCTGGTCAACCCGAAAGGAGATTCATTATGAACCGTCGTTCATTCATGGCAGTGGGGGCTGCCGCGGCAGCCTCCTCCTCACTGGCGCAGGCTCCGGCCTCGCCTGCCGAGGCGCAAACGGTCGCACCAACGCCGCCCTTTACCGACCCGGACTTCGGCTTTGCCGCGCTGAATGCCATGGGCCACTCCTACTATCACGCCGGAAACCCCGGAAAACTGCTGGCGATTGTCTCCAAAATCAAGGCCGGAGACTTCGAGTCCGCCTGGACTGCGTATTTTGACGCGGGCGTTGAAGCGCGCACGCTGGCGGAATCTGCCGCGGCCAAGCGGCACACCGTGAGCGCGCGTGAGGCTTATCTGTGGGCCGCAAGCTGCTTCAGCATCGCGCTTCGCTTCGGGGATGGCACGGAGAAGCCCGAGCGCATGCTTCCCTGCTGGCAGCAGTACGCCGACTGCTGGGCAGCCGCCGCCGCGCTATTCGATCCGCCCATCGAGCGGCTGGATATCCCCTATGAAGACGGCAGTCTGACCGGCTGGTTTCTGCGCGTGGACAACGCGCGCCGTCGCAAGCCGCTGGTCATCATCAACAACGGCGCCGACGGCATGGAAGTGAGCAGTTATGTTTTGGGCGCCGCCGGAGCCGTGGCGCGCGGATACAATTGCCTGATCTTCAACGGTCCGGGGCAGGGCGATTCGCTGTGGAAGCGGAAGCTCTATTTCCGCCCGGACTGGGAGAAGGTGATTACTCCGGTGGTTGACGCCATGCTGCTTCGCCGCGAGGTCGATCCCAAGCGCATTGCGCTGGTGGGCATCAGCCAGGGCGGCTATTGGGTGCCGCGCGCGTTGGCCTTCGAGCATCGCATCGCCGCCGGGGTGGCCGATCCGGGCGTGTGGGATGTGTCGGCTCCCTGGCTGGGCCACTTGCCGACAATCGTACGCAACGCGCTGGACGGCAAGGACAAGAACCAGTTTGATCAGTACCTGCAAATGGGAGTGGCCTCAAATGTAAGAAGCAGAATGACGCTGCTTTTTCGCATGCGTCCGTATGGAATGACCTCTTACTATGACGCATTCCGCTCCGTGCAGGAATACAACCTTACCGAGATCGCAAGCCTCATTCGCTCACCCATGCTGATTACCGCACCGGAGGGCGAGCAGTTCTTTTCCGGCCAGGCGCAGAAACTCTACGATGCGTTGAAGTGCCCCAAAGCGATAGTTCACTTCACGCGCGAGCAAGGCGCGGATCAGCACTGCGAAGTGGCCGCTCCCGGCTATCGGGATTTCTGCATCTATAACTGGCTAGACGAGATTCTTACGTAAGATTCGAACCGAATTGCGGGCATCCAGGTCCCGATGCCGGGACCTGGGAAAACCTGCGCGCTGTCGTCGCTGAAACCTACTTCGACTTCACATATGCCCGGTGAAACGCGCTGAGCATTTCCACCACCTGGCGGATTTTCTCCGTGGGCGGCAGGATGGTGGTGCGGAGGTGGGCCGTGCCCTCCACCTGGCCGAAGCCGGTTCCCGGCACCACGCAGATGCCGGTCTCTTCCAGCAGCGCCAAGCAGTAGTCTTCGTCGGATTTGCCCGCCGGCAATGTGATGCGCGGAAAGGCATACATGGCGCCGGCGATCGCATTGCACGTGATTCCATCGATCTGATTCAATCCCTCCACCAAAACGGACGCGCGTGTTTTCATCTCTTCGAGAATGGCCGTTTTCTCGCGATTGTAGAGTTCGTAAGAGGGATCTCCCGGCTGGGGAGGACGAACCATGGCATACGTGGCCACCTGTCCGGCAAGGTTCGAGCAAAGGCTCACCGATTGCAGCTTGAGAATCTGCGCCGCCACCTCCGCGGGGACATTGCGGCACTCGAAGTAACCGCCGCGCACGCCGCACTCGCCTAAAACACCCTTTGAACAGGAGTGGAAACTGAAGAGCGATACGTCTTTGATCTTGCGGGCTTCGAGCACCCGCGCGAAGGAGACGAACTTCAAGCCGGGCAGGTAGATGTCCTCCTGGTAAACCTCGTCGGCCAGCACCGCCAACCCATTCTGGCGCGCGAACTCCAGAATCATGACGATGTTCTTTTCGTCCAGCACGGCCCCGGTGGGATTGCCCGGATTGATAACGCAAATGGCTTTGACCTTCGTTCCCTGGGCGCGAGCGGCGCGCAGCGACTCCTCCAGCATGGAACGATTGAGCTTCCAGTGATTGGCCTCGTCCAGGTAGTAGGGAACGATCCGCCCCTCGTAGAGGGTGATGGTAGCGCTATAGAGCGGGTACTGGGGAATGGGAATCATGATGCCGTCAGCGGGCGAGGCCAACAGCAGATTCAGAATCATCTGCACGCCCTTGCTGGCGCCGTCGGTCAGGAAGATGGCCTCCGGATCGGCGTCTATGCCGTCGCGTTGGCGAATGAAATCGGCCACCGCCTCGCGGATGAAGCGCACACCCTTGCTCTCGCTGTAAGCGCCCAATCCATACTGGCTTCCCGTGAGAATCATCCTTGCAGTCTCGACGGCATCCGCGGGAAAAACACCCGGGGCTGTTTCCATCAGCGCGGGATACTCGCACAGGGCGAGAATCTGGCGCAGCCAGGTAATGGGCCTTTGTCCCAGCGATTGCGGATTGCCGATGTTGCAGTAGATGATCTCCCGGCCCTGCTTCTCCAGCTCCTGCGCCCGGTCGACGATGGGGCCACGGACGGCGTATTCAGTCGCCAGCACCGCGGCGCTAACATCTTTTATCTGTATGCTCATTTTCTATCCTTGATCAATGCAGGGGCCTGGCTCTGAAGAGCCGAAAAATGTATTCCTCTGCTCTCGATTTGAGTCCGGGAAATCCTTGTTTTCTATTTTATCGTGGCGCAGTGGGCCGGCGAGATCACCAGTATTGCCTTCCCAGAACGAACTTGGCCGCCCAGCCAATCAGCAGCGACGCGCACCACAGCCATGCGATGAGAGGGCTGAGCACAAGCCTCTGCCGCCTGATCCACTGGAGAAATAAAAGTACCATCGAATAACAAAAGAGCAATAGATAAACCAGCATCAGCGGGTTATATAAAAAGGACTGGACAAATTCTCCGCGGCAAAGCGCGAGAAAACTCCTATAGCCGCCGGTCGTGGGGCAGGGAATGCCGGTCGCGACTTTCAGGATGGAAGGGGGAATCCTGCCATGGGCGATCCACGCGACATTCCAGACAAGATAGAAGATGAATGCGCCCAGGGCGGCAAAACGGACGATGCGGCGAATCAAGCTCTGCGAACACCGCATTGCGGGCACTTCCACTCCTCTTCTTTGCACCCGTCGATGACGAAGGGCAGCCAGCAAAGCGGAAAACAGACAATCAGCATAGCCGCGAAGAAGATCCACCCGCCGGTCGATAATTTGTTCTTGACCAGAAAGGGCGTTCCCTCGTTGCCACAAACCGGGCATTTCGATGTCACTGGCATTCTCATCCCACCTTTCACATGCGTGCTATGTGTGAAAATTAAATTGAACGCACATTAGCAGAGCAACGCATTGTCAGTCAACCGCATTCTCGGTACTACGGTACATGAGAAGATTGTAGTGCGACTATTTAGCTCTTGAATATGCTTTCAGGTAACGTGAATGCGTAACTCCGAGCTTCGAGCTTGCCAGAACTGATGTCCCAATGCCGTAGGAATAGTTCTTTGCCACCCAACACCTTAGGAGCCTTTTTACCCTTTACCTCGACACCGTACACGATGAACAGTGCTGAATTCTTGTGCTCCCTCGCATGTTTAACTTCATTGGGCGTCAATGAAATACATCGACCATTCTCTTGTGTCCCCTTTACTTCAACATAGAGTTCGGCTCCGCTCGCTGTACATAGGAAGTCATACGGCTTAGTCTTGTGTTTGTCCACGGGCAAAAGTCCTAATTTATTGAGTTGTTTGAACGCCCACTGCATCGCATAATCCTCTATTGCACTGCGAATCCGCGGGTTACTTTGGAATCCTGCAGACCTCTCGATGGTGGTACCGATTAACTCGGAAATCTCGTGGTCGGTTTCGCTAGTTGGATGCTGGGCAGCGTCTTCGTGCTGATATGAGGAGATGTACTCGATAGCTTCTTGGATCCATTCAACCTGTTTTCGCGTACCGTGGCCATCTTCGAACAGGTAGCATATGTTCGCCTGACCAAACCCGCCCTTACCGCTAGATATTCTAAATAAGCGACGATCTACAGGAACGAGTTTCGCATTATCGTTTATTGTTTCCACAAAATAGCCGATCTGACTGCGTTCTTTCGCCAACGAATCCTGCACAAACCGATGCACCGTTGCATTTCGGTACCAGCCGACAATGTATTGTCCACCCAAGATCGGATTCTGAGCGACAAAAACAACCATGACCTTATCCAGTGTATTGCCCTTGAAACCCGGTTCGACCTTTTCAAGATGAATTGAGGATGGATGAGCTTTAAGCCTTTCATGTGGCTGCATTTGAGGCTGGAAATATCCCAAAACCCTTCTGCCGATTGGGAGAAAGTTGTACGCTTCGTTGCCCAAATTTGATTTGGTATACTCCCCACCTCCAATGGGTCTCTCATCATCAGGCCGTGGGCCTTTATACCAGCGCATCCAACCAATACGCGCGAAAAGTAAACGTTGTTCCATATTTCATCCTTTTGTACCGTATTATAAACGGCATATTACTCCGCGTTATCGATCTGCGCCTGTTGCAACTGATCCGAGGAATCGGCTACACCGCCTTCCACGGGATTACGAGTGGAACTCCACTCCCTGCGCCAGGTGAATTTCACCGCCCCAATTGATGGTATTGGTCTGGCGGCGCATGTAGGCCCTCCACGAATCGGAACCGGATTCGCGGCCTCCGCCGGTCTCCTTTTCGCCGCCGAAGGCGCCGCCGATTTCCGCGCCCGAGGTGCCCACATTCACGTTGGCGATGCCGCAGTCTGATCCCTTGTAGCTGAGAAACTGTTCCGCCTCCGCCATGCTGTCCGTGAAGATGCCGGAGGACAGGCCCTGGGGAACCGCATTGTGCAAGGCAATCGCCTCCTCGATGCGCCGGTATTTCATCACGTAAAGAATCGGAGCAAAGGTTTCGGTTTGCACAATTTCGGCGTCGTTGCGGATTTCGACAATGGACGGCAGAACGAATGTCCGCCTGCCAAAGGGCGGCGGATCGAGGACCTTGCCTCCATAGAGAATTTTTCCGCCCTGCCGGCGGGCAGCGGCCAGCGCCTTCTTGTAGTTCAACACGGCCTCTTCATCGATCAGCGGCCCCATCAGGGTTTTCGGATCGAGTGGATCGCCGATTATCACCTTTTCGTAATTGCCAATCAGCTTGTGAATGAAGGAGCCGTAAACGCTCTCCTGAATAATCAGTCTGCGCGTGGAGGTGCAGCGCTGCCCCGCAGTGCCGACAGCGCCGAAAAATGCCGAGGCCAGCGCTCCCATCAAGTCGGCCTTCTCGGAAATGATCAGGGCATTGTTGCCTCCCAACTCGAGAAGGGTGCGGCCCAGGCGCGCGCCGACCACCTGGCCGATGCGCTTTCCCATGCGGGTCGAACCGGTAGCGCTAATTAAAGGGAGCCGGCTGTCAGCCAAAATCCGTTCGCCCACGGCTGAGCCGCGTCCCACTACCACGCAGGAGACACCGTTTGGAACACCGTTGGCCCGGAAGACCTCGCGGAGGATGTTCTGGCAGGCGATGGCGCTGAGCGGTGTCTTGCTCGACGGCTTCCACACCACCGGATCGCCGCAGACAAAAGCCAGCGCGCAGTTCCACGCCCAAACCGCAACCGGAAAATTGAAGGCGGTAATGACGCCGATGGGGCCCAGCGGGTGCCACTGCTCCATCATGCGATGCATCGGCCTCTCGCTCTGGAGAGTAGGGCCGGAAAGCGTCCGGCTGAGGCCGGCCGCATATTCGCAGACGTCGATCATTTCCTGCACTTCACCCAGGCCTTCGGTCAGAATCTTGCCCATTTCCATCGAAACGAGCCGTCCCAGCATCTCCTTTTTCTCGCGCAGCGCGAGCGCAAACTGGCGCACGATGTCGCCTCTTCGGGGAGCGGGCAGAGCGCGCCAAAACTCGAAGGCCTTCATCGCCTGGCTGGCAACGGCATCGTAGTCAGCCTCGCTTGCCTGCTCGACTTTGGCCAGCAATTCCCCGCTCGTTGGGCTATGGACTTCAATCCAGTCACCGCTGCCGGCAAACCACTTGTCCCCGTAACTCGCGCCGGGAAGGGCCGCCCGCAATCCCAACGCGTCGAAAATCCTCTTTTTGTCTCCCATGTCAATCACCTTTCAAAATCCGGGAAAACGCCACATCCGAGCGGTTTGGACAACCGGAAGGCCGCGCCTCCTTCGATCTGCCGCAACCATCCAGCAATCTGCTCCGGCCCGATTCCGCAAACAACTGAGTTTACCGCACCGGTTCCCATGCTGGCACGTTTCACGGTTCTTCGATGCCGGAAGCCATGCGGATTCAGCCTATGCCGTACAATAAGCACTGAGGTTATTCCGGACTCCCCATGTCTAACAGTTATCCATCGCGCAACACGCGGTCGCACGGTTTTCGTTCACTGTTCAGCATGTTTTCCAGCGACCTGGCCATCGATCTTGGCACCGCCAACACCCTGGTCTTTGCGGCCGGCAAGGGCATCGTCGTCAACGAACCTTCCATCGTCGCCATCAACAAGAACACCGGCGAGGTGGAAGCGGTGGGCAACGAGGCCAAAAAGATGCTGGGCCGCACCCCGGGCAGCATCGTGGCCATCAAGCCGATGAAGGATGGCGTCATTGCCGACTTCAAGATCACCGAAAAGATGCTGAATTACTTTATCCAGAAGGCGCACAACCGCAAGATGCTGGTGCATCCGCGCATCGTGATCGGCGTTCCTTCGGAGATTACGCAGGTGGAAAAGCGGGCGGTGGAGGACTCCGCCTACCGCGCCAAGGCCAGCGAAGTGTATCTTGTGGAGCAGGCCATGGTGGCCGCCATCGGCGCCGGACTGCCCATCACCGAGCCCAGCGGCAACATGGTGGTGGACATCGGCGGAGGCACCACCGACATCGCCGTCATCTCACTGTCCGGCATTGTTTATTCGCGCTCGGTGCGCATGGCGGGCAACCAGATGGACGAGGCCATCACCAATTATCTGAAGCGCAAGTACAACCTGCTGATCGGCGAGCGGACGGCCGAGCACGTGAAGATGGAGATCGGCTCGGCCTTTCCGCTGGACAAGCCTCTCACCATGGAGATCAAGGGCCGCAACCTCATCGAGGGCATTCCCAAAACCATTGTCATCGACGACAGCGAGATTCGCGAAGCGCTGGGCGAGTGCATTGCGGTCATCATGAACGCCATCCGCGTGGCTCTGGAACGCACGCCGCCCGAGCTATCCGCGGATATTTCGGATCGCGGCATCGTGCTCACCGGCGGCGGCGCACTGCTGAAGAACCTGGACAAGCGCATTCGCGAGGAGACCGGGCTGCCGGTTTCCGTGGCCGACGCTCCGCTGGAATCGGTGGTGCTGGGAACCGGGAAAATGCTCAGCGACTTCAAGCTGCTAAGGAAGATCAAGATCGACTGAGCAGTGGGCAGTGATCATTTACGGCGAATCAACGCATCGATCGCACGGCCGAGCAGGTGCCACCAGAGAGTTCCAACTACACCCCATAGCGCGCATGCGATATCTCCGTATGCTGCACTGGTAAGCATGACGCCAAAGGCCATGATAGAAAAAGGCATATCCGCGATCAGAAGTATGCCAAACGGCAGTCTGGAGGGGCCGTTCAGCAGAGGTTGGCGGGAACCTGCGTAAAGAGCCCACATGGCGAGAAACAAGAAGGCGTGGATTGCGGGTGCGATGTACCTGGCTTGCGCGGATCTTCTCATGGGCATTTCAGCTAGTTCAAGATTTCACACAATGATCGAGTGAATGACAGGCAAGTAGCTCACATCTTATCAGTATCAAAACCGGGGGGCGATTGGCCCGCTTCTCAAGTCGACTCGCTTCCGCGCCTCGCGCCGCGCCGCTACGAAATCGACCGGGGTGGCGGCGCTTGATTTACCCTCATCCCACATCTGGCGCAGCCGCTTCAGATCTTCCATGCGCAACTCGCGCTTGAACTGCCAGTCTCGGATCGCCTCGCGCACAATCTCACTGGTGGTGGCGTATTCGCCGGTTTCAACAGCAGCCTTGAGAGCGCCAATCTGCTCCCCGGTGAGGGCAATACTGACTTTTTGAATATCTGGCATAAAGAAACTCCGCTCCATACGGAGCATATATTACTACTTCTTGCCCCAGATTTGCACTTTTTATGTGTGCGTAACAATGCCTTATTTTTCCGATCTGACATTTTGCCGGACCATTCTGGCCGTATTCTGAATCGCGAAAAGCGCGTGAAGCGATCAACTTCGATGACCGTCAGTATACTGGTACTATTCTTGCTCTCTGTGTAGCTTGCTCCTCCTGCCCGAGCCTTTGCCATGGAATCGTTCTTCGCCCGCTATCGGAATCTTCTGGTGCTGCTGGCCGTGCTGTTGGCGCAGATCATCGGGCTGGCGGTGCAGGTGCGCCGCACCGAGAGCGGGCGCAACACGCTCGACGCGAGTGATCCGACCGGAGTAAGGCTGATCCGGCTATGGGCTGATGCCGTGGTCACCCCTCCGGAGCAGATCTTCCACGCCGCCAAGCTGGGCGCGGAGGCTCTGTGGCAGAACTACATCGATCTGCGCCACGCCCGGGAGCAGAATCAGGAGCTGCAAAAGACCATCGACCGTCTCCGTCTGGAGCAGGCTTCGCTGATGGAAGACGCCCGCCAGGGAGAGCGGCTGCAGGCGCTGCTCAACTTTCAGCAGCGATACATCTACAAGACGCTGGCCGCGCAAGCCATCGGCACCAGCGGCAACGAGAGTTCGCGGGTCTTTTATATCGACAAAGGCTCCTCGGACGGCATAGAACGCGATATGGCGGTGATTACCCCGGACGGCATCGTGGGCAAAATACGCGAGGTCTTTCCCCGTTCCTCGCAGGTACTGGCCATCAACGATCAGACCAGCGGGGCGGGCGTAATTCTGGAGACAACGCGGATTCGCGGCATCCTGCGCGGGGACGCCGCGGGCCGGCTGCAGATTGTGGGCATCCTGGCCGACCAGCGCATACAGCCGGGAGAAAAGGTGCTGACCGCCGGGGGCGACCTGGTCTTCCCTCGCGGGCTGCCTGTGGGCGATGTGGTGCGCGTCAGGCCGGATCCCGACCGTGACTCGTTTATCGACGTAATCGTAAAGCCCGCGGCCCATCTTGACCGGCTCGACGAGGTGCTGGTGATTACTTCCACCGAGCCGCAGTTTTCGGCGGAGCAGCAGCGCGACCAGGCCACCAGCGAGGCGCTGAAAGGCGCGGAGGCTGCGGCCATCAAGCAACAGCAGAAAGCCTCGCAGATTATGGCAGAACGTTTGCCGGGACTTACCGATCCCAATGCGCCCGTGCCCGGCACAGTTCCGCCCGGCCAGAATCAGGCTGCACCCCCACAGGCGCCGCCTGTTCCCAAATTGCTCCACCCGCTGCACCCTGACCGTTTTACGCCAGGGGCCAAGCCTCAGCCGGCGCAGGAGCAGGAAACCACGCCGCCTGAACGCCAGGAAAACAAGCCGGAAACCAAACCAGAATCGAAACCAGACTCGGAGCAGGCCACTCCTTCGCCCACCCAAGCAGGAAGGAAACCATAGCCATGAGAATCCTGGCCACCCAACACCGCCGCGAGCTGGGGATGCGCAGCTATCCGCTGCTGGTGTATGTTCTGGCGCCGCTGACGGCTCTGGTGCTGCAGGCCTGGCTGCCACGATTGCTGCGCGGCCATACATGGTTCGACCTGCCACTGTTGATTACTGTTTATTTTGCCCTGGCCCGTCGCGATTCCATCCAGGGCACAATGATGGGCGCGGGGATGGGCATCTTTGAGGACGCGCTCACCCACCACGCCATCGGCGCGAACGGCATCGCCAAGTCGGTTGTCGGCTTTCTGGCCGGGTCGGTCGGAGTCCGCTTCGATGTGGACAATTACACCGTGCGGCTAATGCTCACTTTCCTGCTTTCGCTCCTATCCGGCTTTATTTATGTGCTTATCTACCGCGTTTTGCTGGGTATGGACCAGGAGTGGAGAGGGCTGGAGGAATTATTGAAGGCTGTGGGAACCTCGCTGGTTGCCTTGGTCGTGTATCCGCTGCTGGACCGGACACAGCTAAGAGACTGAGCAGGCCGCGAGCCGGATCGCTCGATCGGCATGAAGGAAATGGCTAATTACCATTGGGCAGGGAAGGCCCGCTGTTACCCAGTTATACTGCTATCATTTTTTAAGTGACCCCTGTAAGTTCCCTGACCATCCCTAATCGATCTGTATTTGTTCGTGTATCCGACGAGATAAACGCAGCCTTGGACAGGCATATCCGTCTCGTGATTGTCCTGTTTGTGCTGCTGTTTTTGGCCAGCACCATCGTCCAGGATATTCGGAAGCCGATGTGGGTAGACGAGTTATACACACTCTACACCTCGCGGCAGGCAACCGCGGCAGAGATCTACAAAGCCACGATGGATGGCTGCGACTCGATGCTGCTCTATGACATGATTGTCCATACGATTCTGCCGGTGGTGAGAATCGATGAGTTGGCGGTTCGATTGCCTTCCACGCTTGGCTACTGCTGCATGATTGTTTTTCTGCTGGCCTACTGCCGCCGGCGATTGCCAACTGCCTATGCGATGGCTGCCGCGCTGCTGGCATGTAATGCGCAACTGGATTACTCAACCGAGGGCCGCTGTTACGGCGTTGTGCTGGGCTGCGCGGCGGGCGCGCTGCTGTGCTGGCAATATGCCGTGGAAGGACGGCACAGAATCCTGGCGATTCCCTTGTTAGCCCTCTCAGCGGCGCTGATGACCGCCATGCATTACTACTCCATTTTCTTCTGGATTCCGTTGTTGCTTGCGGAAATGGCGCGCTGGCGAAGCTCTCGAAAACTGGATTGGGCCATTTTGGCCGCGATGACGCCAGTCTTGTTCGTTCTTGCCTTGCACTACCAGTTGATTTTGGCGGGCGCGCAGTCCCATAAGCATTTCTACTCCCCCGCTGAGTGGTCCAGCATCGCAACGTGTTACATCGATTGTTTTGAGAAGATGATGTTATGTTGCATCTTTCCCGCAACCGTGCTGGCCGTCTTTTCGACAATCCCGGATGGCCGGAGCGCAAAGCAGTCCAGCCTGATTCCCTCCGAGTGGGTTGCGCTTGGCGCCTTCTCGCTGATGCCGCTCTGCGTCATTGTTTTAGCAATATACACAACCCATATGTTTGTATCCAGGTATGTTCTCTGGGCTTTGCCCGGTGTTGCCATCTTGCTGGTGGCGCTGCTGTGCCGTGTGGCAAGGGGACGGGCTGTTGTAGGCGTAAGCTTTCTGGGACTGATGGTAGCCTACGTCGCAGCGGCCGGGGTCAAGCATATGCTTCAAAAGCCGGAACTCACAAAAGGCGAGGCGATACTGGAGTCGCTGGCATCGTTGCCGAATGGCACAGAACCAATTGTCGTTGCCGACCCTCATGTTTTTCTGGAACTGTCCTACTACGCGGATAGCCGCTTTCAGAAACGTCTCGTCTATCCCGTCAGCTCCGCATTGGATTTACGCTACTATGGCAACGATACGAATCCGATCATTTTTACAGCCCTGAGCCATCACACCAAGCTTCGCATCGTCCCATACGATGAGGTTATGGCAGCACATCCACGATTTGTTCTCGCCGCCCTGGATATCAACTACATGCCCTGGCATCTGATCGAGTCTGGATACCGCGTGGTTCCGATCGGTTCACCCAAAATCCCCTTGCTCTTTGAGGTTGAAGCCCCAGGAGCGAAGAATTAGGAAGCCGACCAGCTATATATGAGCCCATTCATTCTATTGGCCATTTCTCCCGGAATAAGCCTTGTGGCTGTTCTCCGTTTCCCCACTTGAAACCCGATTTTGTTCTGGAAAGCCAACTCCGCCGGATTCGCTGTATTCTAAGCTCAGACGATGTATTCCGGCGGCAGCACTCGCGGCGAAAAACTCCCCACCCTCAAACTGACGGTGGTGCAGTACGGGATTCTGTTCATCATGCTGGCCCTGGCTGCCGGACTTTGGCGTCTGCAAGTGCTGGGAGCGGAGAACTTTCGCCAACTGGCCGAGCAGAACCGCGTCCGCAAGGTTCCCGTGATGGCTGGCCGGGGAAAGCTCTTTGACCGCGAGAACCGGTTGATGGTGGACAATTACCCGTCGGTCTCCTGTTTTCTGGTCCGCGAGCAGAATCGGAGCGTGGACGCCGACCTGCCGTTGATCGCCCGCGGCTTGAACCTGGACCTGGAGCAATTGCGCGCCACGCTGCGCCGTTTCCGCGCCGCGCCCTCTTACCAGCCCATTCCCATCAAGAAAGACATCACCGCCGACGAGCAGGCCTTCATTGAGGCTCACCGCAATGAATTGCCCGAACTGGAGACCATTGATGAGGAGCGGCGGCTTTATCCCCGCGATGGCTTTGCCGCTCACCTGATCGGCTACGTGGGCGAAGTGAGCGCGGAGGAACTCAACCAGTCTCGCTTTGCCGCCTATGAGCCGGGCGACGTGGTGGGCAAGGCGGGCATTGAGGAAACTTACGACGAGGTATTGCGCGGCCAGGACGGATCTCGCGATGTGATTGTGGACAGCCACGGACGCGAAGTGGGCTACCTGAGAACGCAGCACGCCATTCCCGGACAGGACCTGAAGCTGACCATAGACAACGACATCCAGCGCGCCGCCGAGCTGGCCCTGGGAGACCGCAACGGCGCGGTGGTGGCCATGGACCCGCGCAACGGCGAGATTCTGGCCATGGTTTCCCACCCCAGTTACGATCCCAACGCCTTCGCCGTGCGCATCAACCGCGTCGACTGGAACCAGCTCGTCAACGACCCCAACCACCCGTTGATGAACAAAGCCATCCAGGCGCAACTGGCTCCCGGATCGACCTTCAAGATTCTCATGTCGGTCGCTGGACTCCAGGAGGGCGTAGCCCAGAAAATGCACGTCTATTGCACCGGCGGCGCGACCTTCTACGGCCAGTTTCACAAATGTGACCAGCACCACGGCATGGTGGACATCGAGCACGCCATCCCCTGGTCCTGCGACACCTTTTATTACACGCTGGCCGACAAGCTGGGCATCGACACCATTGCCCGTTACGCCAAAAGCGCGGGCCTTGGCCAGCGCACCGGCGTTGATCTGCCCAACGAGGCCACGGGCATCGTGCCTTCCTCGGAGTGGAAGCTGAAAAATTACCATGAGAAGTGGTACGTGGGCGAAACCGTTTCGGTGGGCATCGGGCAGGGCCCGGTTACCGTGACGCCCATTCAGTTGGCGCGCATGATCGGCGGCATCGCCTCCAACGGGCACTTTGTGCGGCCCCACGTTGTAGACCCCGACCAGCTTCCAGCCTCGTTTCGCCAAGCGCTCAAGGACACCTTTCCGGGTTCCGGCGAATCCACTATTGAACTCGATCCGGAGAGCTGGATGATCATTACCGAGGGCATGGCGCAGGCCACGACGCCTGGCGTCTATGACACGGCCGCGGCCTCGCATCTGGAGGGAGTCGATTTTGCCGGAAAGACCGGCACTGCCCAGGTTGCCAGCCATGCGGCCATCAAGCAGCTAGGTGGAGGAAAGGAATTCCTTCCCAACGGCTGGTTTGTCGGCGTCATTCCGCGCAGAAATCCGGAGTTCGTTGTTGCCGTGCTCTGGGAGCACGGCGACTGGGGCTCCAATGCAGCACGGCTCGCCGCCCAGGTGGCCACCGTCTACGTGAACAAGCAGCGAGTCAAGAACAATAACGCACTGGCGATGGTTCAAGATGCCTCGCCGGTCGAGATGGGCGCGGTCTGGACTGAATCAGCGTCAGCCGGCCAGAAACCACACCGAGGCGCCGATGTAGCCGCCCACCTGCGCGGCGGGCATTTCGCACTTCGCCCCGCTCCGCTGACCCCGGCCCAAAGCGTAGCCAGCACGCTGTTCCCCTGGCCGGCCTGGCTGCCCTCCTCTCCTCTGCGCTTCAAGGAGAGCCACCCCTGATGCGATTCTTCAGCCACACTCCTACGAAACCGGAACTGCCGAGAGGATTTTTCCTTAAGAAAAATCCGCCTTGCACAATTCCAGAAACAACATTGTTGCTGGAGAATCGCATCTGATGCGCCGCTTCTTGAGCTTTCGCGACTTCGACTGGCCGTTGCTGGGCATGGTTCTCATGTTGTGCGCCCTTTCCGTCTTTGAGGTGTACTCGGCCACGCTGCACACCAAATTCTCGCCTGCGCTGCAAGGTCACTGGTACGGCGCCTTCCACATCAAGCAGCTTCTGTGGGTCACCGGCGGCCTGGCGGCCATGTTCCTCTTTTCCAAAATCGACTATCACCGGCTGCTGGACTGGGCTTACTGGGCCTATGGGTTCTGCCTGGTTGCACTGGTGGCGGTAAAGTTCGTAGGGGTGACGGTGCTGCACGCGCGCCGCTGGATCAGGATTGGGCCCTTTCACTTTCAGCCATCTGAGTGGGTCAAGCTGATCCTGATTCTGGTTATGGCCCGCTACTTTGCCAATCTGGGCGGCAGGCGGCTGACGGGCTTTGACATCATCAAGTCCTTTTTTCTGGTAGGTGTTCCCATGATTCTGGTGCTCATCCAGCCCGACCTGGGCACCTCTCTCACCTATGTGCCCATCCTGATCACCGGCCTGTTTCTGGGCGGCATCAACATCCGCCAGACGCTGGTTCTTCTGGTCTGCGGCACGGTACTGATCGCCGGCGTCTGGAGCAGCGGCAAAATCCTCAAGCCCTACCAAAAGGCCCGCCTCACCAGCTTCGTCAATCCCGACAGCGACCCCAAGGGTACTGGCTACCAGCTTCGCCAGTCGCTCATTGCTGTCGGCTCCGGCGGCGTCTGGGGAAAAGGCATGGCCAAGGGCTCCCAGACCCAAGGCGACTTCCTGCCTATTCCCCATGCGGACTTCATCTTTGCCGCTTTTGGCGAGGAATACGGATTCGTCGGCGCGCTCTTCGTCCTGCTGTTATACTTTTCCATATTGATGCGTTTGATTCAGAACGCACAAACAGCCGCCGACCTGGCCGGTTCCCTGATTATCATGGGAGTAGTGGCTGTGTTGACCTTTCAGATTGCGGTCAACATCGGCATGGTCATCGGTTTTATGCCCGTCACCGGAATCCCTTTGCCGTTAATGAGTTACGGCGGATCCTCGGTGTTGTTTACGTTTCTGGCGCTGGGCGCGGCGATGAATGTGCGCATGCGCCGGTTCGTCAACTGACGGACTTGCAGATTCACCTTCTGTGTTCCCCCCGGAATAGTCCGGTCCGCAGGAGAAGAAGTTTTTTCAAGTATGTAGCCGGCCAGGTCCGGATGGATCGAGCGCCCGGCAGGATAAGGGTTCATGAGCACGCAGAGACGGGAAAACCGCTTCATCCCAGCGACGAAGACCTGTCGCCGGGGGTTCCGGTACCGTTGGCAGTGTACAAGTTGCACACGGCGCGCAGAATTTTCCGGGGAATCAATCCCCGGCCAGATCGCGCCAGACGGATGTGCAGGCGCCAGCGGTGGAACGGCCTCAATCATATGGATGGCCACAAACTCTCTGCAAACGGATTACCGTATCGTACGGCTTGTTCAGCTTGTTGGTCAGGAACTTCGCCATGGTTCGCCGCCCTTCGGGGCCGGCCCTGGCTCGGCCACCGGAACACCAGCGACTCACGGTTCATCCCCACCGCACATCCCCTTTCCTTCCGGCCACGCGCGTCTCCATCCCACCTTGCCGTGAGTCCCGGCAGGCAAAGCCGCCGGGCGGAAAGGTACGATGGCAAAGGAAATTTGTATCTCCAGCACGCCGCATGAGACGCGGCTGGCTATCCTGGAAGACGATCAACTCGCGGAAATCTATTACGAACGCGAAAACGAGTACACGCTAGCTGGTTCCATTTACAACGGCCGCGTCACCCGGGTTCTGCCCGGCATGCAGTCCGCATTTGTGGACATAGGCCTGGAGCGCGACGCCTTCCTCTATGTCACCGACTTCATGGAACTGGAAGACCAGGAAGAGACAGACGAGTTGGAAAAGGCCGCTGTAAGCGGCGGCGTCAAGCCTCCCCGCGAGGTTCGGCACACCGGCGCTCCGCAGGAGCGTGGCGCTCGTCCCGGCCAGAAACCAGAGCAGAAGCAGGAAACCCGCCAGGGAACTCCGGCAAAGGATCGCCAACTGACGGTTGAGGTTCTGCCGGAGACTGAGGCCGCTGCATTGCCCGCATCCGGCACTTTGTCTCTCTCAGAGCAGGCAGAATCTGGTGAAGAGGATTCGGGCGTTCCCGGCGCCAAACGCTGGCGCGGACGCCGCCGTCGTCGCGGCGGTCGTGGCCCGTCAGACTTACAACAGAGCCTGCCAGAGAGAAGAGAAACACCCACAGTCTCTATCGAGGAGGTCCCTGAGTCCGAACCCGAGGTTGCGCCGCAGATTCATGCCGGCGCCGGAATTTCCACGGACAGGTCTACGCCGCCCAGGCACGGAGCCACTTCTTCCACCCCAGCCCCGTTTGTACTGCCTGGCGAGTCGCTCTCCAAGTATGGAGGCACTCCGGCGGATGGCGCTCCGGCAGAAGATGCGCCCCGGCAAGTAGCCTTGCCAGCCCGTCCCGAGAGCAGCTTCAAGCCCGCCACGATGATCGAGTCCCCCATCGTGTGGGACGGCAGCGGCCTGTTGCCCGGCGAGTCGCTCTCCAAACATCGCGGCCGCAAGGACGAGCCCGCCTCAGAAGCAACGGCTGAGCCGCATCAACCGCCCGCGGACGAGCCCGCTGCCGGAGGCTTTGCTCCCGATGCTGTCGAGGAACAGGACTTCATCGAGGAGATCCGCGAGCCGGGTGCGGAATCTGCCCCGCGCGCGGAGGTTGCCACCGCGAATGAACTACTGGCCTCTGCAACCACGGAAGACGACCTGGCCGAAGAAGAGCAGCTCGAAGAAGAGGATGAGTTCGAGGAAACCTCTGAATCCGCGGCGGAACTTGGCGCTCCTGATCTTGAAGCCGAGACCTGGAAAGCCGAGGAGCCGGGGTCCCCACGGACAGGTCTTCGTCCGAGGGGTGGTGAGCCGGGGTCCCCACGGACAGGTCTTCGTCCGAGGGGTGGTGAGCCGGAAGACGATGCCGCCGCTTCTCACAACGTGGACCCTCTGCCTCCCGCCGAATTTCGTTTCTTTGGATTTGGCAGCAAAAAGAAGCCGGAAAAATCCGTTCCGGTTTCGACTTACGCTCCCGGCAAAGGCCTCATTGAGGAAGAGACCATCGAGGAAGAGGAGTTTGTCGCACCCCGTCATTCGCATCGCCACGGCAAAGCCGAAGCCCGCGATATGGACTTTGAAGAGGAGACGCTGCCCTCCCACCTGCGCTCCGGCGATCTGGGCGAAATGCTCCAGGAAGCCCACCTCGATCACCGTATTCAGTTGAACTTCGATGAAAAAGGCGGCGAAGAAGGATTCGACGAGGAAGGTGAGGAAGAGCCTTCCGCCGCCGGAGCTCCAGCCCAGCAACGCCCTGATCGCTTTGCCCGCGGACGCCGCGGACGCTCGGCAGCGCCATCCACGCAGGCCGGCAAAGGCCGCGGAATGATGCGCCGTTCCATGCAAACCTCTGACCTGCCCATCATTAGTGATTTATTGAAGTCCGGCCAGGAGATTCTGGTCCAGATCGCCAAAGAACCCATCGCCAAGAAGGGCGCGCGCATCACTTCGCACATCGCCCTGCCCGGCCGTTTTCTGGTCTTCATGCCCACCGTCTCCCACATCGGCGTCAGCCGCAAGATCGCCTCTGATGAAGAAAGACAGCGCCTCAAGCGGATTTTGGTTCACGAGCGCGGCGAGGCCTCCGGCGGATTCATCGTCCGCACCGCCGCCGAGGGCGCGTCGGAAGAAGAGCTGCGCACGGACCTGCGCATGTTGCTGAATCTCTGGACGGAGATTAAGAAGCGCTCCGATGAATCCAAGTCTCCGGCCCTGATCTATCACGATCTGGGGTTGATCGAACGCATTCTGCGCGATCAGGTCAGCAGTAACTTCTCCTCCATCTGGGTCGATTCCCAGGACAATTACGAGCGCATCGTGCGCTTCCTCAACCGCTTTTCGCCGTCGCTGGTTCGCCGCGTCAAGCTCTACACCAAGGAGACCCCGCTTTTCGAGCACTTCGGCATTCAGGACGAAATCTCCAAGGCACTCAACTCCAAAGTCTGGCTCAAGAGCGGCGGCTCTATCGTGATCAACCAGACCGAAGCGCTGGTGGCCATCGACATCAACACCGGCAAATACGTCGGCAAATCTGCACGCCTAGAGGACACCATCGTCAAGACCAACCTCGATGCTGTTCCGGAGATCGTCCGCCAGATCCGGTTGCGCGACCTGGGCGGGATTATCGTCATCGACTTCATCGACATGGACGACCGCAAGAACCGCTACAAAGTGATGGCCGCCCTGGAAGAAGCGTTGAAGAACGATCGCGCCCCCACCAAGGTTCTCCAGTTTAACGACTTTGGCCTGGTCGCCATCACCCGTAAGCGCGTTAAGCAATCTTTGGAACGCACACTCTCCGTCCCCTGCCCCACTTGCCATGCTACCGGCATGGTTAAGAGCGCGACCACAGTCTGCAACGAGATTTACACCGAGTTGCGCAAGATGAAGAAGCACTTCGAGAACTCCGACGTGCTTCTGCGCGTCAATCCCGAAACCGTCAAGGTTCTCAAATCAAACAACGCCAGTTGGATCACCGAGTTTGAGGAGCTGACTGGCAAGAACATCCTCATCAAGAGCGACGCAACCCTGCATCCCGAGCAGTTCGACATTCAGGGATAGCGCCACAACCCGCATCAACGACACAGGCCGGAGCGATGCTCCGGCCTTTGTCGTTTTTTTGCAGACAGTTGAGATTGACGACGACTGTAATCTGGACAATACTTACTAATGTTGTACCAAGAAGGTAAGTATGGAATGGAGAGATGGATTTACCGGATTATCTATTATTGTTTCAACACTGGTCGTGGTCGTTGGATGGTTTGTTGCTCGACATAATGATCGTGAGCATGAGAAGCTCAAAATTCGTCTCGCTAAGACGGAAGAGATTGCTGAGGCAGTCATCAATCGTAAGCTATTCGCTGATCATCTCGAAAATGTATTGTGGTGGCAGAGACTATTCTTACTTGTTCAAGTTTATGGATCAAGAGCGGTGCAAAATGCATTCAATGAATATGACGGAGTATTGAAAAGAAAAGGTACGCTGGAAGAGCAAATTTCAACACTGAATAAACTCCAAGACCTACTGGTTAAATCCGTTCGTTCAGACCTCGGATACAAATAAACAGTATTATTGGTTAGATGTGCAATCAAATTCCGACCATGAATATCAGTAGCCAAGCTTAAAATCAACTCACCGGATCACATGAATCGGCACGCCCACCTTCAAGTTTTTCCAAAGCTGTTCGGTAGTATAGACCGGAGCCTTGAGCGTGATCGCCAGCGCCAAACATGACCGATCTCCCAACGACAGACCGTATTTTTCCGTTGTTGCAATCAGGTCACCCGCGATTCTGGCTTGATCGCTGGTGAAGGGCTCTTCCGCAATGACGAGCGATAGAATTTCCTCCCAAGCTTCCTCGGGATCGCGCCCCTTCTTGACAAGCTTGGACTGCACCTCGGCAAGGTTCACCGTGCCGGCAACAGCATGATCGAGTATCTCTTTGGTCAGATTCTCCGCGCCACGTTCCTCTTGAAGATAGGCGAGCATGGCAGAGGCATCGAGCACGACCTCATTCATACTTGGCCGCCTCACGCCGCTCCGCGCTCAACTCGTCGGCAAGCGAGACTCCCGGTGGGATATTTTGCCGAGCCCATTCCTGAGCACGCCGAAGACGGCTTTCCCTCGTTGCGATGCGCAGCTCACCATCCACCACGCGCAAGATGAGCATTTCGCCCTCGACCATTCCCAGCGCCTCACGCATCGCTGACGGAATGATAATCCGGCCTTTTTCACCGATCCGAATCCGCGTACGAAGTTCCGCTGTCGCAGGCTGTCTGGCGAGTTCCCTGCGCTTTGTGCGTTCTGCAGGCTTTGCGGGTGCCACTGTTCCCATAATTCCCACCTCTAGCTATCCGTGCCACTATTATGCACTAGTGGCACAATTCATGCAAGTGACACATTTCATAATATTCCCACCACGCGGAGCCATACCAGTCCGCCGGCCAGCACACCGATGGGCGAAATCGCCACGAGCGTCAGCGCATACCAGATGGGCTGCTTGCCCCTTGATTGTAAAGCGCTTAGCGCGGCCAGCGTCAGCACGACCATCCCCAGTGCCAGCACATGAATCAGGGGGTTGGCCACGGCCGCCCAGGCCGTTACATAGCCGCCCGCCGCTGACGCCAGAAACGAGAACCCCAGGTTTACGAAGGCGTTACCTGGCTGCATCTTGCCGGCCGCGTCTGTCCAGCTCGGGACCAGGCGTTTGAGCAGCGCCGACAGCACCGTCACCAGCATAACCATCGTGGCTAAGCCCGCCGCCAGGGCCAGAAATGCGTGCAGAATCACCATAGCCCGCCCTTCTTTTCCGGCTGCGCGCCCACCTCGCCGCGCTCAATGCGCTCCAGAAACGCCCGCGCCAGTTTCCGTTCGCCGGGATGATATTCGCCGTGCATGGAGCACAGGTCAAGAAACTCGTCGCAGAGCGCATTCCGTTGTTCCTGCTTGTTCAAAATCCCCTGCAGCGCCACAGCCAGCTCACGCAGCCGCGCTGCCTCCGGCCAGGAATATTCTTCGTTCTCGCCGCCCACGTACTCGGAAAACAGACCCTTCCGCCCCCTGGCGCACTCATCGAGACAGGCCATCAGTTGCCCGCAGAAGGCCTGCGAAAGCATCTCCAATTCACTGGGGTCCATCTCATCCCGCGGGTCCACGAATCTCCTCGATGAGGCCGTGCATCAGCACAAAGGCCATTCAACAAGCCTCATGGACCATGCGGCGGCTGTCAAGTGGCGTGGCAGCTGGAAAATAAGGATTAAAGCTTAGCCGTAACCGCCTGCGCTTTATTCGCATCCTCGGCCAGCAACTGATGGAAGGCATCGGCGGTCACGGCGCGACCGAAGAGCCATCCCTGGCCCAGAATCGGCCTGTCCTGCGCGGCAAAATAATCTGCTTGCTGCCGGGTTTCAATTCCTTCCGCAATCACATGCAGGTTGAGCGTTTCGGCCATGGAAAGAATCTGCGGAACAATCCCCGCG
>Ga0326728_10004214_pt1 | contig 43108 bp, 31 predicted proteins | sample MB3enrmetagenome_FD_207602 | JGI IMG/M metagenome (GOLD analysis project Ga0326728, IMG submission 207602) | Lab enriched peat soil microbial communities from McLean, Ithaca, NY, United States - MB31MN | ecosystem: Environmental > Terrestrial > Soil > Wetlands > Peat | place: USA: New York...
CTGAAGCCGCACGGCTACCTTCAAGACATCGCTCCGCGATGAGCCCCGGGCAACCAGCGCGAACCCGGGAAAAAGCCGGCGAAAACGTCCAAACTCCAGCAGCCTGGGCCGTTGGCCCAGGCTGGTATAGTGCGCGCCAATGGCGCTGCCGTCCCCTCGCCCCATCACACCCAAAAAACCACAAGAATCCGCCGGAAAACTCCGCAACGCTTAGCCGGACGCGAATGGGCAACGCCAGGACCATGAAAGAGAGGGCTTTACAGTCTTGACTGCCGAAGCAGCCGGGATCACCCTCTGGCGGGCTGTCGAAGCTCAAGAGACAGGCGCGTTTGGCTGGAGAGGCCAAGAAATGAAGCGAACCTTTGCTTTCCCTCTGTGCAGTCTGGCGGCGATCTGTTGAGGACTTGGCGATATGAAATCTCTCTTGGCAGTTCTTTGGCTGATGTTGCCCTTCCAACAAGCGGCGGGGGAGCGGGCGGTTCCTCCATCGGCGCCCGGGCCTTCCTCGAGCGCAACCCTCCGCTCGTTTGCGCCGGAAGGCTTTCCCGACCTGTTCGTATGGGCCGACACCTGCAATGTCTATGTGCTGCGCCAAGGCGAAAGCGCCATCCTCATCGGTCTCGGGGATGGGAGCGTGTTGGCGCACCTGGGCGAGGCCGGTGTGAAACGGGTGGAGTGGGTGCTGTTCACCGATCACCATCGCGAACAATGCCAGGGCTATCCCCGGTTGGCCGGTTGGAACGTCAAGATTGGCGCTCCCGAGGCGGAGCGAGCGCTCTTCGAGCGCCCCTCTTCCTTCCGCAAAATGCACCCTAAACTCGGCGACCCGCTGACGGTCCACAGCAGCAGCTACGTTCGTCCGCCGATCTGGCCTGTTCCCCTGGACCGGGGTTTCGCCCGGATGGACACCTTCGACTGGCGCGGGCGTGAATTTTGGTGCGTCGAAACCAAAGGCAACAGCCCCGGGGGCATGTCTTACCTGCTGAAGGCAGGCGGTCGATGGCTGGCCTTTTCGGGCGACGTCATGCTCGAGGGGGCGCGCATGCACAACTACTTCGACACGGAATGGGATTACGGCTTTGCCGCCGGCATTTACGAGCAGTACAATGCCGCCGCCCTGCTCGAGGGGTTCGATCCGGTCCTGCTCCTGCCGGCGCACGGCCCTGTCATTCCAAAGCCGAAGAAACAACTGGAGGCGTTTCAGCAGAAGCTGCGCCGCCTGGAGCGGATGGTCGTGCGGGGTTACGACGTGAGCACGTTTTCTTCCGGGGACCAGGACCGGGTCTCGACGCCGACCTCCGTTCCCTTTGTGTGGCGCACCACGCCGCACCTCTACAAGTTCAAGGCGCAGGATTACTATCCCAACCTCGTGATGATTCTGGCCGACGGCGGCCATGCGCTGCTGGTCGATTGCGGCTTGTTCGAGCATGATTTTCTGGACCGATCCATCGGGCTGATGCGCGAGCGCCTGGGGCTGAAGCAGATCGATGCGGTGCTCATCAGCCACATGCACGGCGATCATGTGCTGGACGCGCCGCACTTGCGCGAGACATGGGGGGCGCAAATCTGGGCGCTGGACCGGATGGTGAACCAGCTCGAGCATCCGGAACGCTATGATTACGCGGCTCCCATTCAGGCCTACGGGGCCGGCTTCGACTCGGTCCGGGTGGACCGCGTGCTCAAGACCGGCGAGACCTTCGATTGGGAGGGCTACAGGCTGACGGCCGACTGGATGCCGGGCCAAACGGAGTTTGCCATGGGCCTGTCCGGGACCATCGACGGCCGGAAGGTGGTGTTCACTGGCGACAACATCTTTGCCGATCCCAAAAACCCGCGCCAGACCGGACACGAGGCGGTCGTCGCCCGCAACAGCGGCATCCTGGAAGAAGGCTACATTTACGGGGCCGAGTACCTTGCGCGATTGAAGCCGGACCTCATCATGGGAGGGCACTCGTATGTCATGGACCATCCGGCCGGGCTAATCAAACGCTATCGCCAATGGGCCTATGGCCTGCGCGACACCTTCCGGTCGCTGAGCGCCGAGCCGGACTACCGGTACTGGTTTGACCCGTTTTGGGTCCGCGCCGAGCCGTTCCGGACGACCCTTCGCCGGGGTGAATCGGCAGACGTGCTCGTCCATGTGCGCAATTTTCGGACACGCGGCCAAAGCCACCACATAGAAATCCACACGCCCCCGGGTCTCGAGGCCGAGCCGCCGACCCTGGAAGGAACACTCGCCAAAGAAACCCGCCAGGCCTTTCCGATTCGCCTCAGGGCGAGCGCCGAGGCGCCCCTCGGCGTGCAGATCGTCGCCTTCGATGTCACGCTCGATGGCCGTCGCTATGGGGAATGGTTCGACTGCATGGCGCTGGTGGAGCCGTGACGGGTTTTATGGCTCCAGATCATTGGGTTCCCCCCAGTTCAAATTGGATTCCAAGATACGCCATGAATCTTGTTTCGCCCTGAATGCTGCGGCCCGCGGAGAACAGAAGGTTGAGATGCTCGCTCATTTTCCACGTGCCGCCCAGGTTGAAGGCGAGGTTGGAATAACCCTCGGTGGGCGGAGGTGAATTGTAAGCGATCTCCGCGCCCAATTCCAGGCGCTTGCTGATTTCTCGGTTGATCGACAGGCCCTCGTACCAGTAGTTGGGTTGGGCCACAGCGGTTTGGACGACATACCCAACGTCTCCATAAACCGTCCATTTGCCCCAGTGTTTCTCGGCGAGCGCCGGCAGGGCGTAGGCCGGCCTTCCCTCACCCAACCCGCGGCTGGCATCGCCGGTCGGCACCAGCAGTTGTGGATAAATCCCGATCACCGGCCGCCAGCCCTGCTCCTCCAGAAACGGCCACTTGACCCCCAAGAGCATGTCGCCGGGCCCCGCCTCCGTGCCGCCGTCCGCCTTGCGCACGACTTCCACGGGGATCTCCAGCTTCAACTGCACGTGCGGCAAGCCGTACATGGCCGGCATCCCGTAGTTGATGTCGAACAACGGCGCTTCCATATCCGTCTCGGTGGTGCGCTCCAAAATGAAAGGGACATTGATTTCCCAACCGCCCGGCGGCGGTATGTCCGGGTCGTCGGTGATGTAGGGCGGTCCCGCCCATGCAGCGGTTGCGGCGAGCGACAGCAAAACTAACAACGCTCTTCGGGCACGCGGGAGCGCGGCCAGTTGGCATCGTGGGCACAGAACCGACACTCGCCCCCAAAGCTCCGAATACAATGTCATGTTGACCGAATCAGCCGCAAGGTGTGCCGGAGCATGCCGCATCCGCTTTCATCCGGCTTGTCTGGTCGTCGGTGAACTTAACATTTTTTCTCACGGCCTGGCAATATGCGCGCTATATCATTCTAGAACAGAGGTTGCCTTATGCCGGGTGGCACTGAGAGAGGCTCAGGGGTGTGAGTTGGAAAAACACCACAAGCTCTTGTCCGTGCGCAGGAACAGGTCGCCGTCGGAGACGGCGAGCGAGGCGTTGGTCCGCTCCTTCACGGAATTGGTGGCCAGTAACTCGAAGGCCGGCCCGGCCCGCAGGACGAAGACGTCCCCGGACTGGTTGGGCACGTAAAGTCTTCCCCCGGCCAGGACGATGGAGGACCAGGAGGAGGTGCGGCCGCCGGAGCCTCTGAGTCGTTGTTGCCAGACGGTTTTTCCCGTGGCCAGGTCGAGGCATTCCGCCGTGCCGTCGTCCGCGATCGAGTAGAGGCGGCCCTCCAACGAGACGCTGGAACCGATGTGACTGCGGGTTCGCTCCAAACGCCAGAGCCGCCGGCTTTCCGTGACATCGCCGCTGCCGCCCGGTTTCAGGGCCAGCGCGCTGCCGCTGCCCATGCCGCTGCTCATAGCCACCAAGGCGTCCTCGCCCGAGGCCGGACTGGCGTAAAAGGTGTCGCCCGGGCCTTTGGCGAACCAGAGTTGCTTGCCGGTCAGGGGGTCGTAGGCGGATACGCGATTCGGGAAGGTCATGACCAATTCGTCGCGGCCGGCGGTTTTGACCAGGAGCGGCGTGCTAAAGGAACCACTGGGGCTGCCCCCTCCGAAGCCTCCCGGCCCGCCGCGCCTGCCAGGGCCGCCAGGGCCGCCAAGGCCGCCAGGGCCGCCGGGACCGCCAGGCCCCCCGCCATCGTCAAATCCTCCTGGGCCGCCAGGTCCGCCGGGACCTTCGTCCGGCCCGCCAGGGCCGCCGCCCCCCGGCCCGCCGCGGGCGAAATCCGGCCGCGGGAGCACGGCGTTCAGGCCGGCGCTGAGTTGCCCCTCGTTGAGCGTGCCGCTCTTGTCTGTGTCCCATTCGGAAAACCATTTGGCGAAGGCAGCCTTGAGGTCTTCGCGCGTCAGCGATCCTTGCCGGCGAGAATCCGCGGCGGTGAACAGCGCGCCGCCGATAAACTGGCCGGGGCCAAAGCCGGGGGGTCCGCCGCGGCCTCCGCCATCCGGAGGGGCCGCCTCGGCCGGCCCGTCGTCGGGGGGTCCAAATCCCGGCGGCGGCGGCAGGATTTGGCTGAACCCGGCGGAGAACTCTTCCCGGTCCAGTTTCCCCGCCCTGGCCGAATCCAGCTTGTCGAACCACGCATCCGCCAGGGCGCCAAACTCTTCCCTGGTCAGCTTGCCATCGCCGTTTTTATCGGCCTCCGAGAACATCTGCCCGGCCAACCTGCCGCCGGGGCTGAACCCGCCCCGCCCACCTCTTCCGCCCCGGCCACCAGGGCCCGCCAAGCCGCGGCCCATGGGCGATTGCTCGCCAGGGTCGAGCTTGGGTTGCTCGGCCTCCCAAGCGGTCTGCCCGGTCTGCTTATTGACCGCGACCAGCTTGGCATTTTCACCGGGGCCAAAATGCACCACACAAAGGTCTCCGGCCAGGACGGGGGACGAGGCATTGCCGTGCATGTGATTGAGTTTGCCGAGGTCGCGGCGCCAGAGTTCTTTGCCGGCGAAGTCGTAACAGTACAGGCCGGCGGACCCGAACCATGCTATCACGCGTTCGCCATCCGTGGCGGGTGTGGCGGCGCAATAGCCGTTGTTGGGCTGGGTTGGCTCGGGTTCCGAGTAGGTCACACCCGCCTGCCAGAGGAGTTTGCCGTTGGCGCGGTCCAAGCAGATGACCGTGCGGCGATGCTCGCTGGTAATCGCCTGGGTGACGAAAACGCGGTCCCCCCACACGATGGGCGAAGAGTTTCCACGCTCGGGCAAGGCGGCGCGCCAGCGGACGTTTTCGTTGGTGCTCCACCTCAGGGGGAGATTCGTGTCCGGGGAAACGCCGTTACCATCCGGGCCGCGCCAAGCGGGCCAGTTGGCTGCGGCGACCGGGAGCGCTGCGCCCGCAAGGAGCAAGTTGATGATATTCGATGCAATGGCCTTTTTCATAGGCTTAAAGTAAGCCCGGCAACCTTAAGGGAAGATTAAGAAACCGGTTCCAACTCCACAGCATTAAGGAGGCGGCAATGAATAAAGGCGGCAACCTGCCTTGTCCTTTTGCCGCCCAGTCTCCCGGCTCGCTGGTTACGATGCGTCTCGATCCCGCTTCGCCGCCCGGCAAAACCCCGCTGCGTGGCGGCTTGCGAGCGGGTTCTCACCGACGCTGGGACCCATTTCTTGACAACTGTTTTGAACTATCGGAGAATACGAACGGCATGAGCAGAGTCATAACGCCGCATTTTGAGAAGCTGATCGAGCGGTTTGTAGGCAGCGGGCGTTTCAACAACAAGTCCGAGGTTATCCGCGCCGGCCTGCGCCTGCTGGAGGAGCATGAAGCCAAGGTGTCGGCCGCCAACCGGCATGATTTGACCGCTCTTATCCGGACCGCCCTCACCGACCCCCGTCCCTTGGTCCCGGCAAGCGCGCTCCTCCAGCGCCGCCAGCGGCCATGAAAGGTCTGGCGGTCTTCTTCACCGCGTTAGCTGAGGAGGATCTCGATCAGATCGAGGATTACATTGCGGCTCGTGATCCTGCCGCGCCGCCCGCGTCAGGGCCGCAATCGCCCAACAAAGCATCCAACTCGGCAAGATGCCGGAAAAGGGGATGACCTTGAAGGACCCCCACGACGGAGAGGAAGCTGGGGTGCGCCTTTGGCCAGTTCTTCGCTATCGGAGTTACGTAGTGCTTTATAAAATCGAACCGGAACGAATAAGAGTGCTGCGCATCCTCCGCTCCGCCCAAGACTGGACCCGCTTCTTCCAGGATTCTTAGCCGAACCAGGCCGCACGTGTGCGGCGAACGCCTCGAAATCGGCCTGAAAATCACGGCGCAAGAATCCCGAGGCATTCCGGCGAGACTGCAGCAAGAAGCCGGCGGGAGTTTCCGCCGGTTCTGGGGATTGAGACCAAAGTTCAGGGCTCACAATCTCGCGCGTCGACCGGGCTTCTCCGTAGCGCACTGGCGACGGAGCCCCCTGGAAAGTGGCGAATCTCCGCCCCATCAAAGGCGGCGGCCTCCCCCGCAGAGCGGGGGATCAGCGGTGTCCCGAATCGCGAGGCCGTCACTGCCCCAGTTCTGCTCCCGCAAGAACACCGTGAACTCCTCCCCGGGCTCGATCACCTCCGGCACACGGTTCAATAATGAACCAATCTATGGTTTGACACCTTCGATGCCACCTTTATCCATTACCGCCTCCTAAGCTGAGAGAAATGATGGAGGATGACGGCTGAGAGAAGAAACAGGAGCACGTAATAGAGACTGAAGGCGGTTTCATTCCATGATGTGTGCGGTCCTGTGATGAGTTGGGCGATGGCGTTCTGCACAAGCAGAACAAGCCAGGCAAGCCGATAGGCATGGGGGAAAACGTCGCCGTGGGGGACTGCCGGTCCTGCAGGGCCAGTGCCGGAACTGGATGGCAGTTTCGATTGACAAGTCCCCGGAACAGGCCGGAGCCGAATCCAAACGGGCAGCGCCACCAGCGCCAGAAGGAGCAACGGACCGATGACCCGCCAGAGGACGCGGTCCCAGTAGTTCTCGTTTCCGAGATAGATGTTGGCCCACCCCTTCAATCCGTTTCGGACTGAAAGGCCCAGGCCCAGCAGCAGGCCAAGATAGGCGCCGAACCGCTCGAGGTTGGGGTGCGAACCGGCCGGGCCCATTGCCTCCAGCGCCCGGTCCGATGCGGACGATCTGCGGTTGGCCAGGTAATAGGCGAGGCCGTAGGCGAGGCCGATGCTGATGCCGCCGCAGGATTCCCAGCATCGCCACCAGTTGAAGCCGGCTCCGGGCCAGATTCGCGGCGCCCAGCACCAGTTTTGGCATAGAGCCCAGCCCGTTCCGTTCCCCAGGCCAACGGTCAGGATGAGCGTGGCGTTTCTCCAGTCCCGGCGTCCCATTTCGTAAGCCAGGAAGCCCAGATACAACCCCAGGTGGGTGCGCCACGGGCACGTTGCTCCAGGAAAGCGGGGCGGCTTATTTCGCTGCCGTGATTCCGACCCCCAACAGCGGCAGGTAGTCGTTGCTCTCGGCCACGCCGTAGTTGAAGATGACAAACCCATGGGTGTTGTGACGGCGGGTGAGATTGATCTGCTCGATGAGCCGATCCACCCCAAAATGCGAGGTGGAAGCGCTCAGGCCGATGCCGGGATAGCAAGGGGTCCGTCCGGCCCATTGCACCTGGCGCGCTATCATGTTATCGAAGCTCCGGTTGCTGGGCGTGTAATCCATCGGGCAGACAAAGTCGAGGTAGCCCTTTTCGCACCAGAGTTTCCAGTCCTGGCCGACGCTGTCGCGGTCAGCCGGCCAATTGGGAAAGACGGCTGCCGAGAGCTTGATTCCCGGCCGAACGGCGCGTGCCTGCTCGCTCACCGCTTTGACCACGGCGGTGATGTTGCCCCGGCGCCAGTCCAGCCATTGCTGGCGAAGCGGGCCGGAGGCCAGCACGTCCTGGGGCCAGTTCTGAATGGCGGCGCCGACGGAACTCTCGAATCGCACCTTGCAGCCCGCGCAGTAACAGTGCTCGCCGTCCGGGTAACGGATGTAATCGAAGTGGATGCCATCGATGTCGTAATTGCGCGCCAGCTCGACGAGGGACTCGACCTCGAGCTTCTGGTTTTCCGGATGCGAGGGGCAGAGCCAGAGTTGCTCCTTGCCTTGGGGCCCGGCCTGGAGCCGGCCTTCCCGCCGCAGTCGCTCGACGAATTCCCGAGGGGCCGCCGAGCCCAGGTTCCAGTTCACCTTCCACACGTGCATCTGGAGGCCGTGTTTGCGGCAGGCGGCCAGGCATTGGGCGACCTGGTCGCCGCGGTTGCCCACCGAAGACGCCACCGGCAGGACGCGGCTCGGATAAAAGGCCGCCCCGCCCCACAGCATGTTGGGCAGAATGGCAGTGAAACCGTTCCTGGCGAGCCGCTCGACGGCCTGGTCCCAGTCCAGGCCCTGGACCCCGAAGGCGCTATGACACCAGAAGGCCCGGAACTCTCCGGCCAAGGGCCGCTGCGCCAGGCAGAAGGCGTCCATGACCCGCTGGCCGGCGGAACCGGCTGTCTCGATGGCCTTGGCGAATTCCTGCCGCCGCGCCAGGTCTCCAGCGGATTGGCGGAGCCGGGCGGCGTCTGCGAGAGCGGTTGCCACCTCGGCCTTTTGGGGATTCAGGCCGGCGATCTGCCCCGCGGCCTCGTCGTAAGAGGTGAATCCGGCGACGGTCCCGATGCGGGCGATCTCAGCATCGGCGGCCTGCCGCCAAAGCCCGGGGGCCAGCGCGCCCGCCATCGCCAGGAGGAAGCGCCTTTTGTTGGCGGGGTCGTCCGGCAGCAGCACGTGGGTCATGACCAGGCAGTGGGTCCCTGCCACTACCGCCGGTTGGCCGGTAGCTCGGCCCTGCTCATCCAGCCACTCTGCCACGATGCCGCCTTGCCCGGACAAAGGCTGGAATGCGTTGATGTTCCACGACTGCTGTCTCACAAGCGGCGGCGCCCCAGGCAACGCCCCCTCTTTGCACCGGATTGCCGAGAAATACCCGGCGTAGGGCGCTTTGACATAACGGACGCCGGCGATTCCCAGGACCGGCCAAAGCCGTTCCGGGACGGCGTAAAAGGCCAGCAACTTGCCTCCGCCTTCCAGGTATTGAATCAGTTCATCGGCCGCTCGGTCGGGCATGGACGGGTTATGCGGCAAGACGACAAGCTCTGCCTTTCTCAACCGCTCCGCGCTCACATCCAGGTCGCTAATGACCGCGCAGCCGATGCCCAGGGCCTGAAACTGGCGCGCCACCGCCTCTGCAAATTGCTCGATGCTGCCCTTTTCCTCGGGCGAACGCCGGGCCGCAGACTCAGCCCGCAAGATGGCCACAGAGGCATCGGCGCCCAGCAGGCCGGTCGCACGAATGTCACTCAGCCAGAACTCGGTGTTCGCGTCCTGCCCGCGCCAGGCGGAGATGCGAATCGTTTTGATCTGGCCCCAGCCGGCGGGCTTGTCTTCAAGGCCCGCCTCGCCCTTGTCGATCGTAATCGTATTCCAGCCCGCCGACGACTCGGGGTAGAATGCGGCGTGGTACCAGCCCTCACCGCTTTGGAAGTAGATGCTGAAAGAGGACACCGGCGAGGCCTCCAGACAGCGAATGCGGAATTGGACGCCACGGGCCGAGGCCAAGTCAAGCTGCACCGCGCGGTCCCAAGACGCCCGTTCGATTTTCGTGCCTGCAAAATTGCAGGTCAGATGCAAGACCCTGCGCCCGTCCACGACGGCTGCCGTTGCCGGCGCGGTGCCGCCCATTGGTTTCCAGACCGCTTGCGCGGCGGCAGCGTCCGGGTACTGGCAATCGTCAATTGCGCCAGAGCCGCCGGGCGATTGGGCCCTGACGGGGGACACCAGGGCAAGAAGGAACAGGGTGCAGACCAGGGCCGAGGCGCGGGTCCGCTTTTGGTCGCTCGGAGACATAGCGCCGCCGAGCCTGCTCTAACCACCCGCAAAAAGCAATTCGCCCGTTCGATCTTCCGGCCAATCCGGCCACATCCGGCCACCTTTAGGGTTGGTGCAAGAATAAGTTCCGAAGGCGAGGCGTGATCGTAACATTATGTTCTGGCACCCCTCCGGGGTGCGATCGGCAGCGGACGCCCTGCCCGGTGGTCGTTCCCCTCCGCCCCGAACGACCACCGGCTTCCTTCTGCCAACCCTTCGGGTTGGAGGAAATCGGAATTTGTTTTTGAACGGACACTTAGCTTCTCGCATTGTCTTCCGCGCGCAGGCCGATAGACTGCCGCCATAATGAAACGGCATTTTGCTTTCCAACCGCGCGTTTGCGCCGCGGCCCTCTTCTGCGCCGTGGTGATGCTCGCGAACACCGAGCGGGTTCCGGCTTCCGAAAAGCCCTTTCGACCGCCGGCTGTGCCCCTGGCGACCAGCGATCCTTACTTGAGCATCTGGTCGGAAGCCGACCGGCTCACGGATGATGTGACGCGGCACTGGACGCGCCGGGAGCATTCGCTGGAGAGCGTCATTCGCGTGGATGGCAAGCTGCGCCGCCTGATGGGCAAAAACCCGCCCGAGGCGCCCCCCTTGCCGCAGACGAATTTGCAGGTGCTGCCGACCCGCACCATCTATGATTTTGACGACGGCCAGATTCATTGCACGCTGACATTCCTGCGGCCTGCGCTTCCGGACGACCTGGAGGCGCTGGCCCTGCCGCTGACCTATCTCACCTGGGAGGTGCGTTCGGTGGATGGCAAAGAGCACACAGTGTCCCTCTACGACAGCACCAGCTCGCAGCTTGCCGTCAATCAGCCTGGCGAGAAGGTCGAGTGCGCGCGCCAGGCGGCGGGCAACCTGACGGCCCTCCGCTCAGGCACGGTCGCCCAAGGGGTACTTGGCTCGTCCGGCGACGACCACCGGATCAACTGGGGTTATGTCTATGCCGCCGCCCCCGCGCAACTGGCCAAGGCCGTCATCGCGGCCGAGGGCGAGCTGATGGGGGCCCTTGCCGCCAACCGCGACCTGCCGGCCCAAGACGACACGCGGATGCCCAGGGCCTCCAACGATGCGCAACCGGTGATGGCCTTTGTCTTTGACCTGGGCGCCGTGGGAGCCCAGGCCGTCTCCCGCCAGGTGATCGTGGCCTACGATGAAATCTATGCCATCAAGTACTTTGGCCGCAAGCTCCAGCCCTATTGGCGGCGCAACGGGGCGACGGCGCTCCAGATGCTGCAAAAGGCCTCCGAGGATTACCCTCGTCTGGCCGCGCGGTGCGCGGAGTTCGACGCGCAACTCCTGGCCGATGCCCGCCGCGTGGGGGGCGAGAAGTATGGGCAGGTCTGCGCCCTGGCCCACCGCCAGAGCCTGGCCGCCTGCGGCCTGGCCGCCGATAGCAAAGGGCAACCGCTGTTCTTCACCAAGGAAAACACCAGCAACGGCGACATCGCCACGGTGGACGTGATATTCCCGATGGCTCCGCAGCTTCTCCTGCTCAGCCCGACGCTGGCCAAGGCTTCGATTGTGCCCATCCTCAGCTACGCTTGTTCGTGGCACTGGAAATTCCCCAATGCCCCGCACGACTTGGGGACTTATCCCATTGCGCGCGGCACCGACGACGGCGGCGAAGGCATGCCGGTGGAAGAGAGCGGCAATATGCTCCTGCTGTGCGATGCGATCGCCCAGGAGGACGGCAGCGCCGGCTTTGTGTCCCCCTGGTGGCCCGAGCTTACGCAGTGGGCCGAATACCTCGAGAATTTCGGCCTGGACCCGGAGAACCAGTTGTGCACGGACGATTTCATGGGGCACCTGGCCCACAACGCGAATCTCTCGGTCAAGGCCATCCTCGGCCTGGCGGCCTACGGCGATTTGTGCCGGCTGCGCAGCGACACCGACAACGCCCGAAAATACAGGGACCTGGCCAAGGCCGACGCGGAACACTGGCTGAAAGTGGCGGCCCAGGGGGATCACTATCGCCTGGCCTTCGACAAACCCGATACCTGGAGCCAGAAATACAACCTGGTCTGGGACCGGGTCCTGGGCCTGAACATCTTCCCGCCGGAAGTCGCAGCCAAAGAGGTTGCCTGCTATAAGAGGGCGCTCAACCGCTACGGCACGCCGCTCGATTCGAGGACCCGGCTCGCCAAGACAGATTGGGAAGTGTGGAGCGCCACGCTGGCGGAAAACCAGGCCGATTTTGAAGCGCTCATCGCGCCCATCTGGGACTACCTCAACGAAACCACCGCCCGCGACCCCCTTGCCGATTCTTATGAAACCGACAAGGTCCAGAGCGGCGGCATGCACGCGCGGCCGGTAGTCGGGGGCGTCTTCGTCAAGCTCCTGGCCGATCGCGCCCTGTGGCAGAAGTGGTCCCGGCGCGATAGGAACAAGGCCGCCGACTGGGCGCCCCTGCCCCAACCGCCGCAGGTGACCGAGGTGGCGGCCTCATCCAAACTCGCCCCGGCAACCTGGAGCTACACCACCGTCAAACCCGGCGACGGCTGGACCAGGCCCGATTTTGACTCCAGCCAATGGAAGCAAGGACCTGCCGGCTTCGGGACCCAAGGCACGCCCGGCGCCGTCGTTCGAACCCTGTGGAACACATCGGACATCTGGCTGCGGCGCGACCTCACCCTCCCCGAGGGAGAATTCTCGCATCTCCAGTTCGATGTCCATCACGACGAGGACGTTGAGATTTATGTCAACGGCGTGCTTGCGGCCTCCGAAGCCGGGTTCACCACCGGCTACGTTGCCCTCGACATCACCCCCGCGGCGCGTGCCCTGCTCAAACCCGGCGCCAAAGTCACCCTAGCCGTTCATTGCCTCCAGACGGTAGGCGGACAGAACATCGATGTCGGCCTGGTGGATGTGGCGGAGAATTCAGAGAATCCTTGACAAGGATGCGCAAAGCAGCCTTTATTACCCTATGACAACCACACGCAAGCAGGCGTGGCGGCCCGCCTTTACACTGATTGAATTGTTGGTGGTGATTGCCATCATCGCCATCCTCGCCGCCATGCTCCTGCCCGCGCTCTCCAAGGCCAAAGGCCACGGCAAACAGGCCGCCTGTCTCAACAACCTGCGTGAGATTGGGATCGCCCTCACCATGTATCTGAGCGACTACAAACAGTATCCCGCCGACTATTCGCCCGCCCACTACTGCTACGTGTGGCCGACGCGTCTTTTCACCCTGATGGGCAACAACCGGAACGCCTTCTGCTGTCCAGCCGCCCCACAAAACAGTTGGTGGGACACCAATTTCAACAAGACGCTGGGAGGAAACGGCGAAAACGGCGTGTATAGTCCCTTTGTGGTCACGCCCGCGGCTCGGTTCTCGTTGGGTTACAATGACTGGGGACTCGACCTGCAGCACAAACCGCAACTCGGCCTGGGCGGCGATATTGACGGCATCTATTACCAGGGTCCGGTGAAGGACTCGGACGTGCTCAGACCCAGCGAGATGATCATGCTGGCGGACGTCAGAGCGCAACCGGACGCGGCGTGGATCAATTTCGACGCCAACCTCGACCCCACGGATGACAGCACGGGCCACAGCCAGTGGCCATCCAACCGCCACAATTACCGGGTGGATATTCTATGCACCGATGTCCACTGCGAGTCGGCGAAACGGCCGCCGATGGTGGACCCCAAGAGCACTTTTTGGCGGCGCCGCTGGAACAACGATGACCGCTCGCACGACGGGGTGGATGGAGATGCCGTGCCCACTTGGCCGTCCGATCCCGCCGCCGCCGGCCTGCTCGATCAGACGTAGAAGGCTGCGATGGCCTTTCAGAGTTTTCCAAAACAGAAAGAGGGCATCCGGTTGCTCCAGCGGTCCCTCCAACGCGGGCGGCTGGCCCATGCCTATCTCTTCACGGGCCACCAACTCCCCGAGCTGGAGGGCCTCGCGCGCGCCTTGGCGAAAACCCTCAACTGCCGCCAGCCGCTTCGCAGCCCCTCCGGCGCGGCCATCGACTCGTGCGATAGCTGCCTGACCTGCAAGAAGATCGACCACGACAACCATGCCGACGTCCACTGGGTCCGCCCTGAATCCAAGATGCGCATCATCAGAATCGAGCAAATGCGCGGCTTGATCAAAGACATCCATCTCAAGCCCACCGAGGCCGACTACAAGGCCGCCATTATCGTCGGGGCCGACCGTTTGAAGACCGAGGCCGCCAATGCCTTCCTCAAGACACTGGAAGAGCCGCCCCCCAAGTCCGTTTTCATCCTCCTGACCACCGACCCCCAGAGACTCCTGGAAACCGTCCTTTCCCGGTGCCTCCGCTTGAATTTCGCCGGCGAGGGCGCCGGGCCGCCCGACCCCACCCAAATGGACTGGCTTTCCTCTTTCAGCCAATTGGCCGCCGCGCCGCAGAAGAGCCTGCTCGGGCGCTATCGCCTCCTGGATTTGCTGCTGCGCAAACTCAACAAACTCAGGGAAGACGTCGAACAGAACCTCAATGCCCGCTCCCCTCTCCAGCAATACGAGGAAGCCGAAGAGGAACTGCGTGATAAATGGGAGAGTGAGCTGGCCGCCGCCATCGAGGCCGAATACAAGCGCCAGCGCGCCGATCTGCTCGCCCTCATCCAGTGGTGGCTGCGCGATGTCTGGCTGCTCACCCTCGAGTCCCGGCCCGAAGACCCGGCCCGCCCGGCCCGCGCTTCAGCCGCCCTGGCCTCGGCGGACGGCCTCTTGAGTTTTCCCCGGTCGCCTGCTACCCCCCAGGTTGCGCGCAGGATCTCTTGCCGCCAAGCCATGGAGAATCTCCAGGTCATGGAACAACTTCAACGCTGGCTCGGCACCAACGTCCAGGAGGCCCTGGCCCTGGAAGTCGGCCTGCTCAAGCTGCGCCTGGGATGAAGGCTCAACCAAAGGCTGCGCCCGCCCCGCCGGATGGCTGGCCGCTGCGCCTCTTTACCGCCCTCTTCGGCGCCCTGCTGGGTCTGACCCTCCTCAAGTTCGGCAACCCGATCATCATGGAATCGTCCGTTTCTGCCCCTAAGGATGCGTGGGAGTTCTTTCTCTGGCAGTCCTGGCCCATCGCCTGGGCTTACTCCCTCCTGGGCCTGGCCGCCGTGCTGGGCCTTATTGCCGCCCGATGGGAGATCAACGCCCCGCCCTGGCTCATCGCCCTGCCCTTGGTCTGGTTGATTTGGCAGTTCCTGGCGGCAAGCCATTCCCTCGACCCGAGCGTCTCACCCGGTATCGTCGCCCACTTCGCTGCCTGTGTGGTTTGCTTCTACCTCGGCCTGTTTTCACTCAGCAAAGCCAGGTCCCTTGCCTCGTTTTGGTCGGGAATCACCCTCGCGTTCGTGTTGGTCCTGGCCGTCGGCTGGCAACAGCACTTCGGCAGCCTGGCCGAGACCCGCCGCTATTTCTGGGCCAACATCTATCCCAATCTGAAATCACCTCTGCCCGCCGCGTACTACAAAAGGCTCAACAGCGATCGAATCTTCTCCACCCTGTTCTATCCCAATACCCTTGCCGGAGTGCTCCTGTTGATGTTGCCGCCCGTCCTGGCAGCCGTCGCCGCCGCCAGGCGCCTGACCATCCCGGCCAGGGCCTTCCTGGTCGCGGTCATCGCCCTTGCCGCTCTTGCCTGCCTCTTTTGGTCCGGCTCCAAGGCAGGCTGGCTCTTGATGCTGCTCCTGGGCATCGTAGCCCTTCTCCGCCTCCCATTGGACAAGAAGTTCCGAATCGCCCTTGTCGCCGGCGTCCTGTTCCTTGGCTTGATCGGCTTCCTATCGCATTTTGCCGCCTTCTTGAAACGGGGCGCCCCCAGCGCCTCCGCCCGCCTCGACTACTGGCAGGCGGCCGCGCGAATCACCAGGGCACACCCTCTGCTGGGCTGCGGCCCGGGCGCCTTCGGTTCCTCCTACCTGGCAATCAAACGTCCCGAATCCGAACCCGCCAAGGTGGTCCACAACGACTACCTCGAGCAGGCCTCTGATTCCGGTCTGCCCGGCTTCATCGCCTACACTGCCTTTGTCCTGGGCGCGTTGCTGTGGAGTGCTCCCGCCAGCCGCCCAGGTCTCCGCCGGCAGGAGGCGCCCGCTGCTCCCGGGGGATTGGCGGACCTTTGGAAGCTGCTTTGGGCGGCAGCCAGGCAAAGCGGGACCACCGGAGGCGCATCCCCGGCCCTGGTTCAGGACCGCTGGCGGTTTGCCGTCTGGCTGGGTGTCCTGGGGTGGAGTTTGCAGGGGTTGTTCGAGTTCGGCCTCTATATCCCCGCCCTGGCCTGGCCCGCTTTCACCTTCCTCGGATGGCTTCTAGGTTCAAGCAGCCCCGCCTCCGGCGGTTGGGAGCGGAGGACAAAATCCTTCGCGGCCATTTTGTTTGACCTCCGGTGAGCGGCTGGCTACGGTGAAAGGCAGTGAAAGTCAATTGGTTTAAAAAAGGTATGACGAACCAGCCTTTGAAAAGCGCAGGGCTGACGGAATTGGCCGTGGGGCTCAACAAACTGGCCAGGAACCTTTGGTGGACCTGGGACCAGGGGGCGCAGGAGGTCTTCCAGGAGCTCTCGCCGCGCGGATGGCAGAATCTCTACCACAATGCCGTCGCCATTCTGCATGAAGTGTCGGAATACGAATTGCGTGTGAGATTGCAGGACCCGTGTTTCGGGGAGCAGGTGCAGGAGGTGCTCAAGGCGTTCGAGACCTACATGAACGACAAGGACACTTGGGCAGACCGGCACGCGCCTGAGTTGCGGGCGAACCCTATAGCTTACTTCTCAGCCGAATTCGGTTTCCATGAGACGCTGCCGATCGCGGCGGGGGGACTGGGCATGCTGGCAGGGGACCATGCCAAGTCGGCCAGCGACCTGGGGCTCGGTTTTGTCGGCATCAGCCTGTTTTACCGGGAGGGTTATTTTCAGCAGGCCATCGATGCCAACAATTGGCAGACGGAGTACTACACGCTTTTAAACCCGAAGAACCTGCCGTTGGAACCGGTGCTCGATGTCAAAGGGGAACCGGTGGTGTGCCACGTCGAGATCGGGATGAACCGGGTGGCATTCCAGGCTTGGCGCGCAAATGTGGGGCGCGTGGCGGTGTATCTGCTGGACACCAATTGTCCCGAGAACGAGCAGCATTTCCGGGACCTGACGTTGCGGGTGTATGGCGGGGACAGCACGACCCGCATCATGCAGGAAGTGTTGCTGGGCGTCGGTGGCGTCCAGTTGCTGCGGGCGCTGGGGCTGAGCCCCTCGGTCTTCCACATGAACGAAGGCCACGCCGCCTTTCTTACGCTGGAGCTCATCCGCGAGAAGATGGCGGCGGGCAAGAACTTCCGGGAGGCCGTGGACCTCACGCGAGCCGAGTGCATTTTCACCACGCACACCCCGGTCGAGGCGGGGCATGACCGGTTTAGCGCGGACCTCCTGGATTATGCGATGCACCGGTTTCGCAATCAATTGCCGGTGGGATTTTCGGAGGTGACGAAGCTGGGCCGGGTCAACCCACAAGACTCCAAAGAGCCCTTCTGCATGACCGTGCTGGCTTTGAAGCTCTCCCGCACCGCCAATGCCGTGAGCGAACTGCACGGGCGGGTGAGCCGCCACATGTGGAATTGCCTCTACCCTGGCACGCCGGTCGATCAGGTCCCCATCGGGCACATCACCAACGGAGTCCACTTGCTTGGCTGGATGAAGGGAACCGTGCGTCGGTTCTGGCGGGCCAAGCTGGCAGGCAGTTCCGGGCCCCGCGGCGGGGATGTCGTTTCCCAACAGGCGGGCCAGGGCGCCGGCTGGATAAGCCAAATCAATTCTCCGGAGTTCTGGCAGCGTCTGGCCGACCCCCAGTTCATCTCGGACGAGGAGCTTTGGGCGTTGCGCTACAAACTGCGCCGCGAGTTGATCGAATTTGCCCGGCGGCGACTGCTCATTCAGGGACAGCGCCTGACACAGGGGGATTTCATCGCCTTTGACCAACTGCTCAATCCGGATGCCTTGACTATCGGGTTCGCCCGCCGGTTCGCCACTTACAAGCGGGCCCCGCTCATTTTCCAGCAATTCGACAACATCGTGCGCCTGGCCCACGACCCGGCCCGGCCGATCCAATTCATCTTTGCCGGCAAGGCCCACCCGCGCGACGATGACGGCAAGCGCTACATCCAGCACATCATTCACCTGAGCAAATACAGCGGCCTGCAAGGACGCTTGGTGTTTCTTGAGAACTATGATATGCACATCGCGCGCCAGATGGTTTCCGGCTGCGATGTGTGGCTCAACACCCCCCGCCGCCCGCTCGAGGCCTCCGGCACCAGCGGCATGAAGGCCGGCGTCCATGGCTGCCTCAATCTGAGCATCCTCGACGGGTGGTGGCGCGAAGGCTATGACGGCACCAACGGCTTCGCTATCGGCGAGGATTTCCACCGCGATTCAGTCGAGGAACAGGACCGCAGCGACAGCGCCAACCTCTACAAAACGCTGACCGAGGAAGTCATCCCCCTGTTCTACCAGCGGGATGTCCAGGGCCTTCCCCGGCAGTGGCTTCAACGCATCCGCCGCGCCATGGTCACCCTGGTGCCGCAGTTCACCACCGCCCGCATGGTCCGCGAATACGCGGAGAAATACTATCGCACAAGAATCACGCCATGAATCCAGCAGGCGGCGCCGACCCCCATGACTGCGTTACTCGTTTATTCCCCAGTGACGCGAGTAACTAGTGCGTGAGTCCCGCTGAAGAATCTCGTTCATTATGTCGGTTTTGGCCGTAACTCCGGCCCTGATTCTCTCAGGGGAAAGGCTAAGCGAACCATTTCGAAGTTGGTCTTGCTCCTCGTGAGCCGGAGTAATGTCAGGCGTCAGTTTTGGGGTGGCGCTTGACTTATCTTCTAAGTGAAGCTTTTTCATATCGAGTCCCGGTTTCGGTCTGCACCAGCCCGAGTCGGACGGAAAGGTCTCCGCTATCGTCGGCACTCTTGACTTGTACCCGGTTTATGGACTCTTGTCAATCACTTTCGTAATATATTGGACCGGCCTGTCAAGTTCACTAAATACCTGCGGCTTAGGCACTTCGGCCAATTCTTCGAAAGTGATGTCCACAATCAAATCCCCGGCGATCTCCTCCAAGCGGCGGCGGAGTTCAGCGGCGTTGCACTGGGCGGGGAGGCTGAGCTTGGCGCGGGCCGTGAAGAGCGTCTCGCCCGACATGGCGGCGCTGGCGCATTGGGTGTGAAGCTCTTCGACGTTGACCCCGTAGCCGGCCAGCGTATGAGATATCTGGCGGACGATCCCGGGCCGGTCCTGGCCGACAATCGCCAGCAGGCTCAACCGAGGGGAGGACGGGGCCGGGGGTGGCTGGTCCGGATGAACCACCACGGTCAATCCCCGGGACTGGAGGGCGCTCAGTGCCGCGCTCAAGGGCGGCACTTGCTCCTCCGGCACCTCGACCCGGAGGATGCCGGCGAACTGCCCGCCCAAGCGCGACATCCGGCTTTCCAGCCAATTGCCCGCATGTCCGGCGACCAGACCCGCAATAGCATCGACCAGCCCTGGCCGATCCTGGCCGATCACCGTCATCACGAGGGCGCGTCGCATGGGCTTGCTCGGTTCGCCGTAGAAATGGTTCAGTGCCCGGCCTTTTTGCCCTTGAGCGCCTTCAAGGTTCGTTGGAGGATGTCTTCCGGAGCGCCCTTGGCCAGAACGGGGATGAGGAGGCCCCGGTCGCGATAGTACTGGGCCAGAGGCGCCGTGCTTTTCTCGTAAGCGGCCATCCGCACGCGGATCGATTCGGGCCGGTCGTCCTCGCGCTGATACAAGGCGCCCCCGCAATGGTCACATACGCCCTGGACTTTCGGCGGCCGGTTTTGGAGGTGAAAGACCGCCTTGCAGCCGGGGCAGGTGCGCCGCCCGGCCAATCGCGCCACCACTTCGTCGATGGGCAACTCGTAGCTCAGCACGGCGTCGAGTTTGAGGCCATTATTGCCGAGCAGGGCCTCCAGGGCCCCGGCCTGGGCGGCGGTGCGCGGAAAACCATCGAGCAGGAAGCCGCTCTCGCAGCGCAAGCAGCCCGCGCGCTCGGTCACGAGGCCCACGACTGTGTCATCGGGCACCAACTCGCCGCGCTGCATGTACTCCAAGGCGGCGGTCATTGCGGGTGAGCGCTCGCCGGGGTCCAGGGACTTGGCCGCGCGGAAGATGTCGCCCGTCGAGAGCTGGCAGGCGCCCAGCTTTTCGGCGAGCAACTCGGCCTGGGTGCCCTTGCCCACCCCCGGCGCCCCCAGGAGCACCAGCCGGTACGGACGTTTGACTTTTCTGGGCGGCGGATTGCAGACTGCCGTTCCGCCTTTGAGCCAGGCCATTCGATCTCGTTTTGTTTCCATGGGACCATAGGTTCAGCCTAAAGGCCCGGCACGACAAGACCGGAATTGGCGATTGCCGGACTTTTTTTGGCGCGCAGGGCCAACGCATAGGCGAGGTTCAGAGCGGCAAAGCCGCAACCGAGGAAAAAGATGAACCACGGATGCCACGGATCAACACGGATTTCTTCTATCCGTGCCATCCGCGAAATCCGTGGTTGAAAAATCTTCGCAGTCTGCGGGCAATCTCGGCTATCACAGTGCGGAGCACGCGGAAGCGGGACCTCGGGCGTTTGAGGTCTCCGGGCCTCTCACGCGGTTCCGCTCGAGGAAAGACTTTTCCATAACCTTTGCTGGATTTTGCTTCTGGACAGCGTATCGGCAACCTGCCTATTCTGCGCGAAATCATTATGAGCAACAACATCCAAAGGTCTTACCAACTGGCCAGGGAACGGTACGCAAAACTGGGCGTGGACACCGAGGGGGCTATCGCACAACTTGGCAGAATCCCGGTCTCCATCCATTGCTGGCAGGGTGACGACGTGGGCGGTTTCGAGAGGGCCGGGCAGGAACTGGGCGGGGGACTGGCGGTGACGGGCAATTACCCGGGCAAGGCGCGGACGCCGCAGGAATTGCGGAAGGACTTCGAGAAGGCCCTGTCGCTGGTGCCCGGCACGCACCGTTTCAACCTGCATGCCTGCTACGCGGAGATGAACGGCAAGAAGGTGGAGCGCGACGCCCTGGGCGTGGAGCAGTTCAAGGACTGGATTGCCTGGGCCAGGTCGCTCCGCATCGCCCTGGACTTCAACCAGACCTACTTCGCGCACCCTAAAGTGGCGGGCGGGTTTACCCTGACCAGCCCGGACCCGGCGATCCGCAAGTTCTGGATCGAGCACGGCATCCGCTGCCGGGAGATAGCGGGGAAGATCGGCAAGGCCCTGGGCAAGACGTGCATGACCAACCTCTGGATTCCCGACGGCATGAAGGACACGCCCGCCGACCGCCGCGGTCCGCGCGAACGGCTGGCCGAGGCGCTGGACGCCGTGTTCAAGAAGAAGATCGACAAGAAATACAACGTGGATTCGGTCGAGCCCAAACTCTTCGGCATCGGGGCCGAGAGCTACACGCCCGGTTCCCATGAGTTTTATCTCGGCTACGCGGTGAGCCGCCAGACGCTGCTCACACTGGACGCCGGCCATTACCATCCCACGGAAGGCATCGCCGACAAGATTTCCTCAGTGCTTTGTTTCCTGCCTGAGATTGGTCTTCACGTCAGCCGCGGCGTCCGGTGGGACAGCGACCACGTGGTCACGCTGACCGACGAGCTGGAGGCCATCGCCCAGGAGATTGTCTGGGGCGGCTACCTCAAGCGTATCCACATCGGCCTGGATTATTTTGATGCGAGCATAAACCGGGTGGCGGCGTGGGTCATCGGCACGCGCAACATGGAGAAGGCCCTGCTGCTGGCCCTGGTGGCGCCCATCGTGCAATTGAAGGCACTCGAGGCCCAGGGCGATTACACCTCGCGCCTGGCGCTGATGGAGGATGCCAAGGCGCTGCCCTTTGGGGCCGTGTGGGACTATTACTGCCAGAAGGAGGGTAAGCCGCCCGGGGAGGCCTGGCTTGCCGAAGTCAAGCAATACGAGAAAGACGTGCTTTCCAAGCGCCAGTAGCCCCTGGCTTATGAACGAACCTAATCCCCTGGCGGCCATCCTGCTCTACGTCTTCGGCGGCCTTGCCGGCGCGGTCTTTTATCTCCCGTTCAAGAAGGTGAAGAACTGGGCCTGGGAAAGTTACTGGCTGGTTTACGCCGTGGCCGGGCTGGTCATAGTGCCGTGGGCGCTGGCGTTCATAGTGTCCCCGAGCGTGTGCGGGTTGCTCTCGGGGGCGGACCTCAAGATGCTGGCCGTCTGTTTTGTCTTTGGGGCGATGTGGGGCGTTGGCGGACTGACCTGGGGCCTGATGATTCGTTACCTGGGGGTCGGCCTGGGCCTGGCCGTCGGGTGCGGCCTTTGCGCCTCGGCGGGGACGCTGGTTCCGCCGCTGTTCAAGGGCGAGCTGGGCGGGTTCCTGCGGGTCGCCTCGGGGCAAGCGACGTTGCTGGGCGTCGCGATAGCCTTGCTCGGCATCATCATGGTCGGCATGGCCGGCATGTCCAAAGAGAAGGAACTGCCCGAAGAGGAGAAGAAGAAGGCCGTGGCGGAATTCGACTTCAAGAAGGGCATGTTGGTGGCCGTCTTTTCGGGAGTCATGAGCGCGGGCATGGCCTTTGGGCTGGAGAGCGGCGGGGCCCTCGAGAGCGCGGCGGTCAAGGCCGGCGTCTCCCCCGCCTGGAAGGGCATCCCGGTCCTGGTGGTTGTGCTCCTGGGCGGCTTCACCGTCAACCTCCTCTGGTGTCTTTACCTGAATCTCAAGAACAAGACCCTGGGCGACTACGGCCGCAAAGACGCGCCGCTGGCGGCCAACGCCTTCTTCGCCGGCCTGGCCGGTCTCATCTGGTGCCTCCAGTTCATCACTTTCAAGGTCGCCGACTCGAAGATCGGCGAGTTTGGTTTCGCCGGCTGGACGGTGTTCATGTCCAGCATGATCATTTTCAGCACGCTGCTGGGGATGGCCTTGGGCGAGTGGAAGGGCGTGAGCAGCCGGACCAAGACGTTGCTGGCCGCCAGCCTGGCGGTGCTCGTGGCCTCGCTGCTGATCATCGGCTACGGAAACAAGCTCAAGGCCGGCGAGGCCAAGGCTAGCGCCCGCGCTTCATCCCTGTCATCCGTGGTTCATCGCCTGTAAGCCCTCAAGAACGCACCCCGCTTATGTCAGAACGTGTTTATCTCGCGATTGACCTCGGCGCCGAAAGCGGCCGCGTCATGGCCGGCCTCTGGAACGGCAAGACCCTGCGTCTGGAGGAAATCCACCGCTTCCCCAACGGCCCCGTCCACCTGGCCGGCTCGATGCGCTGGGACGTGATGCGGCTTTGGGCCGAGATTGAGCATGGGCTGGGCGTGGCGGCAAAGAGATACGGCCCGTCCATCGTGTCCGTCGGCGCCGACACTTGGGGCGTGGATTTCGTGCTGCTCAGCCCAAGCGGCGAGATGCTGGGCCAGCCTCGACATTACCGGGATGCCCGGACCAACGGGATGATGGAACGGGCCTTCCGGCAGGTGCCCCGCGCCGAGGTCTTCGCCCAAACCGGCTTGCAGTTCATGCAGTTCAACACCCTCTTCCAACTCCTGGCCGTCAAACAGGACACCCCCGAACTCTTTGAGCAGGCGGATTGCCTGCTGCTGATGCCCGATTTTTTCCATTGGGCGCTGTGCGGCTCCCGCGCCGTCGAATTCACCAACGGCACCACCACGCAGTGCATGCACGCCCTGAGGCGCGATTGGGCGATTGGCCTGCTCGAGCAATTCGGCCTGCCAACGCGCATTTTCCCCAAGGTCGTCCCTCCAGGGGCCGAACTGGGCGCGCTGCGGCCTGACGTTGCCGCAAGGAGCGGCCTGGGCAATGTCAAGGTGGTTGCCCCGCCCACGCACGACACGGCGTCGGCTGTCGCCGGCGTGCCGACCGCCAACACCGGCAGGGCCAATTGGGCCTACCTGAGTTCCGGGACCTGGTCGCTCATGGGCGCCGAAGTTCAACAGGCCGTCCTGTCTGCCCGCGCCCTGGAGATCAACATGACCAATGAAGGCGGCCTGGACGGCACCTACCGCCTGCTCAAGAACATCATGGGCCTGTGGCTGGTGCAGCAGTGCAAACGCGCGTTCGACGCCCGCGGCAGAAGATACGAGTACAGCGAACTGGCGCAACTGGCAGGCCAGGCCCCCGCTCTGCGCTCGTTGGTCAACCCCGATGATTCCCGCTTCCTCAACCCGCCGGACATGCCCCGGGCCATCGAGGAGTTCTGCCGCCAAACCGGACAGGCCGCTCCCAAGACCGAAGGCGAACTGGTCCGTTGCGCCTACGAGAGCCTGGCGCTCAAGTACCGGCAGGTGCTTGGCTGGCTGGAGGAGCTGACCGCCAACCGCATCGAAGTCATTCACATCGTGGGCGGCGGCTCCCAGAGCGCCATCCTCAACCAGTTCACCGCCGATGCCTGCCAGCGGGCCGTCCTGGCAGGCCCCATCGAGGCCACCGCCATGGGCAACCTCCTCGTCCAGGTCCGGGCCAGCGGCCAATTGGCTTCATTGGCCGAGATGCGCGAGGTCGTCCGCAAGTCCAGCGAAGTCAAGACCTTCCTGCCGGGCCCTGCCGCCCCTTGGGAGGAAGCCGCGAACCGGTTCGAGGCCTTAAAGGGCTTCCAGGCTTAGCCATGGCGACACTGCCGGGAGTTGGGACGGAATGAGACTCCAACGGTTCAAAGGCAATCCCATCCTCAGTCCACTGGCTGCCCACCCGTGGGAGGACTTGGCCGTGTTCAACCCGGCTGCCTGGCACGACCCAAAGACGGGCGAGGTCCTCTTGCTCTATCGCGCGGCCGAATCCGGCCCCGAATACAAGTGCTGGTTCGGCCTGGCCAGGAGCCGGGACGGTTTCCACTTCACGCGCCTGAGCGACCAGCCCTGCCTGAGTCCAAGCGTCGAGGGCTTCGACGGCGCCACCCTCCAGGACCCGCGCATCGTCAAAATGGGCGACTGGTTTTACGTCACGTATGCCTGCCGCCATTTCCCCTTCGGGCAGTTCTGGACGCCGGAGGTTCGCGCCCGTTTTCTCAAACCGGACTGCCCCGAGGAGTTCCCGCGTTGCCTCCGGCTCAATGCGACCCTCAGTGGCCTCGCCCTGACCAAGGACTTCAAATCGTGGATTCGCGCGGGCTGGCTGACCGACCCCCTGCTCGATGACCGCGACGCAATCCTCTTCCCCGAAAAGGTCAATGGCAAGCACGTCCTGCTGCACCGCCCGCTCGAATGGGTCGGACCTGCCTACGGGACCGAGCAGGCCTGCGCTTGGATTGCCATGGCCGATGACCTCCTGGGTTTTCCCGCCGCCCCAAGCCGGCTCCTGATCAAGCAACGCTACCCTTGGGAGGCATTCAAGCTGGGCGTCAATACCCCCCCTATCAAAACCCCGCACGGTTGGTTCACCCTCTACCACGCCGTCGGACCCGACAAGTTCTACCGTCTGGGGGCGCTCCTGCTGGACCTGGAAGACCCGGGCATTGTCCGCCACCGGACGCCGGATTGGCTGCTCCAGCCGGAGGCGGACTACGAGCTGGAGGGTTTCTACCGCGGGTGTTGTTTTCCCTGCGGGGCCGTCGTCATCGATGGGACCCTCTTCGTCTATTACGGCGGGGCCGACAAATACTGCTGCCTGGCCACTTGCGATTTCCAGCAACTGCTCGAGCACCTGCTCACATGCACCCCGTCGACCTGACCATCATCGTCCTTTATCTCCTGTTGATGTCGCTGGTCGGGTGGCGGGTGGCCAAGCGGGCCTCGCGCAATGTCGAATCTTATTTCCTGGCGGGCAAGAGCCTGCCCTGGTGGATCATCGGCGTGGCCCACGGGTCCAGCGGCGTCGACATCACCGGGACGATGTGGTTCGTCATGATGTTCTTCATCTACGGCGTCAAAGGGGTGTGGTTGCTCTGGGTCTGGCCGTTGTTCACTGTCATCTTCCGCATGATCTACCTGGGAACCTGGGTCCGGCGGTCCAACGTGCTCACCGGGGCGGAGTGGATGCGCACACGCTTCGGGCGGGGCCGCGGGGCGGAGTTGGCCTATTTGAGCATTGTGGTCTATGCCCTGGTCCACGTCGTTGGCTTTCTTTGTTACGCCTTCCGGGGCATCGCCGAATTCACCAAACCGTTCTTTCCCTGGGACTTCTCCTACGAGACCTACGGCACGGCGATGCTCCTGGTCACCGGCGTCTATTGCGTGGTTGGCGGGATGTACAGCGTGGTAATGAACGATTTGATCCAGTTCGTCCTCAAGGTCATCGCCGCCATCGGCATCGCCGTCATTGCGATTGTCACCATCCGCCCCGGGCAAATCATGGCTGCCGTGCCCCCGGGCTGGGACCAACTGTTCTTCGGTTGGAAACTCAACCTGGACTGGTCGCACCTCATCCCCGCCCTGCAACACCGCGTCGCCGCCCCCGTCAGCCAGGGGGGCGACGGTTACTGGCTGTTCATGTTTTTCACCGCCATGCTCTTTTTCAAAGGCGTGCTCGTCAGCATGGCCGGGCCGACCCCCAACTACGCGATCCAGCATGTCCTGTCCACCCGCAGCCCGCGCGAGGCCGCCCTCGAAAACATGATGATGGCCCTCGTCTCGCTCGCCCCGCGTTTCCTCCTCATCGCCGGCATTTCCGTGCTCGCCATCGTCTTCTTCCAGTCCGACCTGGCCCAGTTGGTGGCGGCCAAAGGAAGAGACGCCAGGTTCGAGGAAATCCTCCCCCGCGTCTTGCACCGCGACTATATCCCGGTCGGCTTCAAGGGAATCCTCATCGCTGCCCTGTTGGCCTCGTTCATGAGCACGTTTGTCTCGACCGTCAATTCGGGGGCGGCTTATGTCGTCAACGACATCTACAAACGCTACATCAATCCCAATGCCCCGCCGCGCCGTTACGTGGTCCTGGCCTGGTTCACCTCCAGCGCCGTCATCCTCCTGGGCATCGGCTTCGGCTTCGTCACCAAGGACGTTCATTCGGTCACCCGGTGGATTACGGCCGCCCTCATCCCGGCCTTCGTCATCCCCAACGTCCTCAAATGGCACTGGTGGCGCTTTAACGGCTACGGCTTCTTTGCCGGCATGGCCGCCGGCACCGCCGGGGCGCTGGTCGTTCCCCGTCTCCTGCCGCACCTGCACGAGGTCTTCACTTTCCTCATCATCCTGGCCTTGAGCGCTGCCGCCTCGATCCTCGTCTGTCTGCTGACCGAACCCGAGCCCGGCGAAGTCCTGGAGGGCTTTTACCGAACCGTCCGCCCGTGGGGATTCTGGGGACCGGTCCTGGCCAGGTGCCGCAGCCGCAATCCCGCCTTCCAGCCCAATCGCGACTTCCGCCGAGACGCCTTCAACATCCTGGTGGGCCTCGTCTGGCAAACCGCCATGGTCGCCGCTCCCATCTACCTGGTCATCCAACACTGGCGCCAGTTCGCCATCTCGACCGCCGTCTTCGCTGCAACCTCCGCTATCCTGAAATTCACATGGTACGACAAGCTGGGCCCCGCCGACGGCTACCTCCGGACTACGGGCGAAGGCCGCGGTCCTGACGCTCCATCTTGTAGAGGTAGCGAATGACCCTGGGGGAGACGGAGGATTGGCGGGCTTGCCGCTCGCGGGCATCGAGGGCTTTTTCCTCGCGCACCTGGGCCAACTCTCCGGCGTCAAGCCAGTAACCGCCACAGTTGGGGCACTGGTCCACTTCGATGCGCCGGCGGGCGCTGAAGAAATGGCGATGGAGCTTGATGCCCTGGCAGCGCGGGCAGGCGCGTTTGCGGGACGGGTCCACGGCGACCCCGTCGTCCCGTTGGATCCAAAGCAATGGCTCGGCGGCCGCCTCGCCCTGTTCATCCACGCGCTGCAATTCGAAGGCGTCGAACCAAATCCCCCCGCAGCCGCCTTGGCAGGCATCCACATACAAGTTGCCGACCTGGAGCTCGGTCAGTTCATGGTCACACGCTGGACATTTCATAGAGAGCGATTTTTGTCAGCATAACCCATTTGGGACCCCGGTCAAAGCCATTCCGGTTGCCTGAAGCATCCTGAGAATTAGGTTGCAAAAGGGACTGAACACGGTGAGTTTGCAGCGTCAGGCAACCATGATTCGGCGTGACTATATCTTGCGGATGATAGAGGAGTTCGTCCAGGTCTTGTCGAGGCTCAAATCTCTCAAGCGGGGCCAGCTTTGGCGGGAGGCGGGCGGTGTGCTGGACCAAGAGTTCCAGCGGCTCACGGGGGCGGGGGCGGCGGCAGTGGCGCAACTGACGGATACCGAGTTGCTGGCGCGGCTGATCCAAGGCGAGCCAACTCAAGTAGTGCGCCAGAAGGCGCTGATGCTGACGGCGCTCCTCAAGGAGGCCGGTGAACTGGCCGGCGCGCAGGGCCGGCCTGGGGAGAGCCGCGCCTCGTATCTCAAGGGCCTGCACTTGCTGCTGGACACCCTGGCCCGCCACGAGGCCTTCGAATGCCCGGATTTCGCGCCGCGCGTCGAGGTCTTTGTCGCTGCCCTTGGGGACCAGCCGTTGCCGCTCCAGACGCAGGCGCGGTTGATGCAGCATTACGAGTTAACGGGCGAATTCGGCAAGGCCGAGGATTGTCTCTTCGCGATGCTCGAGGCGGAGCCGGGCAACGCCGCCCTGGTCGAGTTCGGAATCGCCTTTTGCCAGCGCCTCCGGGGCCAGAGCGATGCCAGCCTGGCAGCCGGCAATCTCCCGCGTCCGGAACTGGAGGCGGGCCTGGCCGAACTGCGCGGCCTGCGCACGCCGCCGGCGCAACCAAGCTCAAGAACTTGGCTTCGAAATCCTTGAAAAACAGATTGCCGCGTAGAGGTTACTTGGGTGAATCCTTCGTTTTCTTTGTTTCCTTGGTGTACACCATTCGCATGCACCCACTTTTCAAGAAAGCTGATCAGTTGAGCCACCTTGCCATTGGCGCGGCCATAGAGGTTCACCGCCTCAAGGGACCGGGTTTGATCGAAAGCATCTACGAACGATGTCTGATGCGCGAGCTGGACTTGCGCAAGATCGCTGCGGTCAATCAGCGCCTCGTCAAAATCGAGCACAAGGGGCTCGTATTTGAGGAGCCGTTGCGCTTTGACGTTCTTGCCGAGGATTGTCTGCTGCTGGAGCTTAACAGAAGGAAGCGAAGGCAACGAAGTCGCGCCCCCCAGTATATATGTGGCTATATAAAAGTGAGGCAAAAAGGCCGGACAATCGGGGCGTGTGAAGAATTGTGTCCTGCGCCCCGGCTCGTCCTTTAATGGTGATTGCGCTTGAGTGGGCGTTGGCGCTGGTGTAGAAGTGGGGCATGGCATTCGGCGCGCAATTACCCGTCAGATTGGAACCGGAGGTCGAGGAGCGGCTCAAGAGGATCGCTCGCGAGATCGGCACGAACAAATCCGCCTTGATCCGGCTGTTGGTAGAGACCTTTGTAGGGCATGCGGTGGACAGCCGCGGGCGCGTGAGCCTGCCGCCCGATTGGTCAAAGTTGCTGGGCCGGTTGCCTGAGGCCGATAAACGGAGCGTCGAGGCGCGGGCCGGGCGCGGCCTGGCGAGGGTTGCCCGGGCGGCGGCGCCCGAGGCGCCTAGTTCAAAGCCAGCTTCCGCCGCGGCAAGACTCTTAAGACGGGAGGCCTCTTCGGCTCCTCAGCGCGGCGCAAAATAAAGGCGCTCACCCTGAGTTGCCTGGCCCAGCGCTCGAACTTCCGGGCCAGCTCGAGCCGTTGTGGCGGCGTGAACAACCCCACCTCGCACTCCAGCTCCGGTTCCAACGTGACTCTTGGGAATGGTTTCATAGCAGCGGCAGATTCTTTTCCCCGCATCTTCGCGTCCAGTGGTAGGACAAAGGCTGTCCAACCCCCCTTTTTGGAGGCAAAAAGTTATTCACCGCCCGGGGGCAGGGGCGGGGACGGTCGCGCGGGGCGGGCCGGAAGAGAGGATGGCGAAGCCCTTTTCGGCGAGTTCGGCGGCCTTGTCGTCGCGAATCCGGAGCGTCGTGCTGTCCAGGACGACGACGATCACCCGTTGGCCGTGGCGGGCTGCCGTCACGGCAATGGAATAGCCGGCGGCTTCAATCCAGCCGGTCTTGAGTCCGTCGCAGCCCTCAAGGCGGCCCATGAGGTGGTTGTGCGTTCGCATGACGACCGTTTTGGCGGGGACATTGGTCCGAAACGGGCGTTGCCGCGTCGAGCAATAGCGTAACGTGTCGGGGTGCTTGAGCAATTGAGCGCACAGGAGGGACAGGTCGCGCGCGGTCGTGAGGTCCGGCTGCTGGCCGGCGCCGGGGGGCAGCCCGTGGACGGAGTGGAAAACCGTGCCGGCCATTCCCAATTCTTTGGCGCGCTTGTTCATCAGTTGGACAAAGCCCTCGGTCGAGCCGGCGAGCTTTTCCGCCAGGGCGACCGCCGCGTCGTTGGCCGACTGCACCATCAGGGCATAGAGCATCTCATCGACCGTGAACGATTCCTTCTCGGCCAGCCAGACCCGGGAACCGCCGGTGTGGGAGGCTTTGGCGCTGACGGTGACCTGGTCCTGCAAAGAGAGTTGGCCCCGCTCGATCTTCTCCAGGCACAGGAGCAGGTCCATCAATTTGAGCACGCTGGCCGGGTAGCCTTTGGCATCGGCATGGTCCTCGAAGAGCACCCGCCCGGAAGCGGCGTTCAGGACGATGGCTCCGAGGTAGGGGGTGCGGGCCGTGCGCGGCACGCGCGGCGCTTTGGGGGACGGGGTGGCCGCCAGCCCGGCCGGCGGCATCGCCAACAGGCACAAGCCCAACCCAATCACAGCGGCGTTCCGAACTGTTTGATTCATCCTGGTAATCATGCTCATGCGCAAAATCATTGACCGGCGGCCTGCAGCATCCGCAGCTCACGCGCTCAGGTCAAGCCTTTGTCGGGCGCGCTGTTGACATGGCGCTCCTCCGGGGCTTGCCAGAGAGGCCAATTCCTGGAAGTCTGGCCGCGCTATGGCCAACACCTGCGCGCGCGCGTATATAAAATGAAGAAGTTCATCATCCTGGCAGCGGCGGCGCTGGCCTTGGCCGGCCTGGCCGGCTGGTATTGGAAGGCCCACGGACGGGGAGCGGAGCCAGAGGGGCTGACGTTGCAGGGCAATGTTGACATCCGCGAGGTCAACCTCGGCTTCCGCGTGGGCGGCAAGATTGCGGAAGTGGACCGCGACGAGGGCGACGCGGTCAGGGCGGGGGAAGTGGTCGCGCGGCTGGATGGGGAGCCGTATCGCCGGGAGGCGGAGGAAGGGCGCGCGCAGGCTGCTTCCTTGCGGGCGCGGCTGCAATTGCTGGAGGCGGGCAACCGCCCGCAGGAAATAGCCCAGGCCAGGGCCGTGGTCCGGGAACGCGAGGTCACCTGCGCCAACGCCCAACGGGTCTTCAAGCGCCAGGAAGAGCTCTTTGCCAGCAAAACCGTCTCGGTACAGGAGCGGGACGACGCCGATGCGAGCTATCGGGAAGCGGAGGCGCGGCTCAAATCGGCCAGCGAACAATTGGCCTTGCTCGAGGCGGGGTTTCGCGCCGAGGAGATTGCCCAGGCCAAGGCTGACCTGGGGCGGGCCGAGGCGGCGCTGGCAAGCGCCGAACTGCGGCTGGCAGACACGGTCCTTGTGGCGCCCTCGGACGGGGTGGTCATCACCCGCGCCCAGGAACCCGGGGCCATCGTCCAGGCCGGCTCCACCGTGCTCACGGTCTCGCTGACCCGGCCAGTGTGGGTCCGGGCCTATATTGCGGAGTCCAGCCTCGGGCGCATCTATCCCGGCATGAAGGTGCGGGTCTATACCGATTCGCGTCCCGACAAGCCGTACTTTGGGCAGATCGGCTACATCTCACCCCGGGCCGAGTTCACGCCCAAGAACGTCGAAACCCCCGAACTGCGGACCTCCCTGGTTTATCGCCTCCGCGTGGTCGTGACCAACTCGGACGAGGGCCTGCGCCAGGGCATGCCCGTGACAGTCTCATGGCCCAAACCATCGTCCATCTGAAGGATGTGCGGAAGGTGTTTCCGGGGGCGGGGCGGCCGGCGTTGACGGATATTTCCGCGCCAGTGCAGGCGGGGGTGATTACGGGCCTGGTGGGGCCGGATGGGGCGGGCAAGACTACGCTCATGCGGTTGATGGCCGGGCTGCTGGCGCCATCGGCGGGCAGCATCGAGGTCAACGGATTGGACCCTGTTGGCAAGGCCGCCGAGTTGCGCGAGTTCATCGCTTACATGCCCCAGAAGTTCGGGCTCTATGAAGACCTCTCGGTGCAGGAGAACCTGGAACTGCACGCGGACCTCCGGGGCGTGGTTGGGCCGGAACGCCAGAGGGCCTTCAAGCGGCTGTTGGCCTTCGCCGATCTCGACCGCTTCGCGGGGCGGCTGGCGGGCAAACTCTCGGGCGGCATGAAACAGAAATTGGGCCTGGCTTGCGCGCTGCTCGGACGGCCCCGGCTCCTGCTGCTGGACGAGCCCGGGGTGGGAGTGGACCCTATCTCGCGCCGGGAATTGTGGGCCATGGTGCATGAACTGGTGGGGCAGGGGATGACCGTGGTCTGGAGCACCGCCTATTTGGATGAGGCCGAATTATGCGGGGAGGTGCTGCTGCTCAACGATGGCCGGCTCCTGTTCGGCGGAAGACCTGCCGACTTGACGGACCGCGTGCGCGGCCGCTGTTTTCAGGTGCGCGGCCTCCAAGGCAGCAGCCGCCAGCTCCTGGCCCGGGCCTTGCGCCGCCCCGAGGTGCTCGACGGCGCCATCCAGGGCCATAGCGTCCGGCTGGTCCTCCGCCCAAGGACCCCGCCGCCGGACCTCCGCCACCTCGAGGCCGGCGACACAGCGAAACTGGTCCCGGTCCAGCCTCGCTTCGAGGACGCCTTCATCGATGTGCTGGGCGGCGGACCCGGCGGCGATTCGGCCCTGGCGCAGCGGATGCATCCCGCCTCCGGCGATGGCCGGTCCGCCGTCGAGGCCGTCGAGCTAACCAAACGGTTTGGAAGCTTCACCGCCGCAGACCGTGTCAGCTTCGCCGTGCGGCGCGGAGAGATTTTCGGCCTGCTCGGCCCGAACGGCGCCGGCAAGTCCACGACCTTCCGGATGATGTGCGGGCTGTTGAGGCCGACCTCCGGCACGGCGCGCGTGGCCGGCATCGATTTGAAAGGGAGCCCAAGCCGGGCCCGGCAGCGCCTCGGCTACATGGCCCAGAAGTTCTCCCTCTACACCGGTCTGACCGTGGCTCAAAACCTGAACTTCTTTTCCGGAGTTTACGGCTTGGGCGGCGCCCCTCAGGAACGTGTCGTGGCCGCCCAGATTGAGGTCTTCAAGCTGGGGCCCTTCCTCCAAAGCACCCCCGACACCCTCCCGCTGGGATTCAAACAACGGCTGGCCCTGGCCTGCGCCGTCATGCACGAGCCGGACATCCTCTTTCTGGATGAGCCAACCTCCGGCGTTGACCCGGTGACCCGCCGCGAATTCTGGACCCATATAAACGGTCTGGTCGAAAAGGGGGTCACGATCATGGTCACGACCCATTTCATGGACGAAGCGGAGTACTGCGACCGGCTCGCCCTGATGTTTGGAGGCCAAATCATCGCCGCCGGCACCCCCGACCAGCTCAAGGAACTGGCCGCCGCCCCCGACAATCCGGACCCGTCTATGGAGGATGCCTTCATCGCGTTGGTCAGGAGGCACGGCGTATGAGCATTGGAGGGTCTGCGCGCCGGCTCAGGGCGCTGTGCAAGAAAGAGACGCTGCAAATCCTCCGTGATCCAAGCAGCAACATCATCGCCTTCGTCCTGCCCGTGGTCATGCTGTTGATCTTCGGCTACGGCATCAGCCTCGATACGCCTGGCCTGCGGGTCGGCCTGGTTCTCGAGGACAGCAGCCCGGAGGCCCGGCTTTTCGCGGCGAGCCTTTTCGGTTCCCCTTATCTGCGCGTGCAGACCGCCCGCAGCCGGGCGGAATTAGCCCAGGCCCTGGTGCGGGGCCGGGTGCGCGGCTTTGTCATTGTCCCGCCGGATTTTTCTCAAAAGCTCAAGGAGCCGAGCGAGGCCGTCCCGCTGCTGATCGTGACGGATGGGGCCGAACCGAACACGGCCAACTTTGTGGAGAACTACATCCGCATGGCCTGGGAGGGCTGGCTGGAGGAGCGCGCCGCCCAGCGCGGGGCCCCCCTCAATGGCGGGGCAGACTCTTGGCCTGGCAACGGCGCGGCCCCGGCCCCCACCGTGACCCTCGAACCTCGCTTCTGGTTCAACCCCTCCGCCGAAAGCAGGAACTACCTGATCCCCGGCTCGATTACCGTCATCATGACCGTGATTGGCGCGTTGCTGACTTCCCTGGTCGTGGCGCGGGAATGGGAGCGTGGCACGATGGAGGCGCTCCTGGCTTCGCCGGTTACCCGGGCCGAGCTGTTGCTGAGCAAGCTGCTGCCTTACTATGCCTTGGGCATCGTTTCGTTGTTTATCTGCGTCGGGGTGTCGGTCTTGGGCTTGGGTGTGCCTTTTCGCGGGTCGGCGCTGGTGCTGTGGCTGGTGGGGTCGCTCTTTCTAGGCAGCGCCCTGGGCCTGGGATTGCTCCTGTCGACCGTCACCCGCAACCAGTTCAACGCCGCCCAAGCCGCCCTGAACGCCGCTTTCCTGCCGGCTGTCATCCTCTCGGGCTTCATCTATGAAATCCGAAGCATGCCCCCCCTCATCCGCGCCGTCACCTACCTGGTCCCCGCCCGCTATTTCGTCACCGCCATGCAAACCCTTTTCCAGGCCGGCCAGGTCTGGGTCGTGTTGCTCAAGAGCATGCTCTTCCTGGCAACGGCCTCAGCCTTCTTCATCGGCATGACCGCGCTCAAAACCAGGAAACGACTCGAGTGAACCCGTAAGCCTGTTCGCATGCCCCATCGCATCGCCACACTCATCATCAAAGAACTGCAGACCCTTTTGCGGGACCGTCAGGGACGGATGCTGTTGATCGTGCCGGTGCTCCTGCAGTTGGCCGTCTTTCCGTTTGCCGCGACCCTCGAGGTGAAGAACAACACCCTTGCCGTGTTGAACGAGGATGCCGGCGCCGAATCCTTCGAGCTTATCCAGCGTCTGTCCCAGGCCCGGGCCTTTACGCGCCTGGTGACGCTGCGGAGCCAAGCCGAGCTGCGCCGTGTCATTGACGAACAGGAAGCCCTGCTGGCGCTCAGGTTTGCGGCGGACTTCTCACGCAATGTCACCGCCGGCCGGCCCGCGGCCATCCAGGCCGTCCTGGACGGGCGCCGCTCCAACAGCGCCCAGATCGCGCTGGGCTACGTGCAGCAGACCCTGCAAGGCTACCTCGATGACCGCCGGGCCGCCCAGGGGCGCTTTTCGACGTCCAAAATCCTCGTTCGCCACTGGTTCAATCCGAACCTCGATTACGTCCGGCATATCATTCCTTGCCTGGTGGCGATCATCACGACCGTCAGCACCCTGATCGTCAGTTCGCTCTCCGTCGCGCGGGAGAAGGAACAAGGCACGTTCGACCAGCTCCTGGTGTCGCCCTTGACGCCCGGCATGATCATGGTGGGCAAAACCGTGCCCGCGCTTCTGGTGGCGATGTTCCAGGCCACGATCATTCTGTCGGCCGGGGTGTTCGTCTATGGAATCCCCTTCCAGGGCTCACTGCTCTTGCTCTATGGCAGCATGGCTTTCTACATCCTGGCCCTGGTCGGTTTCGGGCTGTTCATTTCCTCGATTTGCTCGACCCAGCAGCAGGCCTTTCTGGGCGTGTTCAGCTTCATGATGCCCGCCGTCCTGTTGTCCGGCTTCCCCTCCCCGGTCGAAAACATGCCCGCTTGGCTCCAGTGCCTCGACTGGTTCAATCCCCTGCGCCATTTCATCGTCATCGTCAAAGGCGTCTTCATCAAGGACATTGGCCCCTCCATCCTCTGGCAGAGCCTCTGGCCCCTGCTCGTCATCGCCCTGCTGACCCTGACGGCGGCAGATTGGATGTTCCGAAGACGGCTGGAGTAGGGCCCGGTGAGTCGCCAGGGCCTCGGCGCGGCAGTTCGGAAAGAGGTCAAAGGGCCGCGCGATCCACCACGCTGGCCAGGACGTCCGCGAGTTTCCGGGCGGCCGAGCGGCTTTGCCTTCCGAGCCGGAGCAACGCGCCGGCCTTGGCCGGAGATTTCATGAGAGCCAGCGTGAGTTTAACAATGTCCAGTCGTTGATCGGGCGTCATCAGGAGATTGAAATCCAGGGGCAAGTCCTCCGAGACGCTGTCCAGGATGACACGCACTGTTGCGCCGGGGATGTTTTGCTCGAGACAGAGGGCGCGGATGGCCTGCGATTCCATTTCCACCGCGTCCGCGCCGGTCGCCGCCCAGGCGGCCCGCTTGCTCGCCGCGGTGCAGGCCACCTGCCTGGCGCAATGAAAGCGCGCCGGCCGCGCCCCGGCGGCCAGCAGGAGCGGTCCGAGGCCGGTTTCGGCGTCGGCCGCATAGACCACTGTTCCTGTGGCCAAGTCCGGGTTAAGCCCGCCGGCGAACCCGCAGGTCAGCACCAGTTTGGGCCTCTGGCCGGCCAGGGCGGCGCGGACGCTGCGCGCTGCATTGTCCCGGCCCATGCCCGTCACCAGCACCCTCACGCGCGGCCTGGCCGAGGCCAGGCCCTTGAAAGCCGCCGCCTCCCTCTCCACCGCAAAGCAGACCAGCGTTGTTCCCGCACACTCCCCAGGCTCCGCGCCCTGCGGCCTCCGCCCTCCGGCCTCCGCGCTCATTTGACCCCTGACAATCTGCTTTTCCAAACCTGGTAAAGCAGAACGGTGGCTCGAACGTCGCGCAGGCAGTATTCGGCAATGTCCCGGTAACGGCCGGCCTCCGCCAGCGAACTGACATCCAGGCCCGTCACGCCGTGGCTCTTGGGCGACTCGATGCCGAAGGCCTTGCAATAGAAATCCAGGTTGAACCGGCGCGCCGCCCCTTCCCGGCCGCTCACGCCATAGAAGGTCAACTGCTCCGCCAGGTCGCAATGAGGCTCGGTCTGAAAGCGGTAGCCGAGCCAGTCTTTGCGTGAGATAGCCACGTTGAGCAGGGCCGAGCGCAGGTAGATGAAAGGCACGTCGAAGCCCCGCCCGTTGAACGTGACGACCGTCTCATAGTGCTTTGCCACGTCCCAAAAGGCGGTCAGCAGTTCGCTCTCATCCATGCAGGCCACGAACTCGACCGGCCCCGCCTCAGTGCCCTGCTCCTGGTAATCGGCGGCGGTGAAGAGGACCTGGCCCCGCGAGGTGTCGGCGTTGAGCATGGCGATGCAGACCACTTGGGAGGTGAAGGGCCAAAGACTGCACTGCTGCCGGATTTCAGCGCGGCGGGCGGCGCGGGCCGGCTCATCGCAAATCTTCTCGCATTCCCGGAAAAGATATTCCTGCTGCGCCTCGTCGAAGCGATCCAGCGGCAGGGCGGAAGTCTCGATGTCGAAAACCAGCTTGGCCATGACTTTGCGATATTGTCAGGTTGTTGTCCCCGGCTTGCCTTTGCTTGCCGGGGCCTCGTCCCCGTGTCCGGGATCATTTCTGCGCCGCCGGTTCCGCAACCTGCGCGCCTGCCAGCGCCACGTACTGCGGGGCGGCGCCCAGCTCGAGGAGGAGTTGCGAGGAATCCACTTTTGGGGAGAAGCTCTCGCCCTGGCTCGACACCGCGGTGGGCGGGTTGCTCCCGGTGGCCGTTAGGGGCAGCGCGATGCGATGCGGTTGGCCCAGCGTCCAGGCGGCCAGCTTGTCCGCCCCGGCCGGGCCGGTGCAAAGCAACACATAATCCTCGCCGTCCGGCAGCGTCAGCCGGCGGAGGATGCGATAGCCCGCCAGTTGGCGCGTGAGCGTCTGCACGGCCCTGTAGGCCGGCTTGGGCTGCAGGTCCGGCAGGACCGTGCCGAAGTTGTGCTCGTTTTCGTTCGCATCGTTGCCGTCGTTCTTCCAGTCGTACCAGATGGAGAGCGGGATGCCGCAATACAAGTTGGCAAGCTGCTGGCGGGCGGCAAAGGCGGCTTGATTCTCGAGCGAGACCCCGCGGGTGAAGCTCGAGTAGCCCCATTCCCCGCTTAGGATGGGCATCCGGCCGCGCTTGGCCGGCGGGGCAAGGCTGTCGATCAAGACGCGCAGTCTCCGATAATCGCCGGCGGCCGTCTCGGGCGGCTGTCGCGGGCTGCGATAGGGATGCACGCTCACGCCATCGAGATACTCGAGCACGCCGGACTTCAGAAAGGTCTCGAGATACTCCCAGGGAAAACCGGATGTGGCGGGGGCCACCAGGGTGGCCTGCGGGTCGGCCTCCCGAACGGCCCGGCAGGCCGCCAGGGCCAGCGCGGTGTACTCCTGCACATCGGGTTTTGGACTCCAGAACTGGCCGTTGGGTTCGTTCCAGATTTCCCAGATGACGTGCCGTCCCGCATAGTGCCTGGCGGCCGCCGCCGCCCAGCGTGCATAAGCCGCGATGCTCTCCGGATGCCGCGGCGAGGCGGTATTCTTGTAAAGCGCCTGGGTCATCGGGTTCGGGCTCGTCACCGTCTCCTCATACAACGGGTTGGAATAGTCCAGAATGAACAGCGCCCTCAGGCCGCGCCGGTCCAGGTTGGCCAGCAGCTCATCGTAAGCCGCCCAGGTGTATTGGCCCTTGGAAGTCTCGGCGCCGGTCCAGCCAAAGTCCATGCGCACGAACTTAAACCCTGCCGCCGCCAGCAGATTCAGTTCCTTCTCATGGCCGGTGACGAAATGAATATTGACCCCGACGCCGGCCGGCAGAACGGGCTCGGGAATCTCAGCGGCGCCACACGCCAAGGGCAGCGTCATCCACCACAATGGCCAACTCAATTTCAAGGGTTTCATGCCCGGCAGGGTGTACCCAAAGCGCCCAATTAGTCACTCCTTATTTCAGTTCCAGTGAAAAGTGTGTACCAACGAAAGGCCGCGTTGGGGAAACCTCCCCACCGTGGTGGGAACCAATCACCGGTCTTCGGACTGGCCAATGGCGACCGAGCTAAGAGACCTCTCAGCCCGGTTATCCAGACAATCTCGCACCGCCTTGGCGAGAATCGCGTGCGTATAGGGCTTTTGCAGAAAGGCGGCGTGGTTTTGCCGCAGGAAACTCGTATCCAGGTCGTCCATGCTGTAGCCGCTGACAAAGAGGATTTTGAGTTTGGGGTTTCCGGCCAGCAGCCGCTGAGCCAGGTCCAATCCCGAGATGCCTTCGGGCATGACCATGTCTGTGAGGAGCAAGTCGATGGCGCCCGGGTGCCTGTTCCAGACCTCGATTGCTCTGCGGCCGGAGGCGGCCTCGAGGGTCTGATAGCCGCAGTCTTCCAGTATCACGCGGGCCATCTGCCGCAAGACAGGTTCGTCTTCCACCACCAAGACAGTCTCCCTGCCGCCCCGTGCGTCCGGGGGCGGCGCATCCTCCGGCGCTTTGGCCTCGACCGGTTCCGTGCATGCCGGGAAGAAAATGGCGAAGCTGGTCCCCAGACCGACCTCGCTGGCGACCTCAATCCAACCCCCGTGGCGCTTGACGATGCCATAGACTGTGGCCAGGCCCAGGCCGGTTCCCTTGCCGACCTCTTTGGTCGTGAAAAACGGCTCGAAGATGCGGCCCATCGTCTCCGCGTCCATGCCGCAGCCAATGTCAATCACCCGCAGGCATACCGAGGGGCCGGCCCGCGCCTCCGGGTGGGCTTGGGCGTAGGCCTCGTCCACGTCCACAGGGTCGGTGTGAATCGTCAGGGTGCCCCCCTTGGGCATCGCGTCACGCGCATTGACGGCCAGGTTCATCAGCACCTGTTCGATCATGCCGTTGTCGCCCCGGATCAAGGGAATCTGGGCTGGCGGGTGGAAATGCAGGGAAATTGTCTCACCCAGCAGGCGCCCGATCATCTTGCTCATGTTCCCGACCACTTCCCGCAGGTCCAACTGCTTGACCTGCATGATGTTCTTGCGGCTGAAGACCAGCAGTTGGCGGGTCAGATTCGCCGAGCGTTCGGCGGCATAAAAAATCGCCTGGGCGGAGTCCAGCAAGCCCGGCGGCAGGGCAGTCTTGGCCATCAACATCCCCGAATGGCCCTGGATGACGGTGAGCATATTGTTGAAATCGTGCGCCACTCCGGCTGCCAGTTGGCCCACCGACTCCATCTTTTGAGCCTGGCGCAACTGCGCCTCCAGGCTTAGCCGGCCCGTGATGTCCTCGACATAGCAATGCACCACCTGGCTCTCGGCCACCGGGTGAAACGACCACGCCAGGGCGCGTCCCTCAATCCGCGTCTCATGCCGCACCAGGCCCAGACCCGTGGTCAGGCAATCCCGGACCCGCTTGCGGATGTCCTCCGGCAGCAGACCCCTGGGATGCTTTCGCCCGATCGAGGCCGCCAGTTTGTGTGCCGCTTCGTTCGAATAGGTGATCCTTCCTTCGGCGTCCAGTTCCATGGCCGGGCCGGGGTAGAGTTGGACGAATGCGGCCAACTTCCGAAGCTGGGCCTCGGTCCGGTTGCGCGCGACGGTTATGGCCAAAACCGTGGCGGTCGCCAGCAGGAAATGCGCCTCGTCCTCCGTAAAGACCCGCCGGTTCGTCGTATAGACCCCCAGAATGCCATAGGCCCTGTCTTGCCCGGGCACCGCCACGGTGATGCCGCTGACGACCCCATGCTCGTCGAGCAAGGGCGAACCGCCAAAACGCGGGTCGGTCGGCAGATGTTCCACGACCACCGGCTCGCCCGTGGCCAGCGTGAAACCCGCCTGAGTGTTCCGGTCCGCAGGCACGGTCAACTCCCCCACCGACCCATTCTTCCAGCCCACGCCGGTCTTCAACAACAGGTTTCGCCCGTCCGGGAGCAACTCCAGCACGCAGCCGTATTCCACCTCGAGCGTCTGTGTGACCATCAGCACCGCCTGGTTAAGCAGGGCGGGGAAGTCGTCGCTTACCAGCGCGAATTGGCCCAGTGCACTGACGACTGTCTGCTGGAAGGACCGGTTCAGGAGCATCTTCTCGGTCTGCTCGCGCTCCTTGACCCGCTGTTCGAGCGTTTGGGCCATCCCGTCGTACGTGCGGGCCAACTCCCCCAGTTCGCCCCTCTCACGGTCCAGCCCCGTCCGGCTGCTCAAATCCCCGGCGGCCAGACGCTGTGCCGCCCCGAGCACCGTGCGCACCTGCCTCAGGATGAATCGCTCTCCCCCCACCCACGCCGCCCCCAGGGCCGCTATTCCCACCACAAAGGACGCCCAGGGCGGCTCAGTCCCCGTGTGCTTGGCAATCAGGTGGATACCCACCCATGCCGAGGCGACGGCCAGGAATACCGTCCCGACCAACCTGGCTCGCAAACTGTTGAAACTCGGCTTCGGTTTATTCGCGCTCACGGCTCGATCACTGCTTTGTCACACAGTTCTATCATCGCTCGTTCTGCCGGCGATTGGCATTGCGACGGTCGGGCACAAAAGACAACAATGCCTCAGTTTGAGACAAGCATAAAGCTTGCCATGTCCCGATCTCCCTTGCCCTCCTTTGTTTTCGATACATTATCCTGGCTTGGAAGGCCAGACCCATGCGCAGGTGGCCACTCAAGGCAACCAAGGAGACTCTTCGCTGGTTGGGAAGCGGCCGGGCCTCTACGAGGTGGAGCAATTGATTGGGGCGGGGGGGATGGGAAGGGTTTACCGGGCCCGGGGGACACGAGGTTGCAGCGGGCGGTGGCCCTGAAGGTGCTGCCGCCACAATCCAGCTTCGACTTGGAGAGGTTGGCGCGGTTGGAACGGGAAGCGCGCATGCTGGCGGCGCTGAACCATCCTGACATTGCGTCAATCTATGGACTGGATTTCGGCTTGGCCAAAGCGCCGCATCCGATGCCCGCGGCCTCCGACCCCCTCACCGAAACCCTGGCCTTCAGGATGCGCGGCCCTGGCTCGACCGTTTCCATTCGTGCCTGCCCGCCCGGAGAATCAGGCCTATGGCGACGGGATGGAGTCGAACCACTTATTATTCGATTTTCCGAAAGTCCTCCCCGCATCATACAGCGCCTTCATTTGTTTGGGATCAAACTCGTCTGAAGGATACAGGTTTTTATAGTCGTCCGGGATCCAGCACATCCTCCTGCCGGCATTGATTGCCCTGCAAAGGTCGTCCACTCGATACAGGTCTCCGTTCGCGTTCGCATCGAGCAGCATGTCCAGCGTTCGGGGGACAATGCCCTTCGTAAAGGAGAGGTCCGTCAGGCAGTCGCAAACGCATTTGGTTTGGACACCGAGCTGGCCGTTCACGATGACATGAACCATGAGTTGCGGCGCCGCGGAGCCGGACTCTTTCACCAAGTCCCGAACGCCCGGAATAAAGTGCTTGTCGAAGAAAAGCTGGGCGCGGACGCCGCCATCCGAATAAAGGTTGCCGTCAATATCCACCGGCGCCACGGCGATGGGAATGCAGGCTGAGGCATAGACCACTTTTCGGTACAACTGCAGGCGGGTGGGGTTGCTCTCGTCGGCGGCAATTCTAGTCAAGTCCCAGATGACCAGTTTGCCTGTGTCCAAATTGGCCGTTCCCACGTACAGCCTGCGACCCCCCTTTGCCGCTTGAGCGACCCTCTCCAGCGTGTTCGTATCAACGTACTTTGCTACCGTGTGCTCGAGGGGTGCGGCGCTTTTGAAGGAATCGGAGAAGAGCGCAAAGGGGAGGAATTTGTTGCGGTAGATGTCTTTCGTCCGGACGGTCGTGTAGGCCCGTTCCAGCGTCTCGTCATCCGTATCCTCTCCCAGGAATGCATAAGTTGCCAACAACGCGCCAGTGCTGACTCCGGTTACCACACGGAAAGTGGGACGGGGATTATCGCGGTTCTCACGCCAGCCGCGCAGAACGCCCGCTCCCCAAGCCCCATGGGAACCTCCGCCGGAGAGAACCAGCATATCGACATGCTCCGGCTGAACTGTCGGCCGGAATCTCAAGGCGTCCCGCAGATAACGACCGTCCTCGGAACGATGTTGAGGATCGAAGCTGTATTTGGTTTCTGTTTGGGTCGGAGCTGCACACTGGCGAGAGGAACAGCATCCCGGCAAGAGGATGGCCATCATAAGAGCAACTGGAATGTGATTCGCAGGTGCCATGGAAAAATAGTAGCGGGGATTAGCCCCGCCGTCAAGCACTATTCATCAATGCTTTCCTGCTTTTATCAGAGTACTAATCCCAAGCTCGCTACGGTCAGGCCATTCATCCCGGAGGGATGAAACTGGAGTTTGGCAAAAGTTAGCAGGCCAACACTGGGAGCACACACCTCCCTCAGCGCCATCGGCCAATTCTTCTGATTAG